>Ga0247765_1000075_pt1 | contig 75807 bp, 75 predicted proteins | sample UWRJL106311C6_FD_179949 | JGI IMG/M metagenome (GOLD analysis project Ga0247765, IMG submission 179949) | Plant litter microbial communities from Arlington Agricultural Research Station in Wisconsin, United States - UWRJ-L106-311C-6 | ecosystem: Environmental > Terrestrial > Plant litter >... | reverse complement strand
CCCCCCTAGCTCAGCTGTAGCGGCCACTCGTGTAGACCGCTCACGACTGGCTGGCAAGGAAATTGGCCGCCTGCATAATCCAGAGAATTATCGTCAGTTTCGTCGATCCAAAGACAAAGGGAAAATAGCTATGGCATCACATCGCAACTGGGCTTCCTGGCCTAGCTTACCCTCTCCAAATTGTAGTCATATTTCTCCAGCGCCGCTAGCGCATCGCTCCTTGAGTATCCCATGCTTGTCAAATTCTTGAGAATAGGATCATCGTGATCGCTTTCCTCAGTTCCCGTTCGGCCCGTTCCCGCCGACTTGGAGGGCTCCTTGGCCGCCCCATTTCCCGGGGGAGATGATGGTCTCGGCGTCTCGTCAAATGAGTCGAAGATAGCGTCCCAATCGTGAGCGTCAGCCGCAGTTGTAGTCTTTCTTTGCGTGCCCGCTGGATTGGTCGACACAGCAACGGTACTGCCGGTTGCCGATGCGCCTGACAGGGAAGCAAAGTCAAAGCCGCCCTCGATGCCAAACTGGGAGTTGGTGTTGGCTGAGTCGCTCTTTGGCTGGCTCGGCGGCGGGCTGCTGTCGAAGACGGCATTGAAATCGTCTAATCCCGACCTAGAGATGTTGGCGAAATCATCATCGGCGGATCCCTCCTTAGCGTCTTCAAGCCCCTCGAAGTCATCATCAAGGTCATCGAAGGCACCCTTGGATGCACTCGACGACGGCGCTGCTTGGTTCGACGACCCAGTGGGCTTGACGGTAGCAGCCGATCCAAAAATGTCGTCCACACTAGAAGCCGAATACTTGGTGGTGCTGGAGGCAGTGGGTGCAGGGGAGGCAGGTTTCTCGTTGCTAGATAAATTGGTGTTAGTACGATGAGCTCCTGTATATTTGACCAGGCGCCAAGAAAGGGCAATGTCAAAAGAGCAACTCATACCTTGCAGGCGCCGCTGGCTCGGGGGCCGCAGAGGGGGTCGGAGTAGGAGCTGCGACTTCGTGGTTCAATGTCTTGGTGAGTGTGGGGGATGCCGATCTCGATCTTGCAGTCTTCTCCGACGTCTTAGGGCCCGGGGATGTCGGGGCAAAGTCGTCGTCGAAGCCGCCGCGCTCGCTCTCGGTCTCGGAATCGTCATCACGCTCGAGCTCCGAGATAGGCGGGAATTCACTGTTGAACGTCGAGAAAGCCTTATTTGTGTCAACGCTCGAAGCAGAGCCCTTGGACTGTGAGCTCTTGAAGCTAGCAAAAGCTGATTCGAAGTCCTCCTTTGCCTTGGCTTGATCCATAGCACCGAAAGGGTCCAGATCCTTGGAGGCAGCAACCCCCTTAGAGGAAGCATCCGAGGCAACAGCAGTCTTAGTATCTGAAGCAACCGTGAGGGCCTGGGTGGGTGTCTCGACCGCAGGGGTCAACTGGGGTTTTTGAGGTGTTTCGCCGTGACTTGTCTGGCTGAGGGGCGGCGATAGTTGACGGGAGGTGTCGCTCTGATCTCCAAAAGGCATGAAGGATGGGCCAAGCTGTCTAAGTTCCGGGGCAGCTGGAGGTTCAGTTGCTGCTGTGGGCTGGCGGCTCCTCGACTCGGGGCTGTTGGAAGAAGGGGTGGCAAAGGATGCGGCACTACCGGTAGAAGTCCCAGTAAGATCCGGCTTGAAAAGGCTGACAGCCGCAGGGGGGGGAGGCGTGCTTGACTGGCTGCTGGCGCCAGGAGGGCCAAATACGTCGTCGAAGGTCTTGTCATTAAAAGACCTTATCGGGGGCGAGAAAGTCTGGGTAATGTCGGTGCTACCCGTCCGTCGAAAAAAGGGATTGTTACCACTTGCTGTCGACAAGGCGGGACTCGCGACTTGGGTCAGGACTGGCGAGCTACTGGAGCTGACTTGTCGGGCAAGCTCTTCATTGCTCTTGGTAAGATCCTCCACCTCGGTCTTGAGCCTCTCCCGCTCGTTCTCATTGGTAGCGAGCTGCTTCTTGTCAATTGCAACGAGCCCCTTCTGTCGCCGGGCCTCTGACTTCAGCTTCTCTATCTGAGGCTTCAGTTGAGCGACCTCGGCATTAACGTGGCGAATCTTCTCCTTGAGAGCAGCGCTTTCCTGCTGGTCAGCTTGGAGTGCAGTCAGGGTCTGACGGTGCTGGTTCTGCAGATCCTGATATGTGGCATCGATCATGGCCATCTCCGTCTGGAGTTTCTTAGTTTCGCTTCTCGCAGCCGTAAGCTGAGTCTCCAACGACCGGACATCTTGGGCTTCCTTTTCGTACATGGAGCGGAGCTGGGCAAGACGCTGCTCGAAATTCTTCTTTTGAATGTTGGCCTGAGTGAGTTCGTTCTGTGCAGCGGAACGCTGGCCTTGCACATCCTGGACCTGCTTGGTCAGGGAACCAATTTGGTTTGACAGGTTTGCTAGTTCCGTAGTTTCATTATTCAGGCTCTTAGACACTTCTGGTTCCGTATCACCGAGCAAATCGTCCTCGACAGCAGCGGGAGGCAGAGTCATAGATCTTGTGACCCCCGGTACCGAACTCGCAGAGCCCCCCGTCCCTTGAACGGTGAGACCACGACCGAACGAAGACGAGGGCACAAATGGTTTGAAAGTGGACGAAGTAGCTGGGGAAGGTCTTGTAGGAGAAGACGGGACTGCCGGGCTGATACCACCAGCGAACGGATCGTTGGCAGCAGAGCCGCCAGTGCCAAGAGCCACTTGAGCAGGCGCCGGCGGCTGGGGATCATCGAGTCCGAAAAGGTCATCCAGCGCGGATGAAGGCTTTGGTACCGGTGGTGGAGGCCTTACAGCGGGCACGTCGAAGGCTGAAACGGGGACTGGGGCCCGAACAGGCGCTCGCAGACTAGGGGGAATGAGATTTGTTGGCAGGGTCGTAGGTAGGCTGCTCACGCCGTCACGCTTAGTTCTCTGTTGCCTAATAAGATACATAGCGACAGAAAACTCGTCTTTGGTGAGGCGGCCTTCCGAGTTGATGTCGGCTAGGTCCCAAATCTGTGCAAGGACGTCTTCGGACAGATTAGACTGACTGAAGAAGGGAACCGCTTCTTCGCCCGTAATGAAGCCCTTCTTGGTCTTGTCCAATTCATCGTAGAACTGGTCGAATCTGGCCTTGTCTGCCGGAGTGATAAGCCAATCCCCTGTCGTTTGGGTAACCACGGGAGCGCGCCCAAGAGGGCTCCCCGTCCTCATCTGCGGGATCGGCCCTTGACCGGTCAGCTGCCGAGGGACGGCCGAGATGGGCGGCGTAGCAGTGGTCGGCGACTGTTGCCTGGGGATCCCAGCGGCGGAAGGTCGTCGCGTAGCAGCTTCGTACAACCCCGCGGGCAAGATCGCCGGCAGGCCACGGAGCGCCCCCGATTTCATAGATGCGAGGAGGTGCATGGCGATGACGAATTCGGTCTGAACAAGAGCGCCGCGCTGTTCCGTGTCGGCAAGCATCCAAATTCGGCCCAGGACGTCGTTTGGCAGGCCCGACTTTTCGAAAATCTGCTTGGCTTGGTCCCCAGGGAGCATGCTGCTCCCGGGAGGTGCCTGACGCTCAAAGAGGCCAGCATACTGTGCAACCTTCTCTGGTGTCAACTGCGGGATTCGAAGAGGAGCTTGAGCGCCGGTAACGAGGGCTTGCAGGACCGACGCCGGCGGTGGTGGCGGCGCTGGATTCGGTGTGTATCCTTCGAAATGAGGCAGAGGGCCAGGCTGAAGAGCCAGCTCGGCCGACGGCTCACGGCCAGCTTGAGCGTGCCCAATAAGCCGCAAGACGATGCCGAAGCCGGCCGGTGTGAGGAAGCCCCGGTTCTCTTTGTCTGCTATTTGCCATATCTGCGGTCATGAGCGTACATATTAGTTCAACTGTCTCCGAGTAGCGCGACACTGGGAGGTCTAGTAGCTGGGCTGAACTCACCCCTCCAAGCACACTAGAATCTAGTCTGGTCTTTTCGAAGAACTTGACAGCAACCTCGCCTGTCACGACGCCAACATTATCAGAGTCGGCCTTCCGGAACAGCTGGCCGTAGACTCGCTTCTCCTCTGCGCTGAGGTTCAAATTCGGCGCACCTGGCAAAACGGACACGCAAGTCAGTTCAATGTCTCACAGTCGCGGACCGCTTGGCTTGCGGGGGAGGGGACACTAACCTGCGTCGACCGAAGGGTCGTTTGACGTAGCCATTTGAGCGCAAGGAGATAGAGCTTTCTCGGTGCAAGAGAAACGTGGGCGGATTGCGCGCTGGCTGCGATGGAATCGAGTGGTTTCGTTACCGCCGGTTAGGGCCGGGACGGTAGCGGGATATCCTCGACCGAATCGGAATCGGCTCGTCGGTGAGAGCAAAGCACGGACGATAAATAGTACTTGCAAGAAAAACAATGAAGCAAACAAAACTGAATAAAAGCAAAACACGCGCTCGTTCACCAGCGGAAGGGGGTGGGTGGATGAAATTAGCGATCGCCGCTTCCGTGGGCAGCTTTTGTGAGGCTGGGACGGGATGGGGGTTGCGACCTTCGTCTTCGCAGCTTCCTCAGGCAACGGAGGCCAGCCAAACACCTCGCGGAAATGTCCGTCGTACTGGTTCGTCACAGCCGCTAACGAAAGGTCCGCGCCTGATTGGCTAAAGAGGGTCGCTAGGATCCATCCGACGCTGAAGGGAACACCCGCAACGCAACGACAAGAATTTGCATCTCTTCAAATCTGTCAACTGACTAGATTGTCTGGACGGGCGCATGCACGTTGGCATTTTTGGTCTGGACTGTTCCTGCCTAGCTACAAAAATAAATGTAAAAAAATTCGATAGGTTACTCTGTGGGTGGCGTTCTTATCGCGGCGTTGGGGACCGCTGCAGCCCAAGTCGAGCCTGGCCGTTTCTTTCTCCAACCGCAGTCGCTGCAGCCCCAGCTCGGCCATGCAACCTCCACTTGCTGCTATGTGAATCGCCAGTCCACGCTTCTTGTCTGGCCTATGAATGCCGCGTTGCAGCTCCCGAGCTGCAATTTTGCCACATCCGCACATCGCAGAGCGTGGGAGTGGTCAGACTGCGGCCAGTGACACCACGTCTGAAGCCGAGAGCTCCGCATCGATGTCTCCAAAATCCCCCAAACTCCTGCAATCCCACCCCACCTTGGATGCATCAATGTCCGCGACATGTGGTTGGCTTGCGCAACCACTTCGCGCCTCGACTCGATTCGAGTAGTCCGTCAGTCACTCAATACTTCCAGAGACCACACTGCCCCAGGATCCAGTCATCAAGCGTGTTACACGAATATTGTACGGTGATCAGAATCATCTGCCACCTGATGAAGCTTTGCTCCGGATTAAAATTGCTATCACGATCAGTCTACCAAAAGAAATCACGGCCCCACGCCAGTAAGCAAGAATACCAAGTGTAGCACAGGAAGACAAACTTGCCAAACAAGCCCGAAGCCCGCCGTGCTGTGACTGAAATCAAGGACCCGCCAACATGTCGACCAATCAGACTGGACCGCTACGCTACAAACATGAAACGGCTGGGTCCAATATCTAATATTCAGCCTCCAGCTCCTCGCCCTCCATCGAGTCGGCAGCTACCTCTTCGTAGTCGCGCTCAAGAGCCGCAAGATCTTCGCGAGCCTCCGAGAACTCGCCCTCCTCCATACCTTCTCCGACGTACCAATGGACGAAGGCGCGCTTCGAGTACATGAGGTCAAACTTGGACGACAGAGCTGACCAGGCCTCGGCAATCGCAGTGGTGTTGGAGAGCATGCAGCTGAAATCTGGTCAGATGGGGATCCTCACAAAAAGGCCATCGGGAAAGGAACTTACACAGCGCGGTTAACCTTGGCAAGATCACCGTTAGGCACTTGGTGTGGAGGCTGGTAGCAGATGCCGAGTTTGAAGCCAGTCGGGCACCAGTCCACAAATTGAATAGTCCGCTTCGTCTTGAGGGTAGCAACAGCGGCGTGGGCGTCGTTAGGAACGACATCGCCACGGTACAGCAAGCAAGTGGCCATGTACTTGCCGTGGCGGGGATCACACTTGACCATCTGGTTGTTAGGCTCGAAGCAGGACATCGTCATCTCTTGGACTGAGTTTGCCTCATGGGCAGCCTTGGCCGCCGAGATGACAGGAGCATAGGCAACAAGAGGGAAATGGATGCGAGGATAGGGCACCAAGTTAGTCTGGAACTCGTTCAAGTCGACATTGAGGGAACCATCGAAGCGGAGCGATGCGGTGATAGACGAAACGACTGAGAACTCATATGTCAGCCACAATGCGCCAGTCACAAAAGTTTGCTCAACATACCCTGTGCGATCAGTCGGTTCAGGTTTTCGTAGTTGGGGCGCTCAAGGCCCAGATTGCGGCGACAAATGTCATAAATGGCCTCGTTGTCCACCATGAAAGAGCAGTCGGCGTGCTCGAGGGTAGTGTGCGTAGTGAGAATCGAGTTGTATGGCTCAACCACTGACGTCGCCGTCTGAGGAGCGGGGTACACGCAGAACTCAAGTTTGCTCTTCTTGCCGTAATCCACGGAGAGTCGCTCCATCAACAAGGCGCCGAATCCGGAGCCAGTACCGCCACCGAACGAGTGGAAAACCAGGAAGCCCTGAAGTCCACTGCAGTTGTCCGCGACACGGCGCACCTTATCGAGCACCTGGTCAATAAGCTCCTTGCCTACTGTGTAATGGCCACGGGCGTAGTTGTTGGAAGCATCTTCCTTTCCGGTGATCATGTGCTCGGGGTGGAAAAGTCCACGGTAGGTTCCAGTGCGAACCTCGTCAACAACATTAGGCTCGAGGTCGCAGTAGATCGTCCGCGGCACGTATTTTCCATTGCCTGCGTTTCCCATCTTTCAGTCAGCCAATATGATCGTATCTCGTATGGGGGGGGTTGCGGACCAGTCTCAGAGAAGAAAGTGCTGAAGCCATGATCGGGGTCGGCCGCCTTCCGCTCCTCGGTGAGGTAGCCATCAGGCTAAGGGTTCATGTTAGCACAAACGATACTCAAAGGGTCACAGTGAATAGCATACCTGAATGCCGTGCTCGAGACAGTAAAGCTGCAGGAATGTAAGCATTCATCGCTGTTTCTGCAGAGCACTCGAGTGGCGGGGTTCGAGGCCAGAGTGGGATGGGGAAAATATCCTACCTCCCAGCAGGAGTTGGCAATCTGGCAGCCAGCCTGGCCGACTACACACGAATGATGTTAGCAAGTTGGTTGTTGGAGTTGGGTTGGCTGAGGTGCTGCCGAGAGGGGACCGAGTGGGTGTGTTGCGGTGAGGGCAAAGACGCGAAATTCACGGTTTTTTTTTTTGGTTTTTTTTTTGGCTGCGGGGAACGTACCGTTCAGACTGATGATCTCGCGCATGATGACAGCAAGATGAATGACAGCTGCAATATGATACTGGATAACGCAAGGAAGGTCAACTGCGCCGAGCTGCTGACTGGATGCAAAGTGGTGACGTTTTGAAAAGGTTGAAAATTGAGGGTTCGGCGGAAGCCTGGGTCGACTTTGGGTAGTGGGGAAATTTGATTGTTGACACGGGCGAACCCGAAGCAGGAAAGCGCGATTCTCTCGTGGTTTATCAGCCAGTCGTGCAGGCGTCCTTCCCCGGTCACGCAGCACGCTCGATTCGCCCCCTGGCCCGTGCCCCAACCCCACGCCTACCCCAGTGGAACGGCATTGGGACTCAACAATCCACTCCCTGTCCCGCGCCTGCCGTCTGTGGTCTGATGGGACGATTCGAATTGTCAGCAGCACCCCAATCACAACCACAACAACTGTCTTATTTGGTAGAATATCTTTCCGTTCTCGAGCCATTCAATCCGGGATGTGGTGTTGGCTAAAGCCCTGGAAAACCAACACTAGCGTATATTTCCCTCGATTGTGGGACCAGCATCAACCCAACCGTGCCAACCAGACCTCAACGGGCCGCACAGACAACCGCCGGTTTAACTGTGTCCGTTGGCATCATTATTCTAGCTGTACCCCTAGTGTAGCTTCCTCCGCGCATACCTTCAGGAATGAAGTACAATCTAGATAGTCCCCGAAACGTTGGTGGTGAGAGACCAAGGCTCGTCCAGTACCTAAACAGCCACATCAGGCAGCGATGTGATAGTCGTCAAGCAAAGACATCGAGGCAAGCCTGAATTTAGCATTCAATGCAGGCGTTGAGCTTGCACGGTAAGACCTTGATATTTCAATTCACAGTACAAGAGACTGCGGTTGCAATCAGTGCAAAGACACATGTGCAGCATTCCACAGTTTTTTAGACAATTCTCCAGTCAACTTTGAATGGTACTTTCTAGGGCCCTAGGGAATCTGTTTCTTGCGCTCAACTTTACACCGAATATTCCCCGTGATTCCCCCGGTTCTCTCCTTGAAGTCGATTAGGTTGGAAGTCCCAAACCGCACGGCCCCTGTCAGGTAGATTATTGTCCAAAAAAAAACGAGGGATGCCGTAAGTAATGTGCAGCTCAGCAACTGCTGCCTAGCGTATGCGATGAACACATGGACGCTCTTACACTTTGATCCTGTGTAAACAATGCCGCCTTCTTTGAACGGCTATAAGCCCTACAAATACTTGGTTAACTGCGCACGGTGTGCTCTGCCATTGGATGCTCTTAGTTTCACAACAGTTTTGTGAGTCAGCCCCATAATGCGAGAGTTCAAGTGTTGTAGACATTCATGTTACCAAAGCCATATGCCATCAGGCCCGTGCCTCCTGAGACACATTCCCTCGCCGAATACAGTCCATGTGCATCATGACTTTGAAACTTGATAGCCCCTAGTCGTCCAGGTGTCAACCAATGCTACCAGCAAAGCCACCAAAATGCGGAGTAAGATTCAAAGGAAATGCCCCAAAGCAGACATTCAACCCCCCTGAGAAATCAAAAATAAAACAAGTCATCATCGTCATAAAAGTCATAACCCATCACTGTCATCAGCTGCGCCTCCGTTTCCTCAAAACATTCCTTCCATCTCCATGCTCACCCTTGGCTTTGGTCATCCTCCCTTTTGCCCACCCCCACTTCTTACCGATAAAAAAGACTCCGAGGTGACACCCTGTCTGCTGTCCCTCGGGGACTCCCCTCCATCGACGCCTGCGCTCATCGAGGTGGTCCTGCGACGAATGCTGTCTCGTACGTTTCGCCGTCGCCCCGACTTCTGCTGGGCCATCTGCTCGTTGACGGCGCTGCGCAGGTCGGACTCACGCAGCACATAACCCTTCGTAAGCACGCCAATGTCCTTCTGGTCGCCCGCCACCACAACAAATGTGGGCCAGACAACGATACCAGAGAGGTCAGGTCCAGGATCCGCTGTGATTTGCTGTTGCGGGGACGGCTGTGAACTTTGCCTCCCCCTCTTCGTGCTGCCGCCACCGCCAGAGCCCGAGACGGCTCCGTTTTGCTGCTGCTGCTTCTGAACCGAGCTCGCGGCAGGTTGTGAAGTCGGCTGATCAGACGCGGGAAGCACAATGAGAAGTGGCGCCCAATTCTTGATGTTTCCGGTCCGCAGATCTGCTGAGTCGTGAAAGGCTTCGATTTTAGCGCGGAATCGTTGAATGTGCTGCCAGTAGCTACACGTCTCCGTGCAGAGCAATTGTATAGCCGACCGGAGGCTCCCTTGATCATCATTGTCAAATGGGCCGCTCAATATTCCATAGATGTGCTCGGCTGCCTGGTCGATACGTTCTTGTACCGCCTTCTTGTGCCCGGTGTCGGTGTAGGATGCCAACAAGACGGAACGCAGAAATAGCTCTCTGTTGGCATCGTGTTTGACCATAGTGGACATCATTTCGAACATGTCGTTACCGGGCCCCAAAATATAGGTCGGCTGGCAGCAAAAGTCAACTAATTCAGATGCTAGGATCGCGAGGGCCGCAGCGACCCTCATTTGCTTCGCAGGGGTGGTATTCGTCAGAAGCAGAGGTATTTGCTTCTCGACACTGTCATGGTACTCAATCTTGGACCACCGATGCTCCTCAAGGACATCTTCAGAGAAGTCGGTCCCAAAGTAGGCCTGTGCAAGGTTCCGAGCCGATTCAAACAGGGCCTCGAGCCTGTCTTTGCTGTTCGTAGGCTGCGCGTCAGTTTTGAAGGAACAGCAACATCACTCGGAGCAAGTATTACGTACGTATCAGCCGACAGCGGTTTCATCTCGACTCTGAAGTCTTGCATTCTAGAGAGCTCGTTCTTTGTCTCGGCCAGCTTGCTTTCAATGACTTTCAATCTCCCTTGGGCGGCTTTGGCTTGAGAATCGAATTCTCTCCTAAGCCTTCGCTCTTCTTGCAGACTCTCCCCTGTCCTTTTGGCCTCTTCTCTCGATGACTCGATATCCTTGACATATTTGGCCAGTTTCTTGTCGTTTTCGTCGCTCATGAACTTAAGGGTTTTGATTTCTTGCTGGAGGCGAACATTTTCGTCGTGCATCATTCTCAAATGCTCGAGCGATTTATTTTCGTCCAGAGCCTTGAGCAGCTTCCCGACGGCTTCGGTATGTTTGATCGTATCGACAGCCATTACAAAGGAAATCTGATGCGGCGTCGACAGGGTGTGGTTGTGAGGTTGCAAGAGGAAAGAAACCTCTGGAGGGGCTGGGACGAGGGACGGCTGTGCTTCATCTATCTGTCTGTTAGGTTGTATTCCTTTCCTATTCTGCCTGGAAATGCGGCCTACCATTTCCGTAACAGGCATTGTGCTGCTGCGAGCCGAACAGATAGCCGTCAATCATCCATTCAAAAGGCCGCTGGGGGCGGCCTGACCATATCGACGGTAGGCCTCTGCGCAGGTGACTACCCAGTAAATCGGCGTCAAATTCGCGGCTTGAGGGTCATGAGTTTGGGGCCTACACGGTTTCTCGCAGACGTGATTCACCGAAAACACGATTGCGCCAGTAATATTCGGGAGGCATCCCACCTTGTTGGCTGCATCTGCATGCAGAGTCGCCTTTTTGCTTGGCCAAGAATTGGCTGGCCTCATGGTCCGGCCGTTCTCTGTCGCCTACCCTCGATGTGCACTTTCGGCATTCCGCTGGCGATATGGCTTGCATCTCTTCCCCGGATTTGGCCCGAGGCTCTCCGCTGCTGCGAAACACTTCCATGAGGCTGATGCAACCGCGCCAAGCCAAGCCAAACAAATCTATGGACGACAGATGCAGAATTCTGTCCGTCTGTGCATCATGCTTCAGCCCTACAAGGATACCAGGAATGTCGGCTGGGGAGGGTTGGAGAAGCAGCGAGCTACGCATAGCCGCCGGGAAATCTATACGTCAGTCGGTGTTGCTGGGTTCGAGTTCAGTGTGGTCGCGCATTTTTGGGGAAGGGCTTGCGACGGAACAGGCCGAGCCAACGCCTCTCTGAGCCTCCCCAGATTTTCTGGCGCCATCAGCTACAACGCCCACACCTGAGATGCTTCCGCTGTGGCGCAATGCGGAAACAACAATTGCTTGCACCAGAATGCTGTGTGCAGGAACGCAAAAGAGGACTCCGACAGTGTCTGGGCCGAACGACCGATGCAGGTCAGATCTGACGATGCGCTGTGCCGCTGGAAAATGGCGGGAAGGGACAACATCCATCGTGAAAGTGGCCCAAGCTCCCATTTCCCCAAGCCAAGCTTCTGCGGAACAGGGTAGAACGGGGTGCGCTTTACCGTTTTAGGACTGGGCGGCCGGCTTCCTAGCCACTCGGCCAGACCGCTGAACCCCAGAAAGAAAGAGAAGCCGCATCCCGGGTGGCACTCACTCACCCCTGTGCTGACACTCCAAACACATTCCAAGGCTTCAATATTTCTACCTGCCGGCCCGCCTAAGTTTGCTCAACTAAGAAAGAGGAGAGAGGAAACGTTCGGGTTTCTCAATCGTAAGTTGAGATGACGGGATCCACCCGACGATGAAAGGCATCCTCGTTGTTTGGTCGCACGACGACAATCCCACGAGCCCCATCATTGCCGCCGCCGCCGCATCACGCCTGCCATGTTGAGGCAAGCCATGAACATGCCAAAAATGGGCGCTGAACTGCACCACGCAAACTCAAATTCCAACCCGATTTCTCAGCAGAAGCCCGCGCCAATGAGTGTGGCACCTCCTGCATCCTCCACGCAACTTATCACCAAAATCCCAAAGATTCTACCCCACGAGCGTGTTTTCCCGATCCAGATTGGCTCGGAACTATTCAAGCTTTCTGGCGCATCCATCTCATCTGACGGTAAGTCACATTGCCCCATGTCGTGCTCTGGCTGCGACGAGACTCATCGACACAGCGCCTTCCTATTTCTCCCAGTATTTTGAAGCCCAGGTAAGGCAAGCCGAGGAGAAAGGGGAAGATATATCCACTGCTATCCGGACTCTCTACATCGACCGGGACCCAGCCACCTTCAGAGATATCTCGCTGCACCTCCAAGGATATCATGTGCAACCTCGGGACTCGACACACTTTGTGCGCCTCTTTGCCGACGCTCAGTTCTATAGCCGTAAGACGCCGCTGCCTTGGTGGTGCTGGGACTGGCCCCACTGACCTGTTTTACAGTCCCTAAGCTGATATCGCAACTCTACGAGGAATCCATCTTTACCACTATTGGCAACCGTGAATTCCAGATCCCGCGGGATTTATTCACCGATCCTGGCAACTCGCCCAATTTCTTCTCCCTTGGTTTTGCCATCTTTTTCTCATCTCCAGATGACCTTTTCCCAGGTTTAGACCGAGAAGGGCTACTAAGACCACCATCTATTGTGCCACCATCGGTACCGCATCGAAGTGCCGACATATTCGCCGAGCTGTTACATTTGCTCCGTGGCTACCCGGTAAAGATTCGCGACGAGACGCATCGTGCCGAGCTTTTACGGGACTGTCGGTACTTCAACTTTAAGGGACTCGAGCAGCGCTTGATCCCGCACGCTATCTCATATAACCAGGCCCGCCGGCGTGAGGAGATCACGATCCGGCTCCGTGACATTCTCAAGAGCGGTATCAGCATCAGCCCCGAAGCGACAACTGCCGACCCTCTTGCAGCATGGGTCAACTATGCTCGCCCTTTCGTCGACGACCGACCGTACGAGCTTATCCTCGAGATCGGAGAGGAGTCTACTAGGCTGCAATTTGGACCGAGCGGAACAGCTCGTGCTGAGTTTTTCCGCGACTCTCGCACCCGTGTCGCCAAGCTGTTTGAGGTCATCGCCACCAAGCTAAATCTCCCTCCTACCACCCAGCCTCTAGGACTATTGATGGCGAGGGGGGGCGCCAGCAGTCAACCGCCCACCCCAGGTAACACCCCGCTTAGTGAGGATCTGGTGCGCGTCATCCTCGACCCCGAAGCTAGCTTAACGCTCGATGGGCGTCCGTGGAATCCCGAAGAGGACTTTCTGTTCGGCGGAGGTGGCCAAATCGCTGGGGGGAACATGTCCGCGCCCTCATCAGCGGGCGGTGCAGGAGGCGGACAGGAATCGCCAGTATCCACGAGCACCCCTCTCCCTCTTGGGAGGAAACGGAGGCGCATCGACTCTCATGGCTACGCCATAAATACCGGTACAGGGTCAGGCGGAGTGGACGAGTGGATTATTCGCAACGGTCAGTGGCGGTTGCGGATTCAGGGGGCAAAGAACGGTAAAGCCGCTGTCGAGTGCGTGCTTGTGGCGGTGAAACTCGATGCGTTGAGCTCGGAGCAGGAGAGAAATGTTTCAAGGCCATTCTTGGGTGGCGGATGAGCTGATGATTGCATCTTTTCGGCAAGGCAAGAAGAGAAAATCTACAGAGATTACGAGCAAGCTCGAGGATCTCGATATTTACGACGGAGCGTTAGGGATGATAGGATGGGCTGGGCATGAAAGGGAAATTTGAACCAAAGATGGACGGATATGACGATATCTGGATGGAAGTCGGAGGAATTCTGTTGTGTGACGATTGCTGTTGGATATTGACTGTATTTTCGGCCCCCATTGTCAATACATTGTCTTCTCATGTCTATTTTACAACCTACCTGGAAACAATCCGCTCCTTGAAAATTGCTCCTCTGTGTTTCATTGCGATTGGTATGCAGTTGAATGAAGCCAACAGTTAGTTGTGGGTGGTGCGTGGGTTGTCATTATCCGAAAACCCTTCCGTGGTTCAACTTCCTGGATAGAATGATGAAGACGGCCAGGGAGATAGGAGAGAGAGTGTGTGTGTGTGATAAGCAGAGACTCATTACCCGGAACAATTTGACCTGGTCTCCCAAGTATACTAAAAAGCGAGGAGAAACTACAGCGGCAGGCCGCGTCGCGTTTACAGCATCGTGAAGTAAACGCCGCCCACCCAAAGGAAAATGCCAACCCAACCAATCCAACAAGCGCCGTTTCCGCAAATCCCATTATCATCATCCAGCAGATCGGTTCTTCTTACCCAGAATGTCGACCCTTGCTATCCAGCAATGCAAGATCAAGCAACCCGAGTTACCAGCCGGAGAGATGAGAGTAAACAAAACGGGAACAGCAAGAACCCCATGATAAGACTGAGACGGTGGACCCGTCCCATCCATCCTGAACACCGTACAATGCAAACGCTTATCCCCCAAACCCCCTGTCCCGGTGAGTGGTGTGAGCTAAGGAACACGAGAGGAGATAGAGAAAAACACATCAGCCGTTAAGTCGTTCTCATCATCGACTTCATCGCGCCGGGAGCAGAGAAGGAAACCTAACCAGAAACATTACATCCCCCATACCTCATTCGTGGTTGATCATCAAAACATTATGATCGTACTCTCCGCGCGGGCGTGACACCCAAAGGAGTAACTCGTGCCGTCGGGGCGCTCACCTCCCTCCTCTCCTTATCCACCATTTGGCGTCTTGGCGTCACTACTGGTTGGCTTTGAGTTGTCGATGGTGCGACCTTACCCACGCTCCTTGCCCGACCTCTCCGCTCGCGGATCTGGGCCAGGGCTTGTTCCCTCGTCATGGTTGGTGTCAACGCCGGGTTGTTGACATCGAAGGATGGTTTGTCAGGGACTCCGGAACGCGATGGTGTCCGTTGAAGCTTCATTAGTCGAGATGCGAGACTAGGGTCCTTGGTCTCCTCTCGGAGAGGGACCTTGGTTGTAGTGGTAACAGTGTTGGTATAGCAAGCAGCCGAAGTGTGAGGTCGGACTGCTGGTGGGTTGGCTAGCATTGATGAGGCGGACTGGACGGAAGAATGCGATTGAGCGTGAGACACGCGCTCGCTGACGACGCTGGGCGCCACAGCAGCATGCTCGGTCTCAACAACGACAATTTCGGAAGCAATGACTTCAACATCAGCCTTGGGCGTATCTTCTTGTTGCAAAGCAGCAATCGGCCCTGGTGTGGTGGGGACATGGAAACCTGTCAGCGGAGGCTCTGGCCGGTGCGGAGCATCAAGCAGGGAGAGCAGCGAGATTCGAGGAAGTTGAGCGGGGATGGCAAAGTCCGGGGGTTCGACGGACGGGGTTCGGGCAAAAACGGATGGCATGCCGTCAGAGGGGGTTGGTGGCTCACTCGGTAGTAAGATCGACGTCGAGGTCTCTGTGGTCAGCGTCTGCTGAACGGGCCCGTTTAGTGCCTCGGTCTCCTCCTGGGTCACGGTCCGAAAGATACCTTCGGCTGGGACGAAGACAGTGCTTCGTCTCGGTTCCTTCTCCCTGTTCTCCTCTCTGAGCATATCCGTCTTTGTGCGCTTTGGGGACGGCTGACGTTCAGCAGGCGACGATGGAGCGGCCTTCTCGCTAAGAATGACCAGGTCCATGGCATCAGCAATAGCGAAATGGCTAGCGCGCTTGCGGTGACCAATGGGACCGATGCTCGTCCTCTGGACACGAACGGCCTTGGCAGCTGGGCAGGTCTTGAGATAGCATTCCGCCTCGAGAAATTCGACTTGTTCCAGAGCCCGATCGGCCCGCTGCTTCTCCCATTGCCAGAGTCGCGTGAGCTCTTCAATCTCCATCTCGCTTACCACCGATGACTTGACATCGGCAAGGGCGAGAGAGGAGACCCGTGTTTGCCTCTTGGATACCTCGAGCTCGCTCTCTTCTTCACCCTGACTCGATTCTACTGGCAGGGGTAACTTTCCTTCGGCAGCTATCCGCGCCAGGTCTTCCTCGTTCTTGGCCAGCGTCTTAAAGGCATCACGTTCTTGCTCGAGCATCTTAACCCGCTCAAGTGCCTGTTCGAGCTGTTCCTGGAGGCCGACTAAACTGTATCGTGCTGCGAAAGCCTCTTGCTCCCTTGCCTTGCTCCGCTCCTTTTCGTGTTCGAGCTCCGCTTCGCATGCCTTCTGTGCCATCTTGCAGGATTTAAGCTCTTCCTGCAATTTCACCAGCGAGCTTTGCGCCTTGAAGGTCTCTTTTCGGGCACGGCGGATCTCTTTCTCCCAGAGCGCCTGAGTATGGGCATGCGTCTCCTTTGCGCGGCCGTAATTCTCCTGTGTTGTGGCACACCAAGTCAGTTCAGCAGTCCAGCACAGTTTCTGTCCCAATGACGACAGCGATGACATACCATGACAGCTTCCAGTCTCTCGCCTACCCTCCTTTCGCGCTCCTTGCCTTCCTCAACTTGCTTCTTCAGAAGCCTTGCCTCCTCACGGTACCGGCGCATTTCGGTCTCGGCTTCTTCGCGGCCGAGCATGGCCCGCTTCAGTGCAGCGTCGGCTGTCTTGCGCTCCAATTGCTTGGATTGCATGGCCAGCGAGTTGAACTGGTTGATCTTGTCGTGTACCGAGATGTCACGTGCGTCGTCGCCGTGGGCGCGGCGGAATGTTGAAAACATGGCATCACGCTGCTGATTATGCGAGAGAGGCTGTAAAGGGGTGGATGCTCCACTGCCCGCGGGCGAGCCTGGTAGGCTCGACGTGTAATCCATCGGCGGGGTTGTTTCCTCCCGTCTTCGATCGCGACGAGATCGGGTAGGAGCGATTGATGTTACAAAGAACGGCGGCGTGGTGTTATTGGGCCACGCACGCTGGAACTTGGGTTGGCGATGTCATGCAATGCGATCGGAAGGGGCGGCGGGCTTGCGCCGGCAGAGTCGGTGGCTTTGGGTTTGTTGATGTGAACAAATTGTAGACGGTTCCGCTGCAATGACGAAAGCGAAATGGAGACCCGCGTTGGTAGCTTTGCGCGCTGGGGTGATGCTTGTTACAGATCCAAAATCCAGAGAACACGCTCCGAAGTTAATCTAGTAATTCTCGCAACAACGGCCAAAATCTGCTCAAGGCAAAAAAAAATGTCGTGCTTTTTCGGTCCCGCCAAAGATACTCGTCTGTGTATTGACGCCGAGCAGGGCATGGCGCGACCAACCAGAGCAGGCGGTCTGGGTTGTCAGGGGCGACGCGAACCCAGTCTGGTTCAGTGAAACCGCCACCTCGCAGCGCGCCCCGCGGGGTGCTTCAGCCAATCAGAAACGAGGGCGGCTTCACTCGGATTGCGATGGGGAAAGCGGAAGCTAAGTTCCATCCCACCTTCAGCCTCGCATGAAGAATAGCCGCTGAAATCTGGCATTATCACAGGTGCTACTCTGAAGCTGTGTCACATCGGGTTATCTTTGCTCAACTACCATCGTATCCTTTCTCTCTCCGTGTGTCCTTTTGTCTCCTGCTTTTACTGCCCATTTCTCCCAATTGCATCGCATCCGAAATGGCCGATTCGGTGAGGCGGCGCAAGCCTGAGAAGGCACCCAAGACGAAGAAAGCTAGTGCCACTGAAGAACCGGAGCCTCTCGAGTCTGAGGGAGAGATAGTTGAGAAGAAACCGCCTTCGCCAAAGGAGAGGGTACAGGAAGAAGATGAATCGACCAGCGTTTGGGTCGATGTCCTCCGCGTCATCACTTTCCTCTTCCTTGCATCCTGCGGCCTGAGCTATCTCATCTCTGCAGGAGAGACATACTTCTGGGGCATGAAGAACCCACCAAATTACCTCACAACCCGTTGGTGGAAACTGCAGATCGTAGGTTCACTTACCCGCCCTAACCTCAACGACTTCGCCGTTTGCTAACCCGCCGTTGTCAGCGCGGCCCTCTTTACCTCACACCCGAAGAGCTCGCAGTCTATGACGGCACGGACTCCAGCAAGCCGATATACCTTGCTATCAATGGCAGCATATACGATGTGTCCTCGAACCCGCGCATCTATGGACCCGGTGGATCTTACCAATACTTTGCAGGGCGCGATGCCAGCCGGTCCTACGTCACAGGATGCTTCGCCGAAGACCGCACACCGGATATGCGTGGGGTCGAGCTAATGTACCTCCCCATTGATGACCCCGAAATTGACCGACACTGGTCCAGGGCGGAGCTGGCCAAGCTCAAGGAGAAGGAACTTGCCGAGGCCAAGCAGAAGGTGCACGAAGGCCTAAAGCACTGGGTTGACTTCTTTGCCAACAGCAAGAAGTACCATTTTGTAGGCTACGTCAAGAGACCCGAGGGCTGGCCCGGCACGGAGCCGGTGCGCAGACTATGTGATGCGGCGCAGAACACGCGGTCCAAGAGGAAAATTCCAGGCCAAGAAAATAAGGGTACGTAAACTACGTTTCAGGGGGTTCTTTTTCGTTGCGGATTTTGGCTGGGATAGGTATCTAGAAGGGAAACAGGGCCTGGGCATCATTACCGGGAAAAGGGTAGTAAAAAGTAGCACGTTAATTTTTGCATGAATCTGATGTGTTTTGTGTAAATTGCGACATGTGTCCTCTGGCTGCATGGGTTGCCTTCCTTCGACTCATACCTTTTCATGTTGCAAAAGTGACAAAAGTTTTCCATTGTAAAAGAAAACGTTCAAGTCAAATGGACACCAGAAATATTGTCAAGACCAGTCAAATTTTTCTTAATGCAGTTATGTAACACATGCCTTTTTCCCTCTTTACTCGGGCACCCGCATGTACATCCATCCATCCATCCTTCCGTCAGCGGCCGCTGGCTGTGTCAAAGGAGAAGAAGTGAAAAAAGTTGTGAACAAAACAAAAATAGGGGATATAAAAAAAAAATTCATCCCCCAAGACACAGCCAGCTTTCACTTTTCTCCTCGTCCTATCCAGCCTCTCTGCCTCTACCCCTGCCTGTCTGCCAGGAACCAACAACCATCGATCCATCCGGAAAAAAACAAAGTTGAGGTATCATCCCATGTTTTTCGCTCGTCGAAGTAATAATAATGAAAAAAACACCTTGCCTGTCCTTTGTGTGTCTAGGTAACCCTTACTTTACCCCCATCAATGAATGCCATTCCCATTCCCCTCCCAAAAAAAAATTGGTCAGGTCCAGATTCGGTATTCCCACTCGCCAACATACATTAATGACTTTCCCGGTGGCATATTTGGTGTGTGTCTTGTGCCAAACAGGGAAAAATCGTAACCCCCAGCTACCCCCAATTCCTTTCTCAAAGAGAAGGAAATTTGTCTTATAGGAGGGCGGCGAAACCCGCGGCAGCGAGGAGCATGCCCCATCCGGGAGCGGAGAGCATACCAGCGCCACCCTGGGCGGGTGGGGTCTGGCCGTTGGCATCGGGGGTCTGGCCGTTGGGAGGGGCAGTGCCGGGGATACCACCGGTGCCACCGTTGGGAGCAAGACCACCTCCGGGGACGACGGTGTTAGCCTGGGCAGCAGCGGCACGGTAGTTGGCGAGGGTGCGGTTAGAGCCGGCAGCGGTACTGCAGAGGGGAATGTTAGTATTGTGGCATTTATGATGTGGAAAATGATTAAAAAAAAACTTACGGCTCGTTGATCACCATAACCATGCCGTTCTCGCAGTGCCGGCCTTGGGCGCAGTAGAGCCACATGGGGTTGGTGTTGTTGACGAGGATGGTGAAGATGGGCATCATGCGTTGGTTGGCGCTCGCAGCAGCGGGAAGGAATCCAGAGTGGAAGCCCGTGACGTTGCTGTGCATGGCGATAGGCTGGCAGGGCTGGTCGAAGGTGGACTGGGTGACGGTGTGGTTGCCCGCGAGGAACTGGAATTGGACCGCCTCACCAACGTTGACCCGGATGTTGTTGGGCGAGAATGTTAGGCTGCCGTTCTGGGCTACCGTAACCACCGTCGTCCTGACCTGAGGGCCGAGCTGGGCTGTCGTCTCCTGTTAGCCTTTGTCTCTCACTCTCTTCCTCCAAGGATTCCATCTTCCGCTACGTACCAGAGGCGAGGCTCGCAAGAGCGGCGAGGGTGAGTGTTGAGAACTGCATTTTGAAAGATCTGATGTGTTTTTTGACTGCTCAAGACTGAAAACGATGCCGTCGACGTAAAGAATGGACGTTATATATGAAGCGACTCGCGCTGTTATGTGTGAACTAGGGCAGGACTAGCCTGAGAGAATATTAGGAATAAGAGAGACGACGACCTTGAAAGAAAGGAAACCGAAGGAAACTGGTCCTCAGCCGAACACACAGAAGAGAATGAGAAGTAGGGAAGGAAAAAGAGAAACCACCGCCGGTGGGCTGGGAGCGTGGCATGATTATAAGAAAGCGTAGCAAAACCCCCTCGGAAGTATCAAGGATCGTCCAATGCGGCATCACCCCCATGTCGAGGTCCATCCGGAAGGGGGCTGCCCTGGGGGGCCGGCTGCCAAGACCTCGCGGCTTTGGCGTGTTCTTGAAACATGGGGATGTTTTGACCACAACCCTGGCGTCTACAACACTGACAACACCACCAGAACCCGTCATAGCCGAAAAAGAAGCAGAGTGCAACCAGAACGAACGTGCGCCAGAAGGAAACGATATTACCGGATCTCCTCCTGAGTGATGCGATGAAGGCTTTACCAGCGAGAGGCGAAATCCCTGGTCCCTGTTCCTAGCCCTGCGACTTTTCACCTCTTCGCCCATCTCACAGAGCGTGCCATTGCAGCCAGCAGGGACAAACCCTGGGGCGCCCACTTCGCGAGGTTTCACCACCAAATTTTTCCCAGCTTGGCTACCTGGGCAATTGCGTAAAAATGGCGACTAGCGATATAGCACAGTCCGGGAGGTCCCACTACCCGTGAGGCGCCGATGTTCCAGCCAACGGAGACCAGCATCGGGCGAGATCAGTACTTTTGTCGGCCGTTGAGATACGGTCGCTCACAGCGATCGTAAAATCTCCCATCGAAGCGCCACACCATGGTCTTCCGAAGATGAGAAATAGCTAGAGTGCCTGCTGTCTGTCGATAGAGCATAGATATGACGACGCCTCCAGTGGGGTGCATCAGAGTCGTGCGCCATCGCGTGGCCACAAAATCCGACCTTGCGCAGAACCAACAGGACCAACGAGTCGAGTTACCCGCCAGGGCGGGTGTGGTCGCAGCGATTGCGCCGGGCAGTAGTGAAGCCGAAATAAGGTTTTGCGGTTCTGTGATGCGGGGACAGGGGTCGAAGCGACCTGCGACTCTTCTCAAACGCATTCCGGTTTCACCCCCTTCGCAAGCGAGCTTGGGCCTCAACACCAAGCATCGTAACGCATCGCACCCGATTTCTCTTCGCTCCGCTGCTCGTTGCACTTGCACTGGAGCGCTTCGCTTGCTGGCTTGCAACACCTTGAAAGGCGCCGCATTCCCGGCCTCCCTTTGGTTGCCTCCCGTGCCTCCCTGCTTGAGAAAAGGTAGTTAACTAGCGCCCTCTGTCCCCGCTACAGGAGGTTCATGTTTCAACTTTGCTTGAAACATTTCCAGTGCACTACTCCCTCAGCACTGGAGCGGTGCTAGAACATCATGGCTCAAACAGCAAGATCCCACTAACATTGATTCATCGGTTGGAGTCCACGATCACTAAAGATAAAAACTACCGACGTCTAGCCCCCTGTTTCACGCCAAGATTTTGACAGGTCAAACCGTCAACCTGTCCGGGCGTCGTTCATCGGGAGTCGAGATCGGATGCCACGGCACACGATGTCGTTATGGCCGGCGTTAATGGGGCAAAAAACGGACGACAAGACTTGTGGCGCCAAGGGTTGGAGGAGTAAAAACATCGGCAGAAGAGCATCTTACATTTTCGGTTTAGCTTCATAGCTTGAACCATACTGAGCAGTGGATGTCGTTTATCTCGCACGCTAGAGTACTTCCTCATCCAGAATACCGTCCAAGTACGATCTCGAACGCGTTAGTGAGTAGTCATCGGGAGTATCCGCCCACTACGGAAGCGAGACACGAAGTAGCGTATGACAAGAAGTCATCCGCTTGAAGCCACCGCATCGAAGGTTCCACATATCACCTGTAGATAATAAGTAGATCGATTCCGACCAACCAGCTATCCAGTCTGAGGAAATCCACGTTTCTGCCAAGCCATGCGATCCTCGACCTAATTCTCCGGCGTCGCTCCTCCTCCCAATCCGGCAGCGAACAGGAGAGCGTGATCCGAAGGCGATCACGCAGTTACCCCGGCTCCGTGTCTCCAACCACCAGCTAAACATGACTTGCAGCTTGCAGTTGTGCATTCTTTTCTTCTGTTCACTACCACACATCCCCTCGCCGCTTTCTCAGTTACGAGACCTCCAGGCCAGCTGGCGGTGTTTGTGAGTAGAGGCCCCAAGACGAGTTTTCGCTGGACAAACGCACCTTTTGCATCGGAGACAGCCACCAAAAGCTCCATCCTGCAATCCAGCTGTTCATCTATCCCAAGATCATCTGCCGAGAACGAGGCTGACTGACTCTCTGCACAATACAACCATCGCCCATTACTGAGTTGTCGGCTCTAGTTCGTAAAGTAGCATCCCTGGATAGCAACGCGCCCCATGTCGTGTCGTTCTCCCTGCCTGGTTCCCTATCAAAGATCCAACAGTAGTTGTGGCGCAATCTTCTCTAGATCCTCGACCTGTCCAGCATACTTTGTTAGCCCACTTGGGCCAGAAAGGGAAAGCAAGAACCCACCTCCAAAAAATTCCCTTGCTTCTCTGCCGCAGCTCGTGCAATCGCCTCTCGCACAAATACGTCAATATACTTTGTCACCGCCTCATTCGCATCCCTTGTGATTCTCGTGCCATCCTTCTCAAAAAACTCATGTAGCACACGGGTCAACAACTCTGGCGGGATCGAGACGGGCGGCTCCAAGTCACTGTCCATATCCTCATCTTCGTCTTCTTCATCTTCGACTTGGCGTTCAGGGGCGGAGTCGGAGTCAATTGTGACTATTTCGTGCGTACTGGTACCGGCGGAGGGACGGGTGCCGGTAGAGGTACGGCCTCCACGTGTGCTGGAAGATTTTGAGGACGCAACGGCTTTCTTTGCGCCGCCACGAGCTGGCTGGGCCGCGGAAGTGGTTTTCTTGGGAGGCATGACTGGCCAATGGTTTGAACCAAAGTGAGAAGTGCAGTGGTGCAGAACAGGAATACACAGTTTGGACCTGATTAAGCAGGCACCCTGTGGATGGGCCGACGCGACGCGACACAATTCAGACTTCTTACGTAATCCAAAAAAAAAGTTGGCTCAAACTGCAGGACGATCCATCTTCAAGAATCACAGCGCAACAATATGGTCTATAAGGGAATCTCACCATCAATTGCCTGTACCACCGTCGAAAGGATCTATGAGACGCATGTAACCCAAGGAAAGTGCCAATCATTGCAAGGAATACACCGGGGAATGGCTCGAGAGTATAAATTACAGCGGGTGACGTCGACCTATTCAGCGTCCCACAAACGCCAGATATGCCCGTGTCCGACCCGTGATACACCGCCCAGACTCTGATTATGTCTGCGGCAATGGCCCGCCCCGTCTAAACACCACGACCCGCTAAATCAGCACCCGACCCCTATTACCTCCCCACAACTCCCATCTCCACCGTTTTTATACAGTGGCTTTGGCAATTTAGCCGGAGCCGCCCTTGAAGGCCTTGCCGAAGAGGAGAACCTGGAGCTGGTCATAGATAGAGAGCACACCAGCACCTGCAACACCACGGAGAATGTTGGCACCGGCACCCTTGAAGAGAGACTTGACACCCTCCTTAGCAACGATCTGGCGGAAGGCGTCGAGAGAGCTGCTGTACTTGACGGCCTCGCCAGAGGTCATCATCATGCGACGACGGACAGTGTCAAGAGGGTAAGAAGCGATACCGGCACCAGTGGTGACGCACCAGCCGAGAAGGAACGAGGCAAAGAAGTTGTTGGCGAGGTTACCGACAAGGACGACAGGTTTGATTGAGTCGTACATGCCGAAGTAGAGACCACGGTAGACGACGATACCAAGGACGGAGGGGCCGAAACCACGGTAGAGACCAGCAATACCATCGGAAGCCAGGGTCTTGCGGTAGACATCAACGAGGCCGTTGAACTGGCGCTCGCCACCCTTCTTGGCGGACTTGGCGTCGTTGGCAAGACGGGTACGGGCGTAGTCGAGGGAGTAGACGAAGAGGAGCGAAGTGGCACCAGCAGCCTATTTGGGATTAGTCACGACAAATCAACATCGAGCGCTTGAATCAACTTACACCACCGGAGGCAAGGTTACCAGCCATCCACTTGGCATAGCCGTCACGCTCCTTCTTGTAGCCGAACATCTTCTTGAACTTGTCACGGAAAGCGAAGTTCAGGGCCTGGGTAGGGAAGTAACGGATAACGTTGGCGGTGTTGCCACGCCACAGGTTCATGACACCCTCATCGGCGATAGTGCGGCGGAAGCAGTCCACGATACCGTTGTAGCGACGGTCCAGGCGGCCAGCCTTCATCATCTCATCCTGCGCAGCTGTCAGTCTTTGTCACAAATGGCAGGCTTGACGGCAGTGATCGCATGGGACAGCCGGCTACCAGGTGATGCTTGGTCGCATCTGCGGCCCAGACTCCCGTTGGTGCCTGCAGCTGTGTCGATGCAGCTGGGATGATTTGCTACGTACCTGGTTCTGGACGAGGAGCTTGACACGCTCGATGGGAGCAGCAGCGGTCTTCGAGACGGCGGCAGAGACACCACCCACTGTCGTTAGGTTAGCATTGTCCGGTAGTGTCATTCGAGCAGCATAGTCAACAGTGACGCGTCGACGGTATTATCGCCGCTGGTATCGAGGTGGTTGTGGGATAGACATACTCAAGAAGTCCGCCATGAAGGGCTATGCCAAGAACCGTTAGCATTGTGAACTTGGCGTAGACAGAAAATTTTCTCGCGACGCAAACAGGGCTCGCGGCCGGTACCGACACCTCAAACCTCAAACGACCACTGAAACCGAGGTCGCGAAGCAAGGCGCGGACCAATTGGTCGTTGTGTTTGAGGCGGCGATGAGCAGCGAGCTTGGGAGCGCAAGTTGTTGACAGATCGCGGGAATTAAGAACAAAGACTTACCGGCATGCCCAGAACCGACTTAACATCGTCCTTCGACATTTTTGCGACTCCGATCGGGTATGATCCTGAACGAAAAGAAGTGAGTGGGGAGGGTACCAAGCTCTGCTGGTGAGAGTTTGGGTGATGGAGGGGATGGGTGGGAGTCGCAAGAATTAAATCTGCTCGACCGGAAGTTTGGGGAGGAGGGAAAAAAATTCTCAGAAGCAATGGATCCGACCAGCTTTTGAGGTGCGAATCTTCCCGGTCCCCTTGTCGCGCTAGCGCACGGGCCAAGTTCTCTCTTTCCACGGCAACAGGCGGCACGTTACTGTCAGCGAGGGTCCCAGAGGTCTTCAGCGCCGGTTAAGCCCGATGCTCCAGCGTGTCCCTGCGCTGAAGAAATTGACAAGCCCCCCCAGCCGGGTGTTGGCGGCGCGACTGCGTTGATAAAAAAAAATTTCCCTCATGTCCGTACCCAGCAGATGACACTTCCCTCCTGCCGTTTACGACGTGCATTTCGCGCAGCCACCATCAAGCTCCAATCATGGATGGAAGTAGGCACCCAATTGATGTCACCACTCTATACTACTCTACCCAGCGTTCCAACTCACAGCAGCCCAGTCTTCCTAACTTTCCCGATCTAGGGCTGTGTTGAGATGCTCACCAGCCTCGCTCGGCTGAAAGGCTCCACGAATCCGCTTTTTCGGGCAGTTTTATTAGCCTTATGAAGGGATGTTGACCAATGGGGTCTCGCCGGGCCCGCTGTGAAAATCTTTTGGTGATTGTCCCCCTAGCGTCTGGGTCCAGAACCCGTTCGGTTCAGGATCAGGATGTTGATATGGATTTCTTGCTGTTGCCCTAATAACAAATGCGGTCTATTTTACTGCAGTTCTCGGTCCTGTCCTCATCTCCGCTGTCCTCAGTTCCTGGCAAGCCGAGATAGTTGTCAAGGATATCATGGACAAGCAAACCCAGACATTTTTAGGAATCCCAGCATCCTGCATCCAAGGATGGGACTTGCGCAGTTCTGCTTCGCTGAAATACCTCTTGCACGTTACTCTCTCTCGAGTATATACTCATGGAATTGCCTAGATCAACGGCTTTCTGACAACCTTGGGCGGTGGCCTCTTGAGTTATGGCACCATTGGAATTGGAGCTAGTTCTCAGGTCCATAGTGGTCTCCCCTTTCTTCGCTGCTGGTGTCACGTGAATTTTGTCCCGAAACCACCACGGTCTCATGACAATATAAAACCTTGTTTCTGCAGCTAACTGCAGGTAATCGCCTCAATATTGAGCACCAAGCAGACCATGTCCATCTGGGAAAGTCGTGACAGTGCGGATCGACGGGCATATATTTCACCGGCCAACTCGACGGCCTCGTCACTGAGCTCGTCAGGCCGTGCGAGCTCCCAAGACTTGAGAACAAGCACGACCTAGGTACCAGGCTACCTCGCACTTCAACTCCCCCGACGATTAGGCGGCAGTTTGATCGTATCTTCATGCAATTCCAGTCTAGGATCTGGGAGCACTTCCGATCCCTATGCTACACCGAGCTGCAAAATGATGTCCCAACCATTTCCCAGAGACGTAGCCACGCCCGATGAAAACACCCGTAACCCCGGAGCGAACCGTCACCATCGATTCACCAAGCCTGCCTGGTAAGTTTTGCCAGACCCGTCGATACCGTTATGGGGGAGAGTTTGGGGGTTTAGTCGGTGCCGCCAACGGCACGAGCTGTGACAGTATAAGCACTTCTGTCAACAGAACCCATCTTCCAGTGAACATACTGTAAATCTTCATCTTGCTGTGCGCAACAACCTGCTTGATCTGCCCCTTCTCCTCCAAGTCCTTAAGGCACTTGCGTGCGAGCGAACCGTTGATCTTGAGTCTGTCGACGAGCGTGGCGACGGTAACGAGGCGGTAGGACTGGACGTCCTTGTAGAGCTTGTCGGAAGTGGCCTTGTCAAGGAGGACGGCGTGCTGGGCCTTGTCCTTGACTGTCAACAATTGCCAAGTCAGCCTATCATCGATGCATCAATTTGGGTTAGGCGGTAATCCTCACCCTTTCCCTTGGACCACTTCTTCTTCTGCTTCTTCGCACCAGCTGCGGCGGGAGCCATTTTGATGAATGTTCTGGTGTGATTTGGGAGGTAAAGGTTGACTTTGCGATCGCTGACGGAAAGGCGGGGAGTTTTTTTGGCGTTGAGGTCCTGGCTCTTGCGCGCAAGCCCCAGCAGCTGCGCTTAGGTCAACCGAGCCCTAATAGAAATCCGGGGCTGTGACTGGTCCACCGCCTACCACTCCCAAACCGAGCGGGGCCACCAAAAAAATCACGACACCACTGAATCCGTTTATCACGTCCTCCACGCCAAACTTCAATCCACCAACCAACCCTCGGAGTTTCACAGGCAGTCAAACGCACAATATGTCTGAGGGCGAAATTGAGGTCGAGGCCGTCACCAGCTTCGGTGTCCTCCCCAAGGAGGTGGTCGCTGAGATTGGCAGCGTCAAGCTGTTCAGTAAGTTTAATTCGGTGATGTGCGAGCAGGGAGCTGCACACCAGCAAACTGCTACCAGATGGGCAGTTGCTAACCACTCGGCCAATTCTAGACCGCTGGAGCTACGAGGATGTTGAGATCCGCGATATCTCCCTGGAGTAAGAACCCAGCCCCCCAATGCCACGAAGCCTCGAAATCCGAAGACTAGCGAGCGAGGAGCTTCGCAAGATACAAGACAGACCGAGCTAACGGGACTTTACGCACAGCGACTACATCCAGATCCGTTCGCATGTTTACGTCCCTCACTCCGCCGGTCGCTATGCTGCCAAGCGCTTCCGCAAGGCGAACTGCCCCATTATCGAGCGCCTCACGAACTCCCTGATGATGCACGGCCGCAACAACGGCAAGAAGCTGATGGCCGTCCGCATCGTTGCCCACGCCTTCGAGATCGTGAGCCTTCCGTGTGATGCTCCGGAAGATGACATGTTCTGACGAGATACATCTAGATCCACCTGATGACCGACCAGAACCCAATCCAGATCACCGTTGACGCTATCGTCAACTGCGGGCCCCGCGAAGACAGCACCCGTATCGGCTCTGCTGGTACCGTCCGGAGACAGGCCGTCGATGTCTCACCGCTCCGCCGTGTCAACCAGGCTATTGCCCTGCTCACAACTGGTGCCCGCGAGGCTTCTTTCCGCAACGTCAAGTCGATTGCCGAGTGCCTTGCTGAGGAGCTGATCAACGCTGCCAAGGGTAGCAGCAACTCGTATGCGATCAAGAAGAAGGACGAGTTGGAGCGTGTAGCCAAGAGCAACCGGTAAAGGGATGGTTTTGGTGGGTTGCTTCACGACTTTGGGGGGTTGGTATGGATTATCAAGGCATGTTTTGCAGGGCTGCATTTGCGCGTTACGGACTGGTGGATGTGGTTTTCACGGCACTCTAGTCATCCAGGCAAAATTCAGGGCTCTCGGTAAACGAGGGAAATTTGTGAAATCTTGAGGCATCACAAAACGCCGTTAGTTCCCATTCCGTAACTCCTGCCTGCTATGTGCTTGGTCTGCGATGGAATCTGTGCAATCTTCTTCTCATGGATAATGATGCCGAAAATGGCACCAAGATATTCCATTATCACAAAATGCCCAGTCCGAACTCTAAAGACGCTATGCAAGCAATTGCCAAGCCGTTCATCCGGACGACTCTCCGATCAGATTTAAAAGAATGAAGGTCCCCCTTCAGGAAGATCCGTTCTTGGATATCTCGATGCGGCGAAACATGGCAACGTGGGGAATGCCCTCCTCGAGCCAACGGCCCCTGCCAGTCAGTGCCGTCAGTCAAGCCTGATATGATAATGTCTGGGGGGGTTGTCGACACTTACATTCTCGTGTCAACCTTGAAGCCATGCTTCTCCCATAGGCCGACGGCAGTCTCTTGCGCGTGACAGCAGAAGAGTCCCTTCCACTGGGGGATGAGTCTTGCACTATAACTGGTTGTGGGCGTTCGTGCGTGTTAGCCTTTCTTCTTCAAGGGGGGCTGGGGAAACTAGAGGCAATAAAGAGAGAGCGAACCCAAAGCATGGAAATCTGGTAAGTAGCACAGGGCAGTTTCGATCCTCGCTGGAGGGGGGGCTGAAGGGCTGGAGGGCCAGCTAAGACTCTTTGTGTATGTGGGCAAAACTTTGAGAGAGAACCTGAGAATTTTCGGACAAGACGCCTCATTGGTCGTTCCTGAGGCGTTGGGTCCGATCTTGAAGGCGTCTTGCTCGGGATTTTGAAGGGGTTTTGAACAAAGGTTGGAGGGGTTCATAAACAAGGGCTGAGGCGTACACGACAGAGACCGAGGCGGTAATAACAAAAACTCAAAGCATCCGCACCTAAAGCGAAAGAGAGAGATGAAAAAATGAAAAGAGGGATAAAAACTTACGGTCCCACCACACCAAAGCCAATCTTAGAGGCCAACGGATCGAAACGGGACGGATACTGGCGCATATAGTTGATAGCCACGTCGATCAATTGGCTACCGATGCCTTGGCCGCGGTACTCGGGCAAAACGGCAAGGCGGCCCAACTTGATATACGGCTCTTGACCGTCATGGAGCTCGGTTGCCGCCTCAACGGCCGGAGGCCACACGTTGGGCCAAGAGACCCGGCCCTTCTCGGACTGGGAAAGAGGCTGGACGGCCTCACCGACGAAGGCGGGTCTAGCGACTTCGTGGGCGGGACTGCCCGGGTTGGTCAACTCTCCGTTGACATAGATACCGCCGCTTCGAGGGTGGGCGGGGTGCGGAAAGGGAACCAGACGAATGGTGCCGAGGGCAACCGTGCTGGTCTCGCCACGACGCGGGCCTGGGTTGGTCAGTTTTGGCTCTTTCAACCGGACTCGACGGTGTGGTAGATGACGAGATGGAAGGGAGGGGAAGAAGGCAAGGCAACGCAAGATGGCAACGCAAGGAAACAAGGCAAGAAGGCAACAGAAGAAGGTAAGGACCCAAGGCAAGAAGGGCAGAGGGCAAGGAAAGAAGGCAAAGCAAGGCAAGGCAAGATGGAGGAAGCACTTACGGATGATGGAGTCGGTGATGAGATCCCGCTGCTCTTGCTCAACAATCTCTTGAACCGACGAGTAAATAACCCAGTGGAGGGCACGCGCGTCATCTCGGTCAAACTCATTCTCGAGCGGAACACCTTGCTCATCAACGTAGACGGCCTTGCGCACCGTCATGGCGTCGATGAACTCCCTGGGTATCTTGGCCTTGTTCTGCTCCCAGGGCAGTTTGGTGCGCTCGTAGTCGGGGCACAACGAGCCGGTTTTACGACTGTCCAGATGTTTGATGAAGGGCGTACCTGTGGGCGCACCGGGGACCGGGGCCGAACCGCTTGTAGAAGCTGTGGCGTTGGCGTTCATGGTGTCTGGTCCGCTTGGCCCGAGAGCGGTGGTTGGCTTTCTCTCGGGGTTGATGGGTTGTGGCGGTGAGGGAGGAGGGGAAGAAGATTGAGAGGAGGGGGGAAATTTAAAACCTAGTCAGAGCAAGGCGGGTCTCAGCGGCTTGACAATTGGACGGCTGGTTGGGACGCGGCTTGAATAACTGAAGCAAAGCCGCGATGTTTGTCGATGACTAGGAGGCGGGGCTGCCTGTACGTAGCCAGGGGAACCCGAATGACTGGCCGGGTGAGGAAGGAGCCACCCGCGCCCCGGGCACGCCAGCGAGGTGCTCGACGGTCGTGACTCAGCCCCGAGCGCCGGCGAACAATATACCAGCGTGGTTTAATATCAGCACAGCGCTGGTAAAGAATGTACCACCGCAGTTTAGTATTGACACGGTACTGGTGAAGGATATGCCACTGCAGTTCAACACTCAACGACGCCGGCAGATAACATGCCACCGTAGTTTATTATCAACAAGGCGCCGGTAAGGAATATGCCACTGCGGTTTAGTATCGGCACGCCGCTGGTAAGGAATATACCGCTGCAGTTCAGCACTTAACGACGCCGGCAGATGATATACCACTGTAGTTCAATATTGAAACGGTGCTGGTAAGGAATATACCACTGCAGTTCGACACCCGACGACGCCGGCAGACAATATATCGCCGTAGTTTGGTATTGACACAGTGCTGGTGGCGAACGAATACACCACTGCAGTTTAGCACTTGACGACACCGGCAGACAACATACCACCGTAAGCAGTTAGGTGTTTGGCGCTGATAAACAAGTTACCCCGGACTTTAACACCCAATGGAACCAGTAGGCTGTCGGCCCGTGTTTCTAGGGTTTCTCTCCGTGCCGGTGGCCGAACTGACGTGACTGCTTGTTGCCCCGCTCGGGCCGGAGCAGGTCCGAGACGCTGTTTTCTGATGAAAGCTTCTGACAAGATCTTGGCCGGAACTTTTGCAAGACACCAGCCAGTACGTGATTACCACCGGTTCGACCGGATGCTTCTTGCGCACGTCGTCTGGGATATTCGGTGATGATACCGGAGGTTCTCCGCACGGTCACGGCGCATGGCAGGTAGTCTTTGGAGAAAGAGGGTTAGGGTTTAACATTTTCCAGTCTATCTAGCCCACCATTGATACGTGACGACGGCGGCACTATGGTATCGTTGGACTCACAGACAGATGCTGCCGGCTGGTGAGGGTGAGGGGGTGGTCTTTGTTGATCTGGTGGCCAGCATACTTTGGATTTGGATTTCTGGGGAAGAACACTGGTCTGATAACACCCTGACATCTCACAGCTTGAACTTCACATACCTCATCTATTTGGCATGCCATCTATTCACCAGTCACGAGACCGAAATGTTGGGTTCAAATTGCAACATGGGTTTTGGCCTCCTGGCACGTTTATCCTTTTTCTTACATCTCCATGTGCAAGGCTGCTACTCATCTATATGTGGTCACACTTAACTTTGATTTGATCTCCGGTGCCGCTCTCGAGCAAGGGCTCAGTCTCTTGCCTGTGCTAGCTGCCTCGGCAAGGCTCTTTGAATCAAAGATCAGCTCACACAATGAAACATCGTTATAATAAAAACATCCAAAGATCAGAGTCCACGAGGTCCTGTAGACACAATATCTGAAACCGCCTGTATGACCAGACTGGAGTGAATGGCGGCTTGCCTCGGTATTGGACTTTAAACACTGTGAATGGTGTCGGATCTGAACAGAGTCACCATTCACTCAACTTCTTCTTGGCAGTTGAGACATCAGACCGTTTTAATAGGGGTATAAAAAGACATGCCATCTGCTACCATAAAACAACTTCCCTCATCACGCAGAGATTGTATCGCCCACTATTTGCCTACTATCACATGCATGACAACCTCCCTCATTGCGCAATATCAGAACTCAACTTTTACAATATAACAACCAGACATACACGGGTAGCACAGCACATGTTGGAAAATCCTCCGTTCATCGACATGTGTTCCCTCCGAGTCCCCGGAGTCCCGGAGCGCCGGCTCCTAACTTCAAAGGAACCCCTGACATCAACATGGGCCAGGTCGCCCACAACGATAATCTCAACCCCCCGATGGCCAGCCGAATTCCCCGTATCATCGCCCTCTCCAAAGGCCACTGGAAGTGCTGCGCCTGCGGCTCAGAAGGCAACGACACGCGGGAAACAACCTGCCAAAAGGGCGGTGGGTGTTATCACGTTTACTGCAAGTGAGTCCAGTTTTTCAGTTTCTTCACATGCGCCTTCCCGGACATATAGGGGCCCTACATCCTGCCCAGTCAGCTTTGCCGGTTGGTGACACGGATTCATCATATACATGTACTAAGTCTAAGTCTAAATAGGGAGTGTACTGCGTACTAGGCATCTCTTCAAGCTGTTTCTACCGCGAGTCTCACCTAGGCATCAGGGGTCATATGTTAGCTTTTTGATTTTTGGGCCAACAGCCATCTTTGGGACTAGACAGTTGGGATGCACCAGACGCCAATTCCGGGGTGGCTCGCGTCCGATTTCTTACGTGCCCATAGCATACACACAGCATGGCGAGGCGTTGGGGAGGCTCAACTTGGGTTCATGATATGAAACATCAATGCAGACCGTCGGGACATACAACTTGGATGAAGAGACGTGCGATTGATCTTTTGCGTCATGTGCATGTATTCGTAATGTATGGCACAGTGCAACTTGCCAGCTTCAACGTGAAAACGTGGCGTTCTGTGTTTTGTGACAGCAGCTGGTACCAATCTTCAAAAGAAGGGTTCAAACCTGTCCTATGCTATCATTTCCAGATGAGCAACACGTATTGATATTCTCCACATATGAGACATCGGCAACCGGCCCTCAAAGAAAGAGATCCGGAACTGTTAGACTTGAACGGTTTCGGAGTTCCGTGTCTAGTGCCAGGTTGAAGAAAAATGGTGTGGTTGCATGTAGTCAACATTGAATTGGTCCTGTTTTCAAGTTTGGGCTACGTCCGGGTAAGGACGGAGTCAAACCCCTAAACTGCCTCGCTTTCCCTCATGCTACCTACCGACCTGGTGACCGGGTACAGTCTTGCCAGCTGGGGCAAAACCCAAAAAGAGGAAAAAAGGAGATAAAGATCATGAAGCAAAAATATGGGCTCAATCGGGGATCGAACCCGAGACCTCGCACAGATACTTGTTCAAGTATGGGGATTACCCGAAGCGCGAATCATACCACTAGACCATTGAGCCTGGGAGAGCGTTCACTTGCTTCCCAATCCTGACTCAACAACGTTGCGGTGTTTCAGAATGCGATCCGAGGCGCGACGTCATTGGTGGTTGAACAGTGTTTTCGCTCAATTTGCTTGTCGCGGCTTGCGTCACCAATCACCAAAACTCGGTGCAGCTTGGGACCCAAACCCGACTGAGCCATTGTCGTGGTCTCGTGACCTGGCGGATTGTTACCGGGCCAGTCCGCTGTGACGTTGGCGGGCAAAGGTGGGAAGTCGATGGCCTGTCCTCCAATTTGCAGGGCAAAATACGGATCACGGCAAAATGGCGAGCGTGAATGACCAAATTAAGGGCAAACTCGCCCTGATTACTGGCGCTTCAGGAGGGTGAGTCTCTATGAATTACAGCGGGTGTTTAGCCCCTGACAGGGCACTATAGCATTGGAGCTGCCTGTGCGCGGGCACTGTGGTGCCGAGGAGTCAATCTCGCCCTCACCTACTCGACCAGCCAGGAGAAGATCCTAAGACTCGAGGAGGAACTTTGGAAACTGCGCCCCAAACTGGAGGATGATTCAGGAAACCCATTTCTCTCGACACACAAAGTTGACGTTGCCTCTGCCGAGGATTTGGACCGCCTCTTCCACAGCATCAGGGAACTTCACGGCGTAGCAGGACCTGACATTGTTGTCTCGAATGCCGGCTATGGCAAACGCATCCCGGATATTGAGGACATTTCGGTCCACGAATTCGACTACACCATCTCGGTCAATCTGCGCGCCTCCTTTATCTTGTCCAAACTGGCGATTCCGCACATGAGGAAGCAGGGGTGGGGTCGCATCATCTTCGTCTCGTCACTGGCCGCACACGGTGGAGGTATCAACGGCTGTCATTATGCTGCGAGCAAGGCGGGACTGCACGGGCTGATGAAGAGTCTGGCTACCAAGCATGCGAAGGATGGAGTCACGGTGAATGATGTGGCGCCGGCCATGATTGGGGAAACGGGCTTGATCCCCGACGCGAGTTTTGTCGAAGGGACTCCGGGTGACGTCAAGAATATTCCTGTTGGTAGGTTGGGAACTCCACACGAGGTTGCAAATGTCGTCTTGATGTTTTGCGACACGGGATATTTGACGGGGCAGAGCGTGCTGCTAAGCGGGGGGTTGAAGTGAGGAGGAAGGAGGTCCAGTCTTGCTCCTTCCGATTTGACAGAAACAAGCAACGCTTTTCTCATTCTCGCTGATCGTTGATTTGTTTCCCTTCCACAGTGCTGTTTGTCCTTTGCCAATCACGACCAGGCTCAGCCTTCTCGACATGCACCCCTCGGCTGGCTCGCTGACTGTTTCCCATTTTTGCCCCGCTCGCCCGTACCTCTCTTCTATCTCACTTTTAACTTGATGAGTTGCTTTCTCGCTGAGAACTCGACAGGTCTTTCCGTCAACGTACCGGTGCTCGCATATCTCTCATATCCACACTGCGATTCACGATGCGCCTGCTCGACACTACCACTCACAATCTCGAGTGTTTCGCCGACGAGCATCCGCCATATGCGATCCTCTCTCACCGGTGGGGCAATGATGAGGTGACCTTTCAAGACCTCGAAGGGGGTCACGCTCATGAGAAGGCATCGTATTCCAAAATCGACATGACTTGTTCCACCGCCGCCGCCGGCGGACTCGAATACGCATGGATCGACACGTGTTGCATCGACAAAACCAGCAGCGCGGAGCTATCTGAAGCCATCAACTCCATGTATCGCTGGAACCAAGATGCTGTCGTGTGTTATGCCTTCCTCGCCACCGTCCACGATGAGAAGGACTTTTGGCAGAGTGATTGGTTCAAACGAGGCTGGACCCTCCAAGAGCTTATTGCTCCGCCAGTCGTTATTTTCTTAACTGGGAATGGAAAGAAGTTGGCACCAAGCTGAGCCTGTGTGATACTCTCCGCGGGATCACGGGGATCCCCGAAGACGTTCTTCGCGGGAAGGACCCTGGCCTGTGTAGCATCGCGCAGCGCATGTCATGGGCACACAATCGTGTCACAACACGAATCGAAGACATGGCATACTGCCTGATGGGCTTATTTGGTGTTAACATGCCAATGATTTACGGAGAGGGCAAAAAGGCATTCATCCGGCTACAAGAGGAAATTATCAAGCTGTCGGACGATTACACTATTCTTGCCTGGCATCAACAGCGACACTACCTTGAGGACGAATATGAAGGACTTTTTGCACCATGTCCTTCCCCATTCGCCGGCGCTGGCTCGTTCATTCACACACCCAGCATTTTCAAGACCAACCCAATTACCGTTGACGGCGGAGGCATTTATTTGACCGTGCTCTTAGGGCCCCCAGAGGGTGGTGGTTTGCGCACAGCCCTGCTTCCCTGTGGGAACCTGTGTTATGATGAGCTATTCGCACTCAGATTAAAACTGTCTGAGAAAGGAGGCAGGTATAAGCGAGTTGGTGGTACCTCACTGGCACACTCACAAGCTACGGATGATTCCTTCGACCTCGCCAGGATATGTGTTCAGAGAGGTACACAGAAAATAGAAGCCGGTCTGGCACTCGGGGGACTTGCTGCACGAGGAAACCTTGCGGGCATGAAGCTGATGCTGGGAAAGGGCCTTCACCCACTGATCCGGCGGCCTGCCTGCGAGAAGGCTTTGGTGAGCGCAGCAATTGCAGGAAATGCAGAGGCAGCGAAAATGCTGCTCGAGGACGCTGCCCTCAGAGGAGCCTGGCCCTACTCTCCTCTAGCTAAGGTGATAATGAACAATAGACAGCCCTTTGTATGTATGGAAACACTACACTGCCTAGGTACCTAATTAATCTTCCACCACATCTCATCCTCGCCTCCTCCACTAGGGAATGCCCCCGGGGCATTCAACGAAAACAGCTGCTGTTGTTCAGGCCTAGAGCTAGAGCTAGGAAATTGCCACACAGGCCGGATCGGTTCCGTTGTCTGCACCGGCGGCAGCACTGGGGCCGCCTTCTCGGCTTGGTGGGGGTGGGGAGTCTCGATACGTGTATCGATATCCCTGTGCATATGGCCTGGGAACGCCATGCTGGGTCCATAATTCCCTTCCCCTTCCCCTTGCACGTCACCCTCGACCTCGCCGCTACCCTCGCCCTCAATCTCAACGTCGCCTTCACCCATCGAAGAAACCGACTCGGCTCTTGTTCTCGCAAAGTCATATGAAGAGGAGACGCCTCTCTGACGCCAGACGGGGCCTAGGAAATTTTGGGGGTTTTCGCTTTGATCTTCTCCGTCTCCGTCTCCTTCAATGGCTGCGGCGTCGGAAAATACGTTTTCTGCTTCAGTCTCGTCGTCGTCTTCGTAGTCTCTTTCCCATTCATCGATCTCATCATCATCATCATCATCATCTTCTTCTTCTTTCTGTTCCTGGTCTTCTTGCAGGTGCTGGTAAACACCATTCCCTTCATGAGCACCACCTCTATCGCCATCAACACTACTTAGCAGACTGCTTCCCAGAGTATGTGCTCTCAACCTTTCGATATCCTCCCTCCCTAGAGCCCGTCCCGTAATCGGATTCACCCGTCCCCCTCCTCCCGTGGTAATTAATTCCCGCACATCCCATGCATAGCCATCGGCAGTGACAAAAAACCTCTCTCGTGGAATATGGGCTATGCTGTCGTTGTTTTCTCCATTCGCATTAAGATAGACGGCCCGGCCACTTTCTCGATCAAAATGCATGCGTGCTTCCCTTGGCAAGTCACTCAGACGAGTCGGCAGCGCTGCCGTCAAGAGAGCAACTCGTTCATTTAGGATCTTGTCATTTCCTGAACACCATGCTGCGGTGCCGGAAAGGTCGGCAATTAATAAATCTAGTGCCAGTGCGTGGTCAAATGAATCGAGAGCTGCAGAGGCTACGTCTCGAGCTAGAGCTCGCGCAGGACGTGGTGGAGGGGAAGAGACCACGGTGGTGAGACGTCCAGATAAAAGAGCCGATAGGGTGGATATGGCGGCGTGGTTTGTGTTTTGACTGGGATCAAGAGTGGTGTGTGAAGAAGCGGAGAAGGAGGAAGAGGAGGCGAGGTTGGATATGGCGCGGAGTTCGGCGAGGAGAAGACGCGCGCGATGTTGCATTTCAGCGTGTCGGTGGGCAAAGTCACGTTCGAGGGGGGTGAGGTTGGCAGAGAGGGCGGGGTGGTTGGGCAGTTCGGCGAGGGAGGATGGGAGAGGGGGTGTTGGTTGTGGTGGTCTTGGGTGTGAAGAGGGGAGGATAGGGTCTGACAGACGTGGCCCCGTCCCCGGTCGGGTTATGATGGGGCTGGTGGGTGGTGGTTTTGCTGAAGTTGGGGTGGGGACCTGAATTGGAATCGGGGACGGAGCTGGAGTTCGGTTTGAAACCGGAGGTCGCGCTGGAGCCGGGGTGGGAGGCGGAGGTGGAACACGGTGTGGGGCCCCCGTTCCGGGTGCAACGGGGACAGCTATGGGGTATCTTGAGGCAACCAGGTCGATTTGGCTTGTTCCAGGCTGGATCGCTTGGCCCAGAGGCTGCTGCTGCTGCTGCTCTGTGGTCGATGGGATCACAGGAGAGCGGGTCTTTCTCGTCGGTGCGCGATTTGGTTGAACTGGGGTAATGGGGTCCCGGGCAGTGGCACTCCCGCTAGAACTGGCGCCACCACTAGTACTGCTTCCACTTCCTGGTGTCAGCGGCGATGTCTTCCCTGCTGACAACGAAGTCGACTTGGATGAATCCGTGCTAGGCATTCGCCGACTGGTCAACGTTGCCCTTGATGTCGGAGCAGACGGCGGAGTATCCCGGGGTCTCGAAAACTGAGGCGGTCTCGGTGGGGGAAGCGTCGCCACGATATGCGGCGGGGGACCAACGAGGGCACCTGATGGGGCCGTCGGCCTCCCTCCCTCCACTCGCTGTGCAGCAGCTGAATGCCTCTGAGGTGCTAGTGAAGGCGGTTGCATTGGCTGCACTGGTTGGTTCTGAACCGGCGGTGGTTGACGCGGTGGTTGGCGCTGGGGTTGTCGCTGTGGCATCGGAGCTTGCACCGGTTGGGGCGGAGGTCTTACAGGAGGAAGTGACTCCCACTGAGGACCTGCCCCGGATTGCTGGTTTGTCGGGGGAATCGGTCTCCATTGCGGGGTGACGGGTGCAGCGGCTTGCGCGCGGATTTCTTTCCGGACCGAGGGTGGAGGACGAAGTGCGGCGAAGGGTGGGTAGCCACCCCGCGGGTTTTGGCTCATTGTTGTTGCTGTATTTTTTGTGATCGGCGTTGAGGAGAGTGCGTCTTGGGTGTTGAACTTATCACGTTGAACTTATCACGCTCAAGTGACCCGCCAATATTTGAAGTGTAAAGCTTGAAATGTTGAGAGTATTGGGACGAGAAGAGGCAACAAGGTCTCACAGCCTGATCGTTGGTCGTTGACCTGACTGAACAGACAACTCTGTCGGCGAGCTACGAATAGTACAGCGTGTATTCGTGGGCTAGGCTAGGCGCTGAGAGAGTACTGACCACAATCAGCGCGATAGAAAAAAAGGCAAAAGGGGGGCAAGCAGAAGAATGGTGAGAATCTGTGAGGGTGTAGGTAATTGAGGAGAGAGGAGAACGACGACGCAAGCTGAGCTGCGCTGAGCTGTGGGTAGGTAGGTCAGCCACCCTTGTTCATTGATGTTCTCAGCCCTCATGCACCTCACAGCCTTGTGCTTGCGCTTTTCCCTTGTGCCCCATCCATAGGTTCCGCGCCCTTCCCTGTTTTTAGTTATCCTCTCTCTGCAGGTGCTGGCTGACTGACTTACTGCAGTGGCTGGGGACTGAAGCGCAGCGCCGAATCACCGTTCGGTTGAGTGCAGTAGCGTGGGCGTTTCCGACGCCACAGGGACCACGCAGCACCATACAGCACCACTGGAGCGGGTCAAAAGTGAGTAGGCTGGCCAGACTCAGGCACTGCGGGACTTCCTGTAATTCTGCCTGGCACTGCACCACGAATCACCTACATCAGAAGTCATCCAGTCTGGAATAACGTCCCAGACTAACATCGCAGGATGATCAGTTAGTATTATTCCCACATGTCCTAGTAAAACTGCATTTGCATGTCAATCAAGGCATGGCTTCCATCTACTTGGTATCTTGAACTATCCTATCCAGGTAACCAAACGCCAGCCACCCAAACTCCATGAACAATATTGTGGAATAATCGTAAATCGTAGCATCCCTTCAAGGGTCCAATTCATCCACACCCCTCTTTAACGCTTGAAAAGACCTCCTCAACTCCTCTGATATCTGGCTCGTCCTCGGAGGTGTAAACCCCTTTGGGCAAAGCAGCACATACCTAACCGCGATTCGATTCTCCTCACTAATCGTATGGTATGTCTGCCAGGCATGTCCAGCCAGCTCACACACCAACATGACATTCTTATTCTGTATTGCGCTCCTCGCCCACCCACCGCTGCTCGTATCCCCACAGCTCCCCAGCACGAGGTCTGCCTCATCTGCCAGTGCCACACCCTGTACCTGAAGGCCGGGACGGCCATGGATCGTAGCTTTAAGCCCTTCAGTTAGGCCTCGCCACAGTCTCTCAACCGCTGCACCATGGAAAGTCACACCTCCAACGCCACCTCTGGCTGCATCGCTTGGGTTCGCCGATGCAAAGCAGTTCTCAAACGCCGTCTCACGGGCTGGACTGCTGTTTGGCATGAGCAGCTGTAACACACCCGGCATGGAAGGGACACGGGAGTCCTGGGGTGCCGAGACAAGACAGCCGCGGAATTGGATGCTCATCCACGAGAGTAAAAGTTCACCGTCGCTGATCTGGTGATTGTCGTCATCCAGCAGGTTGGTGGGTTGACCCGCTGTACCCACGCGGATCTGTGACAGAATTTCATGTGGCCTGGCGTTGACGGGCAGGGAGGGGAACGCGTCGATGACCTGGCGGACTCGCTCTTTGGTGAAGGGGCAATCCGGAAGTAGATCCAATGTCATGGTGCCATCTCCAGCGGCTGAGTACACACATGTGAGGAGCAGGTCTAAAGCCAGCGGGTCGCTGACAAGACTGGCCACTCGCACCTCGATGGGGGCTCGCTGGAAATCCTCACTACATGCATTCGAGCAGACGGTAGGCCGCCACAGCTTACAGCTCATGTTCCGCGCGCAGACGATGCATCTCGCTGCTGGATCCCTGAGTGTGGTTTTGACCAGCTGGTATATTGCGGCGAGATCCCGAGAGCCGCGTGACAAAAGATCATGCAAGGAACGGCTGAGTAGGTAGACGAGCGGCGACGGGTTGGTCCAACAGACTCTGCCATCGGGCATTTCGTCCTCCACATACCAGGGGCCGTGGTTGCGGTCCATTTCTTCGTTGCTCGGGTAGAAATGGATGCAGAAGCTAGGCTGCTGTCTCATAAACGAGATCCTCACCAACAGCAGGCGTGATGACTCGTCGACACCAAGAACCTGTCTGGTTTGGGTGTTGAGATGGGCTAGCGGAAAGCACAGCTCCCACTGCCTCTCGCCGATCCTTTCCACAGCCCCACTCAGACTCTCAGGAATTGAAGGGTCGGAACCAGGTCGGCCATTCTCCACGCCCAGTGCCTCAAGAAGCCTGGATGACCCAGACTGCTCGCTCATGAGCCGTACTCGTAGGTCCTCGAGATCCCTTGCCATCGCAATGACCGTTTCATGATGTGCACTGAGTGATTGTTGAGCTCTTGCAATGCTGTCACCATCGACCGAAGCCTGAAGCCCAAGAAGTTCGCTCAAGGCAAGCAGGCCCTGGCGGTCGCCCGTACTGAGTTCTGACGAGTAGCTCCATGAACCCACGAGCGCTTGCATGGCCTCTTGAGACCAATGGTTTTCATGGAATCGCGAGAACACGCTCTCAAACGCCACCCTGCCGGCCGCAGTAGCACATCCCAGCGAGTTCAACGATTCACAAACCAGTCGGATCTTATCTGGCATCGGTTGCAACTGTCCCAAGATGAAGCGCTCGACTGGTGAGTGTCTTTCTGGAGGCAAGGACAGGACCTCCAACAGGGCGGGAATGTCGGCGAACTCCTGGAACCATAGCCATCGGAGGTTTCCCCGTCTTCTGTGCATCAGCTCAAGCTGATGGATAGCATGACGATATCTGCTGGCGAGCAGATCCCACCATTCATACTTGGATGGATCGAAGCCTAAGTCGGTGACCGAAATTTCCCCATCCCGGTGAGGAAATAATATGCGTAGGTCCTCGATCCAGCTGAACCACTCCTCTACGGGGAGCTCCTGTGCCGACCACACCAGGATGTCGTCTTGCCTGTCGAGCAGGAGGGACAGTAACAGTGAGAGCCAACAATCGTGCTCCCTGTTCTGCAGCGGCATCATGTTGCGCAGAATGCGGGCAAATGCAACACAGGAGTTGTTGGTATCCGCTCGTACGAGAGGCAGCAAGTCACGGACGAGGAACAAATCTTCCTCTCGGATCCGGTGACGACAGGCATTTTGGACCTCGGCGTCAATGTAGCTGATATTCTCGAGCGCCACGGCTAGAGCCGCTTTTTCAGGGTCAAGACTCTCGCTCCAGAAGCTGATGTTGCCTTGAATTGATGCAAGCAGAGCCGCATCATCCCCTTCCTTTCCACAAATAACAACCGAGAGGTAGCGTCTGACAAGCTCAACTGGTGCATGCGGCCTCTGGACCGAGTCGAGAACCTCAATCATTGTTTCCTGGGACGGGAGCAGTTGCAGCTCGCGTAGAAAGACCGGTGTAAGCTTTGGCTGCAGCCATTCCGTCCCCCTGATAGTCGTGCCAAAAGCATGGATCTTCATCGCCAGATTGTCAGGCACTTCTGCGGCCAGCATCTTCGCGAGCTCCGCCCGTGCCGAGCACATAATGTCAACCACATCCGTAATGAGATCGTCACCGACCATCCTCTGCAAGGCTTCATGTGACCCCAGAGTAGGAAGAATCCTAGTCAGCGCCACCATGCGGTTGTTGAACCCAGACGAGTCGGACAGACTAGAGAACCAAAGCTGCATGGCGCGGATGCAGTCGTTGTCTTTGGTGTCGAGAATCGCTTGGACTAGGGATAACAGGTGATGGTCGATAGGGTTCCGGTTCTCGACACACATAAAGATGAAAAACTCGGCAGCATGGGTGCCGGGAACGGGCAGCACAGCGTCAAGCAATGAAAGGAGTTGATCGATGAGGACACGGTCTTCGCTCCGGGTGCGGATGGAGCGGAAGCAGGCTGGCGAGTCCTTGAAAGTAGATCGACCACCTTCTGTGGGGTCGGGACCCTCAAGTTCGAAGATGGGATGCAGACGCTGCTTCTGGTCGTTGGTGAAGTTTCCCTCCTCTTCCCACTGTGTCAGACGAAAATAGTTGGGCCGCCATGATGTCCACTCTCTCCACCGGGGCAGAATCGTCGAGATGACGGCTCGAGCTGTCGACGCGTCGGGCAAGGCAGCGATGGGGCCGAGCCATGAGACAGCATCAAAGAGGCTCTTGTACCTGTGCTGCGACTGTAACGTGTTCAGGTGGCTCTGGAAGCTCGTCTGGAAGGATAAGGTTCTGAGGATCGAGTTGATATATGACGCCGAAAGAACGGTTGGATTTCCCGTGTCTTCCATAAGGCTCTGGAAGAGGCGTGGGATCTTTTCGAGATAGTCGTAGCCGGCAAGCAGCTGTAGGAGGTACTTGGCGGAGTGGCACTCGCTCGCTCTGATAAGAGATGGGTTGGCGTAGTGAGCCAAAACTAAACATCTCAGGAAACGCTCATCAGTCCCTGAGCTTGAACACTCCTCTCTTAATGAGGCGAGTAAGTTGCTGCCCGCGCTGTAGGAAAGGGCATGGAGGCAGGCGAGGATCGCGACGTCCTTGACTGCTCCATCCCGGCGGGAATGTTCTAGCACCATGTCGACAAGCCTGGCATCGCAGAACTGCGTGTCTGGGATGAGCTTCCTTTTGGTGATGAACACGTCGGTCGCGGAGCTCAGAGTGCCAAAGGGAAACGAGGCAAACGGTTGACCGCCAAACAAGCACTGATCCGCGCCACTGTTGAGCAGCTCGGTGTGCCATGCTTCTTGATATCGGCGGACGAAGATGCCCATTCTACCTCCACCAGCCGATACTGGCGACGTAGCTTGGGCATGGAGGTCGGATTCATCGTAAGAGACGTTGGACATCGAGCCTTGGAGATCGAGGAAGCTGGGGGGAGCGCCGGGAAAAGACTCAAAGGCTGGCGGCGCCTCCTCTGCCTTGGGAGAAAGCTGGACAATGTCCTTCAGCTTGTCTTTGATGGCGCCCATTTGAGCTGCCAGAGGCGCCATTGTTCAGGAAGCTGAAGCCGACACTTCAACCTTCTGGGATTCTCGGAGCGTCCAAGTCAAACATAATGAGGGCAAGAGAAACCGTGGGGGAGGTAGTCCGCTTGCTGTAAACATTCTTGGCCAAACAACGGCTTGTTCTCAGCGAGTAGTGGGAGGGTGTCTTCCGCCATTCCGCCTCATCTTTCTAGCACCGAAGGCCTGGTCTAGGGTCCAGTGGCGTCCACTGGAAGAGCGAGACTTGGGAGGTGCATTGGAAGCCTGTGCAGGTGAACCAGCAGATGAGCGGAACCAAACCTTCACACATCGGGGAATTCGGGGGAGGTCGAAGGTCGAGGCTCGGGCAGGCTGTAGGCGCGTGCAGAAAGAAGGCAGTGTGATGGGGAGGCTGCATGGGACTGGACAGGGATGGTACTCAGTCTCCATGTACTTCGAAAAGCTGTCGCACTGTGCTGCTGTTCCGCTTGGATGTGTGATACAACTGAATCCTGGATTCCAATTGGCACAAAGTCAGAGCCTTGCGCCCAAATCAGCAGTCATCTTGCTGAAAACCATAGATTAGAGACGATGAAGTTTGTCCGACAGTTCCCGCGAATGAGAGCCCCTGTAGGTCGATGGAAAAGCAAGAAAAAGGCCGCACCGAGGCTCCCTTTTGCTCTGCCAAATGTCTCGCGGGTGCTGGCGAGAGCCTGGTCACATTTTCTTGCTTGGCGCCCGAACAGAGCCTGAGCTGAAAGCGGACATCGCAATCAGCAAGGATAAGTTTGCGACTGTAGAATCAGAGGTGGTAGGAGCGTAATCCCCCGCAGCAGCAATTGTTGGAGGCTGGAGTGCGTCAGGAATATTCCAAGAGGTGTTGTACCAGAGCAACTAGGCTCGTGGTGGAAGGCAGTGTAGGAAGACGTCAAGTCGTCAGAGAACACTCCCAGCGCAATTTAGTGGTAAATGTCTGCAGACGGGGGCCCTGGAACCTTGACTAATCCCCTAAAGCAACACGGGCAATCAGTGGGCAAAAGCCTTGGAATATAGCACCAAACATTCCATTAACTATAGTAAATCTACGGCCTCAGTTTCCAGGTTACCCACCACACTTACCTAACTACAAGCTCGACTGAATTCGGAAGAACGCATCATCATGCCTTGAAATGAAAACCCGCTGCTCACTGTGGGTAAATCTCGCCCGGACAGATAACCTTCACCATCTTCAGATCACTCCGGCCATCGCCAACTCTGAAAAACTTCGGCATGACCACAAGATGCACGACTTCAGTTTTGCCTCTGCTGCTATCACCATCCTGGCAGTCCACGTAGCCTTGACCAATGGTGACAGCATCACCACGACGTGGCCTCTCGACTCCCAAAAGAGTCCGCTGACAACCAAACTCGAGAGATAGCTCGCCTGCGAGCTGGACAATCTGAAATATATCCTCATTGAGGTCTTCTGGCACGCCAGCTGCCGAGTTACCGCTGAGAATACCGATAATATCGTTGCGGACTTTGTCCTTATTCTGGTTAAACAGCGGCACCATGACTTTGCCGCCGGCTGGCTGGCCCTTTTTGGCGCCTTTCGGAAATATGGCCGCAAATATGAACTGGAAGTTTGACGACCTCCATCGGTTGGCTTCCAAGTTGGTTCGGAAAATGTCGAAATCATCCTCCACCATGTATTCATTCGGTTCTAGAGACCCGTTAGTATGGGCAGCTCGATAGCCAAGGGGGCAAGTGACTTACCAGGATTCGGTTCGATTTCGAAAGTGTCTTTCCAGGCCTGAAAAAGACCAAGGAGCTTCTGTCGGCCCGTGCCTGGCCCAAGGGCGCCGAACCCGTACGGCTCCGAAAAGAAACCCTCCATGACTGTCTCCCACACCCTGCTCTGAAGGAGGAAATGCTCCATACCTTCCCCCTGTCCAGAAAACCCAGTGCCAGTGCGGTGGAGTGAAGTCGCGCTGACGTGATACGTGACTGTGTGGATAGCCAGCTTGAGTTTTAGGTATTTTTGCTTGAGGGCGTCGTCTGTGGCTGGCCTGAAGTCATCCGAGTTGTCCACCAACGAACCGCGTAACGACTTGACCGTGTTCTTGAGTTCCGATACATTTTGCTCGTACTGGGCACTTCGCTCCCTGAGAGCATTTTCGAAATCAGTGCGAGTGCGTGTAAGTTTCTCCTCTAGTCGGCCCTCTTCAGCTCGAATCTTGGCCGTACATTGGCTCTCCCTCTCTTGTAAATCGGCTTCATGTTTGGTCTTCAGCTGGGCGACTTGCGTATCGTACCACCTCTGGTTCTCTTGGAATTTTATCCCGTAAGTGTTTTTCTCCGACTCTAACTCAGCGACACGTGCTCGCAATTCGGACGTCTCTCCGGCAACTCGGTCGTCGATGGTTGACAGGAGGTTGTCCACCTTAGCTTGTAACATCCTGCACTTCTCCATGAGGTAACTTGATCCCTGTACTTGCTTTTCCTGACGCTGTAATTGCTCTCTCAGGTGTCTCTCGCTCCCCCTCAGACTTTGGATGTCGTTTTGAGCGACCGAGAGCTGATCCCTCAGAGTGTGCAGAGTCGCTTGGGCTTCTGAAGCCAGCCGTTGGTGATCCACAGCTACCTTGTAATTGTGGTCCGCTTCGTTGTAGAACTGTTCCGTGTAACGGGTGATCACTTCCACGGGGTCATCATTCTCTGTCGGAAGTCTAGCGTTCTTGTTCCGCAGAACGTCGCTGATGCGTCTTGCAATGTCGTCCTTGTGGAATTTAATTTCAGTTCTGAGTCCACCGATCTCCTGGCTCAGAGCATCTCGGTCTCGTATGTGTGCTTGTATCTCAGCTTTGAGTTTGGCGATCTCATCGCCAATGCCATCCTGGTACCGGGGGGTGTAAGAGGTCGCGAGGTCCATCGCGCTAGTAAATTCTCTTGACTGGCGATAGTTGTTGCTACCGGACTCTCTCACTCGGAGTTCGGGACTTCCGGGGCTGATGACAGGCCGGTCCGTGTATCCAGGGCGATATGGCAAGGTACGGTTGTCATCGAGGCCAGACGCTGGAATACTGTTGGATCTGGACAGGCTTCGTCCGCGCACGCGGGGCTGGCCAGGATGAGGGTGATTGGGATTCGAAGGTCTTCCCGCGTGACTCAACGGAGGTCGAGAGGAGGTACTCCCTGGTGGTCTGGGTACCGCATCCCCACTGCCGGGGACCACGGCGCTGGAGGATAGCGATGCTATGGGGGTAGAGCTAAGGTACGGCGAGCCACTGGATGGATACACAGAATCGTTATTGAATGGGGAGAAAGTGGAGGGATCGGCGAGAAAAGCGTGCGGCGGCTCGTTGGACGACCTGGATTCCATCTGTGCCCTTGCATCGATGGGGGTTCTTGGGTTCATCGGAATTTTGCGGTCCATCATAAGTTGAAGCTGCCTGAACTCATCACCCTGATGCTTCAAGAGACGATTGAGTAGTGGTGGATCTAGCCACTTGATGAGTGCATCGTGCGGCAGACGAATGAGATCTTCGTCATAGAATCTCATCATATCGCTGGCGCTGTATAGGCTGAGGAGCTGGGGGTCTGTTCCGAGGACCTGGAAGAACTTGTTTGGCGATAGGCGTAGGAGTCTTGAAGGCTCCGTTCTGCCCAAAGCTGCGAGGGCCTGGGGTTCAAGCGTGTTGAGAGATTCAGTTGGCAGCCTCAAGTGAGTCTCTGTTGGTAATCTCGATAGAACTTCGGAAGGAAGCTTCTTCAACTCTTCTGGCGGGAGCTTTGAGAGCCTCTCCCAATCCCATGTCCGGTCCGGCACTTGTGGTAGTCTTGGCCGGCTGGAATTTGGTGAGCGGGGTTCGCCTTCTCGACTGCCGCGACTCTCATCAGGCGAGGAGTTCCCCAGCACTTTGTTCTTCATCCGCTGTCTCAGACCCTTCTCCTTCTTCCCATCGCCCTTCTCTGAGGGGGGCGGCCGAGGTTGGTGGTATCCATGCATGGCGGCGACAGTTCGTCTTGGTCTTGCAGTACCTATTGTGATTTGGGCGACAGGGGCAATGGCGGTGGGCAGCTCAATTGCGCAAATATCGCCGGCGAGATGTCTGGTGGAGGAGGGAGAACACAAGAGACCTTGACGGAGCCGGAATTCATTTTCTTGGCCTCAGCCTGCTCTGCCTCGCGCGACCCCCCGTGCCGGCTGTGCTGTGCTGCACTTTATCACCCCGCACCTGAGCAGAATGCAGACTTGGGAACTTGGGCTGATCAGGCTTCGGGCCGCCACCTGCCCCCTCCATCCCAGACGAGCCACGTCGTCCAGCGCAGGCAGCCCGGAGCCTTGTGCATGTGCCCACACAGTGCAGAGAGCAACTGTTCCCAAAACGCTGCGTGCCAGGGGTGTTGAGGTTGGTCACTCGATGCTGATTTGCGACGAGGGGCGTGCTTTAGCGGGCGCCACTATGCAATGTCTGCCCAGCTTGTCACCCAGCTCCCCTCTTTTCGCGCGCGCTGGATCAATTGGATGGTCCCACGACGGGACCCCGAAAAGCAAATGACGGGACGCATTTCGAGCGAGGTGGTGGGGTGCAGCGCATGGGCAGCCCAGCCTCGACTGGCCGAGATGCAGTGCTTGAGGAGAGTGCCGACGCGGCCAGATCGGCTTTGGTGGGAGGAGTGAGAGTGAGTGAGGGAAGGCGCAGCGGTGCCGGCTTCCACCATCAGTTGCTTCCCGACCAGGCTGTGGTCTCAAAAACGCTCTTTCCCATCTGCAGCTCTTCTTCTGGCGCTGCCTTGTCACTTCCATTCTTTGCTTGTCGCCATCTCTGATCTCGGCCCTGAGTTTGCGCCTCCAATCGGTTGTAAGGATGGCTTCTCCGCCGTATCCCCCACCGTCCCCGATATCGTTTCGGCGGGACTTCACGCCCACGCCTCCGATTTCCATGCAGTCCGATAACTTGAACTTGCCGCGGGACTTCGCCGACTTGCAAATCCAGCAGAGATTGCAATCCCCTCTCCCTGGCTTGCCATCGGCCGATGTCCCCGAGGAGGAAACGCGAGTGATTATCGCTGTCGACTATGGCACAACTTATACCGGTGTTGCGATCTTGATGATCAAGAACAAGGAGATGGAAGATGATGCAGAGGCGCTGGCTGGTGATATTACAGTAATAACACAATGGGAGAAAAACTCGTCCGAAAAGGTTCCTTCAGACTACTCTTACTCTCCCTCGCTAGTCAAAAACTGCCAACAATGGGGTTACGATATCGACGATCATTCACGAGTCATCAAATGGACAAAGCTCGCTCTAGAAGAGACAGGCGGCCGGCACAAGGAGCTTCAGGAGCTTGCAAAACTGCTCTGGGAAATGAGGATTCTTCACTTAACAGACGAGCTCGTCATCACCAACAACCTCCCAAGGCATCTTGCGAAGGAGCCAGAAGATGTTGCGACGGACTACTTGGAGAGGGTGGCCGAAAAAACGCTCAGGGAAATCGAGGTCATAGGGAAGCATATCCCCGAAAAGATTCCTCTTGACATGGTCATTACGCATCCTGCCGTAAGCAATTGGCAAAAGGCCATTACTCTGTCGTCGCTGATGTCCAGTATAGAAATGGTCCGATAAAGCATTAAACTCGACATTTCGGGCAGTGACTGCGTCCTTCAACGAGAACCTCTTTCCCCGAATCCGTGACATTTCCTTCGTCAGCGAGCCGGAAGCATGTGCCCATTACACGTTGCGAGAGGCTTGGCTGAAGAACCACATCCGTTACAGAAAGGTAGGCATACATTAGCATTATTTACCTGAGATCTTGCATGCTAATCTGGAGCAGAACGATTGTTTTGTTGTCTGTGATGCTGGCGGTGGAACTGTGGTATGTAGAAACGGACCGGGTGACCTAGACAACGTAACTGATCAGTGCCAGGACATTGCGACATATAAAATCGCCAGTATTGACCACTCAACGAAACAACTCAAACTGGAGCAGATCGGTACCCCCATAGGTGAGCAAGATGCCCTCTGGAATCCAGAACCTGGATCTGATGCGTTCCTTTCAGGCAACCGATGCGGCGCCACATTCATCGACACTAGCTTCACAAACTTTTTGCGGGAACGTTTGGGCGAGGAAGATTGGGCGAAACTGAACGACAGTGGTGACCAAGATGATGCCTTGGGTGGTCACAATATCCTCAAGCCGCATGTCAGACTGTTGCTTGATCGCTTCCAACCCATCAAACACCAGTTTGATGGGAAAGGATCCAAACTTGGCTGGCCCCTCCAATTGCCTCGAGGAATTGGCGCGACAAACGATGAAGGGAAGGGCATTAACAACGGAGTCCTAAAAATCACCCCGTAAGCTTATGAACATCCCGGCGATATACTCTTTCTGACATGACACGCCAGTGATGACTTGAAGGAAATGTTCAAGGAGTCTGTCAACAAGACTTTGGTGCTCATCAGCCAAGCAGTAGCGCAGGTCGATATATCCGAGAGGCAGCTCAGGTTAAGAGTAAGCTGCGCCATGGTCTTGCAGTCCGTTTAGTGGGTGCTAACCACTTGGTAGACCATTTTCCTCTCTGGTGGCTTTGGAAACAGCCCTTATCTCTTTGAGAGAGTGAAGCAGTTTGGAAACACCCGGAGAATCGACGTCGAGAGAGGTGAAGATTGGTAAGTTTTAGGTGTCCGCCTTTCTAGCTACCGCTAACATTCGCAAGCTGGGCTGCTGTGGTAAAAGGTGCCATAGTCAAATCGTTGGGTCTCTACACAGAAAAACCATTACTAGTCAAAGCCTGTCCCAGGCGGTACGGCATCAAGATCAGGTCGCACTATGCGGCTTATAAGAACAATCCCCAAGAAATGGAGGAAGATGTCGAAGGGAAGGTATGGGCAAAAGACCAAATCCGCTGGTTTATGCATAAGGGCGATGTCGTTTTCCCTGATAAGCCTTTAGCCATGACTTACGATTGTCACTGGTCCATGAAGGCGAGCGATTTCCCGTCGGCCGAAGCAAGACGGAACCCAGGTCTTGGTCAGCTGTCAGAGAACGTGTTTAGAGATGTGGTGTTTGTTGCTTCCCGGCAAGACATTGCACCGTCACGATTTGATGAACTTGACCCAGGTAAGTTGTCAATCTCAGCATTCCCCAGAATCTGCAACTGACAAGAGAGCAGCCGAGAGCCAAGTACTCACGCTGAGGTGCGATCTCACCAAGGTCCCAGAAAATGGCATGGTAGAGTACACAAACCAGCAGTACGGGAGGTTTATCAAGTTTTGGGTGCAGATTGAGATAAGCGTATCGGAGAGAGTTTTGGTTAAAGTCACGAGTGCTGGAAAGACCCTGGTTTCTCAAGAAGTCCCTCTATGAAGACTGGACTTCGAAGTGGGTTTGGATGCCATATTGAGTTCATATTCTGCTACAATCTGTGTACAACTTCTCAGCGTCAATTTGGATCGGGCTGGAAAACCGCAAGATCGAGTAAGATCAAATATTTACAACACATGTTTCCACTTGTCCAGTCCCGAGAAGGCTCTGGGAGAAGGCTCTGAGCTGCAGCGGAATGCATGTTCACCGCCAGCAGCGCCACCATCACAATACGCGGCCAGGCTCTCCAGGATTGCTGTGGCCCCAATTACAAATCCTCGGAAAGAGAGCAAGTTTATCAGTCTGGCCAAGCGTGCTGCATGTGCGACAAGGAAGTAGGGTTGCCGGCCAATATGACTGGTCTAGACTGCCGCCCGCACGAATGCGCCTCAGAGCCTTGCGAGGAATACGGTAATCCGGCTACGCTCCGACGTTCAATAGACTTGAACTGAATTACACCCCCACACCTAACCCTTGTATGTTAGGGTGGTTAGCCAGAACATACATGGCACTTATGCATGTCCACGACGCACGAGTTTTATTCGCACGGCGTACTTGGGGGGAAAGTACACAGTGCGAAAACCTTTGTGGTGTGGTTTCACTACCGAGGTACGCGCGGGGGGTTTTCCATTTTCCAGACGAGGGGCGTGCTGTGCTGTGTGGGACAAGGCTCTGGCTCCGGCACACTCACGTCTGGCCGCCCAGCGATGGGCTCCCGTCTGATGATCTGCCCTCCCCTCTCCCCCCGCCTCCCATCGCTGCGCTTCAGAACTCTCTGTCTCTGGCTGGTGACCTAGTTAGTTAGTGGGCGGGCGGGTATCCGATGGCCGGTCTAGAGCTGGGTCTGGACAGCTGAGGGACCTAGCGAACCCCTCCCTCCCCGTCTCTCTCTCTCTCTCCCAAACTGAATTGGGGGACCTATTCCAATTCCAGATTCTTTTTTTCTTTTTCTTTTTCTTCCCTTTTCCGTGATTTACGTGACCATTGCGCTGGTACCGTTTGGTGGCTTTCCCTGCATTTCCTTTTCCGCCTCCCTCCTCCTCTCCTCAAATCGCTTTGCTACCTTACTTTATTTTGTAGCGTTAGGGTGGTACCTATCGCTGCTACGACTTTTTGGGTTTTATTTTGCTGCATCAACTACATTTTTATTTTGTTTACCATGGCCAGTAAGCTGCGCGGCTTGTTCAAAAAGGACAAGGACAAAGGCGCGGGGCCCGCCGCTGGGAAGCTCAACGGCAACAGCACCGCGTCGGGTAGACCGCCGAGCTACCACAGCTTCGATCCACATCCCAAGCAAGCCGCCGCGAACGCTCCCTACTCTGCGCTCCACGGCATCCCTGAGTACGGCGGCCATCCGCAACAGAACCCAAATCTCAACCCAGGGATTCATCAGAATCCGGCCTTCGGTCATAGCCCCGTCCCCGGCCCCGCAGGGGGATCACCCACGTACCAGCACCAGCAACAGCAGCAATACCAGTTTCCCAACCAGTCGCATCACTCAATCCCAACACCGACATCTCCGGCCGGGTCGAACCACACACCGAGCCAGAGCCAAACCCGCTTCAGCAACTACGGCGGCGCCGGTCCTGGAGTCAACGCCCAGGCTCGCGGCCACCCCAATGCCGGCAATCCCTACAATGGCGCGCCCAACCCGAATGTCAATGCCAACGCCAATGCCTACGGCTACCCCAACGGAAATCCCAATATCAACCCGAACGCGAACGCAAACGCAAATGCCTACCAAAACGCGCAGACCAATGGAGCCCGTCCCAATGGTGCCAACCCCGGGCCCGGTGTGAACGGCGGCGCGGGCGTCGGGGCGGGTACCGGCCCCACCCGCCCAGCCGCTGCAGCCAGTCCTGGTTCCAGCCACACGACATCCACACCGGTGGGAACGTCAGCAGACGAAGTTCGACGGGCGACAAAGCTGCTGCGCAAGCTGTTTGAGCTGCGCATGGTGGCCTGGACGATGCAAGGCGCGCATGCGTCGGATGAGCATTTGCGGATCGAGAAGGAGCGGCGGGCAGACCAGATCATGATTGACCTACAGGCCATGGTAGATGGCTGGAAACGAGCGGGGCCAGCGGCCGGTACAGCGGCAACGGGGACTGGTACTGGTCCAAATGCACGGCCTGGAGGTTGGAGCGAGGATGAGTACCAGGAGGTGGCGTGGATTGCATCGACGTTGGCGGATCCGAGTTGGAAGTTTGGTGAGGGCGTAGCGGGCTATGGCGGGGTGGATGCGAATGAACAGTATCAGCAACAACAGCAACAAGGGTGGACATCGGTTTGAAGCTGAACTTTGCCGACGGAGTTGCTTTTATCTTCCCTTTCGAGTCTAGGTTTGTTCAAGCAGATGGAACCGCACGCCAGCCGATGGGACAAGACGAGAGATTGGATACCCATGTTTCATGAGACCTGTATTTTCCCCAGGACGTTTAGGGCGTTCGTATCGAGCATGCTTTCTTGCGATGACGCTCTGGGCCTTTGCTCTCCTCCGATACTGTACAATCCGTTCCGGGCTCATTGTGAAAATTGTGCCACTTGTGGTGGTCGCAGCTGAGGCTGTCTCCCTCCATGCCAACTAATGAGCCGGCGCATTAGAGCAGGCATGCATGGCCTGCATCTGCTATCCCCAGCTCTCTGATACCGCCGCCCAGTCGAGTTTCCTGCCAGCTGCAGTAGTATACCAGCGCCTGCTAGAAAAGGTCGGCAGTTTGCGCTGCGGCAATGCTCGTGAACCACCATAGTGGTCAAAGTAGCGGTCCTGTGACGAGGAGCAATTGCCAGGGTGTGGTCTCCTTCTCCATGACTAGTCCCAGAAATTTTACCCTTCTGATGCGTGTTGCTGCATATTGTTCCAGAGAAAAAGCGCTTCATCGGATGCCTGGCTGCCTCCGCTCATCGTGCGTCTTCCGGGGCCAATCCGGACAAATATCGATCTTTTCCCTCGGGAACCATATCTCGAGGAACAGAAATATTAGGTAGTCGACCATGACGCAGAGGCAAAAAAGCTTTCCAGCCCATATTCCACAACCATAATAGCGCTTCAACCGATCAATAAGGGCAAAACTCTGCACGCCAGATCGTCCCCTCGTAGCACTCCAGCTCGCCGGATTAGAGGGGTCGTACCCATAGAACTCCGCCTCACTGATGGCGCCGGAAATGCCGTTATAGACACGTTCGGTACGGAGGGCGACGTTGGTCCATGAGTACATGGACTTGACTTGCTCGTGGAACAACTCAGTGCGCACCTTGTTGGCCCGAAGTGCGGCGATCGCCTTTCCCGTGGCAGCCACAAGGTCCTCCTCCTCGGGTTTTGCAAAAACGGTCATGTGTGAAGGCAGTACCTCGGGTATACCACCAACTTGGGTGCAAACAACGTAGAGTCCACAGCTGGCAGCCTCGACAATTACAGTGCCGAAAGCTTCTGTAAGACTTGGGTGGAGATAAATGTGGCCACGCACCATCACGTCTCGAACTTCTTCGTGTCGAATTGAGCCGAGCATTTCAACGCGGTCCTGTAACACATTTTGCTCAATCATCTGCTCGAGGTCGATGGCCTTGGGTCCAGATCCAGCGATGATGAACCGGGTGTTTGGGTGGTTTTCCAAAATGCGTGGAATCGCAGCTGTCAGGAGGTCTGTCCCTTTGTTGTAGAAAAGGCGAGAGATAACCACGATGGTGATAGTATCATGAGGACCCAGCGGCCTGGCAGGAGGGGGGGTCTGGCCGAACGAGTTGGTCGACACCTCAGGCGGGTTATCGGGTGGCTTGAAATTCTCGGCCACCACAGCGTTAGGAATAACAGAAACCATGAGAGGGTCAAGAGACGCTCTCAGAACAGTATTCTCCTTGCTAGCTAGCGGTCAGGATCATGGCATGACAGGGAAGTGGGGCTGGGGCCGTTCTTACCAGGTGTGGCTCACACAAATGACATGGTCTACATCACTCAAGCTGAATTTGAGCAACTTGTTGGTAAGGATGCTGGCGGCATCGGCAAAGCCAAACAGAGAGTGGTCGGTGAAGACGGTGCGGAGGCCCATGGTTCGGGCATGGAGGATAGCCTCATGGCAAAGGTTGCTTAAACTGGCATGGCCGTGGACAATGTCGATGCGCTCGCGCAGCACAATGTTGCGGAACATGGGGAAAAAGGAGAACACAGTGGGGAAAGTGGTCGAGCGGTAGATGACCAAATAGGGAACGTGGTAGACCTTGAGGCCATTAGTGAGGTAGCGAACCCCCGTGCGGCCATCGTATGCGTGCGTGATGATGATGACTTTGTGGCCCCTGTCCATGAGTTTGCTCGACAGTTGGTAGATGTGACTTTCCACCCCGCCCGGCTGCGGGAAGAAAAAGTCGCTAACCATAGCGATATTGTATGTTGGAGCCATCTTTGTGATGCCTTTGCTAGCAACCACGCCTTCTTTCGAGGTTTATCAGGGGAAACGGTCCGGAGTCTAATGGTTCATCCGAACGCGTTTCGCCGTATCACGTGTTTTAGAGTGTGCATCAACGGAGGGAGTACAAGACCCACTTCTGATACGGATAAGGAGGCGGTGTCGGCAGGCGCAATGAGATCCGACAAGGCGGTGAGGAGCGGCGGAATAAGTTTTGGACATCTCTGCCCCTCCAACGCTTCTTGAAGCTTTTTCAGGCACCATCTTTCAGTACGCAGCGAAAATGTATGCTCGATATATCCCGCCTGCGAAGTCCGCGCAAAGCGCTCCAGGGTCCTCCAATGACGTCTTGGGGCCAATTGAAGACGACGTGATCGAGAAAACCGAACCCGAATCCGACGCCGCATCAAGAGCTCAGCCCAGCAAAAAGATCATGTTTGGCGACGATGCCGAGGCCCCGAACAAGAGTTCCAAGAGGCTGCGCAACACCGAAAATGCATCCCGCGCAACAAATGATGCAGATGCAGAACTGACAGTCGAGAGAAAAAAAAAGGAGAAGAGACAGAAAGCAACACTCGAACCTGAAGATGGAGATTTCAAAATCCGTCAGAGGCACAAATCCGTCTTTGAGAAAGTCGAACGATCGCTGCAGATGAGATCCCTACAGTTGGAGACAGGAAAAGAGCCTGAAACTGAAGAGCCTGTGCCTCAAGCCCACGGCCTCGAGCCACTTCCCCAGCCGAAGCCTGTTGTCTTTGACGAGTCTCAATTGACCTACGAAACACTCCCCCCCTGGCTTGCGTCACCTATTCGCGTCACAGGAGATGCGAAACGACCGTGGTCAGAGCTGGGCATCGCTGAAAAACCAGCCAAGTACCTGACCTCCAAGTACGGAGATGCATTTGCCCTGCAGACGGCTGTCATACCATTGTTGGTTCCGCAAACAGATAGACAAGGTGACGTTGTCGTCGCTGCCCCAACAGGTTCTGGAAAGACTCTATCCTATGTTCTCCCCATTGTCCAGGACATCAGCAAAAGCCTTATCACCAGGCTCAGGGCAATCATACTGGTGCCCACCCGAGAGCTCACCCAGCAAGTCCAGTCGACGTGCGAAGTTTGTGTGGCCGCATTTTCTCCTGGGGCTGTGAAACGGGTTAAAATTGCAACCGCCGTAGGAAATAGAGTCTTCAGAGATGAACAGAAGGCGATCATGCGAGCAGAGCAGCGATATGACACTGTCGGTCACGAGGAATACCTGAAGAAACGAAGGCAAATTGTAAGTTTAGACTTGGACGACGAAGATGATGACGACCTCGATCTCGACCAGACCGAACCGTACCCGTACCACACGATTTCTTACCTTTCCAAGGTGGATATTTTGATATGCACTCCTGGCAGGCTCATGGAGCACATCAACAAAACACCTAGTTTCACTTTAGACTACGTTCGATGGCTAGTTGTCGACGAAGCAGATAAACTACTCGCCCAAGATTTTCAGCAGTGGCGCGATATTGTAATGGAAGGAATCGCAACAGAGCGGCGGCCGGGAGATCGATATTTCCCAAAATCCAACAAAACAGGCCCTCGCAAAGTTGTTCTCAGCGCTACCATGACACGAGACATTACTCTCCTCAATAGCCTGCGGCTATCCCGACCTCGTCTCGTGCTTGTCGAAGGAGCGAAGGCTGGTGAACAAACACTGCCAGCGCTTCTCAAGGAATATGCAGTCAAGATCCGGGAGCCAAGTCTTAAGCCACTCTACCTTGTGGACCTACTCAACAGCGAGTACCTGGCTCCTGCCAGCAAATCTCAGGGAGATCCGCTCCCTGTTACAGCGGTTGGCGAGCCTGGTTCTTCATCTGCCAGCAAAACAGACCTCTCATCAGATTCCGGTACCGAATCAAGCTCAGACTCGGAGGTCGACGTTGGAGTTAGAAGTAAATCTACAGTTTCTACATTGTCAACCAAGCCGAGAAAGTTTGCCACTACTGCGCTCATCTTCACCAAGTCGAACGAGGCAGCACTGAGACTTGGACGCCTCCTGGAAATCTTGCTACCTGACCTCGCACCGCTAATCGGTACTCTCACATCGACAACGCAAACGTCAAAGCGCGCCCAAACTATAAAGGCATTCGCACAGGGCAAGCTCCGTGTTCTTGTCGCTTCCGACCTGGTCTCTCGAGGCATCGATCTCCAGAATCTCGACCACGTTATCAACTACGATTTACCGATTAGTGATACGTCATATGTGCATCGCGTGGGACGCACAGCGCGTGCTGGAAGGGCTGGATATGCCTGGACCCTACTTGAACATGCTGAAAGCCGCACGTTTTGGCGGGATTATGCTGGCGAAGGCAAGGGCGCCATTACGAACATCAGACGCTCCAGTAAGGTAGAGCGGGTCACCTTGAATAAGAAGACTGGTTTGGACGAAGAAAAGGGCAAAGACTTTAGCGAAGAGAGAGTCAAGGCTTACGAACTGGCGTTGGAACAGTTGCGGAGGGAGGCTGTGGAAAAGAAGTAGAGGTCGTATTTATGTGTGAACAACAAGACATTGTATGGAGTAGCCGGGATACCCAAGAAGCAGATAGCTTGATGTCTATTTGACGTGGGAAATTTTGACGTTGTATCTTCTGGTTAGTGTGAGAAATGGCCAACACATTTTACGTATATGCCAAGCCCTAGATATCCACACTGTACTCTTCATTCTTTCCTCGAGCCCTTAATAGCAGGAGAAATGCCCCAGTAAATCGGCTTTTGGGCTATTTGGGTGCTTCCGAGGGCTGCCTAGCTGTGAAGAACCCGCGTGAGCAATCTTTCAGGTTGGATTTGTTTGTAAGTGCACCACTATTACAAGTATACGGGCGAGCTTTAAAGATGTCTCAGCTGGCACCAGCTGGCGCTCAGGTGCACAGAGATACGCGCCCACGGGAAGAAAAGATACACCATACTGGAATTGCAAAATCTTCCACCCTTGGGTGCGCCAAGAATCCTGAGTGTTCTTTGAGATTCCATCCGCGTTGATGGTCTCTGCCGTCGGAGCATTCCAGGTCCGCGAAGTGAAGGACAGGGACTGTGGATTCAATGTGTCTACGGATTTGGGGTAGGTCGAAGCTGATTGGCCGACTCCAATCGTAGGCCTTGGTCTAGCCTTGGCCGTTGCATCAAGGTGCAGGGGTCAACACACCTCCAGAGTGTCCTCTTTGAGTGAACAAGTATCCATAAAAAAACTACGGACACTTCAAGAAGCGATGCCGCTGCAGACATCCGCCGACCATCGAGGCTGAGGCCAGATTCCCGCTCTTTTGCTAGCTGTCCTGCTACTATCATAATCGCTCTATTTATTTAATTGACTGCGGTGCAAACCTTTTTCCTTGCTGGCAGCTTTCAAGCAACAATCGTTCCCTCTTGATGCGCTAGCTGACCGCTGCGTATCGCATGCCCTTACAAACCCCTCCAACCAGAGCTTGACCGACGAGCCGCCGCAACGAGGCAAACTCCCCCACCACGCAGTCGCCGACAATGGCGCGGTTAAAAATGTCGCCGCTGTCGTTACTGCTGTCGGCCGTCTTTTTCTTTTCGACCAATGTATTCGCCCTCTCGGCCGTGCTGGGCATCGACCTAGGGACCGAATACATCAAGGCGTCACTTGTCAAACCCGGCATCCCCCTCGAGATTGTCTTGACCAAGGATTCAAGGAGAAAAGAGATCTCGGCCGTCACATTCAAGCCCTCTCCCAATGGCGCAAAGACTGGCGAATACCCGGAGCGTGTCTACGGCTCCGACGCAATGGCCCTTGCCCCTCGATTCCCCGGTGACGTCTTCCCGAACCTGAAGCCCCTCGTGGGTCTCCCCGCCGACAGCGCCGAAGTGAATGAGTACGTCCTCCGCCACCCAGGACTACAAACCGAGAAGCACAAGCTGCGTGGAACAGCATCTTTCAAGAGCGCAAAGGCGTTCACCCCCGAGGAGGAGGCATGGATGATCGAGGAGCTTCTAGCCATGCAGCTCCAAAGCATTCGAACCAACGCCGAAGCTCTCGCCGGCCCAGGTACCACAGTTCGCTCCGTCGTCCTGACTGTCCCACCCTTCTACACGACTGAGGAGAAGCGCGCTACCGAGATGGCCGCCGAGCTTGCCGGTCTCAAGGTCCTAGCCCTGATCAGCGACGGGTTGGCCGTTGGGCTGAACTACGCTACCAGCAGGCAGTTCCCCAATATTAACGAAGGAGCCAAGCCTGAATACCACATGATCTTCGATATGGGCGCCGGGTCGACCAAGGCCACCGTTTTGAAGTTTCAGAGCAGGACTGTCAAGGACATTGGCAAGTTCAATAAGACAGTTCAGGAGGTTCAGGTTCTCGGCAGCGGCTGGGATCGGACACTGGGCGGAGATGCCCTTAATTACCTTATCGTCGATGACATGGTGAAGCAATTTGTCGAGTCGCCCAAGGCCCAGAAAGCCTCGGTCGAGGCGGATAAGGTCAAGGCCCATGGCCGCGCTATCGCCAAGCTCACCAAGGAGGCGGAGCGCCTAAGACACATCCTGAGCGCCAATCAAGACACTCAGGGCAGCTTTGAGGGGCTCTACGATGATGTCGACTTCAAGTACAAGATTACTCGTGCCCACTTCGAGGAGATGGCTTCGAGCCACGCCGAGAGGGTCAACGCCGCTATTCACAAGACGCTCGCCGCCGCCAACATTGATATCAAGGACCTCAACTCCGTCATTCTTCACGGCGGAACCTCACGGACGCCTTTCGTTCAGAAGCAGCTCGAGAAAGTCCTCGGCAGTGCTGAAAAGATCCGCACCAATGTCAACTCGGATGAGGCCGCCGTTTTTGGCGCCGGATTCCGCGCTGCGGAGCTTAGCCCTAGCTTCCGTGTCAAGGAGATCCGCGTCTCCGACGGCGCCGTGTACCCTGTAGGCTTCAGGTGGAAGACGGACGAGGGAAAGCCCAAGCACCAGCGTCTCTGGACTGCGGTGTCACACCTTGGCGCACCCGCCAAGGAGGTCACCTTCACCAACAGCGAGGACTTCTCCATCGAATTCTATCAGCTCGTCGAATCACCCGTGACCGGAAATGAGGTCGAGGCCCCAACAAAGCTCTTCACGACTAAGAACCTGACAGCGTCAGTGGCTGAGCTAGTCGAAAAGTACAAGTGCGAAAAGGCCGATATGCGCCTCAAGGTCAGCGCTCGTCTTGCTAGCGACAATGGGGAGGTGGAAATCGCAAAGGCGACGATTGAATGTGAAGCGGAGGAGCCAGAGAAAGAGGGCATCATGGATGGCGTCAAGAACCTGTTCGGTTTTGGGAACAAGAAGGATGCGAGCAAGGACGGATCTGATTCCTCAACCGAGGAGGGAGCCGCCTCGTCATCCGCCAGCACAGAGACTACTTCCACCTCGACGAGCACCGCATCTTCAGCCTCCGACTCAGCCTCTGCGGATTCTAAACCCGCTGAGAAGAAGAAACAGCTTATCGTCATCCCAGTGAAGTTCACTCTGGAGAAGGTTGGAATGGCTCAGCTTCCCAAGGAGGACTACACGAAGGTCAAGGACCGCCTCAAGGCCTTCGATGCCTCAGACAGGGGCAGGAGACAACGTGAAGAAGCGCTTAACCAACTTGAGGCCTTCACCTACAAGGTTAGGGACCTCATTGAGAACCAAGCCTTCCTTGCGCACGCAACCGCCGAAGAGCGAGCAACACTGGAGAAGAAGAATAGTGACGCCAGTGACTGGCTCTACGGTGATGGTGCCGATGCGACTAAGGAAGAGTTGAAGGCTCGCCTTAAGGGGCTTCAAGACATTGTGAATCCTGTTCAGAAGCGCATTGACGAGGCCGCTAAGCGCCCCGAGTTGATTCAGGGCCTCAAGGAAGCCCTGAAGAGCACAAAGGAGTTTTCTGCCAGCATGAGGAAGCAGATTGCGGACCACGAGGAATTCTTGGCTGCTCGGTCTGCCGCCGCAGAGACAATGGCCTCGTCGTCTACAGACGGGTCGGGGACCTTAACCGTGACCGGCACGCCAGCTGCTACTGGTGACTTTGATGGTTTGGAGGACGACGAGCCCGCCAGCGCCACCCTCAAGCTTGCCAATATGGATGAACTTGACAAGGAGCGCGGCCCCGTCCCCCCCCTTTACACGACCCAGGACCTCAAGGAGAGCGAGGACCTGCATGATTCCATTTCTAAGTGGCTCGAGGAGAAGCTGCAGGCCCAGGAGAAGCTCGGGGCAACTGATGATCCCGTCCTACTTTCCAAGGATCTGAAGGAGAAGCGCGACAGACTCGACAAGGCGGGCGTTGACCTTGCCATGAAGGGTGTGCGCAACTTTGAGAAGCGACAGAAGAAGGACAGCAAGACCAAGACCAAGACAAAGAAGGTTAAGGCGGGCTCTAAGACGAAGACAGCGGGCAAGCCTGACGCGACCCTGAAGTTTGGAGATGGCAACACTCTGAGCGATGAGGAGATTGAGCGGCTAATCAAATCTGCAAGGCAGCAGGCTGGACAGTCGGAGGAGACACCCAAGGCTGGTGAGATGAAGAAGGAGGAACCCATCAAGCATGAAGAACTATAGACGTGTACCTGGTCGAGACGAATGGGTAATAGGTCATGGAATGGTGGAAGGGGCGCATTTGTTTCGGATCGGAGTTTGGGTGCGGATAACTACATGGACGTGAAAGTGTAGACTACCATATATACACGTTGCCAAAAAGGGAAAGTTCAAGACACAATGGCAGCATGTTTGGAGCAATTTGTGTGATTGTGATCGAGAAAGTAACGTGGTGGTGTTTGCGGACGCGGTGATGCTGAGGGGTACACAGCAGTCCCCTTCGCCAGTTCCCCCGTCCTTCCATGGTCTCGCCAGACAGCTTGTCATACCCGACTAGCTGCCGTGGAATGGCCGACGCAGTGTACGCTTGACAACAGCGTGCTGTGTTGCTGTGTCATGAGCAGCCAGGGCAGGGGAGGGAAAATACACCTAGGTCATGCGGCACGGCAGACCGGACAGCCGCATACAGCGTTGCAGCTCCGCTATTTGGCTTCGCACTGCCGGGATGGAATACGCGTTAGGTACCGGGATGGGATGGGATGGTAACATCCCGCTCCTAGCTACCTACCTACCTACCTACGTAAAGTGCCTTGTCCGGAAAATTCTTGACTTTTTTTTTCTTTTGCTGTTCCTTTCCGAACTGATTGTCCGAGACCTAGGTAGGCTGGAAAGCAAATAGGCGAGGCGAGCTTGCTTGCTTGCTTCCTTGCTTGTCTAGGTGCCTCCACCAGACCGAGACCAGACAAGACCTCCCGTCTATAACCTCAAAAGCAAACACCCACCCGAGCGTAGACTACATGTAAGCTAGACTAAACAAAGCCTGACCTGACCAGACTAGACTAGGCAGACAGACTAAGGCCGGACAGCGGAATGTCATGTCGCAGTCACGATCACCGCCCCCAGGGTGAGGAAAGTAGGTAGATACCTAGGTAGTAGGTAGGTAGGGTAGGTAAGGTACCGTAACCCTAGTTTGTGTTTATGTTGCAGACAGGTCGGCCGGTCGGCATGTAAGTATGCACAATTGTAGGCATGCAGGCACACAGGCAAGTTGCGTTGCGTTTGCCCCGTCCGTCCGTTCCCGTAGAACATGGATATCCCGTCCTGGGAGGGAGTACCAAGCACCAAAGTGGCAAACCAGACGGCAAACGGGAGTTCTGGCCCGATCTAAGTATCAAAGGGTGTTTTCCTGTCTGTCTGAGGATATACATGCATGGGAGCTCATGTCCTATCTGATCTTGTGGGGAGAAAGGACCCCATCATGGATCTTGTTGGGGAAGGTGGGTCTCTGTAATGAGGGCGGACCATGAGAGAGAGGTTTTGTGAGGAAGGAAGGAGCTCTCCACGTCATCTCACCCTCGACCTGGTCGGCGGTGAGAAAAACTAGCCTGACCTCACTCGGCCGAGGAGTGGCCGGAGTCCCAGCAAGCCAGGAACCAAGCAAGCAAGTACTGTCCTGGATGGGTGGGTAAGTGGAGCATGCCGTGTCACAGGGAGGAGAAACACGCAGTTAGGTACGTTGCTTGATGAAACGGAGTTTTCATCTGGATAGAAGCTTTGTGTTACGGACGTTTGCAGTCCAAGAAACCCCTGAAAAGGAATCCATTTTGTTTGCGTGAGACTTTCTGTGGTGGGGTCTCTCTCTCTCGCGAGGGCAAAACGGGAGATAGGTATGTTGTTATGTACCTATGTGCGAGGTAGATGGGTGGTTCCGGTCAGATATTTTCGACCCTGGGTGAAAGTGAAGTCAAAGTGATTCCCCGGGTGTATTTCTATCGTACGGCAAGACTCCGAAAGTGGTTTCTCATGAACATATTGCTTGGGAGTTTCATGACAGATGGCTATTTCTTGCTAGGCCTTGCCGCTGGGAAGGAAATGCCAGACCTCAAATCATCTCAAGGGGACGTCAGCACTTCTCGCGGATGCCTCAAAAAACTAGGGATTCCATTCCTATGCTAGGTGGAAACACTGGATGCTTCAAATCACCTCTTGGGAGGGCTCAAAGTTTACACCATGGCCTTGAGAAGTTGGTAGCACAGCATACATACTCTGTACTTTTAAAGGGGTGAACGGAGAAGATGTTTCTCAACCTCCTTGGGGCATTTCCAGAAAGCCTCAATTTAGTTTGAGGTCCTGGACTGCGCGTAATCGAGGTTCATGAGACACGTGCTTGCCGTTAAGGTCCCATTCGTGCCTTCCGTTTTGGCTCACCATCCCAGGTTTGCCTTAATTTTCAGCACCCCTGGGATCACGAGGCCTTGCAGTGGCACCATTTAGCAAATTGCTCTGGTGTTCTCCTCCATCCAATTTGTCTCCCAACACTCACACGTTTTCCACTTCAAAAAGCACCCCGCCACCCAGCTTCACAGTGACGGGCATCTCTCCACGGATTTCTGCCTTCCTGTCTCTCTCTACTTTGTCGTTCTTGTCACTCATTCTCAGATATACTTTTGAGAAGCAGACAAACGCACGGAAAATGGCGATCCAGCTTTTCTCGATGTTCCTCGTTTTGCCCTTCTTGGGCTTTGTCAGCGCGTTGGCCAATCCTGGTTCTATTAACATCCAGGCCGAGCGCAAGCCCAATTTCACCCCGAACGGTCCTGCCGAGTACGTTCGCACCCTCCACAAATGGCAGATCGGCGCCCCCGAGGGCCTCCTTGCGATTAGCAAGCAGTGTGAGTAGTAAACCTCCTCCAAGTTTGCGTCGCCTGAGCTGAGCAAGCTTCTAGCCGGCAGTGTTGATGCCGAGACATTCGCCGATGACCGCGAGTATCTGAGCATGATTGGCGTCGGATCCCCGCCGCAGTATCTCAAAGTTGATATTGACACCGGTTCTGCCGACCTGTAAGTTGCCATCTATGCCGACTCTGGTAGTTCATCGAACATTGGCTAACGTCGACATCATAGCTGGGTATACTCGTCAGAGACGTCGACGAGAGAGCTCCAGAACCGCACCAAGTGGGAGCCCGAGATGTCATCGACCGCACACAAACTACCCAACACAACCTGGCAGATCTCGTATGGTGACGACAGTTATGCCTACGGAACTGCCTGGAAAGATACCGTGGTTATCGGAGGCATCAACATCACGGGAGCAGTGGTTGAGTCCGCAACGGAGGTGTCCGAGCAGTTGCTGTCAGACTTGGATCTCGCCGGTATATTCGGTGTTGCGTTCAACCTCGCCAGTCGTGTTTACCCCCCGCAGCCGACAGTCTTCGAACTTCTCGGCCCTCTTCTCGACAGCAAGGTCCTCACCGCTGACCTGAAGTGGCACGCCGATGGAATCTATACCTTCGGACACATCAACTCATCACTGTACAAGGGCGACATCCATTATATCCCTCTCAAGGACGACGCAGAGTTCTGGCAGTTCAACTTTACCAAGTTCCACGTCGGGAACGAGTCCTATTGGTTGCTGTCACAATGGTCGGCCATCCTCGACACGGGCACCTCCCTGATGCTGCTGGACAATGAAATCGTCAAGATGTACTGGAGAACCGTTCCATCGGCTCAGTTGGACAACAGATACAACCTCTGGACCTACCCTTGCGACACGGTCCTGCCCGACTTCAGACTGGGTTTTGGCGACTGGGACGTCACCATTCCTGGCCATTACATTAACTATACCTATGTTGAGAACATGAATTCAACCTGCATGGGAGGGATTCAGAGCAACATGGGCGAAGAATTCTCCGTACTTGGCGACATGTTCTTGAAGGCCGTTTTTGCCATCTTCGACTTCGAGGGTAAGCGTATCGGCCTAGCTAAAAAGGCTCAACCCCTCAATTAGGGTTGTTTGTAAACCTAAAAGCTTCGGTTGTCTTATTAAGCAAAGAACGGCGGGCCGCGCTTCGGATCGTGCCATCTGGGGCGGGAAAAACGCACGTTTGATTCGCGAAGATTTGGTGTTTTAGGTGAAAGTTGGGCTTCAGGCGGTTGAATGTACCGGCAAAATGGAACGAATGTGTTCTAGATCTGAGGAAATACACACGTAAACTCACTTCGGGGCGATTTCTCAATGACCCGTGAGATGTCATGGAGTGACGAGATCATGAACGGTCCAACGGCTGAAATTTCGGCCATGGTTTCCCCACTGATCAGGGGTCTGGATCAGGGACCTGGTGCCAAAAATTAAGGGGCTTAAATTTCACTGCACGGCGCGATCATGTTTACTCGCGCTTGCAAAACAGCCCGCGCCAGCGTTTTTCGGGATGGAAGCAAGCTGTATTGGCTAGTTTGGAGGCACTGCAGTGGACTTTCACTGCCCTTGAGACAGAAATCCCGTCATGCACACCCAACTTCAAAATATGTCAAGGCTGTCCTGTTTCCTAGGCGGCAGCCACCACCCGAATCCGCCAGTATGGGAAACACTACCAAGCGAACAATCTCTGAGGCGTCGGGCCGTTGACTGTTCTCAGGGCTGCCAGCCAAGCTGTGAGGTTCATCGTTGTGCAGTTTGAGTTGCCTGGCAGGGAGATGGTCTGGTCACACTGACATGGCTGCCCTCAAGGCAAATAGGTCTGGACATCTCGGATATTACCCGCGGACTTGGTACGCATCTCTCCAGGGGAAAACGGTGGAATGACACATGAATGGTTGGTTGGTTGGGCGTTGACCGGCACACACACACACGTCCGAGGTGACAGGAGTCCAGACTTTTGATGGGCCCAGATCTAGCGGAAAGGTTAATAACGATGACTTGCAGGCCGCACGGTGCGTGAGGGGTATCCAATGTTGCATTCCGCGCTCCTGGGACAAACTATAACGCCCCCTCCCAAAAAAAAACTAGGTGTTCTTTCTGCATGGGCTAACTAGTGTAGCTCATTTGAAAGAGCAGAGAGCAGTGGAAAAAAGTATCCCTCGTCGGGTGCTAGTAGTCTTCATAGTTAATGGTGCTCCTTGCACTCCCCCACCACCTAGCGACATCAGAGTGACAGGCGAGAAGGGGGCAAGCCTGATGTTGAAAATGGACTCGAGAAACGCCACGGAAATCAGGAACAGAAACAATATGTAATCATGTATATAAGATTTGATGCCCAACAATTAAACCCTACTACCATACGGAACGCTACTTTGCAAAAGCGAAATTGAACCAAAACAAAATGCAAGGATTGAGAGAGGGAAACCATCCGGGTGTAAAGTGAGAAGAACCCACCCTACATGACCGTCGCATTATCCTTTCTCCCAATCCCCATGCCGGTGTTGCGCAAAATATGATGTCGATTGTATGCAGTGTGTCGTCGTGGTGTGTTTACAGCGGGCTACAGGGGGGAGGGGGAGGGTCAAGTTATTGTCGTCCCCACTCTTGATGCTTGCGGCCTGAGCTTGCTTGCAAAACGATTGTGGTGGGGAGAAGGGCTGCTTGTTGCTGGATTGGCGAAAAAAGGTATTAGATAATTCTAGCGTGGCGGGCGTAGCATAAAATCAGAGTGTCGTCGTCGTCGCAGTCATGTCCCGCCGTCTTCTATCCGCATAAAGCATGTCGCGCAAGTGGGATGTGAGATGAGGCGAGCGCGAGTATGAGTGGCCGTTTCTGGTCGTATCCTCGAAGATGTCTTTAGAGGGAAATGGAACGAAATGGGGTATAGAGTTTGCGGAGAAGGTTACAGCCAGAGGGCAACGCAACGCAGAACGCGCGCTGAGTGCTGGAAAGCCAAAAATGCAGTAGCCGCTGGGGTGTGTGTGTTCTAGACATCCTTCTCGCCATCACCATCTGATCGAGACACAACCACATAGTCAGCAAAAGTCACGCTATCGGACATGGACTGGGCAGATGGCGAATTGCTCCCGTTTAACACCTTGACCCTAGCATAGGACGAGGTGGAAGATGAGGAGGAAGATAGGGGGAGGTTGCCGGATCCACGCAGGCGTGTCTGGGCGGGTGACCTAGGGGCAGCTCGCGGGGAAGGGACAGGTTCGCATTCACCTTCGCTTCCCACGGGCGTGGGTGGGAGTGCTCCCGGAACGGCCTGTTGGCTCTCCCTGGCGGTACCTGGCCGGCGGCCACCGTACTTGTTATACGACTGATCCCTGCTCTGACCACCGCTAGGCGGACGCTGGTTATCCTTCTCGGGAGGCGGTGGCGGGGCGTCCGCGTCGCTGAAAGCGTTGGCTACTGGCGGTCGCTGGGATCGAGGACTCCCGTTCTGCCGTCCGTTGGATACAAGGCCTGCAAGGCCTGGCTGTCCCTTGAGGCGCTGCTCCATCTCGCGGATTCTGGCCTCAAGAGCCTCGAGTTCCGAAGTCTGCGAGTTGAGCTGCTGTTTCCTGTGTTGTGGCGAACCTCGAGTCAGCCAAACTGCTCTTCCCATGGCCGGACTGGCCTGGGTGGGGGACAAATGGGCGAATCGAATCGCGTGCATCGTAGGGGAACTGACCGCTTCTCGACCTGTTCGTCAAGGTCTGCCACGCTGTTTTCAATGCGGAAGATGTCCATCAGTTCCTGCGAGAATGAGCGGGCAATGGTACTGTTGCAAAAACCTAGTTAGCAGCCATTTACATCAAGTCCGAGTGCATTAATCTGCCTCGAGGGCTGGTTCCGTCTGTGGACGGCAAACAAGCAGCACGTACGATTGTGGGCGACGGCCATTTGGCTTCCAGTCGCGGTCGAGCTCTTCGTCGGTCATTCTATCTTTTAGGGTAAGAATCTTAACGGAGAGAGGCTTGCGCTGACGTAGATGGTAAACTAGAGTTTGCGAAGGTGTGGTTGGAGTGGAGGACGGGATTGAAGGGTTCAAGAGCGTTGCGGGCTCGACGGGTCCCAGCAAGGTGCTAATAACCAGCGGCGAGCGGCAAGCGGCACGCTAGACACAGCGCTGTGCGACACCTCCTGACACTCCTGGCAGCTTGAGGTTGGGGGTGGCCCGATGCGGTAAGATAGTAGCCCAGGTTATTAGCTTAGCGGATAAGGGGTGAACAATGCATCAAATGCGCACCCGCGAATGCAGGGTGGCGTTTTCCAAGTGCAACTGGTCCAGCAGATCACGGCGGGGGAGATGAGGTGGCTCAAGGTGGATCACCACCTCAGCCGGCGTGACTTGCTAGGCGACACAGATCTTGAGAGAAGCGAAATGGACTCGACTCCTGACAAAAGCGATGTGCTGCTGACTTTATCAACTCTCTTAAATCGGCGTCAGAAGCCCGTTCTCGATGGCGGCGGTGTTTCGGTGCCTGGTGGTCACGATGACTCTACGGACTGACCGCGCCGACAGCTGTCCATACGACGGGCGAGGCTGTTTGAGCGTTGACTTCTGCCTGCTCTGCTACTTGTCTTGCCTACTTCCATACTTGCGTATGATACCGAGAAGAGGTGAGTACAGGAGGCAGTTTTCAGCTCTCGCATTGTCGTGGTGATGCCAATCGTCGAGGGAGCCACCCACGATGCGGCATGACGGCCCCTTCGACCTCATATCGGTAACCACTAATTACGGGTGCATGAACCTGTCACACCGTACAGAGTACAAATTATTCTGTACCCACAATCAACATGTTACATTAAATATCCGCGCGCTCTGTGCATGACTTGGCTCCTTGTCCTATTCCGGGTTTCCAGGATTCTTGAATCTTGGATTTGGATGCTCATCGCTGGCTGGACTGAAATCATTTGGGTCATTGAACGTCGACATGGGTGAAGCAGGGGGCCATTTCCTGGCGCGGAGAAATGAGGGGCAGGCAGGTTCCCAGCTGGGGGCCGAGCCGCAAAACACATCCACCAGCGGGCTGACAAGTTTCTGCTCTTATTGACGCAGACACGATTGCTGTCTTGACTGGATTATCGAAAGAATCCAGCGAAGGTACCGTTGGCAGGTCCTTATTAGTAGGTATGGGATTTCCATAGCCAAAAAGTCTTACACGGAAACCGACAAGGTGTTCATTCCCATCCCTCGCCGATTGAGAGGTTTGCGGATCAGGACTCGGCTTGTCAAGCAACCACTGAATGACATCGCAGGTCTCGAGGCTGTGGGGGCAGGCAGCACTGATGCTTGCTGAGGCGATAGAGGGTGGCTAGTCAAACTCTACAATTTTGAGCACTGGACTTTGGAATGGTTGCTCACAATGCCACAGCTGCATGGAAGGCATTCTCACTTCACCTTTGTTTGATGCGAGAGCGTTGCAACCAAGCCAAGGGGGTTTCTAGATTTCGCCCATACCTGGACTCGTTTCCTGGAATCCTCGCGTCTACTACCTCATATTGCGTGTTCTATCTCGTAGAGATGGCAAGGGAAAAAAGTAACTGACGTATCTCGAATCTCGATGGACTCCAGCTTCAGGCTCGCGGGTCGAGGTCTGTGCGCAGATGTCACGTGGGCTGGTTTTTTTGGGCTCTCTCCCACTGCGTGCGTGCGATTGCCTTGCTTCCGCCAGCTGCTCATTAACCATCGAACTCTGACACACCAACCGGGCATTTCTTCATCCCCAAGCATCAACCGAGACAAACCGCCGATCCACGTGACCTCTACCCATCGCGACCGAAAAAAATTTACCGCGACTGAGTGCTGCGAACGAACGCGCCCGCCTTTGACAACCCACCACGCTGCCTTTCGGCCTCCAGAAGCGACACCCTGCCCTGTTAATCATCACGACCCGGTGCACCCAGGCTGCCGGTTCGTCTTCGTCCAGGACGCGCTGTCTGATTGAACTTGGTGCGGGTTGCTGACCCGAGATAATCCAGATCGTGGCGCCAATCCACTTGCTTCCGAGGCGTGACGGGCCCCGCGGTCGCTGGCGAGGCCGGCTCGATTGGGGCATGAACATTCCACCGCCCTTCACACTACTCGAGTGCCTCTTCTTGTTCCGCGGGGTCGGCGCTCTCGGTCTCGACGAAGCGGCGTTTGCTCAGATCGCAAGCAGGATCGCAGAGAATGGATTTGTCAAAGACGACTCCAGATACAACCCTGAGCGGCTAACACCAAGCCGCTTACGGGACCTCTTCCTGGATTTACTGTGGGATGAGTTGAAGGGGGAAAGCGACGACGCTGCACCGAGGCCTGATGGCGGCTCACCTGCACCGAAAAGGCGAAAGCTTCAAATACCTCCGAGACCGACTGTCAACGATGCTCCGCGATATCTTGACCACATCAAAGCCAGTCACAAGAAGTTGATGGATGCGTATGTGGAGGAGTCTATTACGATCATCAACAAACTACAGGACGATCACGGAAAGCTCGCGGAGGACATCAGGGTGTTGGAGGATGCCGAAGAAAAGGACCGGATAGCGGAGAAACAGTCACAGTTTGCAGCAGTTGCAGGAGCTGGCGACCTGGGCATTGGAACGAAGAATGGGGTGGTTGCAGCAAGACAACCAGTCGCTATCGCTGCAACCGGTGCAAACGGGATCAATGCGCTGCCTGTTCCCCCGATTTCGTCTCGGCCTCTATCGCCTCGGCCGCCTCCTTTGCCGCAAGCCTCTCTTCCACCACAGAATCCCAGTTTAGCAAGCGTTACAAAACAGGACAGCGCGCAACTACCGCAACTACTGCCGACTCCTGTTCCTGCTGCTGCTGCTCCTGTGCCAGCCGCTATTGGGCAACCGGCAGCCCCTCAGCCGCCAGCAAAGAACGTTCCACCACAGAAGAACCAAGATGTTTCCCGGTTCCCCAGCGGTCCGGCGCCGGGCCTCCAGCCTCCGCAAGGCCTACCTTTGTTTCCTCCGGTTTCACACGCGACGAAGCCGCTATCGCCTGTGCCTGCCCCACAACTGCCGGGAGAAGCTTTGCAACGGCCTGCAGATGCGACGAGGCTGAAGCCAACGCCCTTGGTCCCGCCCGCCAATCCTCAAGCTGCTGTTCAGGGGCAACTTCGATGGGAACCTCCGTACCAGCCTAGCACGCCCGTCGCACGTCACCCGTCGAATGCACCCCCCCAACAACTCGGACAAAGTGTCATCCAGGCTCCACAGCCTATGCTTCAGCAGCAAGCTCTGGGCCAACCCCAGCATCGTACTCCTGGACCGCCTCCATCGCAGAACACCCCAAGGCCGTTGCAGCCACAGCCTGTCAAACCCGTTACGCCGCAAGGATTGGTACCCCCACAAGGCCCTGGGTCATACACACCCGTGTTACAACCGGCGCCCGTTAGGCTAGCGATCGACACCAGTGGTCATCCGCAGAACAAACAGCCGCTGCTCGCGCCCAACCTGCAACCAAGCCGGGCACCACCTGTCTATCATGGCTATCCGCAAGGGCCACCGACTCATGTGGCCGTGTCATCTCCTCCGCCCCCTGTCGTGGCACCGCCACGACCTCATCCAGCACTCGCGCAGCCCCAGCTGCCAAGACCAATGCTTCATGCTTCGCAAGCAGCACACACACAGCTAGGGGCAGTTACAATACCCCCAGGCCGAGGACCTGCACAGCTTGATGCTGCCCAACGAGGATATACCACGCCATATCCACCACAGCACCCAATGATCCCTGATCTCGTTCAGCAAGCCCGGATCCCTGGCACGCCTGTCCCTACACCACCTGCCAGGCTCACGCCGCTTTCACTGCCGCCACAAACACCCCTTAATATTCCGACAAGGCTTCTGATCGGCAGTGGGACAAAGTGGAGCACTTCTTCCACTCCTGCTACTCCCACAAAGGATTCGCTGCCGCCTCGTCTTCCGGACGACTCGTTGCCTCCGCCGCCACTAGAACCGCTCAGTCCAGTGCAACGACACTCAGTTCTCTCTCCCCTTGATGCAAGGCGAATAACGCCCCAAATTGATGCAAAAAATCGCGAATCGATCACCGAATCACCTCCTACTAAACGGAAGTCAAGCCGGTCTAAGGGGCCGCAGCGGGCTTCAGACATGGCGTCGCCTTCAAAACCGGTGTCGGTATCGCCATTCCCAAGCCTCCATCCGTTGCCTATCCCATCGACATCAGACCAGATGACGGCGTCGCCACCACGTGCCGTACAACCAAGCCCTGCCGAGAAGGAGGTCTATCAACCGGCCAAGGATATCGAATCGACCGTGATTAAGAACGAGGTCACGACTCCTCAGCCGCTAACTGAGGCTGGCGACACAACTGCAGATGAGAGTGTGACCAGTCGCCGCTATGCACCACGTCATGGCAAGCGTAAACATGAGGAGCTCACCCCAACTCCCGTGCAAACCCCCAGCAGAGATCAGCAATCCTTGTTTGAGACTGAGACACCTACTGAGCCTGTTGAGCGAGCCCCAACCGAGATACTTTGGACTAGGGGCTTCAACAGAGTTTGCGGGTCTGCTATCGAGCAGATCATTCACCATCGGTTTGCGAATATGTTCGCAGCTCCAATTCGTGAAAGGGATGCGCCTGGATACCACAAAGTGATACTCCAACCACAAGATCTGAAAAGCATTAAAGCAGCTATAAGCGTCGGAAATAGGACGGCGTCTCAAGCGGCCGCTGCCTTGCCGGGGGGGGATCCCAACACTAGCAGTGTTTGGCTCCCTATCAGTGAAGCTCTCTTGCCACCGAAAGTCATCATCAACAGTGGACAACTCGACCGCGAACTCGCTCACATGTTCGCCAATGCTATCATGTATAATCCAGATTCAGCGCACGGCCCCGGCCCCGAATTCCTTGTCGGCACAGACGAATCCCTGGGTGATGGTCAAGAGGGTGGGCCTCAAGAGGGCGCCCTCGGCTATAAGGTGGACGAGTTTGGTGTTGTCAACGATGCCCGCGCCATGTTCACCGAGGTTGACAAGCTGCTTAGTGAGCTGCGGTCGGCTGAGGTGCGGCGGACTGGCGGGGCGAAGGCTGGTGCAGCAACGGGTACGAGCACTCGACAGGCGAGCGTAGCTCAGAGAGAAGCGTCGCATGCTGGGGATGACAGTACTGCGATTAATCATAATAATGGCGACGATGCGGATGAACAGACGACCACGGAGGCAGAACCTAGCACCGCCAAGCGAAGGCGGACAACAAGAGGCTGACAGCCTCCAACATCCATGTGTGGGATTTTTTGAGTGGTCTGGGATGACCGGTTGGAGGCGCATTGGGTTCGGGAAGCGGGCAGAGTCTTTCCCGATGGTCAACGGAGTTATAGAATTAAAGCTCGGAGCCAGTGGAGGCATCTCGGGATCCAGCATATTGTAGGCTGGCTGTATCGTAATATGCTGCCATAGATACATGTATCATTCTTCAATGAGAATGATAAGGCAAATTCAATAAATACGCAGCGTATTGCTGAGCGTATCTGCCGAATCAACGGCGTCAATTTTGTGAGGCACACAACGAGTCCCCCATATGAGATCCGGTTCGATACCCAGGTCGTCGCTGAGCCTGCACCGGCGTTGAAAAGTTGCACTGTTGGGGCCGTTAAGACCGAAGGCTGGAATCGCCAACCCATGTAATGAGCTGTATGTCGCTGACACGGTTATAGGTACAAGCATGCCCCGGCCACAGTTATGAGAAACTGCCAGAGTGTGTCAAGGGGGTATGGTAATTTGAATTTGTGATGTGATGTTAATTTACTTGGAATGGACTGAGGGAGATCTGGGGAATAATCGAACAGGATAGGTCCTGGGGGGTAGCATGTTAGCAGATTTTGACCATGAGAGGAGAGTTTCTCCTATACTGCCTAGTCTCTGTGTCAGTGATGATTTCGTAGAGCAAAACTGACCCTAGTTTGATGCCTTGAGGGATTGAACCCCCTGATCTGAGTCTCAGTGTAAATGCAATCGTTTCTTGCCAGTCACCTTGGTCACCTTGATGAGACCTCACAGAGTTTGCCATGCTTGCCATGTTCACCATACACACCACACCATACACACGGTGTTATCGCCAGATTCATCGTTTCTCCATCATTCGGCCAGCCTTGCCATCTATCCATATCCTGTCCATCCTCCAGCTATTATCCTTAAGAGCAAGTGGTTCCTAGGTAACTAACACTTGAAGATTAAGTTGACGATCACATTGGGACCTATTCCACCTGAAAAAAAGTATCCATCAGGGGTAATCGGTACCTTTGTCCTGCGATAAGTATCTAGACTAGAGTATGGTGGGAATAGGGACTTGATATCGTGTACTGGGACAAAACTTGAGGTTCATTCATCCATTCATGGGGCGAGGCGGGAATTCATGGCAGGAGTTCATGAAGTACTCTCTGTGGTCTATCTACATAGGTAGGCAGTTAGGATATGTTGATTTCTCTGTTGAGTTTATTCGTATACGCTCATCTCATGGTAAACGCACTGGGCGTCTCTGGTTATCGTAAGCTCGAGTGATCAAATTCAGGTAGAACCAAACATTCAGAGACGCTCTCTATCTTCAATTCGCAAAGATTGGTATCTATTGTGAGAACGAGCGAACCTTCTTTTGTTCCGGTGGCTGGTTGCCCCTGCCATCCGTCATGAGATAGGCGTGTCCTATGTCTGAGGAGGGTTTACACACCCAGCAAGCAAGTGTCTAGAATTCAAACCAGGAGGCCCGTCACACCGGCTCCCAACTATTCTACTCTTTGGCATCTGGACCTGCTTGGATGAGCACACTTGCAAACATGCAAACGGAATTCCCCGCTTCCACAAAAA
>Ga0247765_1000074_pt1 | contig 76323 bp, 65 predicted proteins | sample UWRJL106311C6_FD_179949 | JGI IMG/M metagenome (GOLD analysis project Ga0247765, IMG submission 179949) | Plant litter microbial communities from Arlington Agricultural Research Station in Wisconsin, United States - UWRJ-L106-311C-6 | ecosystem: Environmental > Terrestrial > Plant litter >... | reverse complement strand
AAGACGTAGAAAAAAAACCCAAGTCCCCAAGTATTTCCCATCCAACTCTAACCCCAGATCCCAACCATAACATATATACATTCAGAGATTCATGTTCCCATGCATCAGGTCATGAGAGAGAAAGAAAAACCCAAGTGGAAAAACAAAGAAGAAAAAGAAAATGCATCGGAGATTCCGTGGTCCGTTCCTGTCCGCTCCAGTTTTTGCCCGTCCGTCTGCCCTGACTGCCTGTCCCGCGTTGAGGCAAGCCCCAATGAGTGAGTGGGGAGATCCTTTCCCAATTTTTTCTTGTGGGGGGTTGTTGGCTCTCTCCAGCCCCTAACAGGCTGCCTGAAGTGTCTCAACCTCCAGGCTGTGCTGTGCCTAACTACCTGCCTTCCTCATCAGTTCCGCCTTTGGTATGTTGAGTCAAGAGGACCATAAAAATTGAGAAAGAGAGAGAGACAGGGTGGAGGAGGAGAGAATGGAGATAGTCATAGATGTAGACAAAATATCAGAAAGGAGGGGGAAAAAAACTCACCACTCGGTTTACATCCTCTCTCCCTGCCCCTCATACTCATACTCATAGTCATAATAATAAGGACTCTCCTCTTCCAACGCATACGGTCCCGGACTGGAATCCCCATCCGCCGTCGTCGTCCCTCCCGTCCCCGGGTAATACTGCCCATGACCGGCCGGCACAACCGTCCCTGCATACCCGCCCCCAAACGGCGACAAGTAATACCCATCATTACCTCCCGCCACATGGTGATGGCTTGCCGTCTGATGGACCGGGCCGGGGCTTCCGCCGCTGCCGCCGCTTGCTGTGCTGGCAGCGGCTTGGCCCCGTGCGATCACGTACCGGACGGGAACGCTGCCCCACGGGAGTCCAGAGAGCTCGCCGTCATCGGCGGGGAGCTCGGCGGCTGAGGCCGAAGTGTAGACGCGGCTGGCATGGCGGATGTTTTGCTCTTCGCGGTGGGCACGGTCTTTTTGCTCGCGGGTTTTTTCTCCTATGTTGAACTCGGTCAGCGTTTTTTTCGGGAACACTCCACCCGATGGCTATATGGGAAAGGCACATACGAAACTTGCGCTGCGCAATCCGATTCTGGATCCTTCTCCGCTCCTCTGGCTCGGTAATTTCAGTCCAATCGTCTGTCTTCTTGGACGATGAGGACTTGTGCTTGTCCTTCTTTGATGAGGATGAAGATGAGTGGTGGTGTCTCGACCGGGACGACATTTTTTTGTCTTTAGACGACGACGACGACGTTTTCTCACGCTCTGTGTCGGACGAAGACTCGTACGAGGCGTGCTTCGACGACTCCTTGTGTTTCTTGCTGCTGCTTCTGCTGCCTGAAGATTTGCTCTTGCTGCCACCGCTGCTGCTGCCGCTGCTCTTGTGGTGTTTGGATGATGATGAAGAAGATGATGAAGACTTCTTGCTGCGGCGGGAGGACGGAGCAGTAGGAGTGGGGGGTTCTTCCTCTCCAAAGTCGTCCTCAACAACCCCGTACTCGTACTCTGCTTCGTCGTCTCCAACGTATATGGAGGGGACCTCGGGATACTGGTAGTAGTAGGCGTTGGGATAACCCGATGGGTCTGAACCTTGATCTTCGTGGGGTTGGTACGCGGACATTTTATAGACTGTGAAGAGGGGGTAGGGGCTACTAAAGCAAAACGAGAAAGTGGTGGGGGGTGGAAACGGGCTCGCAAGGGCCAGAAACACTTTGATGTACCTAGCCGTTCCGGGGGAAACACGGGATGATGGTAGATTGGGGTTTAAGCCGTGAATAGGGGCAGTGATTAAAGAAATCAGGAGAGGGGAAGCTGGTACGCACGATGCTTGAAGCGTCTGTCTTCTTCCTTCTGCTGTCTTGGTCTCGAGGAAAGTGATGAACCTTTAAATATCAGGTAGACCAGGCAGATACGCGTAACGGATTGGATATAGGTGGATCTGGAGGAGGAGGAGCTCAAGCTCGAAGCTGGAGCTGAAGTTAGAACTGGGGTTGGAGCCCGAGGAGCCGCGAGATGCTCCGGGTAAGACGCACGACGTGATTCAAAGACTGAACTCTGCCTTGTCGGGTCTCGTCGGTGACGGACGTGGCGTCTCCAGGGTCCCGAGGTGGAGGAGGAGGCTCCAGTGAGTAAGATAAACTTGGCAGCTAAAAGAGGAAAGCAAGAAGGGGGGTGAGGGGGCCGACGAGGGCAACTCGCGGCTATCTTGTCGAGCTGGGAGACAGGCAAGATGAAGCCTATTCTGGACGTGGAGAACGCGATGGTCGGATGGTGAAACCGAGCATGACGCAGAAGAGGAGACGAGAAGGGTTGAGATGCTGCGGATAGGGCCTTTAAAACGGGCAATCCCGAGTGGGTGCTGGGACTGTGGAGCAAGTCAAAGCCCCGGATGCCGATCTGGTGTGTACGACCTGGACTTGTAGACCGAATCTGTGTGTGTATGTATGCGTCTGTCTCTACATGTACTCTAAAGGGAGAGGGCTTGGAAAGTGGGGACGGCAGCTGCTTGTGGCAGCCAGGAGCAAGCCAGAGCGCGGTGAGGCGGTCGAAAGAGGTACGGCATAGGGCAACTGGGCTGGAAAGGCTGGCATGGGGTAGGGATGGAGAGGAGGGGAGAAGAGAAAGAGGAGGGGGGTGTGCATATGGATGTGGGGGGTGTCTCCCTGGGAGTCATTTGATGTCTTTTTTTCCCACCCCGGTATGTTGCGCTTGGGTGCTCATCGTACTTCGCATACTCCAAAGTCGTGATGGCAACTACATCGTCAATATACCTAGAGCAACCAAGCCTCGCTGCAGGGCGACATTGGCGTCGTCGATGGCCGGCAACTACTCTCACTGGAGGGACGTGCCGCCGGAGACAGGAAGCAATACAGAGATCTGCGAACAAGATTAGGTAAAGGAGCCCACACAGCTGAAAAGATGCATCAACGGGAAAACCCATGCTATTGCTCTGCAACCGGGAGCTCTAGTGGATCCCTGACGTAGCAAACTAAGAACCCGAGAAATACGACCCGGAGATACTAGTATGAGGTACAGCTTGTACCCAATGTTGGTGGGAAACAAGACTGACAAGCTCCGGCCCAGCCCGGGGAAGAGAGATAAAAATAAGGGTGGGCCTGGAACTGTGTCCCCCGAGTCCTCTCAATGACCGCTACCACAACTCTCCCCGAGGGCAGCAAATGAGGAGAGATTCGGGGTTTCAGGTTCTGGGACAGGTGACAGGGGCGCTGTTGGGTGGGAGGATGCTGATCATTTTGGCCGGTTTGGTGTGCTGGCCTCCCAAGGCCGACACTTGAACTGAACAGAATAACCACTATCCCGAGAACCTGTTTGTGTGGTACGAATGCCAAAAGCAATAGTCGCTGGGAAACCTCCCAAGCCCTGAAAGCGTGGAAGCCACATGGAACGAGGAGGGGTTGGGGGAGGGGGGATGATTTTTTCCTTGCTTGTCTCGTCTCCGCCGTTTTGTGAATCGTTTTGCCGCGCAGGGACGTGTAAGTGCTCAACGACCCAAGCGAGAAAGTGGATGTCACTCACCCTGGACTTGGGAAGGTGGGGCGCTGTTTTCTTACCAGGAACGGCACCGGCCACGTATGTAAGTGACCCTGTGAGGAACTTTACTACGTCGGCCTTGGGTAGCTCCCGGCAAAGATTCGGTAAAGGCCATCACACCCAGACTTCTCCACGCTGCAGCCAATTTCCATCAAACTTCTTGCCTCGGGGCAGGGGGAAACAAACCTCCCGGGCCGGTCAAACATATCCTGCCCGCTTGATTGGTAGCCCGGCTGGGTTGTTTTAGCCTTCAGTGCAGTAGTACTCACTGAAGAAGCAAGGTCCAGCCTTGTGTTCCCAAGGCAGCACCTAAGTCCTCACCGACGGAGATGCACAACCCTCGCTTGAGGCTGTGGTTCTCAGTTGCCTACCCCACAAACTTGGGTAACAAGAATGTTCCTGGCAAGGACGCGGGGCGGGTCTCGGGCGCCCCCCCTCCTTTCTCCCTTCCCCTCCCCCTCGTAGTCACAGGCTGCCAAGCTTGACTGGAGAGCTCGCCGACAGACCAAAGACTCCCAGGTGCCAGACAGTCTTGGCACCAACGGGATTGAGGTTTCGTGGGCTTGTCAGGTACATCCCCCTGCAATTTTCTGCACGTCCAGAAGGTTCAATACGAAGAATCGCGCCTATAAGTGGCTTGTTATCATCACAACCGTTGCGCTAACCGTTATGTTGGCCCGCTCTTCAAGGCGCTGGCTCCAACGGCGCTGCGACGCTGCGGTTTTGCGTTCCAGCTGGTCATGGTTCTTGCGCGCTTGATTACCATCACGATTCGATGCCAATTCCGCATATTGCTGTCATGATAACTCTCCCAAGTGCTGCGAGTAATAAGCTTAATGTGACACCGCCACAAGGTCGATATGTGACCCAGAGGCGCAGGCCGCCTTATGTCTGGCGATATATTGGGGTGGCGCTGCTATTTGCTTGCTATACCCTTCACCAGCTGAATGCTTAATGGCGATCTTGACCCCCAATGTTTCCCTCGTGGGCCCGCTCCTCGCTTGTCGCTTGTCGCATGTCGTCCCAAGATGTCATTGCTCTTTTTTATAGACGAGCACGCGGCCCAAGATGCTGGTCCGCACAACCTCAGTTGAAACGCGCCGCTCTTGTTTTGGGACTTAAATGCGGGACCGTTTCCACCCAGCTGAATGCCACTCACCAATGAAATACTGTCGTGGGATCTCTCCCAAATACTCTCTGAGTCTCTGTTCCCCAATTAGCCCTCGGGTTGCGACCTGGCTCGCCAGATGGCATTGACAAGCGCCGCTGCCTCTCAAGCGCCACAGTCCAGGAAAAAACTGCCGCTTGCCGAGCTGCTCGTGGTTTAACCCGGCGACAGGCCAGGTGGGAGGTGCGGGACGAGGCCATGCCCCATCTTTGGCCAGGGAGGCCATCTACCGTCTCTGGTTGGTGGACGCGATATTGTGCGCTCGTGAGCTTGTGCGCATACTCAGATGGTAGTGTGCTACAAGTACATGGCATCCCGCACATGCCTGTTCCCACCACACGGTTTGCGCGCGCATATCATGTCGTGACACCCTCGCGGCAGGTACGAAGTACTTAGGCATTAGTGAATTGAAGGGCTTCCATGGTTTCGTGGCCCCGGTCGAGAATTACCGGTTCCCGGAAGAGTAAGTACGTGCATCGCAAGGCGTTTTTTCTTTCTTTCGTGGTCGTTGCAACCTCTGCAGACAGAAGTACCGCCAACACCATCTGCATGTTAACTAGATCAGTAATCGACCAGTCTCATCGAGTTTTTGATCGTCTATGTTTGTCGACTAGTTTGGGATGCGCCGCAACTAGGAATCCACCACAACATGAGCGGCATTTCAGGCAGGGCGAATACTACTGGGGGCTTGCAATGTCGTGGGGGCGGCGAGCAACGTGCGGGAGCTCAATACCGAGGTCGGGGTGTCAAGAAAACCTCGATCTGCCTTGCCAAGACCCGCAGACAGACGGTGATGCAACTTTCAGCTGCTGTGAGCTGGCCGGGAGATGTTCGGGAAAAGGAGGGGGGTTGAGTCGGCCTGTCGTCCATCCGATTGCTGGGTTGTGATGCCGAATTGAATCCATGCACGGGGCTTAGACATCGATTTACCCCTCATTAAACTTCAGTCCGAGTGCTGGTGACATTTCAGCCGCAGCATATGTTTAGCAGCGAATGACTTTAAATGAGACGATCCTCGCCATTTTCCCGCATCGTCCTGGCTGTGTCGTGCTCCCGGCCTGGTTCCGCGGCTCGGATGATAGGATGGAACGGTTGTAATGGTGCACTAGACAGGGCAATCTAGCTTGGAATAGCTTCATTCCGGAGCCCATATAGTCGTTGCTTCAGACGGAAAAGCAAGCTGTGTCACTCGTAGCCATGCGAAGCTGTGTCGATGATGCGTTGTTGGGAGATAGCTCACAGCCACGGTGGAGCTTGAGTCGGTGTGTCATCCAGCTTCTTTCTTTAGGCCTCGTCGGTGAGGGGCCGTCCAAACTGACCCAGAGTCAATGGCGAAAATAGCTCAGACAAAAGTGATCCGATACTGTAACGTATCGCGCCAGGCGGGTTGAAGGTCCAGCATCAACCAATCCGACAAGCCGGACGAAGCGTGACCCAGTGGGATCTGGACGTGAGTGTGGTCGCAGAGAGCGGGGGTGACTCACTGAGGCGAGTAATGACGGGGCGTTGAAGAAGGTGTAGGTTGTGTGCAAATGCACACACCATGTGTCCCGTTTGACGAATTCATCGAGGGAATGGTTCATGGCGAAACCTCCTCACCTGCGAGCCAACCACGACGCCCAACACACTCCCCTCACTCATGAGGCTGGGCGGTGAGAACTGGCTTGGCCAGACAGCGGACCAGGTTGCGCCGAAGAAGGGCCTAGGGCCTCTTTCCAACCTGTCGACAGAGGCTTCCTGTTGGACCAAGGTGAGATCAGGGGATTCCAGTGGCTTTCAGTTGGCGCATGTGCCCGGAGCCGTATTCTGGTGTGGGTAGTGACTCCGATCGATTCAACGCTGTGGGGCCGGGGTATCGGAAGGCCGACTGGTTCAATTACGGAACAAATGAGTGCCCCATCCCGGCCTCGCCAATCCACCATTCTTCTTCTTGTCTTCTCCTTCTTGCCTTTGATGTTCGGAAATTGCGTCGACGTCATGTCGTGCGTTGCGCGCTGCGTGGGAGCGTCAATACCGCCGTTTTCGCTGCGTTTTGCATGCCTTGGGCCCAGCGCGACTCACCAAAAAGTGCGGTTGACTGCCATGGCGGCTTCATGTTGGCGTCCACGGTAGACTCGGACTGCCCGGTGGGCAAGGGTGGCGTCAGCTATCCAGCGTATCTCTTTTACTGATGAACAAACCGTCGTGGAAGTTGGGAAATTTGTAGGAGAACTTTTGCGTGGCGCCACGGATACAGCGGGCTTTGCGTTATAAGTATGCGTATGCTGCCGTGTGTTGGACAGACCGGCTGCCTCCCATCGATTTGCATTTTGGGATCCCTCGCCCGGATTTATCCAGTTGCGGTGCATGGCGCGATCGAAGACTGCTAGCGAGACCAGTCAGGGCGGGGCAGCCACCATCCCCACTGATAGTAGTGGCTGATTGCACAGTTGGAGCGAGGCAGAAACGAAGGCGTTCCGTCAACAGCATTCGGCCCCTTCTACGGATAACATATGGCCATGAGCTCTCGTATGAAGCTTGACCTAGTTGGAATCGGGGAGCATCGGAAATCCCAAATCCCAGGCGATTGGATCCGAATGCCTTAGTCAAGGCTGACAGATTTTGCAGTGAGTTTCGACACTTGCATACGGAAACACGCTAGCGGGCCGGTGCCGACAGAATTGTGCTGTGTGGCGTCCCATTGTCACTGTTTCTAGATGCAGACCTAGAAGCCTACAATCGACCCCTTCCGCCTCCTTTCAGCTGCGTAAAAAGTCTTCAGCCGCAGCATAAACATGAAAACCAAAACTAAGCCTGCTCTTCAATCCATGATGAAATTCTACTAATTTAGTATACAGCTTGTACAATGCAGTTCGAGTACGTAAGTGTAGAAGGCCGCTCGACGCCAGTTTGTGACACCGTGATACAACCGCCTAGTATGCAATACCCCGTTCTCTCAGAGCTTTCCGCTCCGCAACACCCCTCTTGAAACGCACTTCGGCCCGTCTCCTCTCACCGCCGTCGACCTTGTGTCCTCTCTTGTCTTCCCACATGCCCTCCGTTACTTTGACCACAGCGCCGCCCTTACTCGGCAGCGCATAGGGCCCAGTGATGATGCTGACACCCTTGACTTTGTATCCCTTGGGTCGGAAAAGATCCTTTGGCGGCGTGTTCTTGATCGTCTTTGTATGGGGAATATTGACGACAGTTCTTTTGGTGATGATCGGGGACTTGATTTTTTCCACAACTCCCAGTTTCGCCTTGCCCTTATAGACATACTTCAGGTCGCCGCCAGGTCCAAAACGGCCCTCTCTGAAGCGTTGTCTCCATCTCAGTAGATACCTCCGGGTTCGTGGAGGCTCAATACCGAGCTCTTTCAGTTCCTCCGAGCTCAGTGTGAATAGAGCATCCCAGGTCGGGAATTTTGAAGCGTGCTGTCTCAAGCCCCGCCCAATGAGGGTCAGGAAAGTCTCGACGTCTGGCACGAAGGGTGTGGTCGGGGGAACTTTGAGGAGCTTTGGATGTTTCGTTAGCTGGTCCGGTTCAATCGCATGGTTCCATCGCGCCTGCGCAGCGTTTAATCCTAGCGTGAGAGCTGGAGATGTAGTAGTAGTGCAGGGCCGAGCGAAAAGCCCAAAGATGGGCTGTAAGCGGAAAGACCTCATTCGCGCTGAGAAAATGTCAGCTCTGAGTGATTGCAGTATAATGAGTGGATGGCATACCGGCTCTGTCACTCCCTTACCAATTGGCCAGAGACACTCGTCATAACAAGGGGCACAGGCTCGGCGGGGCTCGTCGGCGTCGGTGTGGACGCGTTCTCTCGACGAAGATGTGATCCAAGGCCACAAAGTTTTGCTGCACTGCACGGGAATGCTAGGCTGGCTAAGCAGTGGCCTTAATATGGTCCGAGCGTCTGAAGTTGGATTTGTGGGTATCCTGCAGGCAACGGTCCAATCAGCGAGCGTTCCGGACGGCGTTACCCCTGTTCTGCATCAAGGCTGCAGCACCTTAGCCCTCTCTCTCTCAGTGTCCTTCATATAAGCCACTGCTTCCATCCCTCCTTCCCCTTCCTCCCCGCACCTTCCACAACCTTCACATCGTGTTTGGTCAGCAAGCACTCTCGAAGAAGCGACCACGGCTGATTTCCCCACATCTTCGTTCATTCAAAACGAGAGAAAAAGCGGGATGTGCGTCCATTGTTAGATTGGATGGGAAGTACTACCGAGGCGCATCTACCCAGGTCTCCGTTTAGGTCTGCCACCTGCGCACACCGTGTCGCCACTCCCATACCAGGTCTTCTCTCACATTCCCCCACTCCCCCCTATTCAAAATGCCCCCGTCTCGGTCTGCACCGCGTCGGACACGCGGTCGCCTTGCTTTCCGAACGGGCAGGGGTGATAGCACCTCACAAAGTACTGAAGAGGCACTTGGTGCTCTCGTAGACATGATCGAGTCAATTCCTTCACAGGAGAGCGAAAGCACAATGCAAGGCAGCACAGAGCCGCCCACGAAGAAAGCAAGAACATCTCACAGCAACAAATCAATCTGCGTGCTCCGGGAACGACTACTTGTCCCTGCCAGCGAGGCCGCTGTCACACCCAGAAGTACTGTCATCACGAAACAGGATGTTGGCAAATATATTGGTGTCCGCTTCACTCCGCAGCATCGCTTGGCGTGCAACTCAGAGTTTCGACTAGCACTTGTTGCTCGCAAAGGCGCGCCCGGGCAAGGTTTTGTTCTTGAGCGTCAGATGGACAAAGACAGCTTGTCAGGCAACCAAATCGCCGCGCTCATTGTCTCGACTCAGCAAGGCATTGACCCTGGCGATCATGGCTGTCTCTGGGCTTCGCTCGATATCTGTATTCAACAAGATGGTACCTCGGTCGAGCTGGAGCTGAACATTGAGGTCAACTGGAACCAAAGCCTGAGTGTCTGGGGAAATTCACAATTTTACCGGCAACAGAAAATAAGGAACGATTTATTTTCTTATTGGGAGTCCGCTCCTCAGCTTCTCCAGAAGACAGGAGTATCACCCCAGGACTTCTATGAGGCTACATGCGTCCCTGACAAGGACACGCTAGACACAGAAACACACTGGCTCAAAGTTCCAGACCTTGAAACCAACCTCTTCCCCTTTCAGCGACGCACTTTGCAGTGGCTTTTACGACGGGAGGGCGTTCAGTGGCAGCAGAGGGCCGAAGACGATGACGGGGGGCTTCAGTCATACTCACGGCCGAGCTCCACTGTTCCGATCTCCTTCACAGAGGTTATGGATGCCGACGGTGGAAAGTATTACACTAGCCCATTGTTCGGCGTTGCGACAAGAGACACTTCATCGTTCTTGAAAATGGAAGATCTCCGTGGTGGAATACTCGCTGAAGAAATGGGCTTGGGCAAGACACTTGAAATCATTTCCCTAATCCTTTTGCACCGGCGCCCGGAAGGCCCCCAAATGGTCACAGACACCTTTCTTCGCAAAGATCTACTTGCGACACGTGCTACTCTGATTGTCACGCCATCAACCCTGCTCGAACAATGGCTGGAGGAGTTCTCCCGACATGCCCCAAAGCTGAAGGTTCTCTACTATCCCGGCCTCAAAAAAGCTCCCAAGGGAGATTGCTATTCTGCTGAGCACTTAGCCGAGCATGATGTAGTCATCACCACCTACACCGTACTCAGAGCGGAGATCTGGCTTGCCGAGGACGAGCCTCAGCGGTCCATGAGGAATGCCAGGCAGTATGAGCGAGTAATATCCCCGTTGGTCTCACTCTCTTGGTGGCGCGTCTGCATTGATGAGGCTCAGATGGTTGAGAACTGGACGAGTAACGCTGCGAAGCTGGCGAGAATGGTCCCTCGCGTGAACGCCTGGGCGATCACGGGAACTCCAGTAAAGGACGACATACAAAAGGGTAAGATTTCATCCTACGCCTGAATTTTACTCCCGCGTCCTAGCTAACAATCGCCTAGACCTTCGGGGACTCTTCAACTTTCTTCGCCACGAACCCTACGTTTCGGATTTCAAAATTTGGAACAATATTGTCACCAAGGACATCGCATCGTTTCGCCAGCTGATAAACTTGATTTCAATGCGCCACAACAAGAGCTTTGTCAGAAGCGAAATCACAATTCCGCGGCAAAGGCGGTACGTTATCACCATGCCATTCACTGCAGTAGAGGAGCAATACTATCAAAGCTTCTTTGAAGAAATGGCAGCAACGTGCGGGTTAGACCCCCAGGGAAATCCTCTGCGTGGGGACTGGGATCCCGAGGATTCTGGGGTGCAAAACTCAATGCAGAGAGCTCTTGATCTTCTCCGACAAGCCACTCTGCATCCCGAAGTTCGAAATCGGGGCCGACGCGCGGTCGGGGAAAAAGCAGGCCCAATGAGGACTGTAGCGGAGGTTCTGGACGTGATGTTGGAACAAAGCGAGAATGCCAAGAGAACAGACAAACGTAGTCTTTTGGGCCTGCGAGTGAGCAGAGGTCAAATTCTTGCTCAATTGGGCCGGGCCAAAGAGGCGCTAGCTATATGGGAAGATGTGAGAGAGAAAAGCGGGACAGTTGTGGCCGAGTGTCGAGCACATCTCGAAAAGGAAATCCAAGGCGCTCGTGCAGCCGATCCTGAGACGGCCGAGGACAATCCTGGAGGTCGGGAAAACGCAAGGGTTGGAGAAGCACGACGGCGCCTTCGTTCCGCGCTGGAAGTTCAACATCAGGCGGCTTTCTTCTGCGCGAATGCCTACTTCACGATCAAGTCCAACGCTGATATAACAGTGCCTGACTCGGATGATTTCAAAAGGCTGGAGAGAATGGAAACAGAAAGTTACGACTTTGCAAAGGTAATCAGAAAGGAGATCCTTCAAGAGGTAAGTTCTGAATAAGCCCTCTAGGATAGTATTTGAAGTTCCTAGACGCCTGGGCAGTCGCTAACGGGTCCGCCAGAGTCACGGGAAAGCGAAATCCTTAATGGGTGGTCTCGCTGAAGCAGCAAGAGGCCAAAGCTTCGTTGTGATCCCCGAAACCAAGTCGATCAAGCACCAGGGTATTGAGAGCAGGAGAATTATGGAAGGACTAGAAGAAGTCCTAGAAGTCCTGGATGATCAAGCGAACCAGCTTGATGAATGGAGAGAAAATGTCATCCAACTCCTTCTACGGCCGCTTGTCGATGAAGAAAGTGAGGAGCTGACTGGCGATGAGTATGACGAATCGACAAGACTGCAAGATGAGATCCTGGTATACCTCCAGATTCTTAAGACGTCTATCGCCGACAGACAGGCACTTATCTCTGGGCAAAAGAACGCTCTGGTCGAATTTGAGACAAAAGCAGCGATCCGGCTCGCGAAGTCGGGGGATGGACCATCTCCCAACCGGATGATTGACATGATGGCGCGGCGCGGCGAGAGGCTCCTTGAACTTGTGAGCTGGGAGGAGAAATCACACCATCCTTACGAGATCAAGGAGCCTAAGGCCTCTCTCAGGGGCATAGTTTCGGAACTCAGAGGTCTGTCAATAACGCTCAGTAGCGATGCAGCCCGTGGCGCGACGCGTGCTGCAAATGAGCACGCCATTGTTACAACCTTGATGAAGCGCACGCAAAGACAGCTGTCGGAGCAGTCAAGGGCAACGATCGCCTTGGAGCAAGAAATCGAGCGGTTTGTGGACACGCTAAATGCGCGCCTGGACTTCTATCGCCAGCTGCAAGCAGTGTCCGACACAGTCAAGGATCAGAACGAGTATGCCAGCGAAGTGGCACTCAATACGATCATCACACAGGAAGAATCCCTGAAGACAAGAATAGCTACTGCCGAGTCGAAGCACCGATATTTGCTGCACCTCAAGGAGTCCGAGTCAAGCCCGGAAGAGCAACGGATGTGCGTGATTTGCCAGTCGACGTTCTCGATTGGTGTCCTCACTGTCTGCGGCCACCAGTTCTGCAAGGAGTGTATCACTTTCTGGTTCAAGGCACACAGGAATTGTCCGGTCTGTAAGAGGCAGCTCACGGCGGCCAACTTACATGACATTACGCTAAAGCCGCAAGAGCTCAAGGTGCACTCTGATAACAACCAAGAGAGCACTGATGCCACGAACAACACGCAAACAACACCAACGAAGAAGCAATCAACCATATATTCCGAATTCAACCCGGAGAAGCTAGCCATGATCAAGAACATCGACTTACCCGGGCCTAACTTCACCACGAAGATTGACACCCTCGTCCGGCACCTTCTTTGGCTCCGGGACTCAGATCCGGGGGCAAAGTCCATTGTATATTCACAGTATAAGGGGTTCTTGGCAACCGTCAGTTTGGCATTCGACAGGTACCGGATCGGTTACACGACCTTTGATAGGCCCAATGGCATTAAAGAGTTCAAGGAAAATGCCGCGATTGAAGTTTTTCTGCTCTCTGCCAGGGCCCATGCTAGTGGTTTGAACCTCGTCAACGCCAGCCACGTTTTCCTCTGTGAGCCGTTACTCAATACTGCGCTGGAGCTCCAAGCTATTGCACGAGTGCATCGCATCGGACAGCAGCAGGAGACGACAGTATGGCTTTACATTGTTGACGGAACAGTTGAGGAGACAATTTACAATCTATCGGTTCAGCGGAGACTGGAACATATGAGCAGAGCTACAAAAGGGAAGTCAAAAGAGTCAACCCCAGAACTTGCAGATGCAAATCTTGATGCCGCAAATTCAATGGAAATGCAGCAGGCACACTTGTCAAGATTGATGGGCAAGGATATTGCAGGCGAGGTCGTCGACAAGAAGGATTTATGGGCCTGTCTGTTTGGCCACATCAGAGCAGAGAGTGACGAGGGGCAGAGGTTAGTCAATAATGCCGCCACGAGGGGATTCCTAGTCGCCGAGGCAGCAGAGCAACGGCGGGCTAATAATGAGTAAACGCGGAAATTTGAGGCGAGGCGACAGGGAGGAACGCATGTCTTCTTGTCGATTGATCACGATGAACATGACGAGGACATGACGTTGCGCGCAAGGCACTGTATATAGTGCTCTCAATGATGTTGGTTTTTAGCACAACGAAAATCCCGAGATAATAGAAGGTCCAGTCCCTGAAATGCCATTTTCGTGGTATTATGAATTGGCACCAGTGAGCACACGTTTACATGCCCTCCCAACAACCCCAACAACCCGAATGCAATCCGCAGGGAGATTTCCACAATTACTAGGGGCTTGATAAATAATTGTCAGGGATTTTGATATGAGAATATGAAGGCTCAATTTTTTAACCCAATCCATTCCTACCTACCTTAGATATCTTTGCTTAGATAGTATCATGCCTCTTCTGACCCTTGCTCAACACCCCGTCAATCCCACATCAACGACCTTTGGGCGTCAAATTGTATCCAGGTTTTGCTGGGTGATAGATTTTATATAGCGGTTTCGATTCATTCTATATAAATAGCCTGGGGGCTCTCGCGACACGCCGCAAATTCTCACGCCGAGCTCTCGATGCTAGGGTTCTTCCCACACCTACCAAACTATAGAGTTGCCACGTGAAGGATCTTTTAGGGTTTGGGACTGTATTACGAAGTTTCCTAGCCACCTAACTTGCCTCAACACAAATCCCCAACTTTTTGATGTAAAAGCGAATGAAGTCAACGGGCTCATTCCTACTCCGTTCCCCTACCCTACCCCAGTTACCTTCCTTCCTCCATCCCCCTCACTGCCCATATCATTTTTTTGAGATAGCTGTTCCATCTACGAGCAAGGCGAGTCACACCGGCCGATATGATCCTGCAACGGATTCAGACACTGGTTCCCACAAGCACACAACAACTCGATCCGATTCCCTGGCGTCTCGGTCGACGAGCACGAATTCCCACCTCCCACACCGTTGCCACTTCCACCCCCGCTCCCGCCCGTGCTGGTCCAAAACGTCGAAGCAGGCGCAGGCGCGGGAGATACCCCTGACGAAGGGGGTGCACCGTTCTGCCGACGGTGCTTGGCCTTGATCTTGGTCGACGAGGTGGCTGACTCCGGGGGGAGACACACGTAGAGGGCTTGGATGGGGTTGGATTTGGTTTTTCCGTTGGCACAGTTGTCTCTATTACCGGCGCAGTAGGCTTTGACGATGTCTTGCTCGTTGAAGTCTGCAAAAACAATACTTTTTAGTGGAGGTAAAATGGTAAAAGTAAGAGCAGAGTGGGGGGAAAGGAAAAAAAAAAGAAATAGCTAAGGGCTAGTAGTAGTATGGACTGGAGGGTATGATGGCTTGAGTTTTAATTAAGGTTGGGTTGTCTTTGGGTGGGTGAAGTGGGAATGAGAATGAGAATGAGAATGAATGGAAAGACTCAACTCTGATGATCCCGCAGGATATACCCGCAATACGTAAAGCCTTGACCACACATGGCCACGCCCCCGTTGATTCCCGTACCCGACGGGGTCACGGCAGAAACGGACCACGACGGCCCCGAGCCCGCTGCGCTGCTGGCGAGGCTCTGCGCCGCGGCCAGGTGCAGGTGGGAGAGGGCCAGAAGGAGGATGGTTGGGGTCTCCATTTTGGGGCGTCGGCGACTGATGGATGGACGGGGTGAGAAGAAAGGGGATGGCGAGCACGGGGTCGACTTCTTTTCAAAACGAGAGAGACTGAGAGGATCAGGAAAAATGGTGAATGATGGATGTCTTTGCTGGCGAGAAGAAGAAGAAGAAGAAGCAGAGACAACGGGGTTTGGAACAGAGACGTCTTGCCGTGATCCTAATATAAGCGCGAAGGCCATTCCCTCTTCTTCTTCTTCTTCTTCTTCTTCTTCTCAACCTCCACACCTTTTACCGCGACCACGCGTCAGATCGCGATCAAGTTCCACCTCAACACCCGCCACGGGTAGCAAGTCCTTCCCGACATGTTTTCGCATAGTAGGCCAACCAGACCTGCAAGCAGCCTGACGGGCAGCATCCCCAGCAAGGAGTTTGTTGACTTCTGATGTCCAACGTTTGACGCCGACGACGCACCTTGCCCCCCCCCAACCAATCTGTCCACTCTTTCCCCTCCAAAGTGTTCACACCGCAGGGGGCTCTTCGGACGAGTCGGGATTCGTAACAGGCGTTGTTGGCGAGAGGAACGGGGAGCACGCTTATCCGGGGTTGTACCCCGTAATACGGAGAATAACCAAGACAATTGCACCGTGGCAGGGTGGTTGACCCTCTGACGGCACTTCGGAGGGTTGAGTTGGCCAGACACAAACAGGATCACGCACTGTGAACCATCATAGTCACAGCTCACCGGATTCGGTCAACTCCTCCTACCCGCGTCCCGTCTCCGTCGACACCCCCAGTGCAATCGATGTCATCATCACCACCACATTAAAAGCGGTGTGCTCAATTTAACTTTGTTGGTTAGACAGACATGCAATGAGTACTCAAACATAGATGATCCGACAGTCCCACCTCTACCAGCATCATGCTTTCGCGCCAATACGACCAAGAGCAAAGACACGAGAGAAGGGAAAGAGACATACGTCAAGCCGAGGGCGGTGGGGAACACACACACCAGCCTAACAGGATCCCAGTGTAATGGTCTTCTTCAAGAAGTTTCATCCTTTCGGCCACCAGAAAGGCAACATTTCAAGAAAAATCCTGTCCGCACACGCCAGTGCATGATTTGTTCCTTCAAAATGCAAGCCGTCATCACTCCACCCCTTTTTGTTCCCTGGAAGTACAGCTTTCCTCCTGACCTTCTTCGGCTTCACTCTTTTCTCCTAGTAGGTAATTGAACAAATGAAAGGACAGAGTGTCGAAAATAAAGTGTTAGCGGGGTAGTAGTCGGGCCCTTCCGGGGGCTAGTAAAGCAGAAGGTTAGAGGTGGCGACTTTGGTAATTCATAGGCGCCAGAGTTTGTTTCAGGGATGTAGAACACCAAAATCCGACTCGACAGACAAGCAAGCGGGTCTCGGATGGTTGAGACTGTGTTATCGTTTGTGTTGTCGAGGTCCGTCAGGTTCGTTTGTGTGAATCTTACACATTGTCTGCCTCGGGTGCAGACGTTACTCTTCGGCAACTTTTTGCAACTCTACGAGTCGTACTGGCCGCACCGGCTCCTCAGCAAGACTGATATAGGAGGAGGGGCTCGCCAACATTGCTGATTTCAGGGATGGTGCACTTCAAATCGAAAGCCTTTGAGAGCACAATCTTGAAAATCTGCAGGACAAGTCAGACGTTGAGCAGTCATGCATGCACCTCCTTAGACCCACCTTTTGAACATTGATACTGTGACTGGTTGAACTGAAAATCAGCGATGCACGCATTGCCTTTGCAAAGCGCCGAGCCTATTTCGCCGATGTTAGTCCAACCTGTGCTAAGGGTAACAAGATTTGATTTTTCTGTCCAACATACCTGATTCGAGATCTCCTCCTGTTCCTCACGCGAGAGGTTCACAAAATGGTCGTACTTCGTTCCCACAAGCACGGGAATGGCCGTCTTGTTGAATCCCCGCCCCTGCCGGTACCACTCCTTGATGCTGTTGAGCGTGCTCTTCCTCGTCAAGTCAAACATGAAGAGAATAGCCACGGCATCGTTGCACACAAGCGGCAGCATGTTGACAAACTCGCGCTGGCCACCCAAGTCCCAGATACTGAAAGTAATCTCAGTATTTCGGATGCTGATTGTCTTCTCCATGAAGTTAACGCCGAGAGTCTGAATGTAATCCTCGTCCCAGCTGCCCTCGACATATTTCACCATTAAGCTGGTCTTTCCAATCTGTGCATCACCAACCATGCCGACCTTGATCACGACGTGGTTGCGTCCGTTGCTTTGCGCTTCGGCAACCCCGTTACTGCCTGCCCTAGAAACATGGTCGGCGCTATAGCCAGGGTTCTGCCCAGAGAGTCCGGAGGGAGGGCGAGAGATTGAGGGATGGGGGATCGGGGGGGTCGCATAGCGAGCGCTCGGATCGGTTTCCATACTGTCTGGAGGTGGGTGCGATTGGGGGGAATTGGAGACCCCTTGGTCGAGAGATTGTGATTGTGTGTGACGGCGTTCGTGGAAGCTGTCATTCTGCTCAGAGGCTATGTGGGGGGAACCTTCGATGCCGCCGAGAGTATCATCGTGGCAGGGCTCGAGGGGGACTTGGACTTGGTGATCGTGCTCCATCGTGTCGAGGGCGTCATGAAACTGGGCAGGAGACCCCGCCGAGATCATCGAAGAATCCAGGATCGCGGATAGGGGGGTGTAATGAAGCAGGGTGTGGGGAGGAAGGGGGAAGGTCGAGCCGCAGGTCACAAGCCGCAGAACAGCTCGGCGGGGCTGACGTGCGTGAGCCAACCTGGTTGGGGAATGGTGCGAAGAAGTGAATGGGGAGAGAAGCGGGTCCCAGACTAGCCCAACGACGGCTTTATGGAAATCGATGGCGGGCGAGGGGTGGCCGTCAGGTTCGTCGGGTTCGAATCGCAAATTGAGGTGTCAGCGGAGTGCGCCGAACGAAGATGTACCTGGACTCGGCGCAAGCCAATCGATAGGCGTGGATCAACGAGGGGGGTAGCTCCGCTTGGGTGCTTCGCGCGTCGAGAATCTGGTTAGCCAGCGCCGAGAAGGGGATACTCGAGGTAAAAAAGAGAGTGGAAACTTCACTGAGGTTTACAGTTTCAACAGAATGCCTCTTGAAGTTATGGAGAAATCTAACCTCTTCCAATGCGGAGGGGGGAATGGAATTGCTAGACACAGAGCGGGAACCAAAAATGGCAGATGCAGCTGAACCCACTGGGCTTTCGGCGCCACGAAGCTGGGGCCTCACTAACCAACCCACTCGTCACTCTGGGGGCTGAGCACTGACGCCAGATGCGTTCAGTTAATTGATATCGTGCAGTGAGGGGCTGCAAAGCGCGTTGGAGTGCACGAGTGACGCGACGCGTTCCTGCAGTACCTCACTGTCAGACGAACAGAAAACGAAGAGGGAAGCGCACGCAACCGACAAGTAGGATAACCCGCTGAGAGAATGACAGAAGGAAATCATCACTGAGGTTCTCTTGCTTGTGGATGTCAACAAAATAGCAACAGCAAAATACTTATTATCTCGAAAATATAATACAGCAACCGGGCCCTTGCAGGTAGGCTAGCCTATCGCGTGTTGATATTGTGTGTCTCATCAATATCGGACCTCTTAAAAAGCATTGTTATCAAAATTGCAGCATTTCTTCCCGTGTCGCGGTGTCGCGTGTTGGGCTTTCTGGCTTTGTGTTTCAAACATACAAAGGCCATTAGGTAAGCTCAGGCCAGCTCTGTTCGGGGCTCGGCTCCTGCTCGGCTGGGTTGGGCTAGGCTTGCCACACTGTTGTCCCGCTGGGCCGGCTCCGAACGCAGCTGGTTGGATAAGTTAGAGGGCCAAGCTTTGACCCTCCTTTTCTTTATCGGCGTCATTCAACCTGATCTCCGATACCTGTAAGCTTTTTCTTCCACCATCACAAAACCACACCGCCCTCCCTTCGCAATGGCTCTAATTGCGCGGTGCCTAAGGGCTGCTCGTCCTTCGGGATTTTCTGTCATTGTCAAGAGCTCCGCTCCTCGAATCTGCCAGACCCGGGCCTTTTCGGGCACAGCATCATGTGAGCAAGCCCGCACACCTCGGTCAATGCAGAGCATGCATCCCGAAACCGGCGGCGTGAGATGATACTGACATTGACCCCTCCCTTTGCACAGACGAGATTCGAAAATACACCAAAGAGCACGAATGGATCGACTTGGCCGCTGACTTGAAGACCGGTGTTGTTGGCATTAGCGAGTACGCCGCCAAGGCGCTCGGCGATGTCGTCTTTGTCGAGCTCCCCGAATTGGGCAAGGAGGTCAAGGCCGGCGACGCCATCGGTGCTGTCGAGTCGGTCAAGAGCGCGGCAGACATCAATGCCCCAATTAGCTGCAAGATTACAAACGTCAACACCGTCCTCGAGGACACGCCGGGAGTTATCAACCAAGTGCCTGAGGACGATTCGCACGGCGGCGGCTGGATTGCCAAGGTCCAGGTCGACGAGCAAGGCGTCAAGGATCTTGAGAACCTCATGGACGTTGCGGCGTATGAGGAGTTCACCGCGACGGAGGCAGACCACTAAATTTCTGGTCCGCTGGCAATGATGTGACGGGACAATGAGAGCACTTGGGATATGCTTAGTGATTTGATTGGGTAAGGGAATAGAGCCATCAGAGTAGGCTCAGATCGAACAGTTCAACCTGGAGAATACATGGCCCGGAATTGTACCATAGGGCATACACCGGTGTTTGGTCTTTTCTTCGGAAGCACATAGACACGGGGGTTCTGTCCCTAACTGCCCTCCACGGCATTGGCCATGATAGGCCGGTAGCTCTCGGAGCCGGCAAGCTATGCTCTTGACAGCATCTAGCGCAGACTTCAACCCCACGGCTTTGAGAAAAGAGATGGTCAATAATCATGTGAACGGAACCTTTTTTCAACGTCCCATATGCATTCTTGCCTCTGAGCGTTCTGTGCATGCATGCGAGGATACATTTTGTTTGATTCCTCGTCCGAACCCCCAAAAATCATGCGGCCTCACTCAGCTTGAGTGCACCTGTCGCTTCTCGGCCCTGGTTGATGACATCCAAAATGGCTTGCGCGCCCCGTTCCACCAGCTCGCTGGCCAACCTCTTGCCCAAGCTGTCTGCCTGCGCCAAGCTGCCTACCTCTTCTGTCCGCTCCCCATCGACGGCTTGTTGCCCATCTAGACTAACCACTGTCACCCGGAGCCGTAGCTTATTCTTCTTGGTCTCCTCCCCCTCCACCGCCTCCTCGACCCATGATGTTTCCACCGCTACGGGAACGCTGCATCCACCTTCAAGTGTGCGCATCACACTGCGCTCCGCAAAGCACGCCAGCATGGTCGGAGTATGCTCGATGGTCTTCAGTAGGCCCAACATCCTCTCATCGCCCTCCCGAACCTCCAGACCCAACCCACCCTGACCAACCGCATGCAACATACCGCCGCCCTCAGTTGACGAGTCCAAATACTGTGAGATACGCGCCCCTACACCTGTGCGCAGCAGGCCCGCCGCAGCCAGGATGATGCAATCATACTCCTCTTCATCCACCTTCTTCACTCTCGTGTCGATATTCCCCCGCACATCCTTGAAAACCAACCCAGGATACCAGCGCCGCAGTTGCGCGGCGCGACGCACACTGCTAGTGCCCACGACGCTCCCAGCGGGTAGGTCCGCAATCTTCTTATACCTGCCCCCATGCGCCGCCTTGAACACCACAGTATCGCGCGGGTCCTCGCGCACGGGGACACATCCCAATAGACAGCCCTCGGGCAGCGTCGTCGGCATGTCCTTGAGGCTGTGCACAATCAGGTCGATCTCGCCGGCCGTCAGGCGTGCCTCTAGCTCCGATGTCCACAGTCCTTTGCCCATTTGCGGCAGCGGCGTCGTCTTGTCGCGGTCGCCGGCGGTGGCTTGCGCATGCACTTCGAATGAGACATGGGGGTGCACGGCCTTGAGGGCGTCGATGACTAGGTGAGTTTGCTTGAGGGCGAGCTCGGAGCGGCGGGTGCCCACGCGTATTATAAAGGGTTCGGGGATGGTGGTCGAGGTCATTTTTCTTCTCGTTTCTCAGTACTTGCCCGCGGGGTTGGATTTGCTAATCAGAAGGAGGGGCATATGTAAATCGATCGGGCCTCCGCAGAAAGAAAAGAGGGGGTGGGGAGAGGGGTACAATGGAAAGTATCGATTTCGAGATAAGAACGCAGGAGCTAGTTAAGAGGGAAATGGCCAATTGGGCACAAGTTCTCTCAGGTCAGAGGTGCCGCGAGGCCCACGGCTGTATACGTAGACTGGGTCGCCGGGATTTCGGTGTTGATAATTCGTAAGAATGCCGCTCCAAGACAGTGTGCTTCGGCTTGTTGCTGTGCTGGACGGAGGGGATGGGTTGGAGCCACTCGGCCTCGGAGCGGGGCATTGTCAGCTGCGGGGAATCAATTGCCCAATTAACATTTACCCCTCCTCGGCTGCATCAGCGCCACAGAGGCATGGCCAATACGTACTTCGTAGCCACATCTCGAGCTTAAGTACTAGGTTAGCGCCAAGCCAAGATGGATGTGCAATGAAGCACCTTATCTTGTCGGGCCGCGAGGGTAGACGTAAGGGCAGTTCCTCACAAGTTTGACAATCTTAACTTGGCTGTTTGTCCAGGACTGGCCCTAGAACTACGCTATCTTCAGGATGGGCTGGCGGACGAAATCAGCTTTCATGCACCACACTTGTTCGGTCAGTCACCAAGAGAACTCATTGTATGAGGTGTCATCCAATCTCAGGGTGAGGATGCGCAGTTAGCGATGCCACAAAATTCTGCTGCTTACAGTAATGCGCCGGATTAAGTATTAAAGGTTCCCTCTGTCATATCCACTTTTTTCCCTAGGGACTGTTAGAGAGGACCCAATCACCTCGGCCCCTTGCCCACGGATTTCTTGTCCTTCTCAAGAAAGTTCTCTAGCAGTCTGTATGCGCGTTGCGGAACTTTGGGGTCGGAGCTTATCGAGTGGCCCATCCTCCGTCTCGAGAATGGTGAAAGAACCGTTTCATCGGCTCGGAGACTGTGTTCCCTCGGCCTCCTGACTGGTTCACGCATTCGCTCATCTGAGCGGATTGAATGTTGCCTTGGGAATAGGGGGTTCGATATCTTCACTTTCTTGTCGGCCTGCAAGTGGTGCTCTGTGCTCTGAGGACTTGGGGTCAAAACATGGCGATCTTGCAGGATGTCGTGGTCTAGATTCAGCCGTACCAACTCTGGGGCTGGAACCTTTTCATCCAAGTGAATTCCGTGTGAAAATGCGCGGCGAGGCGCAGCCGCGGGAATCCTGAGGTCGCCCGATAGGTTGTGTTCTCGTGGCCTAAATCCCGGAATGGCGACCAAGGTGTCTAACTCGATGTTGTGCGTCGGTGCCGATGAAGGTAAGATTGGTATCTGAGTGCCTGCTCCTAGACCGTGTCCCCAGGGTTCCGTTTCTGGTTCCGGTTCTGGTTCTGGTTCTGGTCCAGGCTCGGGCTGTGGCTCTGTGTCGTCGTCTTCGAGGTTGATTATATCGTCGGAGCCAAGGTTGTGTTCGTGGACTGGTCGATTGTCGACCGGCATCCTCGTGTCATCGCGGGGATAGTGTGTGCGGTTGGTATGCGGCGGAAACTGAACCCCGTTGTCAGCGCTTAGGCTATGGTCCCGAGCCAGCGAGTGTAGCGTAGAGAGTCGTGGGTCAGTTTGGAGACTGTGCCATTGCCGCGGCTCTTGCGAGCCTGAGAGAAGCACATTATCCCGGGGGCTGTACCGATGGCCAGATCCTCGAGAACTCACATCATCATTGAGATTATGTTGTCTCTGGACGGTGGGGCCTGGAAGAGACACATCACCTCGCAGACTCTGTTGATGGCCAGGTCCCGGAAGATTTGTCTGCGACGCACTACCGTGAAGGTTGTGTTGTCTCAGGGAGCCAGCAGGGGTTGGGCGGAATGTATCTACCTGAAGACTGCGTTAACGTTCTAACACAGAGGGCCTCGGGGCCAGGACATCTACCTCGAGGCTATGTTGGCGTTCCGAGGCCTCGGGGCTAAGGACTAAACCTTCAGCGCTAAGGTTGTGCTTAGGAGAGCGCCTAATCTCTAGAGTCTCAACTTTCCTATCAGCGTAAGCGGTGGTCGCGGGTTCAGCGTGGACAGCTTTAGGCAGCTGTTGTGTTGCCGCAATTGTCTCGAGGGTAGGTGTGGCGTGAACATCAGAAGCCTCTCTCGTCTCAGACTCTTTTCCTGCCTTAGGACTTGGGACTTTGCCTTTCCGGCTCGGCTTTGGTGGACTGGTTGGCTTCTTTCTTGAGTTAGGGGAGCCGGAATCCAGATGTGTTTTGCTTGACGCGGACGAAATTGGGAGATTGCCTTGGTTAGGGGCCACAACTGGTTTCTCGGTTGATGCCTTCTTGTCTGAAGGCGTGCCCATCGACTTTAACCAGCGATGGACTTGGTGGGCTTGAGGAAAGTAGGGTGTGTTTTCGTCAAGATGCTGTACTAGAGGAGACTCTGTCGAATCATGCTCGCTGATGGGAGTTAACAGCTGAGGCCGACGCTCCAAGTCCACCAAGGGGCTCGAGACATCTGGAATCTGTGGGAGGTCGATAACTCCTCCCCAGGCATTGTTAGCCTCTCTCAGATCTTGCTCGGTCGGATACAATGGCATCTTGCGCACGCCCTCTCCTCGTTTGCTATTCGTATCCTGAGGCACACTGGATGTACTCATCTGAGGTTCTGCTCGGTAACCTTCAGTGATGGGCATCGCATACATAGGCCTGAAGGCCTGTTCTCCCAGGGGAACCGGGGCACGAAGTCCTAACGTGATTTCAATTTCTCGGTCTTTCTCGCGACGGCGAATCTCGAGATCATTCCGTATCAGCGAACATGGCTGACAAAAAATCCCCTTGGCAATATCATCGCAATATGTGCCCTTAATGCGGTAGGTCTTGCGGATTCGCTTCGTTTCTCTCCCCGTGTAGATACCGCTACCAATGTCTGAAATCACCTGGTTAGCAACTGGCAGCAGGTAGGAAAGTCAAGACACACATATGCCGAAGCACAAGAGACAGTACTTCCAACAAGGGGCGTTGCAGGCTCGGTAATCCGAAAGATCGAGAGCATTTCCGCCATTGCCAATTTTTTCTAAGCGGTAGCGAATGATGCCAAACTGGCTACATCCCAGAAAACAAGACCGTGGACAATCGCTTCCATCCCCTGAGTCGCAGATACCGGTTTTCCAATCCTGAGACAGGGGGTTCCGCGGCATCCTGTCAGCGGCCGACAGCGAAGCCGAAATAGGCCTTGAGAGAGAAAGAGATGACAGAAATGCCGGGCTGAGGAGCGGATTGAAAGAAGACAAAAGACGAGGGGATTCCGCGTAGTACCAAAAATTCCAGGCCCAGTGGCTCTGTTTATGAACCGGCAGCAGACTCATTGTCCCTTCCACAACACGGGCAGCGAGATTGCTCCGACGTCCAGCTGCTATATTCGCCTAGAACTGGAAAGGAAACCGCTCTTCACCCAGCCTCGCTCCTGGGCTTATCAACCCAGTGTAGGTGAGGCATGAGTCGAGACTCGTGCCTTCCAAATTTGAGCAGATGGAGAAGACTTCAGGTCAATACTTGCATTCAAGGAACTGGCTGCTAAGGACACGCGGCGTTCTACCTCAATTAAACACATCCTCCGCAGATGATCTCATTTCTCGGTAGGGTCCACTCGCTTGAAGGCGGGCTTGTCAGTTGCTCCGGTGGCCAAACACAGTGATTGGGGTTCAGTTTACATTTTCCTTGGAATCATCATCGTCTGGGCCCCTGCTGGAATCACCCAGCAGTTGCCTAAGGCTTTTTCTGATGATTGGTAACGCGTGGCCTTCTTCATTTGGCCCGGGCTTTGGCTTCCCTCGAGTCCAAATATTAAAACTAAGAGGAAGCGACACTGCTAGGGACGTCATCAGCCTAGCAGTCCTTCTCCACCCGTACCAGTACAAGATAGCTGGGCATCCAAATGGCAGAGTATAGTACTGAGAACGGGAGAATCTTTATGTCGTTGGGTCCACCTCTGCACCAGCACCAGCCCAGTCCTGCCTCCCCACCAACCCTCCTGACATAGGTGTACTTGCGCCGGCTAATCGGGTCTGACTGATTGAACTGACTGGGCGATTGACTCAACTGCGCGACATGATTGAGCCAACCACCTGATTGACTGACTGCGCGATTAACCGGCTTCCAGGAAGCCCTGAGCCTGACGATGGCATCAGAAGCTCCTTGTCTTGTATTGAAAATTGTCTCCACTAGAGCTGGCAGTTGTAGGTTTCTGTGGACCGGGGGTCGCTGGAGTACATCCATTCCTACGCCCAAACGTATACCGAAGACATGTGTGGTTTTAACCCATCGTCTTAGTGAGGCACTCGCTGGCCCCTGGCGCTCAATTGCGCCCAGAAAACGTTCTTGGCTGACATACTGATGAAAGAATAGCGTGAATTTCAGACCTTGAAGAGCCCTAGGTCAGTATCTAAGAGAACACCCGAAGGTGGCACTGATTGAACACGCTGCCATCTCTTGGCCGAATAGGCGCGTCCACGGGAGTTCAATGACGTTGAGCTGTTCGGCTACTTTGTAACTTGTGGTCCAAGCTTCTTCTAATGCCCCACTTGCCGCCCTCGTGGTGCGGGGTGAGGGTGGCCATCACGATAATACCCTTGCACATTTTGTTAAAGTCAAGGGAAAATAGATTGTACCTGGTTTGGGAGTTACGCCTAGTCTTCTGATACACTCGGAGTCTAGGTATATATTGAATACCGTTGTGCACGCCGTTGCGTTGTGTCTCGATCGGTTGTGTACAATCCAACCCCGATTGTTCGCGCGGTACTTCACGGATTGGCGACGGCCAACTCGTTGTTTCCAGTGCTTGATAATAGAGATGTAAGGCTTTAATGTCAAGGCTCAAGCCCTCCGTTGTTAAAATCAAGGCCTTAAAAATTCTAGCTAGATCTCTCGCAGATGGTTTCTCAGTTCAAATATTGCACAAACCTTTGCTAAACACCTACCAAGTCCCCCGCTCATAAAGGGACTGGATTGCTCGTCAGTTCACTTGCAGCGCCAGGCCTCTGTCATCGGAGCTTCCGCCGCGCTTGGCTTGTGCGCCTAACCTAACCCCACTCGCCGAAGGTCGACCCCACCATCCACATCCCACCGTGTTGCTGCCTGCCTGCTCCACAACCGCCTCATCTACATGCCTACCTAGCCAGCTACCTGCCGCTGTTGTCAACAGAAAATATTCTAAATCCGTAGCTTGGTCATACTTGCACTACTCCACCTCGCACATTGATCTCCCATCCTAGTGCTGAGGTTGCCTCGTAAGTGTGAATTTCCAATTGCTGCCCCTCTTGCATCTATTCAGTGTTCGTCCAACCCACCACCGAGTTCTACATGCAATCGCTAACACATTCTGAGCAGCGGACCTGAAGTAGGCCGACCAAGGCAAGTCGCTGAGCAAGTCACGATGGCTACTACAATCCCCCCCAACCCCGTCCCGGGGACCGTTGCGCAGCTTCTTCTGAAAATCAACGATCCGGACCCCGACTTTCGCTTCATGGCCCTAAGCGACATGCTTGAGGTATTCAGGCTTACGAAAAACGATCTCCTCCACCATGACTACAACATAGCCTCACGGACAGTTGATGCTGTTATCAAATCTCTGGACGATCAGAACGGGGAGGTGCAGAACCAGGCAATCAAATGGTAGGGACACTAGTGATGGATAATGGTGCCGCGGTTAACCATGTGCTGCAGTCTTGGGCCTCTTGTCGAGAGAATTCCACATACTCTCGTTGTGCCTATGATGGAGAAACTCTGCACCCTAAAACTGGAGAACTCGGTGGACAACTCTATTCCAGCAATGGCTCTTCGCGCTATGGTGGAAGCTCTTCCGCGCCCGATTCTGGGAGTGGTCCCACCGAAAAACGTTCAAGACGCCTATGCAAGCATCAGCCGTGTTCTTATCCCTCGTTTCCTCGGACGTGCGAGCTCTGGCGGCAAGCCGATTCCAGGAATGCTTGAGGGCGGCAAAGACCTGACGGCTGACTCGGTCGATGTCCTGATCGAGGTTGTGAGATGCTTCGGCCCCATGCTGCACCAGATCGAGATAGAGGCACTCCACGATGCCGTGGTGAAGCTCCTGGAACAGGACAAAGGTAACTCGGTCGTCAAGAAGAGAGCCGTCGTCGCTGTATCCATGCTCGCCCACTATCTTGCTGAAGACCTGCTCAACGCCTTCATCGGTCGTGCAGTCTCTGTTCTCAGCCAGCGGAAGCTTTCACCCATGACACGCCGCTTGTACATCACCATACTGGGCTCAATGGCTAGATCAATTCCGCATCGCCTCGGCGGCCACTTGTCACAGCTGATACCATTTATCATGGCCGCTCTTGGAGACGAAGAACTGCAGGCACATCTTGAAGAGATAAGTGAAGGTCGTGAGGCTGGCCTTGAGTTCAACGAGGTACGCGAGGCTGCCTTAGTAGCGCTGGAAGCATTTTTATCATCATGTCCAACTCAGATGCGGCCGTTTACCGACACGTCAATCGATGCGTGTATTCGCTACCTGAAATTTGATCCAAACTGGGCAGTTGACGATGATGAGGATATGGAGGACGAAGAAGAGGATGACGCATTTGACGATGATGACGAGTTCGAGGCTGATGGTGGTTTCGATGATGATGATGATGCAAGTTGGAAGGTCAGGAGATGTGCCGCAAAGGGCCTCTACACAATCATCTCAACGAGGAGTAGCGGAGATCTTCTGGACAGTGGTGTTCTCTATGGCAAAGTTGCGCCCGCTCTTGTCAAGCGGTTTGACGAACGCGAAGAGAATGTGCGACTAGAAGTTCTCTCGGCTCTGTCGCTCCTCGTTCGCAAAACCGGAGAGGGAATCATTCCCGAATTTTCTATTGACAGCAGCCAAAGCGAGTTTCTGAACCAGCTACCCCAGAGTCGCAAGCGCCGCCGACAGAGCAGCGGTGGAGGAGCTTCTGCGTTTGCTATTACCTTGACGTCTTCTGCCCTGTCTGGTACTGGCCTCACATCGCCAACACTTGAAAAGATTCCTGCTTCAGGACCTCGGGCTGACCTTGCCGGATTAACCCCTGCAATTGTCAAGGCCTCGACAAAACTACTCAAAGGCAAGCTTATTCCCACGAAACAAGCGATTATCAACCTCCTTGATGATATAGTGTCTGTGCAGAGGGGTGGCCTTGCGCCTTACTTCGAGCAGATTACTGGCCCCATTATCGACGCGATCAAATCTTCTGGGGCGACGGCTGTTTCTGCGTCTCTCTCGGGCGCGGGGGGCAACGCGTCTGCCACCGCAGGTACCCTCAAGATAGCCGCGCTCCGTCTCACGAGTGACATCGCGAAAACCCATTCATCGGCGGTGCTCCAGCCCTATCTTCCGAAGGTAGTTGCTGGGGTCACTTCTGTGGTTTATGATCGGTACTACAAGATCTCTAGCGAGGCTATCAAGACGTCCGAAGAAGTCGTCAAGACGATAACCCCGCCCCGTTCCCGCTTGACTGCGCAAAAGTTCAAAGGGGAACTTCAGAATCTTTTTGATGTCATAGTTAATCGTGCGACAGCAAATGACGCTGACGCGGAAGTTCGGAAAGAGGCTATACACGCGCTGGGCACTCTCTTGTCAAGAACATCCGGGACAGAAGGCTCCGGGCTTTTGCCTGAGGAAAAGCGGAGAATGGCCCTCAACATCCTCCTTGAGCGGATCAAAAACGAGACGACGAGGTTGGCAGCGGTTCGTGCGGTTGATAATGTCACCGCTCTGTCGTCAAGTGGTGTCCAGTTTGATGTACAATGGATCCGCCAGCTCGCAGTTGAGCTTGCAGGACAGCTTCGTAAAGCTGATCGTGCGTTGCGGGGATCGAGCATCATGGCCCTGAAACATTTGCTCCTCTCACCTGCCACCAAGGGCTCCTTGGATGAGAGCACTGTTCAGAAGCTCGTCGCCGCTCTTGTCACCGTCATTACCAACAATGATACCCAACTTTTGGGTCCCGGCCTTATTGTGCTTGCTCGACTCGCACATGAAATGCCGCAAGTCGTCGTCACTGGGCACCTTGTTCGTGCCATTTGCGATCTTTTACGGACCACTGTCGCCGGATCAGTCCTCGACTCGCTTTTAGTCCTGGTCGCTAGCGTAGGTCAAATCGGACAAGGGAAGGCCCTCATGGATGGACTCCTTCAAGGGCTGGCGCTGGACTGTGAACCATCAATTGTCGGCAAGGTCATTGGCACCCTCATCGTTGCGAGTGGCGATTCGGGTGGAACTAAGGTGGATAGCTTCGTTGGAGAGGTCAAGAACTACTCTCACGACGAAAAACGCCTAAGACTTGCGATCGCCGTGCTCGGAGAGGCTGGCCTTCGTCTCGGCTCCAGGTTTGGGGTCTCTCCGGACCTGTTTCTCGCACAGTTTTCACACGGAGATGACAAGGTAAAGCTTTTGGCAGCAGTCGCTCTCGGAAGAGCTGGCGCGGGCAACGTGTCCACATATTTGCCTGTCATTCTGCAGCAACTAAAGAAAAGAGGAGGCACCCAATACCTCCTTCTGCAGTCTATCAAGGAGACTCTCTACCAAGTAGCCTTGTCATCGGCTGATATTGGCGATTTCTCTCCTTTGCTCTGGAATGAACTTCTTGCTTCTGCTGGGGTCGAAGACAACAAGGCTGTTTGCACAGAATGCCTTGGTCGTTTGGTTGTCATCGACCCCAAAACGTACCTGCCTAGACTCGAGGTTCGCTTTCCACTCCCTTTGCATTTTCTGTCAGCTAATGTGATAGCAGGCTCTGCTGAAGGACACATCGCCAGCCCAACGAGTGATCGCAGCTCAAGCTTTCCGCTCCACGCTCCCAGATGAGAACGAAGCATTTGACGCAGTTTTAAAAGGCTATTTAGTCGACATGCTCAAGACGATCCTCGAGGACCCCGATGGCGAGGTTCGCCGCCAGGCATTGTCAACCTTCAATCAGGCAACCCACACCAAACCCGAAATCATTTTGGGACACTTGAGCCAACTTCTCCCCTACGTTATGAACGAGACAGTGGTTAAACCAGAGCTTATCCGCGAAGTCATGATGGGTCCTTTCAAGCATATCATCGACGATGGTCTGGAAGTCCGTAAGGTATGTGGGGTTTTGGATGAGGCTATATATAACGATTGACTAACCAAGCACTATTCAACAGGCCGCCTACGAGACCTTGTATGCACTCATGGAGACGGCCTTTTCGCGCATCAGTATCATCGACTTGTATGATCGCATCGTGGCCGGCCTGAGTGACGATAACGACATTAGGTCCTTGTGCAATTTGATGCTGGCAAAGCTGGTCTACATTGATCCCGACGAAACGACGCGGCGCCTTGATTCAATTGCCGAATCCTTCCGCAAGACGCTCTCGCATAAGCTTAAAGATACTGCCGTGAAACAGGATATTGAGAAGCAGGGTGAAGCAGTCAAGGGCGTACTGCGGGTGACACTTCTCCTCGGAGAGAAGCTGAAGTCATCGCTTGCTGTCGGACCAAATGCTGCGAGAGGATCCAATCAGGTCTGGACTAGCTACTGGGAGTGGGTGAACAAGGATTTCGGCCCGCAGCTCAAGTTATTGAGAGACGAGACGAAGGATACGGGTTACGGAAACCACTAGGTACTCAGGGGTGTTCCGTGCATCGAGCCTCAGCATCAGCTCTTCCTCACTGGCACCTGCAATCCAATACTATGGTGTGCCGGAAAGGAGAATGAAACCTAGCTTAGTTATCTGTACTCGTGGCTGATCGTCATGGCGACAAATTTTGACATTCTAGCTGCGAATTGAGCGTTGTAAATAAAGTTTCCTCACACGGTGATCTGAGTGGGGACAGTGCGAAAACACAGTGCGTGATGGCAATTTACTTGGCTTGATTGGCCTGTCTTTCCCCACGCCGCGTGGACCCTTTCATTGCGAACGACCGTGGCGGCCAGAACAACTGCGCCGACGCTGAAGCAGAGCTTCCCAACGAACGATTGAGCTGGTCCCAATCACACCACTCCGAGATGGCGCACATAGGAGCAGCAGGGAAGGCGGGCGCAAAAGAGGGTGGAGGTCTGCGATACCCTAGCAATGGCAAGACGATCTACCATCGCCCGCTGAACCGTAGTAAAACCTCAGAGCTCAGCAAGGCGAGCTTCGCATATCTGTTCTCTGAGATGGTCACATATGCACAACGAAGAGTAACAGGCATCCAAGATTTGGAAAAACGGTACGTTTTTTCTGTTTTTCGTCGTCTTTCATGAAGTTAGATAAGATTGCTGACCAGTGTCCCCTCCAGACTCAACCTTCAGGGTCACCCCATTGGCCTCAAGCTCCTCGACCTACTCCTCTTCCGCGAGTCGCGCAGCCAGCAGACCCGGCCACTTACCATCCTCAGCCTGTTACACTTCATCGAAGGAACCCTGTGGATGCACCTGTTTGGTCGAAAGGCAAACGGCCTTCAGCAGAGCTCGAACGCAGAAACTCCCAACGAGTACATGGTTATTGACAACGAGCCGGTGGTAAATGCGTATATTAGCGTGCCCAAGGAGATGAGCCAGCTGAACTGCGCGGCGTTTGTGGCGGGGATCATTGAGGGGGTTTGTGATGGGGCGGCGTTCCCTGCGAGAGTTACGGCGCATACGGTTGGTGGCAAGGAGGAGGGCGAGATGTGGCCGGGGAAGACGGTGTTTTTGGTCAAGTTCCAGCCAGAGGTGTTGGAGAGGGAGGCGCTGATTGGAAAGGGGTGATGGGGTTCTATGCTGTGTTCCGGCCGGCATCGGTAGAATTCTAGAGAGCGATGCGCGAGCGAACGTGAAGGTGTGAGATGGGTGGGCGTTGGGTTTCTGTCGAATTTGCGTTAGGGAGCATGGGCTGGCGTTCCGGGGTAGGGAAGGAGAACTTGGTGTTCATTATTTTTTTTGGGTTTCTTGGTTTTAAAGAAAAACGAGTCCCATACACTGCGGGGTTCACTGATATCACGCTGAATAGAGAACTCGCACAAGTCGTGGAAGAAGATCATAATGTCTCACTCTGGGTTGCTGGCTGCACTCATTGCAATCACGAAAATACCATTGTTCGAGCCGCCACCTGGATTGCTTTCCAACCCACCACTGCATCCCATTCATGAGCCATGCCGTGACAAGAGCGATCTGCCCCAGCCTTAACGCCGTCTCCTCCAAGACACATCCAACGAAACAACTACCTCGGCAGCCCCCGATACTTCCCTCCTCTCCTCCTCCCCATCCCCGGCTGCGCACCCTCACCCCCAGCACCACTCCCCCCCTGCCCCTGACCCGCACCAGGTCCCTTTCTCATCAACTCTCCCAAACCCAAATCCTTCCACGCCGGCTCTCGCACCTTTTGTGTCGCCTTGGCAATCCCAAACGCCGCATGCTGGTCGGGGACCACATCATCCTCATCCTCCGGATTGATGGGCTGTAGGTGTGGCGGCACGTAAATGTCATCGACAGGGAGCTTGTCTTTGCAAAAGTCCTCAAAGAGGTCCGCGTCCCGGGCGGAGTGCATGTGGATGTAGGTGTGAGTGGAGTCTTTGTTCTGTGAAATTACCTGGGTCAGGGTGTGCAAGAGGGAGGAGGAGGAAAAGGGATATGGGTAGGGAATACCATATTGTCGCGGATGGGTGTGTTGAAAAGAAGTTTGAGGTCGGTGTCGGCGAGTGTGGCGTCTTGGCGTGGTGTTGGGGTTGTTGTGGAGTGCCTGGCAAGCCTGCGTGGCAGCCGCTGCGGGTCTGGTTCCATCCGTTGATTGCCTGCCGGTCACTTGGCGTCGGCTTCGTCTGCTATGTGTGGGTACGGCTGGCGGTACTTCGTAAGTTGGATTGGATCTTGACTTTCGACGAAAAATCGAAAAGAGATTCAGCGTTTTTAGCCAGAATCCTAGAAATTTTTGTGAGGCGTCAGGGGATCTGAGAGGTTAGATAGGTTGTTATGGAGAGATGTTTGCTAAGGAGGGAAAACGATTTGCAGGCAGCCAAACTGAGGCAACTGAAGTCACAACGGACCCTAACCCTCGATCTTGAAATCAAGTCTTGTGCTCCGTGACTCCTTTTCTTCTCTGTATCACGCTCCGGAACTTCCCTTTTTACCTGGTAATCATCCCAAATTCGAGTTGTCCCAGATGAATCATAGACAAATGTTTCACACTCTGCTTTCATACCAAAGGGCCAGGACTCCCACTCGGCGGCGCGGTTAAGCGTGGGAAAGCATTCCTCCTCGAAGTCGAGAAATCAAAGGACCCGGTAATCTGGCCTCTACTTTTTTTTTCCTTTTGCTTTTTCATCCCTCAGAGAGGTAGGTGACTTACTGGCTCAGAGCCGACCCAGGAGATTCGCGTTGGTAAACGGCGGAGGGGGGGATCGCAGTCGAGCATTGCAACTTCCATGCTAGCAGAAAAACGGTGATTTTAGGAAAGAGCGATGTTGAAATCCGTTCGCTTACAAATTATTGAAACCATCTTCGCAGATTAGCTACATTTTCCAACTCTTCCAATTCATCAAGCCGCCGTCGGTTCCTAACGCACGAAACTCTTTCGCCTGCATACAGAAGATCGTGATGGTCAGAATCGTTTCCACTATTCTCATCCTTGCCTGTGTTGTGGTCGGTTATGTCTACCCCCGTGACTTGCCCACGGGTATGGTACGTTTCGTTATTTCAATTCTCAAGCTACTTCAGATATCGCTAACATGAGGCAGACGGAATGCGAGGTTACTAGCGCCAAGCTTAATGTAACCGACTGCACCGACCTCGTCGACTTCATAGGCTACTGGGGAACGGCCTATCTTGCGCCTGGAGGACCCTGCTGGGAGATTGGCAACGGGACTTGTGGTGCCAGAATGTGCAATGTCAAGCAGGGCGGAAACGGTGCCGTAAACCTCGCGTTTGAGCAAGCTGCTATTCGCGAGGGTGTCTTCCGACAGTGTATCCTGAGGGAACACTAGTACGTGCTCGTCTCTCGAAACCCATCCGGCTTTGGAGGTACAGGTGAAGTCGGATTGCTAATGTCAATGTAGTGGCATGACCGTAAGCAAGCTTGGCATCGCTACCCAACTCTACTACGAAATCTCACCCCCTTAAGTTTGACGAGAAACGACCAACAAGGGCTACGAGATCTCACACTACGAAATGAGCTAGGAGGGGCCGAATCGAGCTTGTTTTATGTCCTATTATCTCCAAGATACTCATATGTAATTTCCTGCAAAAGAGAGCAAATAAACGGCATGTTCTCATCGGGACAGATTTGTCCTGGGCGTAATAGAAATATGAAGATTGCTGAGAGCCTGCTCTACAGGTCTTCGCCCCGTTTATCTTGCTCCGAAGCATCATCCAGTACCGGATGCCATACTAACACTGAAACGGTCTGCCTTCCAGCACTCTATCGAAATTGTTAGGTCGTGCCCTTAAATTTGCCCCGATCCAGCAAGGACTCTAGCAACGCTTGCTCTAGTCAAATCCGAGCATGACCTGCACAAGTTCAGCTCACATATTCCAACCGTGTGAACCCTCCTACCACCTTCCAAGCTCAGAGCTTATCATGAAGCAGGTCAAATTCAACATGATAACCTCCAAATTCTTCCGTCACACCAAATACCGAGATAAAATCCGTGCTGCAATGGTCGCACAGGACCCAATATCCGACATGAGTGATTTAAAATCGTGCGCCACGCCACAAATATCAAACCTGATTTGGGTGAAACCGGGATGATCTGAAATCCGCCACACTTGTGCACTTTGCGCGCCATGTCCAAAAAAAAAAAGAATGTAGAAACACTATGCCCAGCGTCAATGGTGATTAAGCTGGGAGATGTGGCACCAGGATCCGCCTACTCTCTGAGTCACTCAGTGCCCTCACTTGTGCAGAGCAAAAGAGTAATATTGGCCAGGCGGGCGCTTGACATAGCGTGTCAGGAAAAACAGGGGGAGGAGGGGGCGGTTGTGTTCTGTACGCCGGCCACAGCATTCACTAGACGATAATCGATCACACAATGCCGTGCTCCCGTTCCTCCTGGTCCACATATTGCCTTCGAGAGCGGACGTAAGCCCGAGAACGATACGGGGCACGTGCTTCGAGAATATTATTCCTTGCCGGGGTGGCGTCGTTCGTATTTGAGGTTTGAGGCAGTGGAGTGTGCACAGACGGGGACGTCCTCGATATTATCATCCAAGTGTTAACACGAAGTGCACGAAAGAACGAGGCAAGCTGAGCTTCTATCATAGTATGATTTTGAGCCGAGGTTTCTCTCCCTCCAGTCAAGTTGGTCACGTTTAGCCAACGCTGATGCATCAAGTCTGGTGGTCATTGGACAAAGCATAGCACAGGCCAAGCCAGGCAAAGACAATCAGTTCAAGCAAACCGGCCACTATCTTTACAACCGACCGTGCCAGCCCAGCCCAATCGGCCCTGGATGACCATATTTTCTATGAGAGCCCCTAAATTCATCTCTTCTTGGGATTCCTCTTTGCCATTAATGACAGCAGCTTGACGGGAACTTGAGTGGGGTCCTGTCTCATACCAGCCAGCCGCTTGACAGCGGCCCAAATTGCGGGTGGTTGCAGAGGTGCAGTGGTCCATCTGGTCAGGCTCCCGGGATGGAGGCGTCGCTGCCAGGCGTGTCTGGCTTCTCCTCACATCATCCGCGTATATACCAACCTGGACCTGACCGAAACTAGGTACTTAGAGATGAACAGCCAATCGGCCGTCACCTAAAGCGGTCTTCCGAGATCAGCGGTCAACAAGGCCAGCGGAGCTGAAGCAAGCAAGTGCCAGGGCCAGTTACAACAATGTAGAAATCTGCCCATCATGACCCGACCACGCAATTTATCTGCGCCATGAGCAATAAATGCAAGAGATGCTTGAAAGATGGTTGCCTGAGCGCGTAGGATCCGCGATACGGGGATTCAAGTGGTTACCATCCTGTCGGTATCGGGCTGTGCTCCCCTGACTGGGTTAGTGTAGATAAAGGGATTGGGCAACGGCATCTTTCCAACCAGCCGTGCAGACTTTCTAGAGTGTTGATATTTGGATGACAACAAGCCTACCATTCAGCCTCTCCCTTGTCAGCCACTTGAGTCATCCGGTCCAGTCAGCTTTGGAATTGACATTCCTGCACTGAGCCCAACTTTCTTCCCTCTCTACCTTCTCCATCACCACCCCGCTAGACGAGCAACGGCGCGGTTCATGACAATCGCTATAGCCACCAAAAACCCCAACCGCCCAGTCGTCCTCCCACAGCCTGGAAAACAGAATATTCTGATTACTAGCGCCCTTCCCTATGTCAACAACGTTCCACACCTAGGAAACATCATTAGATCGGTGCTTTCAGCGGACATTTTCGCGCGATACTGCCGTGGCCGGGGCATCAAAATCCTTTACATTGGTGGTGAGAAGGCTCTTCCCCTTGGATGGCCCAACCGCGAAGCAGGCTTGGCTAACTTGCACACTCAAAGGGACTGACGAATATGGAACTACGGCCAAGGCGCGGGCGCTTGTGGAAAAATGTACACCCAGGAACATTGTGACAAGTATCATGCCATCCACGCGCAAGTCTATGATTGGTTCAACATCAGCTTCGACATATTCGGCCGCACCACAACCCAGCTGCAGACCGACATTACGCAGGAGATCTTTATGAAGCTCGACAGGAATGGCTACCTCAAAGAGCGAGTGACAACCCAACTCTACTGCGAGCAGCACCGCGCCTTTCTGGCAAACCGATTCGTCGAAGGTGAGTGCCCGTCCTGTGGCTATATCGATGCCCGAGGTGACCAATGCGATCTCTGTGGAAATCTCCTCGAACCGCTTGAACTCATCCCGCCCACGCTGAAAAATTGACGGTGCCACCCCGGTCACTATGGACACGAACCATATCTTTCTCGAACTTGATAAGTTGCAACCTGAAGTTGAAACCTTTTTTCAAGAATCTGCCGTCGCAGGCGTTTGGTCTGCCAATGGGAAGTCAATCACAGCAGGCTGGTTGAAGGGAGGACTCCAGCCTCGGAGCATCACCCGAGACATGAAATGGGGAACCGCTGTGCCCTTGCCAGGCTACGAAGAGAAGGTCATTTACTCGTGGTTTGACGCTTGCATCGGCTATGTCTCCATTACTGCTTGCTATACCGGCCAGTGGGAGAACTGGTGGCGTAACCCGGAGGACGTCAGGTTGCACCAGTTCATCGGGAAGGATAACGTTGTCTATCATTCTGTTATATTCCCTGCCACTCAGCTCGGCACACACGACCCCTGGACGAAGCTTCACCATCTCTCGACTACCGACTACTTGACCTACGAGGGGGGAAGATTCTCTAAATCTCGTGGTACCGGCGTGTTTGGGGATTCTGCTCAGAAGACGGGTGTGCCATCTGACGTGTGGCGCTTTTTCCTGTTGTCAGTTCGGCCCGAGACAGGCGATAGCGAGTTTGCCTGGGATTCTTTCATCAGCGCCAACAACAATCTGCTGCTCAAAAACCTCGGAAACTTTGGGAGCCACGTCCTCAAATTCATCAGTTCGGGTCACTACAACAATATCGTTCCGGATTGGCTGACGTATCACGAACCCGCCTTTGGCACTTCCAAAGAGGAGGTGAATGTGCTTCTTGCGCAATACATCCGGGAGCTTGATGCCGTCAAACTCTGTTCCGCACTTTCAACAGTTCTTCAAATCTCACAGCGCGGCAACCCCTTCCTCCAATCGAGTAAATTGGATAACTATCTCCGCCTAAAAGAACCCGCCAAATGTGCGGCCGTCGTTGGTCTTGCAGTCAACTTAGTCCACCTTCTTTCATGCCTGCTCAACCCGTATATGCCCGAGACAGCGCAGTCAATCAATACTCAACTCCGTGCGGAACCCCTCCCGATCTCGGATCGTTGGGGTGCTGATTCTATCCCACCGAATCATGAGATCGGTCAGGCAGCTCATTTGTTCCGCCGCATCAACCCGGAGAAAGTGGAAGAATGGCGCGAGATGTTTGGCAGCAAAGAAGCAGAAAAGCTGAAGGTTGAAGCGGCAGCATTGAAGGCGAAGAAGAAGAACGCTTCAAAGAAAACGGGGGTTGCCAAAACAGCAACGGGTGTAGAGGACGCGTTAGAGACACTCGCAATCGCAGCTCCCACCCTAGAGGCTCAATGCCCAGTTAATGGGTCGGGTGGTACACCTGCTGACGGGGAAGAGAAGTTGAATGACCGCTAAGCGGCCTATGGAACACACCATGGCATGAATTTCAGCGCACGATTGGCCTCCTGTGTTCTGCAGCACCTCGTTTCAATAGAATATCCTGTTGCGATCTTTTTCCCCTGATTTAGAAGCGGGTCTGCATCGGAGAGAAAAACGCATTCATAGTCAATGCGGTCGCCCGCGACTAATCCAGTGTTCTGAGTCTTGAGGTATTGAGTTTTTACGCTGTTGATCCGGTCTACCTAGGTAGTCAACCAATTGGCTGACGACTCAGATTCGTGGCAAGGATTTAGTAAAAAGGGACGGAAAACGGGGCTCGAAAATCTCTGTTCTCGCATCGAGACATTGAGAGGCTCATTGGTAGGAATAGCAGGCAGAAAATACTGATACAAAAAAAAATCTTCAAGGACTGGAGGATCGAAATAATAATAATATTTTCCTAGGTATATATACATGTACTACGGGATGTTTGTTGTTAATGTATGTATAGGAAGGGCGTTGATTATTAGGTAAATATATATATATCCCCTCTCTCTCTAGGTGGTTTGAAGGGAAGGCAAGGAAAGGAAAGGGAAATGATGGTTGATTGATTTTTTTGCCCGAAATTCTCAAATGAAAAGATTGATGATAACCAAGGTAAGGTAGGGAGAGGTAGGTATGAATTGAGCCATGCCCCCCTTAACTTCTAGTCCTCGTTATATAGGTTTGTGTCAGTTTATCAATGTCAGTTTATGTCCAATCCATCACTGACTGTGTGGGAAACCAAAGAACTCTTAGAATATCTAGGTAGTTTTCATTGATCTTTAGACAATTCGTACCTAGGTAATCACCAGGAAGCCAGATCGATAGGCCAATGCTCCTTGCTTCTGAAATAAAACTCACGTACTACTATAAAATCGTGAATACAGTCCAATTAGCATCGCCATTCCTGATGCTCAAGTCGCCCTACTTTTAAGGAGAGGCTACCGCTTGCAATATTCTCCAGCAAGCTCCCTATGCTCAATAGCTGGGACTGCGGGGTCCCCGTCCCTGATCTGAAATGCCGGGCAGCGCGCTGGAAAGCTGGTAAGCTGCTGAGGCGAAATCGAACGAAGCTGCCTCAGTATGCGGCCTTAGTCGATGCTTACGAGTTTGGATATCTGAGAAGTATCCCCCCTTCTATTCGTCTACGGATGTGAGTCTGATTCAGTTATGAATCGGTCGATAATATGAATGTGTTGATTGAAGCCGACAAGGTCCTCCCTCCCTTCATATATAGCCAGAGTGATCCATCTTTTCTACATCCCTCTTTTCTACGCAGTTGCGCCCTCGTTCTAACTTTGGCTTCAAATGCACGACCGACCACGGATTCAACATCCCGCGGGATGCCGAGTGTGTGGACAAGCTGATGCTCCGGCTCGGGTGTACCGACTACGGTATGCCCACTTCTCAAAGTACTCGCCTTTAGAGTGCTGATTTACCGCCATAGTAACCCAGGGCGGCGACTGGGGGCTCGCTATCACCTGGCTCATCGCACACCTGTATTCTTGTGTAGCCTCCCACGCAAATACATCCACGCCCAACGTCCCGGTCCAACCAAACAGGCCCTTCTCCATCTCCAATCTCTTCCCCCTCTTCGCCACCGAGAAAGCCGGCCCTGCCTAGACAGCCTGGTTCCAAGCCCAAGGCTGCCGCTACAACACCCTGCAGACCACCCAGCCCGTCGCCCTGCTCTCCCGGATCCACGAAAAACTCCACGATTGGATCAACGACAAGGTGCTAACGTGGGTGTATATCTACGTCTTTTCGACGGGCGGTCCCGCCGCCAGTGCCACCATTCACTACGAGGGTTAGAACACACACCTAGAGTCGAGGGCGCATCCGGTGTTGTTGGCGTACAATGGGCGGGCTAAGCTGGGCCTGTCATACTTTCCGAGGGATTTGCTGGCGTATCCGCGCTGCTGGTGGTGCTTGAGAGGATGGATGGTGCTGCTGGTGGGGATTTTGTCGCCCCTGAGAAGCCAGGGATGTTGGTACAGGATGTGAGGGAGACGGGTTTGCGGCCGTTACTGTGGGTAGGGACCTACACGAACCGAACGGTGCAGGCACATGCTTTTTCGAATACGACGGTTGGACGGAAGGACGATAGGACGGTTAAGTGGGTACATGTGTATGTGGTGACCTCATGATTTTTCTGACAGTGCTATTGTGACAGCTTACTCCTGGTCTGCGAGCGCTCATGAGTTGTAGGACGAGTTCGGTTGCGGAACAGAAAAAGGGGGGTGCCTGGCTTTGACTCGTGTCAATCAGAATTTGGCTCTGCGTGCGTAACACTTAGGTTTCGGCATGTCTGTGACCGCTTGGTCTATCATGATGGAGTAATGAACGGAATTCCGACGGAAAAGGGACGAAAAAAGATGAGCAAAAATGGTGACGGGCACATGTGTGGGTGCTTGGAGCCCAACATCACATTGAGAGATACCAACTGCATTCAGTTAACGTACCTCCCCAAACAGGCACATGTTTCGAGTGCGGAGAAGGAAGGAGGGTAGATCCAGGCTGCGATATTTTGACAATCTGGAAACTGGAGAAGTGCTGGAGTCCAGCTCCCGACCCGACCCACCTTGGGCTTCCAACAAAATGGGGGACCTTCATCCGACCCCGCAGCAGCAGCAAGCGCGGGACGGGACCCCAGTCGCTTGCTTGTCACTGACCAAAGAGAGCAAGCGGCACTCTGTTTTTGGCGGGGTGGCTGGCGCTTCACCAAACGAGGGCATCCAGGTTCGCTCGCATGATCAGTGTCAAAGAATTCTCTGTGTTCCTGTACCTGGCCGTGATCAGAAAGACATTCCCGGCCTCCTTGATTTCAATCATGTCGCCCAATGACGACAAAGGGGAGATCAAAGCCCGCCCACCTTGCAAGAACAAGCTTGGCCTTAGCCAGCTTGGCAACGCACGCAATTAATCGTCATGCTATGAGAGACTTCTCCGCTTGTATCTAATCTATTCATTGCACCTACCGTTTGGAAATGCGGCTGCTGCTAAGGCGTAGGTGGATACGTGTGGCTTTGCTATCGGCAATGTTCCCAAGATCTTTCCATGGCTTGTTCTGTTCCAGACGAGTCTCAATGTTGTGTCTTGATCAATCACATCGGGCCGTTGTTCTCCAGGGTCGAGCGACGACGGTACGGATGCACGTGTTGGTGGTCCAAGTCGCATGGAACCGGGCGGCGAGTCGGCGACCCGCGAGAGGCTGCAGCTCATCCAGGTGGCACGCAAGAACCTGGACCCGAGAGCGCAAAGTGCTGCAGACGGTGGACAAAAGGGCTAGAACGAGTGGTGGGTAATAAAGGAGGAGATGCTTGTGATTGGTGGAGGGTCATGGTCGACGGCTGTTGGTGTGCGCTACGCAGGACCTGCATAAGAACACAAGTTCGCGCGTAGAAAGTCCCATGAGTTAAATTCACCCACCTGGGCTGGTGTCATGAGGTTTTCAGGGGCGCACTGCGTGGTCAATTGCCAGTCCTTTACCAGTCCTTGGGCAGGATAGGACCGAGATGGCTGGTTACCTTTCTGAAATGACAGGAAGGTCGCACCGATAGCACCGATGGTGTCGTCAATCCGTGGTCGGTCGTGATGTTCCCACCTGCATGCCCCAAAACCTTGGAAAACTTCCAGATTCGTGCAACAGGACCGTTCTCGACATGCCACCCACCATTCAATCCCCCACCCCTCCTCGTTCGTTCTACTGGCTGGGCCTGGCCACTACCGGGTTCGGTCACTGCCAGCGAACTGCCCGGAGCAGAGGTGCGTCTGAGCTAGCCATCCAGCGACAACACCTCGTGCTCAATAATCAGTGCAAGCGCAAGCGACTGATTCATTCATTCAGCCTGAGCTTGGCCTTCTCTCTCTCATTCGGGCAAAAAGCGGCCACTCGAACCGCCCGGTCATGACCTCAATAGATTGTGGGCCGCTGTTCTGCTGGCAATGAATGTTTTGGCAAAAAAGCGACCGCTTTGTCTCGGAGTACCAAATGTTTATGGTCGTGTCCAGAGAGGCCTCGTGGATTGAATCTCGCTGCGGTTCCAACTGCTGGCGACGCTGGAGGCGTTGGGATCACTTTGCTGGGGGTCCCACGGTCGTATCGCACGGGGGGCGTCTAAAAGCGGGCGGGCAAGGGCCAGCAGACCCCACCATCCACTTGCAGAGAGGATCCGTCCAATGCGCCGCATTGCACCCGGTGGGCCGCTTCTTCCAGATTGGCCAGGCACATCTCGCCCCAGGCCACCCCTGCTAGCCGAGCAGCAACTGCTTTGGTGCTTGGTCGGTGCTGCTCACTGGTGCTGCATTCATTTCCCATTTCTTCTCCCAATTGCCCGTTACACTCTTCCTCGACGACATCTTTGCGCGACGGCTCAATTCTCCTCGTCCACCACTTTCAGTGTGTGGGAGTCGAGGCTCGTTGCCACCCGTCCACTTGACTCGGTTCCATGCGAATCGTTCGAGACATTCCAAGGTGACGACGATTTCCTCGAGTTCCCAGAGCCCACTCATACCTCCTGCTGGAACGGGATCGCGGGTACCGCCATCAGCACCCTTTTCCTTCACTCTGTGTGGCTCTTTACGCGAAACGAAACGGTCCACGCCGACGTCGGTCAGTTCACTTGCTACTTCCATCCAACTTGTACGCTTTCCCACCTCCCACAACCATCCATGTCATTACCTTGCTAGGCCATCAAGCCTTGCCAACGCCCTGTCCCCCGAGCCAGACCTGCTTCCCATGCCTTGGGCTTATGGCTGACAGCTGTTAAGAGTGTAATTGATTCACTGCTCTGGGTACATATATATATATACCTATATCTAGTTTTGTCCGGACCTCTCGAGCCAGAAATTAGACCCAGCAAGGCTTCCAATCTCCCAGCGGTTACCATCACACATTGTCACCATGGCCTCGACACAAGAAAAGTCCGGCTTGACAGTCGAGACAACCACACGACTAGTTCCGAAGCCCTCACAAGACACATTCGGCTCCGAAGTGATGACCCCTTCGGCGGAGAAGACGAATGTGCTGCCGCGTCCGTCGGACCTCTCGACTCCATCCAGCTCGCACCACGCGAATCCTTTCGACACGGACATTGAAGCTATGATCACAACGACGACGGACACAGGCAACCGGAAATCTACCGAGTGCACGAAAGGGGGCACCGATTGCCATGTCTGGCCAGGCCAAGATCACTGGCGGCGCAAAGCCAAGGCGGCCAAGATGCAGCGACGGAACTGTAATTGCCTCGGCCACCTCAGCAAGCGGAACCGCATCATAGTCAAGGTTCTTATTGGTTTTTTGGTGGTTGGAATCGCCGTTGGTGTTGGTTTCGGCGTTAGCAAACCATTGGGCGCGGGCATCTGGCGCAGCGAAACTCAGAACTCGTGAACCCGAACGCGACACCCACAGGAACGGCTTTGTTGCTCGCCCGCCACCGTTTTTCTTACAGCAACAGACGACCGATAAGTAACAGCTGGACGTTGTTCTTGGTCTCGAGAGGACCGACCTAGACCATGAAACCTTCGAGCTCAGTTTTCTTCTTCTATCATGGACGCCGCGGTCTACACTACAGCAGCGCCACACTTTGCAGCCAATTTTCGATTCGATACCCACCTGCCAAGTCGATTTCGATTCCGTCCGCCCATTTCTCTGTATATTTTAGTTCCTTTGTTCGGCTCATGCCCTCCAAGGGCCCGGCGTTACTGCAGTTTTTTTTTTCCTTTTTGAACTGGTTCTAGACCACATGTGAGAAGGCGTTGGTAGGGGGTTCATGATAACTATTGGGTTCAATAACGTTTATTCTCTTTGACCCGCGACTCGATATGGGAAGATGCTTCCTCAGGTTTCCTCGAGGAGGAGGAACGAGGGGCTGACCATGGGGCGGAGAGCTATGGTGGATTACGGATAAACCCCTTTACAAATTGGGAATAATCATGCCATGTGGCAAGGACCTGGGAAAGACGACGCCTAGATGTGTTATGTTACTAGTGCGTCATGGCGAATCCGAGCCCTTTTTTCGTGTCCGTATGTTTTGTGTCTTGTCGACTTGTTGTGATCTCCAATGGTGTTGTTGGGCATCAATTACCTTTGTCGAATTCCCGGTCTCTCGGCCGGGCCGCAAACCCGGAGTACCGACGCGATATGACGCGTTGAGTCGATGGGCTAATCACGGGCCATTCAACGTGTTCCAGGATCTCGGTGGCCTGCTTAGTGCGTGATAAGGCCATTGCTCGAGGCCAAGGCCGACGGACAGTGCGCAGGCACAGCTGCCGGTCTCAGCGGGAGCCTCTCCCCTGTGGTCTTAGAGCAGGGAATGGACGCCACAAAGGGCTGAACTGTGCTGATAGCTCACCACGTCAACCCAGAGATCCACGCGGAGGAATCAACGCATCTATACGGAGGGGAAAACCGTAAACACGATAGAAACACCGCCACCAACCTGAACTGGGCTTGGATGCGCCCCGAATCGTCTAAAGTTGCTGGTCTTGCACTCTGCAACTCCACTACGCGGCCGAGCTGAAAAGGCCGAGTGTCTCATGTATGTCGCGCACAGGGCAGCGCCAACACTACACGCGGTCTCGGTTTTTTATTTATTTTTACATTGCATGTACTTCTTTTGGCGTTTTTAAGCTAACTACCTAACTACCCACCTAATTGGGAAAAGGAAACTTAACTTTGCGAGATCAAAGATCAAAGCTTCCAAAGCTCTCAAGCCACCCACTAGACATGAGCCTGGCCGGCATGGGCCTCGTGAGCGTGACCAGACCAGACCAGACCAGACCGGACCAGACCGGACCAGACCCGAGGCCCAAGCCGAGTCCCCATTAGAAGTCCAAAGTCCAACCGGGCGGGGGCTCGGGGCTCCCACCTCTGGGGGGCGTGCTCTCAGAACCTTTAAACCTTTTTGTGAGGGGGGGTGGATGCGGAGGGGCAGAAGCGGAGAGGAAAGCGGAGCCGGGGAGTAGGACCGGACGGACGGACGGAATTTTCCGTGCGTTTTGCTCCTGCTTAATTAGTTGGACTCTCTGGTGCTTTCGTTACTACGTACCTAGGCAGGCAGCACCGGTGGGTGGGAAAAGGGGGGCACGTCCAGTGGGTTGGAAGGTAGGTAAGGGAGGTAGGCACGTGGGTCAAGTACGTTAGGTAAAGTTAAGTAAAGTAGTGTGGCAGGATGGATAGGTAGGTAGGTACATGCATGCAGTAGGCGATTGAGGGATTTGATGGCCCTTTGCCCCTTTGCCCTTTTTTCCCTTTCTTTTCCTTTTTTTTTCCTTGTTGGGAGGGTTTTCTCTACGTACTATCCCGTTCTCGTCCTCTGGACGGGAGCACGTGGGGAGATACCGAGATCTGCGTGTGGCGAAAACGGAAAACCAAAAAAAAACTACCTACCTACCTTGAGCTTTGATGGTGGGTGGTGGGGAGGGAAGGGTAGCATGATTGGTTGGTTTGGTTGGTGTGGCACACACATTTTAATCGTAAAGGGGAGTTGGGCGGTTGGTATCTAGATAGATGGTCGATAGTATTATATGTATGGACGGAGGAGCTGTCGGTAAGGCAGTTCTTGGATAAAGTCTGGCACTCTGGCCTGCTTACTTGCTTGTTTGCTTGCTTGCTTGTTTAGGTACTTGCATGCATGCATGCATGGCAAATGTGTTTTCAGGTTTTCGGTCGTCACACAGAGACTTATTGAGATTGATTGATCTTGGCGGGTTTCTCATGATATTATTCCTCATCCCCTCGTTGCCAATGGGCGAGGCGAGGTAGAGTTATTGACTCGTGAATGGATGCGATTACTGCTGCTACTAACGTTTTGTTTTTCCTCTTGATGATTTTTTTGTCTGTCCATTCAGTTCAGTTCAGTCCAGTCCAGTCCAGTCCCATGTGCCATCAATGTGCCATGTGGCGGCGGCGCGCGTGTGTGGCGGTTTGGAAAGCGGCAGGGTAAAAAGAAGAGCTGATCTCGGCTCGCCATGCAGTGTTACCCGCAAACATGCAGGTCTCGCCGCTTGAGCGCCGCTCGCTCGGGTTATTGGTCAGTGTTGATTTGAAAAGACAGGAAAAACAAAACTTTGGATGGGGCCTTCCGAATTAGGAAGGAGGCGATGGTTATTCTTGGGAGCGGGAGCTGACTTCCTTTTTTTCTCTCATCATGTTGAGGTTCGATTTGGGGAAGGTTAAAATCTGTGTTTGGATTGGATAGTCCAGTTTGGTACTTTGGGTTGGGTTAGTTCTGATTTCTTTCAACCTGTAGGTATCTTGGATAGTTCAATCTGAGGTCTGGGACATTATCGTCAAAGTCACGTTATTTCCAAGGCGACTCAGTTTGCATTCACCACACTGACATCACATTACAATTTAATCCAAGACAAATTTTCATTGATAATATTTTTATTTTCAGATCAAGAAAGCTAACAAATTAGGTAAGATGATTAGGGAATAATGAATGAATGAATGTCTCACTCCCTCACAGGGTTGAAGAAATATCAAATTACTTCTTGTCCCCCAGCCCCATCGCCTTCAAGATGCTAACCCCGAGTGAAGTATTCGAGGACAGCCCCTTGGACCAATCATCTTGGTCGTCATGTCGCCGCGATCTGGAGCTTCGAGGTGCCGCGTCAGAGTGGCGGCGCCGACTGTGGCCATCTCGTCGATACCGTCGATGCTCGCCATGACGGTCGCGGTGACCGTCCCGATGGGAGCTGGAGTGCGACCTTGACGACCTATGCTTAGATTCGGAGTGCGACCTGGGCCGGGAACCAGACGACGACTTGTGCTTGGACCTAGAAGAGGTCGACTTGGACTTGGACTTGGATTTGGACTCAGGAGACGACTTGGACTCCGGAGGTGAATCGGAGTCAGGAGGTGACTCGGAATCAGCTTTCCTTGCGGGGAACTGAGCGTTGTACTGAGCGTATTGATCGTCGTCGTCATCCAAGTTGCCGCGGCTCTTCTCGGCTGGTGCCGACTCTTTCCTCTTCACGCTTGCCTCCCACGCCTCCCGCTGAGCTTCGGTATCGAATGCATCATAGTCGAGAATTGCAGCGATGAGGGCTGCCGCGCGCGTGCCACGGCGGTCGTCGTTCGGAAGAACAAGTTCGTCAACGGTACCAGCCACGAGGGCCGAACGGGCGAGTATAACCTCTTCAGACGAGAAGTAGCGGAGAGGATGGTTCTCCCGGGATGGGTTCTTCAAGGTCGCATCTCGGGTGGCGACTAGCTTAGCTTTGGGCTTGGAGGGTTGGGGTGCGCTGATGTTCATATTGGCGATTCGGTTGATCTCATCGTCAATATCCTTGTACCTATCGGGCATATTGACGGGTGCGACCGGGGAAATGTAAGTTGCAGAGTGAGTAGGGATCGTAGAGGGAGGAGAAAGGGCCGGAGAGCCATACACCAATGAAGCTCGGCGCTCTTCCTCGGGGATGCCGTTTCGTTCGTAGAACTTACGTACCTCGGGCCCCTCCTTCCTCGGCTCCACGGCCGCCTGCACACGAAACACATTGGGACCTTCCTTTGCCACACGGGGGACATCAGCGGTGGGCTCTGGGATCGGAAAGTCAACAGAAGTCAGGGAGACGCGGGGAATGACGGGGAGAGCTAGGCCCGCTGGCTTGGAGCGAGGAGCAGTAGACGGGGTCCGGTCAGTAGAGACATTGATGGGAAGACGCAACGTCCGGAGCACCTTGTTCCGACGAGCCTCCTGGAGAGACCCAAACCCGGTCTCAGGAGCAGCCGCAGTTGCGGGCTCAGCCTGAGTCTTTGTCGCACTCTGGTTATCCTCCTGGTCACCCGCCTGGTCATCTGCTCTCTCGAGATAGCCCGAGCTCCACCATTGTCGGTTGAGCCGGTTCATCTCGAGATCATTTTGGCTGGCTTTGCTTTCCTTGCGCGTCCGTCGGATCTTGTGCCACAGCGCGCAGCACAAGAAGATGACGGGCACAGCGGCGATGCACACGTACACGGTCGTGGTCCAATCCACAGGCTTGTCCTCGGGCGGAGGGACAGTGGTAGTAGTATCACGGCGAGCCATGGTATTCATTTCTACCACCCCAAGTAGTTTTGGCTAGTGGAATGATTACTTTTTTTTTCCTTCTTACTTTTGTCCCTTACCTTGTCCTTGTGTCTTGATAGCCTGACCAAGTGGACGCTTGATATAAAAAAAACCACTCGGTGTGCCTGAAATCTTCCAGGCTTGACTTAAGAAGAGAGGAAAGAAGTTGCCCGTCCGAGAAGGAAGCCCAGCAGCATAGATAGAACGAGGAGGAACATTCCGTTTTTTTATGTCTCTTCTCTCTGCACTACAATTGAATATCCTGTCTGAGGATCTCACTGCCTATGTCATCATTTCAATGAGATTCCCCTTGGGAACAAACCCATTATGCAAAGGAGCAAAGAGCATACGCGTCCATTTTCATTGTGTGACAAATCCCTTGTTTATGCCCCAGCCCAAAACCCAACAAAGCCACCTACCTTAGCAACGTCGCTGGCTCATCGATCATTCCGAAACCTCTTTCTCTCTCTATCTCTCTCGTCTTCTTTGTTCAGCCAAGCGAGCGATACTGTACAATCAACGATCTCAAAAAAATAACCGCCCTTTGCGATCAATCGCCCTTGCATGCGGCGTAACGTAACTTTTTTTTTCTCAGAGACAGCACAACATCAATAGGTTGTAACACAGAAAAATCAGTCCAGTCCACGCGTCCCCATGCCCCTTATTTACATCATGCCCGAACCCCTGAGACACGGAAACAAACCCGGACCGGTCCAGAACCGGCAAATGGGGGGCGACAAAGCTTTGCTTGACTTGGCTTGGGTGGGTTCTTTGCAATGCAATAAAACACGGGTTATAGTAGATATATATACACATATTATATATGGGACGGCGGGGGACTGGGGGCTGGGCTAGGTAGTTGATTGAGGTGGGGGTAAATTTTTTTTACCAAAAATGCATTTCCACACATTTTACCCGGTCCCAACGAGGAAGAAGAGGAAAAAGAACTCTTCTCCCCTTGTTGGAAGAGCGACTGTCTGCCGTTCTTCCTTGTGTGCATGCATGCCTGTGTCTCCGTCTGCGCGGTAGATCCCCACGTAACCCCAAGAAGAAAAAAAAACCTAAAAATAGGTACCTGTACGAATATTCCTTCCCCAGTAACTAAGGTACAACCCAACCTCTCAAAGATTGTTAGCGCGGGATTTGGTAGGTATTGGTATTTAGCTGAGGTTTGAACAATCTTCAAACAACTGGGAAACTGTTTGCGAGAAGTTTAATCAGAATAATCAAGGCCCTGATTTTAATGACAGAGACTTCAAACTTTTCTATCAAGACCTTAAACTTCCTCATTCAAGCCTCAAGTTTTCATCACTGAGCCCTGGAAAAAAAAAAAGATGCTTGGGTAGGGTTGACCAGAAGCCGCCGCCATGCCGTAAAGTACCGCGCGAACAATCTTTCAGGGGTTGGACTGTACCCCCGTAACTACCCCGTACCCCCTTTCGCGGCCCTCCACAAGCCAAAACAAGCCGCAAAAAAAAAAGGGACAAAACGCTCGAGAAGGACGCGCCAGCCCAAACAAGACGCGTCATTCAATTGAGACACTTGGGACATGTTTGGAATGAAATGCACCCGCTTCGGCCGGCCTGCGGCATGAAAGTTGATGTCGTGTCGAGGCACCCGAGGGTTTTGAATTTCTTTTCGGACTAGAGATACGTACAAGAAGAGAAAAAAAGAGAGAAAAAAAGAAATCCAAATAATGAATACACATAAAAAGAAAATTCAAAATCGCGCACTTTTTGTGTCTTTACACTGCACTGTAGCGACAGAGTTCCATTCCAGCCTCGACACTCAGTGTGTATAGTATGTATGCTCTCTCTTTCTTTCTTGGCTTCATCAGTCGTCGCCAAGAGCCGGGCCGGGAGCGGGAGGACCAGTCGGGCGCGGCTCCTTGCCCTTACCCTTCAAGTCGGTCGGGCGTGGGGCGCGGGTGCGAGTGCGAGTGCGCGTCTTCTTGGCCTTGCCCTCGGGGGCTCCGGTTGGCTTGGGAGGAGCTCCAGTTGGCTTGGGAGCATCAGACGGGGGAGGCTTGGGAGCGCCGGACGGAGGAGGCTTGGGAGCTCCGGTAGGGGCAGGCTTGGGAGCCCCAGTCGGGGGAAGCTTGGGAACTCCAGTGGGGAGAGGCGCCTTGCTCTTTTCCTCACCCTTCCCCTTGCCCTCGCCCTTGTCCTCGCCCTTGCCCTTACCCTCAGCCTTGCCCTTGCCCTCGGGGGCGTCAGGCTTGTCGAGCTCCTGGCGAGGAAGAAGCTTGAACTCGTCGTCCTTCTTGCCCTTGCCCTTGCCCTTTCCCTTGCCCTTGGCCTCGGGAGGTCCAGCAGGGGGTTTACCGGCACCCTTACCCTTGCCTTCCTCCTTGCCCTTTCCCTTGGCCTCGGGCTTGCCCTTAGCCGGAGGGGCAGCGGGCTTGTCCTCTTTACCCTTGCCCTTGTCTTCCTTACCCTTGGCAGGGGGAGCAGCCGGCTTGTCCTCTTTGCCCTTACCCTTGCCCTTGTCGTCCTTGCCCTTAGCAGGGGGGGCGGGAGGCTGGTCCTCCTTTCCCTTGCCCTTGCCCTTGCCTTCCTTCTCGGGTGCTACGACGACATCAGCCTGGCGGCCGACAAGGTCGGCAATAGTGTCGACGATGGAGCGCTTCTCGGCAACCTCCTGTAACACCACTAGTTAGCACATAACATGAATCTGTAGCCCCATGAATTCCCACACAGGGATGGAGGGAGAGGGGAGAGAGACCCACAGCGTGGACATCGCGAGTGTTGTCAACGACGAAGGCAGCCCCGAGGACTTGGGGAAGCAGCAGAGCCGTAGCCAAGAGGGCCTTGGTAGTGTGAACCATGGTTGCTTGGAGATGAGAGCGTTTGGTGCGAGTCTTGTAGAGGTGGTGTCGCTGCTGAAGAGTTCGAGTCTGTCTCTGTCCGGATTCCCACTGTTATTTTATAGTTGTAAGAAGGCCAGCGAGGCTCTGGGGCTCACCATCCTGATCGCCGTCGATATTAAGGCCGTCGCCTCTTAACAAGGCGAATAAATGAAAACTGGGCCTGCTTCATTTGTAGCGCGGGGTGATATAGATGGCTTGGTTAACGTGCTCGACGTGTTCGAGACTCATTCTAGGCTGTCAGAGCAGCGGCAGCAATGCAGGTAAATGTGCAAGCGATGGTCCATGATACGTAGCCGGCGCCATTGTCACCTCAAGTGAGCGAGCGAACCGGGAAATTTTGTTGATACTGACCAGGATGCGGGCTCCGGGTCAACTGAAACGTACGCAGTGCTCACGGCTAATTGTCAACATAACGCAATTCCTGGACGGCGCTTCCCAGAAAGGAGGCCCAACGTGGGCGGCATGCCCAATGAGCTGATGGCTAGAATCGAGAACTCGGGAGCCATGGCTCCGTCCATGCCATGAGAGGGTGTCTGTGTTTCAAGCTGGGAAAAACCTCTGAGCTGTTGTAGATCTCATAACCACGAGAAGGCCGCCGACTCTCAGAGCAAAGGGCGTACTCGCGGGCAATAGCTCTGCGAGTCATGACGAAACCGTTGCACAAGAATAGCCCAATAAGCTCCAGAAACGTTACATTCTGGGGTGAAGTTTATCCTCATGGATGGCCGGCAACATAACCGCTGCTCTATCTGCGAAAATGATCTAGCAAGGATGGCGGCGGATGAAAGCACAACCTCAAGGGTGGTCCTGATTCTGTGATGGTTGTGCCCTTGATTGGGAGATTGAAGCGATATCGAACTGAAGCGGTGGGAAGTCGAGGCGTCGGTGACATCAAAGAGAATAAATGTGCAGTTGTGAGAGTATCATTCATTTACGGGATTTCTCTATAATGGGGGGCAAGTCCGTACCTGGGGGGCTTATGCGCGCCTATCGTGATGCGCACCCAACTACCTAGCCCAATTTAAAGGTCGAATGTTCGCGAAGGATCCTAGAACAAGGGCCGATAGATCTACTATCAGAAACAGGAGTAGATAAAAATCCACCAGGATATGCAGATGGTACAATGGCCAAAAATAGGCGGGTTTAGACCCCCTGCATGAGCGACGTCTAGGCATTTGGACGTTACTGTTTCCCGAAACCTGGAACAAGGGGATTACGCAAACCATTCAAGTTGATTGCCTCGATAGTAGCACTTGGAGAGGGGCGGGTGGTTTAGTGCCGACGGCCGACAGGTCTCCGTGTTTCCGCCGAGTAATATGCCTGACTTGTTGTGGTCGGGGGTGCTTCTCTTGGGCTTCACATCGGGCCTGGAATGGAGAGGTTTATGCCGGAACCGGCGCGGCCATGACGTGGACGAGACTCGTCATCAACTCTGTGTTCGTGGCCGGTTAGCGTGCATCCGCAGTCTCAAATGTTGCTTGTCCCACGGCCGTGATCACTGTAATCGTAGGAAGGGGGTGGCTGATGAAGGGGGAGAAGCAGGACAGGTTGGAAAGAAGGTCAATTGAGTACCTCAACAATGCGAATTTTCCAGCGGTCGGTGGAGTCGAGGACAGCTCGATCGAGCGTAACTTGATTAATCAAGGAGAGCGCGGCGAAAGTAGCATCGTCCGTAGGGGACGGTTGCGGGAGATTCTCCTTGTTTTTGCTCTGCAGGCGACGTGGCCCAGGTCGGCAAGTAGGCGTCATTGTGATCCGGGTCATGGAAGAAAGACCTGGGACAGGAGTTCGAGGCTACGAGAATGCCTTTGGGCGCGCCTTCCTTGTTCGACAACAAGGAGATCAACCATGCCCCGAATTTCAAACTGTTCGACTGCACAAAGATATGGAGCCCAATCGCGCCTTTCTTAAAAAACAACAGTCGGTCTTCTGTCGGCCGCCCCGTTGCCCAAAAATCTCGTTCTGTCAATTCTGTTCCCCCCGAAGCTGGACCCGACAGCACACTCTTGCCCCCAGCGATCTCAACATCTGCCGAAATGACCGCAAACAATAGCACCACCTCCGGACACCATGATTTTGCGACAGGTTCGTTCCCTGCCGCGTTCGCGCCGCTCATCGTCTTCCTCTTGCTCATCATCATTGGCAACTCCTGTATCGGCCTGGCCCTCACCGGCTTCAAGAAACCTGTGCCCGCCCCCGCCGACTTTGATAAGGGCCTAGACATTGAGGGCGAACTCCCAAGGCGGGATGCTACATGGATCTAATTAATCTGTAAGACAATTTAGCAATCAACTTTTTCCCCTGCTGTCCCATGCAATCTCCGTTTGTATGCTGAACTGTGTGAACCCTGACAGCCTTGCGTTCTTCCATTTTCCCTCGGCCGGACCTATCGACCGGCCCTATTTGACTATATCCCGTTGCGAAGAGCCGTGCGCGATGCAATCTCACAGGAGTCATGTCGACACCGAGCATGTCGCCATCATGTCCGGTTGAAACGCGAGAAGTCACAACCAACCCTCTTGTCCCCGTAGGGTCCACACCGAAGAGAGTTTATCCACGACGTGGGTTGCTAGGAGCACTTGGCATGCTGTGGGAGACAAAACAAGAGGTTTGTTGTTGGACTCCTTCGGGGAACAGGCGAGGTTGCGAAATGTCGTGATTGTTGCGTCACAAGCGGGTCGGTTTAGGCCTCTAGCTGCTCTCTATCTTTCCACAAATGAATGTCACAGAGAAGAGTGATGTCTTGCGCCCTAGGCGCTGATACCCATCGATGTCATGGCTCGCCTGCGATCTTGAAGCAAGTCGCAAGGACCACCGAGTCGAGTCTGCGTACCCCATTCCAATCACAAGTTGCATACCCTTCGTTGCTGCAAAGGCCTGTACCTATTGTCTGTCCCGCCAAGCGAGCCACGAAAAGGAAAAACCCCAAGTGGACGGCCTCGTCAATAGACACGGAGTCTACCCCTACACAAATTCGCAAGCTCAATCTGTCCCTTGAATTGATTTCTTGAGGGATGTTATTAGTTTTCAGATGCGTTGGAATCGCCGCCTGATGCGTTGGAATCGCCGCCTGATGCGTTGGAATCGCCGCCTGATGCGTTGAAATCGCCACCTGATGCCGCCACTTGAGGACACTTGCGGCTGATGTAACATTGTGGAACACGTCGTGTTGGGGACACAAGGCCGCCCAGGCTGTGGATCAGGGGAAATTCAAAGAATTCAAACAGTCACTTGTTGAGCAGACGTCGCGAGTGGTATACGGTCATCAAATGCACTTACGGAAAGCACACAGTTGTTCACCGCCACGGACAGTCAGCGCACTTCACTTCCTACCAAGACAACCGGACGATGTCCCCGTTATCAATGGAGATGAGCAGGGATATCAATGGCTAGGGGCCGACAACGCATATACGCCATAGCCATTTCATGACAGGCCGGACACAAAAATTCAGACAACTCGGGAACGGCGAGCGAGATTGGGAGGCCCGCCTTCTCGACCATTGTATCCAGTCATTTGGGCTCAAGTCACGGTGCGTTGTTCTGGTCAGTTCGAACTCGAGTCACAGAGTTCAAGTCACTGCGGTCCATGTCTTGCTAATCGGATTGGGTCATGGTCCTGAGGTTAAATAGGAACAAGATGATCGGCAGAACAGACGGTTGTCTTTGTCTCAAGTGGCCTATCCCACAACCCCATTGTTACAGAAGACAATCCTTGTCTGCCAAGCAACCAAAGAAACACAACAACCTCCATGTATACACGCCCCAACCAGTTCACCACACAAACGAACGAGCGCGAAACTCGTTGATCGAGCCGAGAAAGGGGAAAAAAAGAAACTGAGGAAATAGAAAGGGGTACCATTCATTAGCGTGGCCACAGCACCACCAAATCGCCGCCGAACTGGAAAAGAACAAGAGACATCTAGAAAAAGCCATCCCCGCCGTGTACAACCGATGACCTCACTTCATTCTGAACTCCAGGCCTGGTCTCTACCATCTTCCCGTGCCCCTTCCCCGAGCTAAGCCTCAGCCCCACAGAGTTGTGTTTCACTTGAGGCTCCCGAACCGGCTCCGTCCCAGAGCTTCTCCTGTCCCTTTGTGCCTCTGTCCGCTGCCTCATCCTCCGGAAAACCCACCAGACACCCAGCGACGCCACCGCAAGGCCGAAAAGGCCACCCACGATGGCTCCAGGAAGGATCTTGACTCCGGCGCTGTTGGCGGATTCGAGTTCTTCTGCTGGGATTGTTGTCGCTGTGGGTAACGAGACCGAGGCTATAGCCAGTTCTGTCCCGGCAGATGGGTGGGGTGATGGCGATGGCGATGGCGATGGCGTTTTACTGTGTGGTTTATTCCTGCTTCCCTGATCGGTCGCTGGCGTTTGCGCTGCGCTGGCGCGGGGCATCCGCGTTGTTATTGTCTTGGTCGACCAAGCGTTTGGATCCCAGCCGGGAGGCACTTCGATTGTCAGGGTAAAGGGGCTGATGGCTTTGACCTCAGGTCCGGGGCCGAGAAATATACTTGGCGAAGTTTGATTCTTGTTACTGCTGTTGGGCTCATCGCTCGTGCGTGCCTTGACCGCGGGCTCGGACTGTGAGGAGTTGGTGTCGGGTTTGCAGCCGCGGACGCCGGTCCCAACGAAGCTTGAACTCGCATCGGGAGGACCGCCGTTTCGGAGCATTTTGCGTTATGGAATTCTGTTGAGCGCAAGGGGTTGCCACGAAATCGACCAAGAAGAAGAGCTTCACTCTTTTCCCCTCCCTTCCCCAAAAAGAAGGCTTTAGGTATAAATATAGAGTATAGTCGCAACTGATATGACACATCGGTTCTAACATGGAAAAGTGAATCACTCTCCCTCCTCCTCCCCAGGAAGAATGACTTGCCCATTACTAACCAGCTGGAGACGTTCAAACGTTTTTGGAAGGGATGGTGGATGAACATTTGATCGGTCTTAAATCGCTAGATAGCTAGCCTACCTATACGCAGAATGGGCCGACTCACGAGATCTGGGTGGCGAACAGGTGTATTTTTTGGTCATGCCGGCCCGAGCTGTGGACATTACAACGGATGGTGAATCAAACTTAAGTACCTAGGTAGGTAGGTAACCTGGGACTAGAGGGGCTCATCTGGGCATTGCCGTGCCCTGAGATTTCGGGGCCGAGGCCCATATACCAACTCGGACGGATAGCACCAACAGCCATCCATCAGGAACATACCCGATTCCTGGCCCGCAGTTTAAAGCTATCTATCTAGTACTGGGGTTTCCCCAACGAGGTTAAGGTTAGGTTCGGGGTTTTCCAGGCTCAGGGGGTAAGTGTAAGTATAGCTCGTATAAGTATAGGTATACTGGGGGAGGAGTGGCGTTAGATTGGTTACCACAGCGCAAAGATCACACGTGCGCTGTTACCTAGGTCCGCATATTCGTAACTCATCATTATGTGGCTTGGATTTCTCGCGACCAAGAAGTTGCCCTTTGCAACTGTGGCTGATTAAAGTGATGTCATGGAGCAAAGAACCTGCCTCTTCCCCCACGCTCACTCCCCCTGAAACCTGGAAAAACTAACCTCGCAGACAGAGGAACAACAGTAGATGGGTTATCTATAGCGAACCAAGAAAAAAAAGTGATTTGATTTGATTGGTTTTGATAGATATACCGTTTTGCTCCAGGCACTTGTGCCACGGGTTGTTGGATAGGATAAGGCAGCACAGCACAACACAGCACCGCACAGGTCAGGCGGACCGGGAAGGCCTCCCGTCTTCCGGCTTCCATCTCTAGACTCGTCACTTGACCGCAATAACCTTCTAGGGAATCTTTACAATCTGCGAACCCATCACGACAGTTTTGCAAGGTGGAGAGCTGGCGGGAAGATTGGTCGTGGGGAAGGCATTCCTTCTTTAGGCCTTATTTGAACATGCCCAGGTCGTTCTTGTCCACACACTCATCTCATGACATGGACATGTCATGACTAGCCTCGAGACACCCGACATGACAAGACCTTAGCCCCGAAAAATAGATTTTATACAACATCAGAAAATATGTATTTATATACTTCGTATCCCTCCAAGGTATCAGAATCGATGCTTATCCCATATTGCAGCCATATATGCCTCTTGGCAACACCCAAAAACGCCATAAAATGCCTCCCCCCCCCCAAATAACGCCGTCGCTTCAAGCACCCACGACTAACCAGGTAGTCTCGTAGATATCCCCACAGCAGATAGCATTCGCCTAGGAAGTCATCCTTCAAGGACAACCCCTTTATCTCACCCACGTCAAAGTTGCCCACCCCGAGCTTTACCGAACCCACCACCCCTCGGACTATTCATCTCAATCGGGCTCTCCGAGAACCAAGCGTCGCTAATATCCACATCCTCCGAGATTCTCACCCTCGACTTCCTCGCTGCAGTCGTGCTACCCTCCGCTGTCATGCTCGGCATAGCCGCGGAAGCTTCCCTCTCCTCTACCGGCGGGTTGAACAACCTCGGTGACGCCAAATGTCGACTCCCCCTCCTACTATTATTAGTATCCCAAGGCCACGAAAAACGGGCGTTGAACGACGAAGGTGAGGCTTCGGCAGTGGTATGAAGCGACAGGCTCTCCAGCTTCTTCCCCGCGGGACCAAGCGTGGCAGCATCGTTTCCAAACTCGCCTGATCCTTTGGCTCCGCCTTCCAAATCACCCTTCTTGAGCAGGTACAGAGCGCCATCGACCTCCTCAATCTCCTGCATGACGTCTTGATCCGTGGGCCAAAACGTTCTACGCAGGGCGCCGATGCTCAGCTCAAAGACGACAAGGGCACTGAGAACCATGAAGGTCACCAACCACCACATGGGCGACCTGCCAAACTGGAAGAGAAACCCGTCGCGAACTCTGTACGGACCCTGTGAACGGGGCATCACAGCAGCGAGAACCATGTTCCAAAGGAACCACCCACCCAACGACAGACCAAAGCCGATAAAAATAATAATAGTGCGGCAGCGGACCTCTAGCAGGAAGAGTTTGATGTTGATGAAGATAACGGCAACGCCATAGACAAGCTGTCCAAACGGGAAGAGATCCACTCGGACGGGGAAATGTGATAGCGCGTAAATGTAGTAGATTGAGTAAAAGATCATGACAGCCTCGACGAGCGCCATAATTGTCCACCCGAGGTAGAGTCGAATGTTGAAGGCTTTGAACCTCTGCCCAAACGTGTACAGCTCCGGCACCGAAAGCAGCGTCTTGGGCGACAGGTCTTGTTCGAGAATACCGGGAAGGATGACGGGGAGCGAGGTAAAAATGGTGTTGAAAACGGTAAGACTGGTTGACTCAAAGAGCGACGTTCCCGTGAAGCCGTTAAAGTACTGATAATGCGCCTGAAGTGTGTAGAAGACCATCTCCTTCCAAAACGTACCGAGAATATACTTCCCAGTCCGGATGTACAGCCAACGCCCGTGAACAAAGAGCAATCGCTGCAGGAACCTAAACTGTGCAATCGAGTAATCGGAGATGCGGGCTGCCTGGAGTCCCTCTCTCCCCGAGATGCCGATTCCAACATGAGAAGCCTGAATCATGGCGATGTCGTTGGCGCCATCACCAATAGCTAGCGTGACAGACGACGGACTGATGCCGCGTATTGATTTGACCAGGGTGGCCTTCTGTGATGGAGATGCCCGGCAGCAAATAACCGAGTCAACCCGAGCCACAAGGTCAAAGAATAGAATCTTGAGTGACTCGTCTTCTTCCACCACACCCAATGAATGGCCATCGATAACAACCACCGAGTGCGGAACCGTATTGCGGCCAACATCTACCAACGTGGACGCAACCTTCTCTTGCAAGTTCCCCTGGGTTGCATCTAGGATGTAGACTTCTGAAAAGGGCTTGCAGATCCGTGCTGAATGTGCAATGTTGATAGCCGTCTCACGCTTATCACCCGTCAGCATCCAGACCTTGATATTGGCTCGGGAGAGATTTTCAATGGTTTCGGGGACGCCATGCTGAAGTTTGTCCTCAATGGCCGTGGCTCCAGCAAGGTCGAAGCCCTGTTCGATGAGCTCAGCCGCAGCTTCGATCTGTGCTTGGCGATCAACCAAGCTGGTAGTGGCGTCAAGATAGACCTTCTTCCAGTTGGTGTACTCATCCTCGTCAAGATACCTATATGCATAGATCAGAGTCCGCAGACCTTCAGATGCGAAGTCGTCGACGTGGTGGAAGCAGCGTTCGAGTACGGCCGTCTCGTTCAGGCATATCGATTCGTCGACAAAGCCTTCATAATAATCTGCGGGAGGTGGGCTTTCGACGGATACCCGAGCTCGCGGAGAAGTTGGGCTGAGCATCTGCTCCGTGTCGTCGGCAACAGACCGGCGGTTGTGCTCGCCATTGTCGCGACGGGCCAGCCACGAGTCAAAGTCGCCGGTAAGAGTAAACGACTTTCGCGGAATACTCATCCGCGACGCACGTCGGTCTAGAGTTGTTGAGGCGCGTCCCAGAGTGACACTATTCCGGTTCGCCTGGAGACTCAGCCGGTGCAGGGCCTTTTCTTGCTCCACACTCTTGCGGAGGCTTGCTCTCCGTTCAACCGCCGAGGCGGCTTGAACAACGAGCTGTCTCTGCTTCAGCCGCGGTAGAACAGTACTGTCAGCGCCCTTGATAAATATGCCGATTCTCCCATCAGGCATCCGAACGATGATAGACATCCGCTTTCGCCTGCTGCTGAACTCAATGACATCAAGCACTTCATATGTCTCGACGATCTTGGCACCGTCGACATCGCGCGATTCCAGCATGATTGACTGCGCAGGCCGGTCGACCAGAAGATACCCTAGGTCACGAGCAGCTTCCACCAGCGCGAGCTCATCGGGGGATGCCGCCTGAAAGCCAATCTCTCCACCATCCTTCTTCTCGGGGAGACAGGTGTGGCAAAGCGCCATGCAGACAATAAAGTGGCGCGCCTTCCGTGAGAATGGAGAGTTCGGCCTTTGGCTGATGTAGCGAATCAGCTCGTCCGTGTTCGGCAGTTCAGGTTCGGCCGATTGTGGTGCGCTCCTCAGCTCAAGACGGCCGATAGACCGCCTTGGCAAGGGGTTACCACCAGCATCGACTTCGCTGCTCATGCTAGGTCTACCGAGTCGAAATGCGACACTCCGGGACGTACTGCGCCGGGTCTTGGCTTCTTTCTCTTCAGCCGCCCTGGTGGCTGACCTGTTCCGCTTGGCTTCGGCCTCCCGAAGATCAACGTCGTGCAGCCAAGCCATGCCCGCTACACTCATTTTCCGGAACTTCATAATGTTCTCCGTCAACGTGCCTGTCTTATCCGAAAAGACGTAGCTGACCTGGCCAAGGTTCTCCAAGATGGTCGACGTGTTTGCAACCATGGGCGTATCAGTAACCGGGTCATACATCTCCATGTCGTGCAGAAAATACAGTTGTCCCAGCTTGATAATTTCGAGACTGACATAAAGTGACAGGGGGATGAGCGTGTTGAACATGATGATGAAACCAATCAGGATGTCTTTGAGCGGCACCGTAACACCATGAAAGTACCAGGTGTCTCTCTCACGGAGGGGCCGCCAAACCTGGTATCCGATTGTGAGGCCGATGCTGAGCATGACGACGAAGAAGACAAGCAAGATGACGATGCGGTTGACGGCGTACTGCATCTCGGGCGCCTTTGCATGCACGTTCTTGTGCGCGTTCATCCTGATCTTGCACTCCTCGCCTGTGTTGACAACGAGGCCGACGGCTTGCGCCGTGTTTCTTAAAGTGGATCCTCTATATACCACTTGATTCAACGTCAGAGGCATCGTCTTGTCGCCAACTGTGACTCGACCCTCGTAGTTGTAGAGATCGAGATTCGGGTCCTCGGATACCACCTCAGCCTTGCAGGACGATATCCCGGCGATGGTTCTGCAGTTATCGGCTAACAGAGGGCAAGCCTGCTTGCTCTTCAGATTAGTCTCGCCATCGAGCGCCATAGTCTCGATATAGGCCATGCCGTTGGGTCCCGTAGCGTGCAGCAAGGCCATGTCGGCCGGTACAGGGTCGTCACGCCGCAGTCGGATGATGTCGCCCACTCTGATATCTTGCCATTCGATTTCTGCCCATGGTTCGGGCTTGGAATCGCCGCTGCGCACTTCCTCCAGCTCGGTCATCTGAGGGTCGGCATCGTGGCTCTCCTGCCTTGCCTTCTTGAGAGCCGCCTTGTCTCTCCGTTTCTGCCTCGCATTTCTTTTGACAGTGCGTTCTGGATCGAGGACCCAGGCAGAGCTCCTGTTCTCATGCTTGTCGAGCTGATATCTCCGGTAGTCATCGTAGCCTTCCTTGGCTATGCTGAAGCCGACGAAAATGATTAGTGGGGCAATGGTCGTGTATGTGCCCGTCGTGCTCAGGCCCGGAATCATCTGCATGATACTGATAACCAAGAAGTAAAAGTTTGCGAGCTTGCTGAACTGGAAGAACAACTGTTTCGGTAAGAAGTTCCATACTGTATACCGACTCGACCGTATAAAGTTGGAAACGTAGTGGTGGCCAGTCCGCTCGTCTTCCAAGGGCTTTCGCCGGGCTAGACCTAGCTGCAATGGGATATGCCTTCCATCCTTGCTCGGCGGTATTGGTCTTTGTCGTAGCAGACCCTCGATTACGTATTTCTTGTACGCTGCAGCGCCAGCTGCTTGTATCCCTCCCCAAGGCCTGCTAGTTCGTTTTATTTTCTTATCTCGCCGCCGCCCAATCCAGCTCCGGTATTGCGCGAGAGTAGCGTCAGTCTCTTTCGTGAAAGCCATGGCGGCTTCTGGATTCTCCTGCAGCTCGTCAAACCGTTGCCGCGGCAGGGTCAACGAGACCCGGAACCCGTCGATGCTCCCTCCAGTTTGGCGTTGGTTCTCGCTCGGAACCGTGAGGAACGATTGTCGGGCCTGTCCTTCACGCGCCGTCGGCGGATCGGTCCTGGACCGGGGATGGCCCTTGACGTCAGCCTCAGGAAGCCGCGACGGTAAATGAGACCCCTGGGTGCCAGGAGACTGGGTCAACGGCGTTCGGGGCTCTGATATTCGGTCATCGGCAGCAATTGGGCGTCGTGGCTCGGGAGCGGTTTCGATGGTGAAGATTGGGCTCGGAGGCTGCTGTCCAGTCTGGGGATGTTCCAGCGACACATCCTGCTGCACATCGACCTGATTGAGTCGCCCGTGCAACACGTCTGCCGCATCCTTGCGGTGGCTGCTGCCCGTCATTATGCCGTGGGAAACGGAGAAGCCACCGACAAATTACGGCCGTGCGGCAGACGCCGACGTGTGATAGCACAGGGGCCTTGTGTGGCCTACTCGAGCATATCCTGATTGGCGTGGCGCAGACGGACGGGGGGCACAGTTCTCGACTGTCCGTTTCCAACCAGACACCGTCGGGAACAGACTTGGCGGCTGAATTCGAATCACTGTGTTTCGTTGCAGAGGATCGTGGCTGTGAGAGACTCTGAAAGTGCTGAGCGTGTGCTGACAGAACACCACACCCGCATGAAGGCTGTCGCGGAATCCCGCCCTTGCGGCGGCTGCTGAGGAAGACCTGGGTTGGGTGATGTTGCAGCACGACAGAACACTAGGTTGCCTGACTGTATCTCTGGATCCTACGCTTCCAACCGAGCAATCCAGCCTCTGAGACCGAGACGGGCGTCACTTCACAATGCTCCGTATCCAAGAAAGAAATGAACCACAGAAAGGACACCAGCGAGACGTCTTGATGAATGGGGGCTTCAATTGTCGCAAGCCCATGTGTCGCAACGTGTGGGCTTCCCAAGGTGTGGATAGATGGGCCGAGCCTGTGGGGATGATGGCCGCGCTCAGAGCATGCCAGCCACTGTGAGTCTCCGACCTTGGCGTCCACAGCTCAGATGCACGTTGCGGCCCCCAAAACGGAGACGGAACAGGCTACAGCAAGCGCCAACCTGGAAACGAAGCGGGGTCCGCGGCACGTTTCTTTGCGATCCAATTATCAACTATGCAGGTGGTCGAGACAAGCACTGCCATTTAACGGTTTTGCTGCTGGCGATCCTTCTCCTCATTCCGCCGAGGAGTTGTTCGACTGGTTTTTTTGCCAAGGTTTTCACCACAAACTCCACATGGTTTCCAGTGCTCTGAGTCCTGGAAAGCTCAAGGGACCCATCAGCGCCGCTATGGACAAAGCCGCTGGAAAAGCGGCATGAGGCAATGGTTCGTTGTGGTCGCTTCTTATCGCCTTTGCCCGCGGCAACGCAGCCAAACAGCCACCTGATGAGTGGCCGCAGAAAGGTACGTACTGATGTCACTGCTTCCCCACAGACGGATAGATCTTGGTCATTTTCTTTTTTAGACTTTCACGCTAATCATCGTTTCCCTGACCTAGTCAGAGATGCCATCTCATCTCACTTCTAGGTTCATACCTAACATTAGTTAACGTTATCCTAGCGCCGGGCTCGGGAGAGGCGTCCGCCGCTACGAACCTTACGCTGACGTCCATCCCAAACAAGCACAACCTAGAACGTCGTGCCTAGCTCGAGCTGGTTTCAGCAATTCTGTCAGCAAACACAAGGGCGCGACAGCAGGCACGCAGGCAGACGGGAAACCACCCAAGAGGATCCTTCTGAAATGGATCTTAAGCACTGATCTTCTGCAGCTTACGGAGTATTTGTCCTACAATGCAGTCGAGCCCTGAAAAAGATTGTTCGCGCGGTACTTTACAGCTTGGCAGCCGTCTCCAGCTTGAGTGCCAATCCATCACAGGGAAATTCAAAAGATCTAGTCTAAGGCCTTGAGTTCTGAATCCACCGCCTAAATACTTTCACTCCACACCGACAGTTCCCCAGCTATCTAAATATCGCAAAACTCCTGCTCAACGCCCACCGAGTCCCACGTTAACAGCCTTTCAGGGGTTGGATTCTACGTGGACGCGTTTGCTTATTCCCTTGGTCCCTCTCCGGGAAGCCCTGGCGGCTCCCCATTCCGGAATGTGACTCTATAATCTTATTTCTTTCTGAGCCGTTTCTCGAACCCGATCTAGGCACCTGCGACAATCGCACTGTGTCGCATCGGCCCGGCTGTTTGGCCAGTGTATCGCGCGGCAGATAGTCCTCTAAGAGATCTAAAAAAACGTCGCCCTGGTTCCATCCACCTAGCCCAACGGCGCCCCAGAAACCAAGCACAGTACTCCCTTCGGATGAACTGCTGGTGATATCTTCAAATTAGTACCCAGCCCTATGCTGTTCGATTGGATATTAGTTGAACTCGGCGAGTAAAGAATGAGCACCCAGATGGCTAACATAGATGAGGACATTGTGTTTTAAAGTGGTATATTGTTCGTTGATTAGGATCCTGCCATGAAGTCATGAAACCGCAACGCTCCGCGAAGCTAGACCATGAGACTTTCGTCGGGTGGTAAGCTTCCCCCCATGTTTGCCAACCAATTCCACCTTGGGCTCAGCAAACCACGTCGCCAATCCAACCAAACCCGCAAGAACTTCCCGTATATCTCAGTCTGCAGGTCATCGGTTGATTCCACGTTCCAAAGAATCATCCTATCGCAGCCCCAAGCTTCGAATTCCCGTAAAATTAAATCCCGAAAACAAAATAAAATCAAACAGCCTCCTGGGCCTTCACCATTCATCTTTACTCCCGCAGCCAACCACCCTGAGTTTTCCTTGGACAAATCGTCCCCTTCCACGCCGATCCCAAGAACCAAGGCCAAGAAACCAGTTAACTAGTTATTAAAATGTTCCCGGATGCTTATAAACTCCAGAAAACCGGGATATTGGCAGTGGAAATGGCCAGAAGAATAAAGCAAAAGCAACGAACGGAAAAGATGCTAAGCTGAAACGAAACGAAAGGAAATGATCGAAGAAACCGCTGTGCCAGACATGCATGGAAAGTAGATATCGTCATGCAGATCGTGGCTGATATATGAAATTGGGCAAGAACAGAAATGTCGAGGTCGAAGGGGGGTTGTTCTTGGCGGTTGATCCGAGGTGTGATGGTATGTGTTGGCGTGTTTTTCGGTGAAGTGATGATCGCAAACTCCCTGGTATGTACAACAAAAGATCCCAAACGCCGCAAGTAGTCGATCCAGAAACCGTTCTCAATGGGTATAATACGTCATGAACCGTCTATGAGCTGTTTGCCTAGCACGGCTAAGGCGCGGCTGAGGCGAGGAGAAAAGCAGTGTGACCTGGGTTGGTCGGGCGACTACTGGTGAACGCTCTCGGGTGATAGAGAAGCCGGGTCAACATCAAAGTGCTTCAGATCCATGAACTGATTAAGCTCCAGCTCTGCCTGATTCTCTACGTAAGGCGAGTGAGGGTGGAGCGGAAGAGTGATGGTGTGCTTCCCCGGCTGGTACATGTCGCTGAGACTGTTGCCGTCGTCCGACACTGCTGATCCTTCGTAGATGGGAGCCATAGAGGTCGGGGGAGATTCACCGACGATGGCGGGATCTGGGTGATTGAAGGAGAGAGGCGAGATCGACGGAGCCGGAACACCCAGATTGCTGGGGTTGACGAGGGGCGAGAAGGTGCCACTGTAGGGAGTGAAACTAGCCGCAGGGATACCTCCATTCTCAGGCGCTTGAGTCGCGAAGAAGTTAGGGCTGGAATAATCCGAAGGCGACGGCGCTGTCGTAGCCGAGAGTGGATATTGGCGCATGTCTAGAGATCCGAAACCAGCCTGAGTATCAATCCGCAGGTTTGGACCCATTGGGCCGAGCAGATTCGGTTGTTGGGGAATCGGGCTGAAAAGGTTCGGGTTGTGAACCGGCGCGTGATTCTCGGCCTGGGTGATGTGGAAGCTTGGAGGGTTCTGGAGGTATTGCATGGTCTGGAAATCAATGGGTCCTGGAACACTGCGACTGCGCTGTCTCTTATGGCCTGGGCCACGCATCATCATGCCTTGGTGGGCAATCCCCCACTGCGTCTCCTGGAACAGGCCGACGTGCGGCTGGGCAAAGTTGGGCTGGGACGATGGGCGAGCAGCCACCGTTGGTGAAACAGGCGCCGACATAGACAAGGTCGGGTGGAACTGCTCGAGCACCAGGGGGTTGGGGGGGCTATGGCGATGCATGAACGCCTCCAGGCTGATGAGTTTGGCGAGCTGGCCACTCAGCACCTTCGGGTTTCCACCGAGACGGTGCGTGAGGACGCGGGACGCCTGCTGGTCCTCGGTGAAGTCGCCACATCCAAAAAAGCCTCCAGATGCCGCGGCAGAGTCCATGAAGAAGAACGGTGGGTTAAGGAGCTCGATCGTGATGCCACCATTGTCGCCTTCGGTCGTATCGAGAAAAATGCTCTTTATATACGCAAAAGGATACTCGATCTTGTAGCCGGCCTGCTCGCTGTTGATATAGTAGGTCATCGTACACTTGTCGGGAGAATAGAAGATGATCAGATCCATAGTGTTCTGGCCGACTCGAGTCCATGTGCCAATAGCGAGCGAGCGACAGGTGAGATGGTGGATCACTGCGCAAACGCCTGTCAGCTATATGAATGGAAACCATGGTCAAAAAGACAACTTACAAACTTTGCCTTGGCCGCCCTGGTCACTAAGAGCACCTTGGTGGCCATATGGAAGGAGCCCAGTCCGGCCAAAGTAACCGAAGCCCTTCCCCGACTCCATGGCTTGAAGTTGGAGGTACTGCCGCATCGACTCGGGGATGTCATTAATGTCCTCGCCCGTTTCCAGGCTCTTCTTTGCCAACATCTTAATTTTGGCACGCCTGGTCACAGTTAGCTCCAAAGTAAACCAACATGGCGCATTTCTAAGGCGATCAACTTACCTGTTCTGGAACCAGATCTGGACAGACCTTTCGGTCATGTTGATCTCTTCCGCTATCCTCTCGCGAACCGTAGCGGTTGGTGTGGGGTTCTTGTTGAATTCCAACTCCAGAGTGGTGAGCTGATCTTGGGTTGCCCTTTGCCTCTTCTGGTTCTTTTGTTGCTGTGTCAGAGTGCTTTTTCGGGGAGGGCGTCTCGAAGTCGAAGATTGACCATTCGAGCCCGTCGTAGATGGCGAGGGGGTCTGGTTCGCCTTCACAGGTGTTGCAGAGTTCGGGGTAGGCAGGCCGGTGTTGCTGCTTGAAGGTGAGGCAGATGAGCCGGGGGCCGGTGGGGCCAGCCCGTCCTCCTGCTTGATCAAGTCGGTAGCCATTTCGATGCCCATGAATTTCGTCCGTCGTTGAGGTAAATAGCCAGAAGTGTGCAATATTCACTGGATGCTTCGCAGAATCATTCACGGCCCGACCAATGGGGCAGTAGTCGTATCGAGTCCAGGTCGAGATGGCGGTGAGGCCTCGGGGCAAACGTGATTTGCGCTTTGAAGCCGGCTTTGCTTCGAAAGAATGTCTTGAAAACAATAAGGTAAAAAAATCGTCAACTGTAAGGAGCGTCGTCCTGGTCCTTGTTAGGAACAGGAGGTTATGTTGGATTGAGGGGGGTAGCAGGCGTTCGTATCAAAACGTCTCGATTCGAGCCTGAAAGAAGGCAATTGGACCCGGAAGGAATGAACGGGTGCTCAGAATGGGCTGAATAGTTATTTTCTAAGAGAGTGACTGTGGTGAGAAAAGCGAAAACAGAAGTGGGGGAGGAGGAAGGGGAGAAGCTGGTCAACGACCGACGTGACGATGGAGCGACGAGGATGGATAAAAGAAGGACTGGGGAAGGGGGGAAAAGAGAGCGAGGGCATGGGGGGGTGGGTTCATGAGGAAAAAGCAAAGCGGCGAGGAACGGCGTGTAGACCCCTGCCCGCTGGATACCAAGCAGGGAAGGGCGGCTCCCACACTGGGCGGGCCAGCAAGCAGACCCCTGTCAAGCGCCTTCTGGTAGAACCGTCCACCGACGTGCCTGGCCCACCCGCGGGGGTTACCAGTCCCTGAAGCCATACAGTGCGGATAAAGCAGGGCACCTCCATGTACTGTGCGTACCTGCCTCGATCTGGAGTCAAACGCCCAGACTGAACCGTTGCACGTCGACTCACAAATGGATGACGGCAAGAACTCTTGCATCCAAGCACTTGTCCAAAACGACGGGAGACTCGCGCCGCACGAAAAAGAAAGAAGATGGAAGTCAGCGTTGCTGATCTGTCACCTCCTTTCCGGCACTCACCGCAAATCTTTTACATTATATCACAACCTGGTTGTCTACCAGGACGCGCCAGGCTTGCTAGGGCAGTCATGCAAAACACTGAAACAGTGTGCGACGAGGCGGAGCTGTCTGGACACAACTTAGCGTTGGGCGCAAGGGCCAATCGTCCCAACGTTCCGCACCGCCGTGGCTGCACGAATCGTCCGAAACTGGGTTAGCGCCCAGAGGTTCTGTGCGGAGACCCGACCCGAAGACGAGTGACCAGGAAAGGGGCTCGATGCCGGACGGCACTGTGACACAACACAGTGCTTGTCCAACCCCACGACAACGAGGGCAAGGTCGCCAGTGAAGTTCCATTCCATGGTTCCCGGGCTCTCCAGACGAGGTGACACAGTTTGACCACCACTTTTTGACAGTTGCCATTCCGATTGCACTTGGGCGCTAGAATCTCGAGCCGAAAAAATCGTTCCATCCATCAAGCTCGCGGATGGAGCCGCTGACATGTCGTGGAGAAGTTCTCCCGGAGCACGCAGCTCAACCGAGTCGTGGCGCTCCTCCACGGGAGTGTCTCCGTTATGCCAATTTTACACTCTTAGCAGATGCACTCCGCAGGCGGCGTGCCGCCATAGCAAATTGCAGATGATCATGGAAGCAGTGTGGAAAAAGTTGAGCTCTCAAGTGACAACTGTAGCTTCCAGAGACAAAGTCTTGTCAGCAAAGCGTCTGCTTTTACACTTTCCTGGATGGGGGTTACTAGCGCATCGTTTCCTAGTGCAGTGTCATCCACACACGATCCAACCACTTCGGCCTCACAGCATCACCTACCCTCCGTTGTCAATACCTATCTCACATAGACAGTAGACTCTAAAACTAAACGGAGGATATTCAGACCTCAACCTATTTTTGAGTGCTGGAGTATGCCAAAGATGCAACCTTTTTGCGACTGCGCCCGCGCGACAGTCTGGTGAGTTGGTGTTCACTCCAGGCCCCTCGGCGCATTCGGGGGCCAATCATAGTTCTCCCAGCTCACCCCACCCGATGGGGGTGGCTCCGCGCAGAGGAAAAGGGGGAGCGACGCCAAGCTCAAACAACTCCTGCCAGAGGCGAAAGACAGGCGCAGCGGGTTGCGCCGTTTGTTGGAGATCTGCGCGGAAAGTCCCAGAACTTAAGGCCGCCAAACGTGCCAGCACTTCAACACATTGTCGATACATTCTACCGCTATCACCTGTGTAGGGTACATTACATTTGAGACAGGCATGAGAATCCGAGCAAGTCTCGCTTGGTAGCACATTGCGTGGCCGGCGCACAAAGCAGTTAGTAATTAGTATCCCTGGTTAACTGCGCTTCCAGCGGTGAGACAAAACACCCGAAGCAGTTGCGGGTGGGGACGTCGGGTTGTCTGGTGTCTACACGTGAACTTTACAACAGAGCAATCTGGAAGCAGAGTTGTCAGCTCGGGCAAACTTTTTTCTCTTTTTTCTTTGTCCAGCTTATTCATGTTCGGGTCCCAGTCTGGACTCAGCAGCGCCACAAGTTGTGCAACAACAATTCTGTTCCTGCAGAAACGCAATGCGATGCCTCAACACCCGTCCAACCCGTCTGCCGTGTTCCTGCGTTTGCAATGTCAGCCAGTGCCCTTCCTGCATGGTGCAGCCAGCTCACAGGTGCAGGTCCTCGGACAAGCAAAGTCTGGTCCCGCCACTCCGCTCTTGATGCTTCGCACCTGTGGAGCGCTTGAGAAACGGCAGCTGCATCAAAGCCCCCGATAAACAGGCCGTTTTGGGGAATTTGTCTGCCTATCCTGTCTTTGCACAACAAGGCCGCCAATGCTCCCCCACGGATTGTTGTCCGGCCTTTTGTCGTCGTCAAAAGGATTGTCCACACCATACTAGAGCTACTCGGTATCGGGCAGTAGTGCCCACTGTCGAGAAATCGCTCATGACAGAATCCCAGCTAACCGTACCAGGCCAGTTGGACATCACCTGACAAGCCCCTCCACCAAGCCTGATGCCCCTCTTCCTTCACGCATGTTAGTCGCGACGGAAATAGCTTCACAGCATGAACTTCTCGACGGGAGCTGCGTGTTTGGCCAGACATGGCCGATCCATCTCGGGGCTTTGCGCGCGCTACACTACAATTTTCTCAAGCCGAATTCCTGCAGACCTGCAGACTCCAAGCCCGACCCGACAGATCTTGCAGCCGCCGGACCACGGTCAAGTCGCCGATGACCAAGTTCATGCCGATGGCCGGAATGCGCAACCATCACGTTCCCTCCGGTGTGACCACCCCGAAGTTGGTCTCGTGCACAGAGCAGTCGACAAACAGGCAGCGGCCTCACTTTCGCTGCGATTCCCGTGCTTGTTCCCGAAAGAAGCTGTTGGAGCCGCCTCGAGAGCGGAGCGATGACAACCGCGAGTTTTCATCGCTGCTTTTCTCACACTGTGCACCATCACTTACCGTTGCATGCCCCTGAGCAACCACAGCAGAAAACCCAACGTTCCCCACTTTACCCCTGACAGTGGGAGGGTGGCCAGGGGCAGCATACAGGGATCCCGTGGGACCTGCACCAGGAACGCCGCCAGTTTAATGCTCTTTGATTGGCTAAAGCAGCACTCAACCGCACCAAAATAGGCTAGCAGGCGATCACGATGCACCTGGTTAGCGCTCTTGCCTTTTTCTCCCCATCTGACTTTTTTTGCCTGCCCTGATCCGATGCGCACACCCGACATGTGCTCAGTATCAGCAGAATTCCTCCAAATCCCAGCTTCGGGGAGGAGGACACATGATTACACGCAAGGACACGCAATTTTTTTCTTCGGTTCGTCCTGGCCGGGGGCGGCTTTCTGGGCCAGGCAGTTGACGAGATCCCACTTTTCGCAGAGGGGGCGTCGTCCGGACTCCGACAACGCCCAAGACAGAAGCAAGACAAATGGCGTCGGGTGTGAGGAGCCTGGCGCAGCGCACGATGGTTTTGTTTCTCGTTGTGGTGGTTGACTCGTAGCCAAAGACCAGTCGCTGTGTGGTGGAATTTTTCCTGCGATGCACCCAGGTTTCAACGCGACACGACGCGCATTGGGGGCCACTTGGTGGGACGCGTGAGCTTGCACTGATTCTGATTGTTCATGCGCGGGAGCCCACCAAAGTCCGCCCTCGGACCATTCGCCGAATGTAGTCTACCGTTCATGCAGTCGACCAACAAGTCAGCCCAGAGGAAGAGCGACAATGAGAACAATGCGCTCGCCCTGCCGTCTTCTGCCGTTGGGCACCACGAGCACATGTGGTTATGACGAGCGATGTTCCAATCACCCCTGTCTTCGCTTGAGGATTGGCTCTGGATGACTTGGTGGGTGTGCCACACGGCGATGGAGCGAGAGCCAATCGACTGCCGAGGCCGCCATGGCCAGGGATGCCCCCAATCGGTGGCGCCGGTCACTTGCCTGGCTTCCTTCAGCCCTGGATTCGACGAAGACTTCTTGTGCGTTGTAGAAGGAACAAGACGGCTTCCAATGGAATTTACTCGGTCAGCTCTGCTGCGGGACGATTACCGGATGCGGCCTTTCAGATGTTCAAGATGGTGTGCATATAAAACTTTCTGACCGATCACGTCTCGTTCAGGCCTTCCGACCGGGCCCGGACCTCACAACACCAAGACGCCCACTGCCGCGGTAGACGATAATCGACAGAATCGGGGGAGGCTCTCGTGGCTCTGTGCGGAAAGCCGCATGGTTGTTGCTGCCATGTGGCCTGCATCGTGACTCTTGACTCTGTGAGTGGCTCGAGAGTTGGCGCCCACCGTCGATCAGCTCAGCTTTGAATGGCATCAGCGCATCCCGAGTCAACACAGACCCAGCGCACACAACAGGTCCGTCTCGATCAGGATGTCGGGCTACACATCAGTTATGGAGCACAGGGCAGGACAGCAAGCCAGCTTGATACTAACCCCGCGCCTTGGTGCTCCAAGGAGACAACATCAGGTCCTGGGCGGGTCCAGGGGTGTTTCTCGAAGGTTTCTACCGCAACAACAGGGCCGACGACGAGAGGGTCTTTTCCTTGTCACGTCCAGGGAGGAGGATCCGGCCGGACTGCACTAAAATTTCTTCAAGAGCGGGACGAGCCCCGAATCCCGATGCTGAAACAGCCCCATTTCGGCCAATCTCCAGGCAATCCTTGGTGGTTAACTCCATCACATAAGTTCTCAGTTGACAAGCAATGCCTAGATGGTCCAAGTCAGCGCAGCCACCTAAGTTTATGCATCCACCAGCCGAGATCTGCGCAGGCTGAAAGGGCATGGGGCAGTCGGGATCAGTGCGCCGGCTTGATCCTGTGTAAGTCGTTGGTTTTCTTGCCTTACCTGAACAGCCTAACATCAGGCAGGCGCTCAAGTTTCTTTATGGCATCGACTCCTCCCGCTTGCCACACCGACATCTCAGCTTGCACTTGTTCAACTAGTTATCTATTGCATCGCATCACGCATCGTGCGTCACGCGTCACGCATTATGCACCTTGGCGTAGTAGTGTAGTGCACATTGCGGGATCCCCTTCCAGTGCAACACCCCACTCCCCTCAACTCAACCCCATCAACCTGTGACACGAGATCGCCGTCACCCTACGATCGCCAACCAGGCTATGGTGGCAGATTTGTCGAGTTGTAGTTCCGTCTGATGTCTAGACTGCGCAACACACGTGTTGAGAAACCAAAAACGGCTGATCGGCCGATCTCAAGTGCGAAACTCGTAAAATCGTTACCCCATCGTAACCACAGGTTTAGGTCGACTGGGTTTGGGAGACGTAGTTGTGATCACCTACTAGGGCATGGTTGATCTGATGCGATCCCCCCATCCAAGCCACCAGATCACAATCCGCCGTCCCATGTCAGAACGGAGATTTTCTTTTTGTCTTTGCTTTTCTCGCGTACCTGCCGAGTCTGCACACTGCGGAACAACCGACCTGCCCCATCTCCACCCGAGATCCAAGACCGACATTCTAGAAAAGCCCAGATCCGAAGGAGAGAGGCTAATTCCGCTTGTCTACCCGCATCCAAGATTTTTCCAATGCCTTGGCTTTTTTTTCCTCACTAGGGATGCGAAGTAGGGTAGGATATAAGGCGATATGCAATGCTATTATCCTAAAACAACTGTTGTATTCTGGGGTGCGCTGATGTGAATGAGGGGAAAAAGGAGGAGACGGGGACCGGGACGGTGAGGGGGAGGGAGAGCTATTTTTGGGAGAAACACTCTTTCTTGGGTGTCCGTTTCCCTTTTCGCTTCTCGCTTCCCCGGGCAAAATAGACGACGGTTACACTTGCTGTAAGTAGTATTCTCGTGGGCTTTGGCGACCCGTCTAGCACTGTATGCGTTGGTCCGTTGGTCTGTTGGTTTGGGAACAACGAGATGTGAGGGCTATGAGAATGAGGTATAGTTATCTAGTTTGGTGTGGGTAAAATGTACCCCAGTTCCATCATCTTGGGTCAATCTGCAGGATAAGACTGGATCGGTGCAGTCTCGGGTTTTTTTTGGTTCTTCTTTCATCTCATGTCTGCATTGCTTTTGGTTTGCGTTTTCCGTTTGCTTTATATTCTGTTTTCCCTCTTTTCTCGGTACCATGTCCGTACCATGGTTGAGTAGGTAAGCGAGTTGATGCATGCACTTGCGTGCCTTTGCATGCTTCGCATGAGGTTGGACGAGTCCTGTGCCCCTTGTTTGTTTTTTGTTTAATTGATGGGGATGAGCCGCCCTGGGTATGCTATGTTGTGCTGTGTTGTGTTGTTTCTGGGTGTGGGGGATTTGGCGTTTGGTTTGATAGTTCTATCTAACTTAAACCTACCAGTATGTCTTTTTTTTTTCTGGTGGTTCCATTCTTTTGGGGATAGGGGAATGAATATCTTGTCGAGGGCACGATGGGATGTGGCTCTGGCGTGCGTGGTCGGTATTATCCGAGTGAGTTTTTTTTTTCCCCCCTTTTTGGTTGGAAGAGGCAAAGCAGAGCAAAGCAAAAAGTAAAGGAACGCAAAACAAGCATCAACAGCCTACCTACCGACAGAGCTAGGAACTAGGTTCTTATGTTCCCTCTTAATCGCGGCCCGCAGCGGCACTCTTCAATGCGTGTGAGGCTTTTCGGTATCTAAGTTGAGAAACCCCCCGGCCTCCCAACAGAACATAACAGACTGGTGGTACTGGGCAGGCAACCTTGTTGCGGTGCGGCGGAGGTCAGCTAGGTGAGATGCCTACCTACCAACAAGACACTCGGTACAATCCCTCAGCCGCCGCACACACATGTGTGTGTGTTCCAACGTGGCATACCTACGTACCTACCTAACCCAACCCAAAACTGTGCCATCCATGACAGTGCGTGTGTGAGGAGCCCACGGGGAAACTTGGCTGGCTCCTGCAGGTTAAAATGGCACAGGGATTCATTCGTACAGACAAGTAGGGAGAAGAAAAAGAACGGTGGTGGACTGCGGTCTGGTCTGGTCTGGTCCCTTTTATTCTTTCTTTTTAGACACACACACACACACTCACATATACATACATACACATACGCACAGGTAGATAGACTGTGAGTGTGTGGTTGGTCCCGTCATGTTAGCACGCACGCACGGAATATAATATAATATAGTTCCGACTGCCAACGGCCGCGGGATGTCACCCTCTGTGGGCTGTGCTGGCCGGTCAGATTCAGTGGTGTAGAGTACGCTCACTACATCCTAGGTCTCATTTTGGGTGAATGTGTGTTGTCGGGAATATTGTCCGTCATGGGTCAGTATCGGCATCTGCATCCTATCCTGTTGATCGACTACCTACCTACCTAGAACCCTAGAAGTCCATTAAATACTTCACATCGATCGAGACCCCTGCTGAGTCAACAGACTGATGACTGGATATGCGCAGAACGGGGCGGTACGTCACCGAGTGCCATACATCCTCACTACAATGCCCTCCGTTACGCTGCTGCTGTCCACCTTGCTTGTGCAGTGCCCTACAGTTCAACTTCTGGAGGGCTTGTTCACGTTGCACTTCAATCACGACTTCGCAACCGCAGGGACAGCCAGGGGCTAATTTGACAAGGGTATTTTTCCGGTTATCAAGGGCTCAGCTGGAGATTCCAAGAGCCCGGCGTGAAATTCAAGGGCTCAATTTTTAGAACCTAGGGTCTAACTATCTCAAGCCTCACAAACAACCCACCAGGTTTTGGACATAATACTCTCTGTTCAACGTCCGCCGAGTCTCACACCAACAATATTTCAGGAGTTGGCTTGTACTTCGTACGCCATCTGGCCCGATGCGAAATCCAGCGCCAAGGCAAATATTGCCTACAATGATCATGTATATTCAGTCTGGCTCATAATTCCTTCATGACCTCGCCCACGGCCTGCTGTGCCATCCGTTTCCTCTGCTCATCAGGCAGCCCAGCGCTCATGTCCCTTACGGCCTGCAATTTCAGCATCATCCTCTCTAACTTTCTGACTTCCTCGTCCCCTAAATCCTCATCATCCTCTCCTGTTTGTCCATTCATATCGACACCTTTCTCCTTTCCACTGCCCTCTCCATCTAAATCCATGTTGCCGTCTGCCCCCCTCGAAGCAGCAGCATCCCAGATAGCCTTCTTCAGCCCCACGAAGTCTTCCCTATCAAACCCAAAGTCCATGCTCTCCGGGTCAAACTCCCCTTCATCCCCCTCCGCTTGTCTAAACTCCCCAAACCCTTCATCCTCCTCATCGCCCTCTAGTCCCACCCAGTTGTTCGCCTGCAGCGCCTCCATCGCCCTCGCAATGCCCATCCTCTCCCCAAACTCATTCCTCTCCCCATCACTACCGCCGCCACCCCCCCTCACATGAACAAACTCCAACCCCCACTCCGCACATAT
>Ga0247765_1000073_pt1 | contig 76998 bp, 91 predicted proteins | sample UWRJL106311C6_FD_179949 | JGI IMG/M metagenome (GOLD analysis project Ga0247765, IMG submission 179949) | Plant litter microbial communities from Arlington Agricultural Research Station in Wisconsin, United States - UWRJ-L106-311C-6 | ecosystem: Environmental > Terrestrial > Plant litter >... | reverse complement strand
GGGGGGGGCAAGGCATTGGTTTTCTCGAGTCGATGAATGACATGACAGTTGAAGAAGAGCTTCCAGGTAAGCCTCCTAGGCAAAGAGTGTCCATTGAAAATACATACAATACTGCAATTCCCGGCTGAGTTATCAAGATTGCGCTTGTAACCCTGACACGGGAACCAGACTCGGGCCCCGTCAATACCAGTCGTTCAACCTTAACCCCAACATTGGAGAGTGTAAATAGGCCATAGGATTGTCACAGGGCCCGGGTTTCAGTGGCAGAACAGCATGACACGACCAGTGTAGGAGCGGACAACGCTTTAAGGCCACAAGGTGTGAAACCCGCCTGACGCCTTCGACTCCGCCTTTCCTCGGATTGGCAGCTCACATGGGTCAGTCCAACGTACTCCATTCACGACGTGATTAGCTTAGGATCTAGATATCTGACATCGACCCAATTCCTTTAGTGCTCTGCCGTATTACTGAGTGGGTTCATGCGGTGATGGTACCTGGCAGGAGGAGTCATGACTGTGCAATCGGATAATAATAAATGTCGTGGATGCAGACGTACCTGGGGTTGGGATATGGGCAAAGGAAATCACTGGGAAAATGCTACCTACATTTGTGTTCGACTCTACTCTGCTCCCGTCTTCGCAACGGGATTTCCAGGCAACACCACGTGGAGGTGTAGAGTTCGACTTTGTCGCCCGCTCTGACGAGGCAAGACTCGTCCTCTGCATGGTCTACTCTATGTTCCGTTGCATTGAAGCAGGACCAAGTGGCTGTTGGTTAGGCCACCTACCGATGAGGTCGGCCCCTGGCAGAAAAGGCCTGCGATAGGGGTGATCTTATCGTGCAAACCATGGCGGGAGGTGACCGCTCGAGAGCAAGGGTGAGACAGAAATACTCAAACGGGTCTCTGGAAGCCACATGCCAGGCATGATCACTCAATAGCATGGGGGGAGACAGAAAGATTGACAAAATAGGTCATTTATCGCTCGCTTGCTTGCGAGGAGCGCTCGATGCTAAGTGGTGAGACAGAGAGACCCAACCAGTTTTCTGACGGCCGTTCACCCTTGAAACCGACTACTTGGTCCTACGCAAAGGTTGCAGATAACCGAGTACAAGTCATCGTCCTTGAACTCCAGCCCCGTGATGAATAAGATAGTGGGTCCTAGGAAAATTATCGGTAGGCGTGTCAACCCAGAGATCCGATACAGTCCGCTGTCGAGGCGGCGGATGTGTTGGTACACAAAGTAGACCGCAGGGAAGTATGGAGACCTCATCTCCGAGTAGATATCTTTCCTGACTTCTCCCTCCACTTGCGTTGCTCTATATCTAAATCGAGCATCGATGTCGGATCATACTCCATCATTTTGGTGCTGCACACCTCGTTGGCAATTACCCTGTCGTTATCTTCCAGGTCGCGCCCGAAGAAGAAAGTCAAATGATACAGGTGTGCGCACACCCAGAATCCCTGCAGCGCAAGCGAGGCGTCGTCTAGCATAGTACGATTAAACGAATCAATGTTGACAAAGGCGGCGCTATGGTCGGCGGCCGATGAGCTGAGGGAGTCCTCGAATACAGCGAATCGTCCAGAGAGATGGTCGTTGATGTTCCAGTCGATAACATCCCAGTACACCATTGTATCCCTCTTTGTTTCATCCTGGGCGAATTGGATGAGGAAGAACATGTAACATCAGAGATCGCTGGCGCAGAGGGGGTGGACAGGCGCATCCTCTTGTTCCGGAATCAGCATATCAATCTCCTCCAGCTCTTGCAGCGTGAGAGCGCATCCCGGACCCTCAGACGGCACCGTTCTCTTGGGGGCGAGTGCCAACGGTGCAAGGTCGGAGACGACAGCCATAGCGTACGCTATGCCATAATCCAGGTTCGACAATATTGTCGTGCGCAGTGGCGATGTTTGTATGAGCCAAAGATAGACGCATGATTTGATGCTCAAACGAGTGAGATGGCGGGACTTCACGACTTCTGCCCCTTTCGGGGTAATTTCGTACAATGTAACCCCGTCAACCCCAAGCTTTGAGACCAGGCCGAGGTTCTTGAGTTCGGTCAAAGCATGTCCTATGGTCATCTGGGGGGTGTGGAGGCGAAATCCAATGTAATGGAGACTCCCCACAAAGGGACAGGACTTTCCCATGACATCCAGGCCTTTGAGGAAGTAACTGAGCTGGCCTTGATCAATGAAGTCAGGGATAGTTGAACCGGGTCGACTCTCCCAAACGGCCGCCGTGTTAGCAAACCCATTTCGAACAACTGCTTGAGGCTCGGTGGCGGCGAAGGTCCCCATGAAGCGAAGGCGGTCGACGGGAACAGGGCGAATGACGTGCGTGCATTTGCTCACGTAAATGTCCAGACTCGCCTCCTCGTAAACGCCCGGACAGACAACCAGCGAGACGCCACGTAGAGGCATTGAGCTAAAGTACGGCCGCATGATGGCTACTACAATTTGTGTCGATGATGCCGACTGGTACGTGTTGAAGGTGTTGACATCGTGGCGGTCGTCGGGGTCAACTACCATAACCTTGCGGGACGCCGAACGCAGTGCAGCCGACAATGTCAAGACGCTCTGACGCGACGGGGCGAAAGTGACGGCCCGGGTGCCGGCGTTTGGGAGTGTGGCCGTGGGTAGTAACTGCTCTGTTGCCCACTTGGTGTATTCGTCAATGTCGAAGCACTTGTCGCCGTCCTGCTGGAGGAATTCAACCTTGAATGTGGGCCGGATCATGTTTGCTGCATTGAACGGGCTTTTGAACTCATTGTTGGGGGGGGATGCAAAGCCTGGCCTTCGTGGAAGGCTCCTCGGCGAAAACGCAACGCCTAAAGGCGCCGGAGCGGGGGAAACTCGTGAGAAGGATGACGCCAAATTTCTTCTTCTGCTGGGGGCAATTCCTCTGGATCCAAGTGCACAGGATCTCCTGGTCTTCGGGCTGTGCATGAGCATCGTCCATGATCAAAAATCGGCTCTCCCGCAGCATCTTCAGGGCGTTCGTGCGATCCAGGATAAATTCAGAGTGCGTGACGCAGACAATGTTGAAGCGAGGCGTCTGCGCCGGCCTGTCGTGGTCGTTGATGATCTGTCTGGATATTGTGACATCCTTCCAGATTTCTTTCCACTTCTCCATCAGGGAACCGATGGGAAAATTATTGGGGTAGAGGCAGAAGACCTGACCTCCACTCAGAGCAGCCAAGGCGAGGGGGACCGAGACGCTTTTGCCCAATGCGAAGTCTTCCGTGAAGGTAGAACAAGGCATCGTCGGCGTATTCATTGATGAACCGCAGCTTGACGATGGCATCTTGGTTGGTGATGAATTTGGCAATGTCAAACATGGCTGACATTGTGAAGGTTGCTTTGTTTGGTGTTTGGTATTGCGTTCTGATTGTGCGGAGGGACGAGGTTAAAGCAAATTCGAAAATTCCGCCTGCCTAGGTAGGTACCTCGTTACTCAGGTGGGCACCCTGCTGGCTGGTGGTTGTCGTGGGCGACCAAAAAGCACACAAATATTTTCAAAGCCTGCCCCTCGCTTCAATTTCAATTCCTCTCTCCCCATCTTTTCTTTCAACCACGTTGCCACACCCAACAAAGTCAACAACATGGATATGAATCAAGAAGAAGTTGAATCCATCATATGGATGAACAAAACAATTAACTTCTTTAACAATACAGTCGACAAGGCCCCGACCCCTAAATACTACGCCCGTCTCCAACACGAGATAATCCGAGATTTTCTTTCTTCGCCGGACAGGAGGGAAACGCCTAGATCTCTGAACAATCTCGCGTTTGTCTTGTACCGGCGCGTATGGACAGTCACAGCAAGTAAGTTGAGTGCTTAAACACAACACAACACACCACAACACAACACAACACAACACACCACAACACAACACAACACAACACAACACTTCCCATTCGTGATACCTGGCTAACATATTCAATCAGAAACCGACAATTTCAAACACGACGCCAGAAGACCCCCAAATTATCAGGCGGGTGTTACTATCACGGGTTTGGAAGTCTTGCTGCTCGCGAAACGGCTCCACCAACAAGTAGGGCTCGTCCACCATATTCTGGACGTCTGGGCAGATCTATTTGTTAGGTCCCATCCCCAGAACCCCAACCATCTTCCGCTTCCGGCGATTCCGGACAATTGGCTTTCGTCGAACGACAATGTTAAAGTGCAACAAGAGATTGAGGAGCAGTTCAAGCGGGACCAAGAGATCGAGGAACGACGGCTAGCTTCCTCACGAACCACCGAGGCGCAGCGACAGCCTCGAACTCAACAAAAGACAGCCCAGCCACCCATTCCGGCTCAGTAACCTGTCAGCCAGATTGGCCGCAAGCAGGTGCTGCCACCGGCTGGACCGCAAACTCCACTTGCGACGACATCCTGGCGGGCACCCGAGATGCCGCAGGCCTGCAGGTCAGCCTCGACATTCGTTCCCAGTCGGTCAGACATGCCAGAGCCGCCCGAGATCGACTGCTCGGACATGACAGGATCTCCATCGCGGCCGATCAAAACATCCATCAACTACATGTATCCGACTACGCGAAGTCGAGGTCAGCTCAAGCTGACGGAAGAGGTCGCTGCCAAGACAGGCCCTTTCACAACGGAGTTCGAATCACTCGAACAAGAGATAAGCGCAGCCTGCCCATTTCGCACGTTCAGTGTACCTCACCAAACAGGGCGCATCTCGGCGCCAAATTGGTCGGTACCAATGCCACCGACCTTGTCTCAGAATTCGGATATCTTCAGGGATCGGAAACTCTTCAAGTACTACCTTTTCGAGTTCCATCTCTCGTATCACCCTGAAACTCACTCAATCCGCCCCAGCCTGACAAGATGGCACAAAGAGAACGTCCGATCGTTGAAGGATGATCCACATTTGCTGTGGCAATTTTACTATATTCACTATATCCTCTGCCACTATGCCGAAGCCATGCTGCATGTCGAGGGCAAAGCCAAGATCGCCCTTGCTGAGTTTGAGAAGTCCATCCGCTGGCCTGGAATGACAGTCGAGGAGGCCTTGCTTGAAGCCAGTGTCGAATTGCACAAACTGTACCGGCAGGGAATGAAGGAATTGGGCGATGTCGCGGTTCAATGGGGCAAAGCCGTGTACGATGTTTGGTCTAGCGAGGACGCCGACAAAAAGATTGTAGCTTGGTACAAGCAGTTCATGGACGGTCTCGGGGGCTGACGAGTCAATGGATGGGCTAGAGAAGAGAATTAGTACACAGGGGCAGATAGTCTATAGCAGAAAAGAAAGTGGAAAAGAGTCTTCAGTCTCCCCAAGTCAGTCGTCCAGTTCCAGATCCAAGGATTCCGAGGTAAATCCCAGCTCGGAGCGAGTCAAACAAGAAGCCCAACCCCCAAGGAGCTCGAGGTAAATCCCAGCCTGGAGGAGTCAAAGGCCGAGCGCATTTTGGAGTCCAGCGGGTCAGGTCTGGTATTGATCTGAGAAGGGAACAACTTTCACTCAAGGGACTGGACGGTAAAATGTCAGACCTTATTGTGACTGAACCCAGTATATGTAATTCATTCAGGGTTCATTCATTTATTCTCTGAATCTCCTATTCTCTGAAGAGGTGCCCAGGTAGGTCAAGTACCTACCTAGCTAGGTAAGGGTTTGGTTTTGGGGGGTATATGTATACACGCGACGTTTTCTACTGGATTTCCAATACGAGGCGATTCCGGTACTATTTTTCAGGCTCAGGGCCAGCCAGGCCAGTCAATCGCGCAGTTGGATCAATCATCCAGACCCCGATTGACCGGCGCAGGCGTGGCTGTGTTAATCGGGTGGATTACAGGTGGCGCTGGTGGGGTGCAGAGATGGACGTAGGTACACATCACGTAATGACATAAAGATTCTCCCGTTTTCGGTGCTGTACCTCAGCGTTTAGGATTCCCAGCTATCTTGCACTGGCACGGGTGGAAAGGGAAGGGGGTGGGGGGGGGGGCGCACGAGAGACTGGGGCGGTCCACGCGCAGAAAATCTCCTATATATACGAGGTCAAGTGAGATGCTTTCACCGATCCCCCCCAAGGGGCACTTCACAACGGAGACTTCAAGTAAGGCACCATTAGCTCAACGGCTATTGGAGTCTGAACTTGTCGTTTCGCCCCGCAAGGGGGGGAGTCGAAGTACACCGGGTTCGAAACCCGGTGTAGTCGCACGCCACTCCCCCTTCTCCGACGGAGCAAAAACCCACCGGGGTTTTTCGTAGCCACCAACCTCCTTCGGGAGCTTGGTGGTGAGCTTTTTGCTTTTTTTTCCCTCTTGCAGATGGATGGAGGCGATCCGTCCGTGATGGAGGTAGGTGGTCGGTGGTTGCCAGATGGAGGCTCCGCAATCCGATCACATCACATCAGCAGCCAACGTGGCCAGTAATTCTTTTTTTCCTCCAACAGCCATTTGGCCGCCTCAGGAATTCACGAGCGAAGATTACCCGTACACATCCAATCAAGATGTGCTGCTCCGCAGGCAGGTATGTATCTGAGGTCTGACGCACGCACGAGATTTGATGGCGATACACAGCTCACTGGAGAGAGAGCACCGCCTTTCCGATCAATTTATCCATCTCTCTTCTTTGGACGTGGAAAACTGGTGAGTTGACGTCCCCAATCCGGTCAGCCAGTAGTGTCGTCACCACTGACAGGCCCATTCCTTAAGTAGGTACCTACATACCTAGGGGATATCCATTTCAAGCACGATGGCGTGAAGCTGGCAGAGCAGAGTTGAACACGGGAGTCTGTTACCATCACCACCACCACCACCACAAAAAAGACTTCCGTATGACAAGCATACCCCGACCCGTGTCCAGTCACCAAACCCACTGAAGAGACGAGAAATGGTTCGCCAATTGCCAAACGACTGGACCATTTTCGTCTTTGGCCAGCGCCTTGTCGGCCGGCCGCCGGCTATATGGAATGCCAATCAGATATCCTTGAAACACGCACACACATATATACCAAGAAGTTTTGAGAGGGGATTGGAGTCTACCCGGTAAGTAGATAGGCAAGGTCGACACATCGGGATGTAACTTGACATTTGAGGCTGCAACATGACACGTGCATGAACGGATGTCTAAGGTTGGGCCCAGGTTGGATATCTAGGGATGTGGCTTGACATTTCAAGATACAATCCGACAGTTGAACATTTATTTTAACGTGCAAGGATATGATCTGACACCTCGGGACATATTGTAACATCTAGAGACTTGCTGAACCCACCCCGTAAGCCTTAACCTCTCCTCCTACAGGTGCTGTTGTCCGTGCCACTGACTTTGCTTGTTGATACGCTGTAAACTGTAGCTCTACTAGGGACTTTCCAAGACCTCCAAAACGGGGCATCGGCCACAGCTGGGCACCCCATCTGCCCGAAGGGAGTGCTGTCAAAAGACGGAAGCTAGAGTAGGATTCCCCCATGCACTTTGCTAGCTCTATTGCCAAAACTACCTACCTTCACGGTCACTAGCCTAGTTGAACGCACTGAATAGTATGTGCTTCAATTGTTTCAAAACACCTGGAAACTACCCCGAAGGGTGCCCCCCCCCCGGAAGATGCCAATCACCCTGTCGAGCATGCGGTGGCGATCACGCTTTCAACGTCTGTCCTGTGTGGTCGCAGATGTGCCGCTGTTCCCCCGTTCCCTGTCATACAGAGGCGGAATGCAGCGCCCTCTGTCGACAATGTTTGGAGGAAGACGACGGCTGGTGGGCCGACGACGACATCACAGACTGTCCCCTGGCTCTGCGCACCACTGTCAAAGAACCAAGAAGTTTGGACTAGTCTTTGTCGGGACCAGACAGGGCCAGCCGGTCCTGATGCCCGGTTGGATTCCCCATGACAAGAAAATTCCGGAATACGGGACGTCCTCGGCCATGGAACCTGACGATATTTAAGACTTGCAGGTACGTTCGATCAATTAGAGCGTATGATTCCCCGTAGGCTTTGCCACGTATCAAGTGCGAGGAATGCTTTTGATGAGCGCTTCCCACATAATTGACGACCACAGTTGGCAGATTGACACTAGAGAGCACGAAAGAATCTTGACAGAACATTGAGAGAATCTTGGGCTGGATATTGAGAAGAATCATTGAGCACATATATATCCAGAGAGTTGAATATTGCACATTTAGTAAGTTAGCACGATAGTCCCGGTAATAACTATGATTCAATTTGGGTGATGGTGGATGGGATGTTTTGGCTTGGCAAACATTGCCCCTATTCGCTTGAACTCTGTATCTATGGCATGTGGGACCTGTGATGCTTCTATTATTTTCCCCCTGAAATATGACCAAATTCCGTGATAATCTCCTCATAGCTATCCATCCATAACATACAACATACTGACAGTTCAACACCGGCGGCAACATAATGTGCCTCTGCAAGCCAGGGACCCCAAAGTCAGACCACCCTGCCTCCTTTCACTCCAAAATTCCCAGATTTTATATGGATAGATATTTCATGAACCCGGGTTTGGCGGGTATTTTATATGCCACCACCGCTAAAACGAGCTGAAGCCGCCCAACAATAAAGGATAACAATCCAAAGATGGCAGACAAGAGGCCCAGGATCGCAGCGGTTAGCGCATTTCTCTCTGACGTGTGCCGTCCAAACCAGTGGACAATGGTGTTTTTCAGCGGAGGCTGCTTGACGAGGTCGTAGAGGGTTAATAGCCGGTCACCCCAGTAGTCAAAGGTCACATCGGGCGGTGTAGGCCGAACGAACTCGATCCACCTCCCTTCCAAATCAAAGTCAAATTTTCGGATCATCGCTTCCAGAGCGGCAAGGGATTTTTTATCACGTACGCTGGCTACTGGAAAGAGAATGTCATGAAATGTAAGCAGAGTCTCGAGAAGCAGCTTCGGTGGTAACGTTCCTCTGTTCAGGTAAGGATGGGAGTCTGGTTAGCAGGAGTCTCACAGGCACGTAGGTAAGGTAGGTATATTTCGCGCGCGGAGTTATGTGCCACTCTCTCTCTCTCTCTCTCTCTCTCTCTCTCTCTCTCTCTCTCTCGCCTTTTTAGACTTTGCTCAAAATTCAGATCTAGCGGTTCCTGCTTGCTCTTGAGCAGATGGGCCCTCAGAAACGACACACGATGAAAGACTTTGAGCGTCATGGTTTTGATGTCAAACGCCAAATGTTCTAACAGGTTATCCGTGCCTCGTATCTTTGATGCCGTATCGCTTGGAGAGCTTCCAGGCTTTAATCGATGTTTTACGCTTCATCATTTCCAACTGCCTGAGTTGCCGTAGATCCGATGCTTGGGTACTCTGTGGTGATTCCACGTTCAATGCATCCTCGATGAAACGGAGAAAAGAAACATCCCCTTCCCACTTGATGATGCGGTGATGATGCGAGCCACTATCGGTGGTGGTGGTGAGACAGGAGGTGCCTGGATGATAATCTCGGAGTGCCCAACTAATGGCAAAGGCAACGTCAACCGCCACCTTGGCTATACGTTCTTTTTCTCGTAGACTGCATGTGGCCGAGGGAGAATTGGTATCAACGGCTCGGGCGAAGAATAGGTTGAATGAGATTGTCGGATCCCCGAATATCGTCTTGACACAATTAAGAACGTCGGCGTGGGTCTTGAGCACTGGGGTATCCAGCTCCAACACGGCGTCTCCTGAAGTGGATGGACAGAAAACAGAACAATAGTGCTTAAAGTAGGCTTTGAATCTAGGGCCGTTGGCATATTCGGCCAAGTTTTCGCCGAAAATCGCCTTTATTATCTCACGGTGTTCCATGTCGGTGGGTTGGAACATTGCGTAACTCGTTGACGGGGACACCAGACAGTCCTGAGCTAGACGTACACAAAGGCGTTGCGGGAAAGGGGAACATCATCCTTATTTTTATCTTTTAAATGTCCAGGCACGACTCGTATGACTTTAACACGGGCCTCCATATCGCGGGTGACACACCCGACAAAGTCAGTCAGGCGGCATACATCAAGGGCATCGATTGATGTTAACAATTTCGAGGAAGATGTTCAAGCCCGGGTTGGGTGGTGGTAGCAGAGAACACACTTCAAGCAGGCTGATGCGTGAAAAGTCACAGAAAATGGAATGTTGGGCGCATATCCCATACCATGCAGCATGCGGATGAAGATGACAGTTGAGCGCAGGGCCTAAAGTCCAGTCACCAAGGTCCCTTTTGAAGGGAAGGGAGGGGACATCTAGTAGGCTCTGACGCGGAGGGGAGGGGGAAGGACGGGGCGGGGGTATATATACAAGGTCCAACCAAGATTCTTTCACCGATCCCCTCGGGGCACCACAGACGGAGACTTCAAGCAGGCAACAATGGCTCAAGTGGGCTATTGGAAGCCGGCTTGTCGTTTCGCCCTGGGGGGACGGAGGTCCCGGGTTCAATCCCCGGTACCATCGCCCGAAGTAAAAACCCACCGGGGTTTTTCGTAGCCACCAACCTTCCTCAAGTGAGGGAGCTTGGTGGTGAGCTTTTTTGCTTTTTTTCTCCTTCTTAATAGCACCCTGTGAGCAGATGAGTTTGAAGTGGAGAGCGAGAATGCTGCAGCGCTCAGGACAACAGACCAACAAACATGCCTTCCCTTTTTTGCTGTTTTCGCCCAGCAGCCCAATTTCCCTGTGGCCATCTTTTGTGTGCCGCACGGCCTAGTCCATCGTGAGAACAAACTCTTGCCCGCAACATTTCACTCTTCGCGACCTCGGCGTGTAACCTTTCCCTCTTCGTATTCTGCTCGGTGAACGCCAAAATCACGACTCCCAACGGGATTTGCACACCCATATGTAAGTGTTTTGTGCGAAAGTCAAAAGCGTAAAGTTGCTGACCATAATGACGACACAAGAGAGTCGCAACCCGCACGAGAGCGGATGATTTACACAACGCCAACATCCTGCGCTCCAGAATTCCCTCGTTACGAGGACACCGATCCGCTTTGGAATGTGGCGTTAGAATCTCAGCTACAGAAATCGTTCACAGCGTCGGATGCTGAAATTCTCATCTGGCACACGGAGAACATGGACGAAGAGTTCTAGTCCATAGAGAGCTTACCTGGGATTCAGCAGTCACCTTCCAGATCTCTTTCGATACGGGCTGAAATATGACACTCGGGAGAAGGTTATTGAGGAATATGGTACACAGGCCCCTTTCCGAACAACAGCGCGTTCTCAAGCCCCGGCCAGTGGCTGCCGCCACCGCGAGTCAATAACCAGCGAGATATACCCGAAGTTATGCGGGATGCTGCAGGCGTGTTGGAGAACGTCGAGTTTTGGCTTGCGAGCTGCAAGATTTCGTGCGAGAGGCTGCTGGCGTTAGAACCGAGGGAGTCACCGAGCTGGCGGGCAACCAAGGAGAGCAAGGGAGGGCAGTAATTGTGATAGCCGGTTGGAAGAGAAAGTGGTGAGGGATGTGTTGAGGACTCGGATGAGAGATACATATTCTTGACGGAACGGTATGTAAACCTGCTGAACGGTGATCATCTGCCTCCCTTGACGTGCCGATGGGCGATAAGCCCCTGCCGGGGACGGGCCAGCGCCGCTGGGACCTCTTTGCAGAATTTTGGCGTATGAGAGGAGACTTATGGCGCCTCCGTGGCATCCCGGCACCCCTGAACCTCGCCGACATGTCTCTGCAACATCCGACCACGCGCCTTCAAGTCAAGTGGGATTGCATTCCAAAATACTTGCTTGCTTGCTCGATCCCATGTCCATTAATCCACATGTACATGTACACTACACTAATGACTGGAGATATGCTCCCTCCGAAGAAGCTATTTCATCATGGGGCTTAAGAGGTCGGCTCCGATATTCCATCGATGCAGACATTGCGGCCTGGTATGCCCGTGCAAGTTGTCTGCTGGGCCGGGGACGTCTCAGGCTGGAGGTTTGACGTCGTAGTCTGGGCATTGCTTGCGGGGACTGAGATCCGCCCGTCGCAGGCTGGGGTCTGGCTGTCGTAGGAGCAGCCTGGCAATGACAATTAATAGTAAGGCTGCCCGCGCCCGGAAGCATGCTGGGTGTCGACTGGGGGCTGAGACCCGTAGGAAAGGCTGTGGCGGGAACTCCAGGAATCACCTGCTCGCTGTACCGGTTGATTATGATAGCCGGGGAGGGACTTGACCTGGGACAGTCTGTGACAAGAATTCACTGTTAGCAGACTATTAGAGACTGGGCTGAGATGGGGGAATGACAAACAGAGCTAGTAGTGGGTGTGGTGGAATGAAACCACTCTATGGCAATTGTGCCATCAGGCCGAATCAACACTCTCTGGTGGACGGCTGTCTGGGGGTCATGGACATGATCAGCACCAATGCCATGATGCTCACGACTGCCGTTAGGATCCATTTTGATACGATGGTCCTTTGGTTGGTGCTGATGCAGATGGTGAGAATTGGAGAAGAAGAAGAAGAAGAAGAAGAAGAAGAAGAAGAAGAAGAAGAAGAAGAAGAAGAAGAAGAAGAAGAGAGCAGCAGCAGAAAAGAATTCTTTTGGAATGAATTTGTGTGTGCAGGGAGAATGATATTAGTGGGTCCCTGTGGTCAATTGAGAGTGCTTGCGCTTTTCCCCTCCAAATTGCACTCTCCTTCTTTCTCTGCGAAATTCTCATCTCACCACCGCATCTGAGTTTGACAATCTTTGTCACCAATTTCTCTTCCTTGTCTTGACAAGTAAGCCATTTGTCGATAAGATGACTCGCAATCGACGCGAGGGACGCCAGAACCGTCATCGTCATAGACAAAGACATAATGTCTATGAACAGCCACGTCCGCCGCCGCCCCAGAGAAGAGCAAACTTGGAATCCCGCCCAGCTCGATACCCCCCGGCAACTGTGAACGGCCAAGAAGTCTGGGAGCCAAGACCTGTGCTTCACGCACAACCTCCTGCCAACAACAATAACAATGGCAACAATGGCAATAATAATGCCAACCATAGAAATGAGCGTCCAGGCCAGAGACAGCAGTAAGAACCCAACTCACGGTTGTTTAACAGGGCCATGTACTAATAGGACATTATAGCCAGTATCAGGACGCTAGAGATGACCGCCCGCCTCGCTACCAGCGGACTCGTCAGACAGGCGAGCATGATGAGACCATGAACGCTCGTCCCGTTCAAGACCACCATGGTGTTACTCATACAGTGCAGCTCAACAGCTTGAGCATAAACCCCGCCTGGGAACACGGACAGCTGGTGGTCTACCTCAATAACGAGCGCATTGTCTGGGAGGAGCCGGGTTTGGTAATAAACTATCCAACTTACCAAATCCATGTGGATAGAAATGGTATCGTCCATTTCAACCCTTACTGGCCTGCCGGGTTTAGCGTCCAAATGTATTAGAAGAATACGCATACGGACCAGCGGCAGAACTGAGCTCGATATGTTCTGGCTTGATCAAGACAATGGCCAGACAAATGAACCGCGGACAAAGTCAAGAGACGACACTAAAAGGCAGCGAATAATGCGGATAGCCAACAAAGGCTATGTTTCATGTGGGATTTTACCAATACCGGCCGAATAAGAGGTGGAAACTGGGGTTGTGTCTTTCGGGACACTTCCCTGGGGCGGGGGCCGGCCGCTCAGAAGGCTATTTGGTGATACCCAGATACCTTCAGAGTGTTTACTTACGGACAGAGAATAGGGCTTGTCCAGCCGTGCGTATGGGGGACTCATCTCATAATCTCGTAGAGGCTGGGGCGGCGTTGCTTGGCAGTTGAGCTGTAACCCGGTTTTGTTTTTTGCCCGTGATTGACACCCAACATACCCCAATTTCTGCAGAGGCTTTACATGCACATGCACAGTCTTCTCAGATTCTACCATGCCATTCTGTAATGGATGCCTTTTGTCTTTTTCCCTGGCTTGACTGACTCTGCTGACTTCTGAAGGGGGGCCAGGCCCGTGTGGATGTCAATGTCTAGATTGAGGGACTACTATACTAGGTATACTATACTCTACGGATGCTTGCGGATGTCATTGAGTGGAAGCAAAACTGTGCACAGGACAACGCGGACTTAAAACTCTTTGAACAGTACAGTTGGAGTTGGAGTGCAATGTTTTGGGTCTAAATGCTATTGAGACAAGTAAGTGGCTTGTTGGTCTTTTTTTTTCCTTTTCCCACGCCCTGATTCCAACGCTACTAGTTTCGCGCCACAACTTCTCTGTCTGTCTAGCTCAGTACCGGAACAAATCAAATCACCCCCAATGAATATGTCAAAGCAGGGATCTTGGCGGATTCCAGACCGCGTCCGTCCATCAGGGAACAAGTTTGGGAGAGAAAAGGCAATTTCTCCGGGGTGTGGCATACTCTTGGTGACTCCATAAACGTGGGCTCCGGAGAATGAGGCACGTAGTGGATTTGTTGGCCGGAAGTTTAGTTGTTGGGTACTAGACGTAGGAAGTGAAAAGGGAGAGAAATTGAACAAAATCTCGCAAATATTCTATTCTAGTGCTTTGGTATGTGTGTGAGCGTTGCTCCGAGAGAAAGAAAGAGTCCAACCGGTTCACTAGCTGGTCGTGTTCCTGCATGTGAAATGGGGGACATCAAAACAGCACGTCAATTCGTGATGAATCACAATCTTTGTCATCTCTGGTCCCCAGTAGGACAAACGCCTTGTTGACGCACGATATCACGCAGTCAATGATCCCACTGTGCAATTTGCGGGCAAACCACTGCATCGGACAGATACCATGTGTGTTCACATTGATCAAGGCAGGCCAGGTTCTGGGCTCCCAGGGCCATTAACGCCATCTTGCAGGTGACTGGGCTGGCTTGAATTGCCATGCGCAATAGGTCTGCTTTCGCCTGGAGTTTGCTTTGCGTTTGTTTTGTGGCAGTCATGAATGTACCTAGGTACCTTACCTTTCCAGTTTGCTCCTTTTCATCTCTCCCCCAAACTAATTCACCAGCAACTAATTCGCACAACAACAAACAATTCACATACCAACTAACCAACGCGACAAGAAGATGGAATCCCGCGCCGCCGCCGTAGAGCTTAACCCTATATAAGCACACATGCAGCGAGCGATCAAATGGACGAAACGACTCATCGAAATGGTCAACATTTCCGTGAACAACCCCGCAAACCATCACGTCGGTTGGCTTGAGGCTGTTGACAACGATCTCCGCGCGTTCTTTAGGAATGACCCTGGAGAAACAATGTCACTTGAAACTTTGGCGTTTCAAATCTTTGAGAGATTCGTGCTCAATTACGCAGGTTAGTTCTATTCTTTCCCAGAGAGCACTATTCTGTTCTGTTCTGTTCTGTTCTGTTCTGTTCTGTTCTGTTCTGTTCTGTTCTGTTCTGTCCCTCAGATATGCCACTGACACGATAATTTCCCCCCACAGATGCAGATGAACGAACCGAAACATCACCTCACATGAGTCTGGTGCTTGAGCAGCAGGGAAAACCACAAGGTCCAAAGCTGCGTCCCATCGTCTGCTGTTCATGGATTTCCATATATCCGCCCCCCTTCAATGCCCCCGGCCGCGAAAAAAGTCTCACCCTCGTGGTCTGGTGTCAGTACGTCAAGAATTTTACAGACATGGACTTGTCTGGTTTCGAATTCGGGGATTTGATTCAGAAGCTGTCAGACGAACGCATAAAGCAGCGGCAGCGGCAGCTGCTACTCAGGGATAAGAGAGAGAATGAGCATGAGCGCCGTCTCTATCTGGAGAAAAGAATAGAGGAGTCCGAGAAGGAGACTGCACGCCGAAAGAGGAACTGGAGGAGCTGGATAAGAGAATGTGTGGGGCCTGAAGATGAGCAGGACGTGTAGACGGAGCACGGCACCCAGAGCTTCCAGAATGCCGACGAGAGCAGTGGGTGGCAGGGAAACTAGGGTGATAGCAAATATTGACTGTTCAGAGTTGGCCTGTTTCTAGTCTTGGGATTTGGACGTGATCTTGAGGTTTCTGACATGGTATACCCAAGACCCAAAGACAAAGACAAACGCCCCCGCCTCAAAAAAATAAGACTGCATGGTACACAATTCAGCATTATCACAAGATAGGACATGCCTCGAGAAGTCTGTGAGCCATTCAAAGTTAAAATTCATCTTTCCTCCTCGATGCGAGTCCTATGGCAGTTCCGTACTCGGAGCGGATTTGGCTGCCCCAAAATGATAAAACTGCCCGGGTATTCATACATCCTTCTTTTCCCATTCCGTGTATTTCTCGTCGTTACCATGACCATAGTTATCGCGAGGAAACTTCCACACCTTCTCTTTAATTTCCCACCGCTGACGCTCAGCATGTGGCCCACAGCGCACCGAGGACATAGCCGTCTTGTCTCAAAACATTTTCGTCAAGACGGCTTTGGAGAGGAATCCCACCCACGACAGCAGGGGCCACGGCTCGGATAATCCGAGGTAGTATGCCGTCGCCTCCGCTAACGCTAAGAAGAGCTAGCGGACCGATTTCTCGTCTGTCGTCTTTTCCCATGAGAAACCCAAAGGAAACTCCCTCGTGGCCATGCGGAGGGAATATCCAGCGTAATCACCCGTCGATGTGCCTCCAATGATATTACACAAGCTCCCGGGGCACGTGTAGCACGTTGTGGAGACGGAGAATGTGTGTGGAGGTGGAAGGGCGGCCATGGTTTTTGGGGAATAGATTGAGGGTGAGGCTGATATTTCAGATACCAGTGGCTTCAAGACGACCGGTTTTCTCTCGGTGGTTGATGAGAGCGTACGTGTTGAAGGTGGTGTAGCTTGTGGACCAGGCGCGGTCGGCTGCAATACTACAGTACAGTTCACGTAGTCAGTTGATCAGGATATCTCAGAAGGCGATTGTAGCAGATGACTATCTGCACGAGTGCGTAATTTCAGTGCGGCCCTTTTGAACTTTGAAGAGCAAAATGGAGGAGAAACAAGACTCTCCGCCTGAGAGAGAGAGAGAGAGAGAGAGAGAGCACTTACTGCACGTCTAAAGCGCCGTGAGCAAACCAGTCACCACAAAGGGCGTTGCCCTCAAGGGCCGCGTCCGAGATTGCAAACACCATTACTATCAGTAGTAGTCGGCGCCGATGGAAATCCGATGGCGTTGCGGTATTGGGCGTTGAATGTTGCCACGTTACGATCAGATGTTGTTGAGGAGAGAGATGAGAAATGAAATTGCAGTGGAAGGCTGAGGATGGAATTTACAATGTGCCGAACTTTGGTCTGACTTGACCGTGTGTTCTCTTCTAAGACCTCTGGGGATTTCACCTGGTCTACGCTCCATGTTTGGTCACTGGCCCAAATCACCTTCACCAGCCAACTTACACGCCTCTAAGCATCCAAGACCGCTTCTTGACTCGACATATGGCTCAAAAAGTCTCGACGGCGTGGCAAGGTAGGTGACAGCCAGCGAGCGCTGTACATATTCGTACCTATCTTTGTTCAACTCGGATAAGGGAATTGTTCTCGCACGAAGAATGCTAGTTAGTTACAGTTGTCTATCTGTCAATGTATGTACCATCCTGGTAAAATACGCATTGCAATGGGGGGCGTATACCTATATCTCCACAAGGCTAGGTATCTAAGCTAGCACTTTGCCGGCAAAGCCTGACCACTCCCCCCCTTCGCTGCCAACGCCACCTCGGCATCTCTCCTTCGAACCAGTCCCGGAAGGACTTGACCGCCGCTGTACTTCCACCGTGGTAATTCCTCCGCCAAAACCGTCTGGACATTTTCCCCGGCATTGAGTCTAGAGACTAAACTGGACGTTTCGGCGGCAGGGCAGCCGACGTTGAACGACCAGCTTACGAGAGCGCCGTATTGGTTGAAGGTGAGGGGGACTTTGACTAGAGATGTGATGCATTTTTCGAAGCGCTTTTCTTTGTTAGTATTTCGCAGATCACCAGATCAAAGTGAGTGAGTGAGCGAGTGAGAGACATACCGCCATATCATCAGCCAAAAGTCTCTTTCCATCCGCTGCGGATAACGGTATTGGATAGGGAACTTCTGCACACTTTTCGCGGATGCAGAGATGTCCATATCCTACGGTGGGATTGCCAGTCGGATCGAGGTCTATCTCGTCTCGTCAGCTGGAATCTCCAATCACCACTCCCAGTTCTCAGCCTCGGCAATGAGAAAACGTCACATACAAACATCGGCCCTGAACCCTTCAAACTCGGCAATCAAATCCACCGTAGCCTGATTCGATTTCGGCGCTGGACATGGCGTCTCCGAACCGGCACAACGAGCCGTAACATATCCCCCTCCAGTCTGGACGTAATAGTCCGAGACAAAACAGCCATCTGTAGTCTTATCCCAGATGGTATTCCCAAAGATATCGGTCCCTTCGGTTTGGCATGTCAATGTCACGTCGTGCCCTCGTGGATAACTTCGAACAATGCTGTAGGATGTGCCGGGGCCGGAGCGACAGTTTACGCTGTCGGCTCCGAAGATGGGGTAGCCGGAAACGCCGACAGCCAACGTCGCGATGGAAGCGATGGCGAGAGTTGTGAGCTTCATGGTTATTTTGTTTGTTTGTTTCTTTGTTGGGATGGCCGTGCTGTTGCAGATCTAGGGTGAGGTGGAAATTTGTACTACATGTGGCGTAGGGCGATGTTACCCCTGACGGTAAGACGGAACGATGGCCGGCCGTCTCGGTAGCCACGATGCGACGTCAATTAACAGTTCGCCTCAGCTGAGCAGATTGATGGAACAGAAGCTAATTATAGATCGTAGATTCAGACACTTGTGCCAAGAGCGATGCAACTCATCCGGGTAGATCTCAATTTCAATGTCATGGCATTACTACCATTACCATCTCCGTTGTTATCGTTGCCCAAGAGCACTTCTTCATTATGGGATATTGGCATAAAATCGTCCTCACTATCTGCCTTCCGTTGACTCAATCTCTTTCACCGTGAATATTGAGCTCATGTGCTGCGAGCAGGAGCCTGGCTGCGAGAAATCGCTCCGATCCCCAGTTCTGCTCTAGCCAATGCTTCGTTCAAATGTGTACCTTGATCCCACTCAGCCGTAGAGTTATCAACTTCAATTCCATATTCACCTCGAAAGCCTGGCCGTTTCGATCTGGAACCATTGCTCTCTCACCGGCCAGGACGCGGAGATAGCGTAGTTGGGGCCTTCTCTCAGGCGCAGTCTTCCCGACGCAGGCCCAATCGAGGAGGGTTGAATTTGAGGCACCATAGCGATCATTTCAAGCGGAATCATGCGACATCTCCGCCGTGTTAATACTTGATGCAAGGACGCGAGTCCTGCCAGGTGAATCAAGGACAACTCTTTCTAATCTCCGGTCCACTTGGGCCCGCTGATGACATCGCGAACCGCTTATGGGACGTGAAGGGCGCTGCGAAGTTGAATATTTCCGTTGGATCCAGATGGAGAGGCCTCGACGGGGATATCGACTTCGCCAATTTCAACAACTGGATCAGACCCAGCCATGTTAAAGACTGTGGTGGTAAGTGGGATGTAGTCTGTGAGCTAGGAGCGGTCGTGCGGTGCTGTAACAGTCAGTGTTCTAGAGTTATTCGGGGCGTGGGGGCTGATGGCCACGTACAGGATATTGTAATTTTCCGACAGTACCCAAAGAAAAGGCCTTCCGTGTCATCACGAGTATTGCCGTCAGTTCTAAATGCCATAGTTACCGGGGTGGATCAGCGAGTGGTTGAGAGGTGGAGACCTGTCGAGGCGTTCGTTCTTTGGGGGTGGGTGAGTGAGAGAAGCGCGCAAACCGCAAGGCGCGGGATCAAGAGCTGCAGACTGTCGGCGGCCGGGAAGTGACCCGAGACGTTGAGCATGTTGGTGATGTTGTCACGGGGGGGCCTCGATGGTAAGCTCAGGCAGATGCGTCCGTAGATAGGTGTGTTGTGACCATAGAAGTGAAGGCGGACCCATAGACGTAATCTACTGCCGGCACCGGATGGTTGGGCTGTGACTGGGAATTCGGGCGTCAGGTGTGGTGTGTTGAAGGTGCGGTGCTGAGGATGCGTGTTGAGGATGCCAGAAAATCAGCTTCACAAAGTGAAGGTTGCCCGAGGAACAGGCCGACGCGAGACAGAAGACCAGGCTGGAAGAGAGATCAGATTCCTTGCGTGCCTTGTGTGCCTGTGTGCCTGGGTAGCGGGCAGGAGCGGACCCACAATGGACCATCGCACCTTCCCTCCCCTATATGAGGGAGGTCAAGTTACCACCTACCAACAACAGCCATCCTCGGGAGTGCTCAGTGGTGCAGCAGTACCAATCTGGACCTCCCTTCCGATGGGGGTGGCTGTTCGAGGAGGTCCCAGGTTCGAGTCCTGGGATCGGCGGCAAAAACCCTCCACCGTCCGAGGTCACGAAAGCGCCACCGTCCGAGGCCACCGGAGTAAAACCCACCGAGGGTTTTCGTAACCGCCGACCTCCCCGAGAGGGGGAGTTCGGCGGTGAGCTTTTTGCTCATTCCTAACTAAGGCTTGGTGTTTCTTAACCCCATTCTACACGCCGCATCTTTTTTTCCCTTTTCTTTGTCTGCGCGCATTGTCTTGATCCCGTCTGGTGGATTGTTCGAGGTAAGCTTCTTTGTGACCGTCCACCGCAGCGTTCTCTCCGAGCCAACCACTTTCAGCCTTCTCTCCGTCCACACTCAGCCTTCTCCAACGCGACCCAATTCTTGCTTCAGACTGCGCTCCAAACTGCCGCCCTCGAACTCATCGCAGAGTATGTGTCTTCGATTGCCCCGCGAGGTTACTTCGTTGCATCACATCACCAGGTGGGTGCAGGTTGAAAAGTCTCCCAATTCATCCTGACGGCCAGCAGCGACAATTCCGTCCAGTCCAACCCTGCTCCCCTTCAATCGCCCACCTCAGACGTACGTAGGTACCGATCCAATTTGGCGGTCATCATCGCGATCCCAACTCTCTCTACATGTAAAGAGGTTGACACATGTCCATCGCAGGAATCAAATCACACGGCGCGACATGAGATTGACCATCCCTGCCACGTCGTCACATTGGATCTTGGAGGCCACCAGGTTCTCAAACTCGACGCCTCGACGAACGGCGCGCTCCGGTGAAGGGTCCCTCGTAAATGTCCAAAGCACACACACACACACACACACACACACACACACACATACTCGTATTCCAGCTAAGCTAATGGGTGTCTCGCAAGCTGCCATTGAACATATACACACACCATGCGACTGGAAAAGATTGGAAGAATCGGAAACGGCAGTACGTACGACGTGGCAACACAGAAGGTTACAAATGTCCCTCCGTTGGGCTCATGTGGTGGCGTGATGCCGGGGACGAAGCAAAGCAAAGCAGAGCAGGAGAGAGAGAGAGAGAGAGAGAGTATGTGTGTAGTCTGGTCTGGTCGACCTATGTCCCATCCCGTCCCGAAACCATCAGGGCAAGATAACAGCAATGGTCCAGCCCAGCTTTCATGTCATGTCGCACGTTCGCAATACCAAGTCAAGTCCAAGTCCAAGTCCACGACTAGGTCCAACTTTAAGTCCAAGTCCAGCCCTATTCCTGTTCCTGTTCTTGTTCCGATTCTTCCCTGGAGTGCAGGTCAAGTCAGTCAATGGGGACATGTCATGTCGTTGACGTCAATATTGAGTTTCGATCCACCCCAAGGCAGCTAACCAAAACGGCATGGCGGGCCGGAGATCCACTGAATGTCAAGGCAACAGTCAGCGCAACAGCCAACTCAACTACTGCGGCGCAACGGCTGACGGCCAGTGGACTCAACGACCAACGGCCAACGCCACTAGCAACAGCCAACGCCCGAGAGATCCACTGCCAGTGCATCAGCCAACGCCACTGGCAACGCCACGGGGCAACGGCAAACTCAGCGGCCAACGGCCAAGGACCAAAAGATCCACTTGCCAACGCAACTGTCAACTCGAGTCTTGACATAAGCTAAGCCCGCCTAGGCAGAATCCTAGGGCAGGGGGCAAAAAGCCGCTGAGTTCTGGTCTGGTCTCATCGGGGCGTTTGCTAGATTGCGTCCCGGACATGATGGTTCTGATGGCTCGAATAAAGCTTTGCCTTCGCAAGTAGACTAGTGGACAAGCAGACCAGTAGACAAGCAGACAAACAGACAAGCAGACAGGTGCATGTAAACAAGTAGGGCAAGCAAGCGGATTCGACGGCTACATCACCTAGGGTACCTAGGTACCCACCCATGGAGTATTCAAGACCTCAGCGTCAGTTCCAGGAGTCGAGGCCTTACATGTACGAGCTAGAAGTCAGGGGCTGTGACCATGACAGACAACGGGGTTATTCAAGTCCATGAACAGACAACTATGCTGAAAAAAGACACCTATACAAAAGAAGAAAAACAAAAAAAGCCATCGCTACCTTGGGAACATGGTATAACGCTGAAAGAAAAGAAAAAATAACGTTGAGGATGGGTGAATGCTTAATGCTCCCACAGCCACTCCTCCTTCTCCTCCTCCGCCACCTCCGGATACGCTCTCTCCATCCACTCTATCACCCTCACAAACGCCACTAACCATCTCATTTCATTCACGTGGACCGGCGGTAAAAGTGCTTTCCCACCGCCCTTTTCTGTCGCGTCAAATTCATGTACCGCAAATGTGTGCTTGCTTGGGTCAGCTGCCCTCACAAAAGTCAGTATACACCCATGCAAAGGTCTATCTTGGAAGAGAGGAAAAAAATCACCGTAATAAGGACGAATCCTCTGATGTTCAGGCTTCATCTTTTCCTTCCCCTTGCCTCTCCCATGGATGTAATACGTCCTGAGACCTTCTTGGACAGTCTGAATGCACTGCATAATCTGGGCGTTGGGCTTTTTGTGCTTCTCCGTTGTTACCGACAGATTCTTCATTGAGTCTTGGAGAGAGACAGAGAGGGGTGGCTTCGCTTCTGCTCCGGTTAAAAGTCCCGGGCTGGATTCCGTCACTCGAAACCATAGCTGTAGACACCAATCGTAGGGCATCAAACACGGATGACGATATCGAAACCGGCTCTTTCCTTGTCTCGTCCCCTTTTGAGCACCCCGGTCAAGATCAATGATACGGGAGACGAACCCAGCCACCGTGTCAAGCTGGCGGGGGATATGCTCAGTATTTTTCCGGACACTCTGCGGTGCCATGGGTTCCTTGAGTCGACTGTGGTGCTGGCGGTAGAGATTGACGAGCATGCGTAGCTGTTGCTGTTTGGTCGTGTTCAGCTGTCTCTGGAAAGCCGAGTAGGCATCGACAAAAGCCTTCATCTGCGCCACCGTCCAATCTGGCGTTGGCAACCCCGGATGTTTGAGATCACATGGGGCGGCACCTCGATAGGTCTTGTTAAATCCCGCGGATACCTGACACTTACAATAACTCGTCAGAGAATGGTAGAATAAATCCCGAAGTTGATCAACCTGTCTCTGCCAGGTTATATCATCGGTTTCGGGACTCTTTTCCCCAATCTTAAGCCAGGGGATGATGGCGGCGATTTGGTCCAGCGACAAAGTGTGACACAAGGCCCGCACATTGACGGGATCAACCGTGACCAGTAGTCTCTGAATCCGCGTCGACGTGATTTTCTCCGTGTGCTGGAAAAAATCATAGCCATCGCCCTCGCTGTTGATCGCCTGCAGGCGTTGCAGACGTCGATTAAACTCGTGGGGGGTAACATCGAGGGAGCCACACGTCGGGTCAAACAGGCGGTTTCCGCCAACGGGTACAATCAGCGACACGAGGGCCTGGAAGTCATCCTTGTAGGTGAGATATGTCGGCCATATATTCCGCCAGGTCGGGCTGGTTGCCAATGCGGCTTCGATACGACTGTTTTCCGGGGCGTATTTCGCAAGCGCGATGATGTCGCGGAATGACAGATTAGCGAGGATAGCCTCGTGGAGTTCTAGAGGGAGCTGTTCCAGATGACCGGCGATTCTTGCCGGGTCCATTTTCATGGCAGGAGGGTGTGATGATAGAATGATGTTCTTGTCGGTGAGAGAGTGCCGGGGCGGGGGATGGCGGGATTTATCATGCGGTGAGTCAGGCGGTGCAGCTGCGGCTGAACTTGGTGCCTGAGGCAGACATGTATCTCAACTATTCTTGGAGTCGCAACTCCTCTTTCGCAGCTCCTCTTGAAGTCAAATTTGGGTGTAGATGTCGCATATCAACAGGCTCTTTACGTGAGTTCAGGCTTTTTGAACGTATGGTTCGTATCTCGGCTTTATCTCCTGCATTTCTTCTGGCTTTGTTATGCTAAGTAACTACTGTAACTCTTCTATCCAATCTAGTCCCCATAAAAGCAGCCTACCGCACCACATCACCCTCCACATCCACCGCCCCATAATGCTTCAGAAACCTCCCCCAGATCGGAGTCTTCTCCACCTCCCCCATCGCTACAGGCCAGAGTACCCTTCCCGTTCCATCCTCCCAATCCAACGGCCTTTCTCCCCCAAACACATGATCCATCTCTGGCGCTGCTGACATGTATCCCGGATCGACCGTATTCATCGCGACCCTCCTTGTCTTCCACGCTGCTGCCGCTTCCGTCTGCGTGATCATATTGACCGCCGCCTTAGTCATATTGGTATGAACATGCATTGCGCGCTTGGCGCCGTGTGCGGCGCGGTTTTCGAAGAGCCCTTCGCGGGATGAGACGTTGATGATGTACCCGTGGGGGGGTTTTCCTTTCACTGTGTTTCCTGGTGGGGCGTCCGTCGTGTTGTTTTGACTTTTATCGGCTCCGTCAGCACTGGTGGTTCTGCCAGTTCTGCCAGCTCCGTCAGTTCCTTCAGTTCCATCGGTACCAGACCCGGGCCCAGAGTCGAAACCCATCATCGGAAGCAACTCCCGACAGAGAATCAGCGGCACAAAAGCATTCACCGCATGCGCGGACACCACGTCCTCGTAGGGGATCTCCTCCATGGTCTGTACCCACGAGGACTTGAAGTATGGCGCTATTTCTTTGCGTCCGTCATCTTTGACATTGGTGGGGAGAAGTGGCTCTTCCCCCTCTTCCCCTCCCTCTCCCGAGACTGAGGCTGAGACGGAGACCGCCGGGAGGATCATCCCCTTTTCTTCTTCGGAGCCAAATAAACTCGCCACTGCCACTGCCGTAACACCACCCCGTACTCTCGCCTGATATCTCGTCCCCGTTCCCTCAAAAACCAACCCCGTCATCTCTGCATCCGCAGCGCTTTCCGCCTCTCTCGCCACAGCACGTTCCTCTTTCCTTACGCTGTCCGTCAAGGTTTGTGCCGCGTTATTTACCAAAACATGTAGCCTCTCTACTCCCCAGTCCGAAAGAACCTCCTTTGTTGCTCGTACTAGAGAGAAAGCATCTCGGGCGGTACGGAAATCCGCTCCAATAACACGCAGTCGGGAAGACCAATTCGCCGAGTCCGCTTCCGCGGCATACCGCAACGCAGCATCGTGTGGATATCGCGTTGTGGCGAGGACATGGGCTCCGCAGCGGAGAAGACGGAGAACAACATGATAACCCAGGTTTACGCGAGCACCCGTGACGAGAGCGGTGTAGCCGGGGATAGACAGAGATGGCGGGAGAGAAAGGGCCGAGGAGGCGGCGTTGAAGGCACCGCAGGGTTGGCAGAGCGATCGGTACAGCGCATGTGGAAAGGTGAGGAGATATCGGCAGATATAGCATACGCGGAGACGGGATGGGGGTCGCGCGCTATGGTACTGTGAGACGGCAGATGTCCAACGGAGGGAGATTTCCGTGTTCGGGTCCAGGTCCGGAGTTTCAGCGGGGTTATTATCCTTCGGTGACCTGATGAGTTGGGAATCGAACTGGGTTTGGATGAGAGTGATTACTTGGTCTAGCGCGGTCGAGTGTTCGCCCACGTTGAGGTTGAGGTACCGCAACACGTGAAGCGCCGTGTGCATGTCCTGGACGGTGGGTTTGTGGTCGCCTGGCGGGAGCTTTTTATGATACTTTGCATCCTCCTTTTCGATGGGCAGGGTTTCGGTGAAATCTCCGACCGTGAGATAGCCATCGGCGGGGAGTGGCGCTTCTCTTGACCCCTGGCCTTCCTCAATGGCTTTGCGGAGCCGGGTGCGGAGTTTTTCGTAGACAAAGCGCTTGAGGTCTGGATGCAGATCGGGGGATGGTGTGAGGAAAGCGGCAATTTCCAGGGCGGCACTGCTGGATGGACGAGGCGTGTGCATTGCCAGGTGGCTAGGCATGTTGCCATTGTCGAGCTCTGAGACATCGTGGAGAAGCTGTGAGGCGATTGCCTCGGGCGTGCGGGAGGCGACGAATTGCTCCCAGTATGCCATTGCATGTATGTAGCAGCTGGTATCTTTGCAAGAGAGAGTCGCGGGTTTCAGCTCCAGTGACAAGTGACTCACCAAGTGACCCCGCATCAAGACAGCCACTCATGATGAGAGATTTACGCCACATCCTTCCATGCGACAATACGCTGTATGTCGTCTAGTCCTATACACGCTGCAGATATCGCACGCTCTCCTCGTTACCTTTTTCTGCGCATTTGCTGCCCGAGTGTCTGGCTTTGTATCCCTCAAACAGTTGCTGGAGCTCTCCTGGGGAAAGGGGCATGAGATCTATGCCGTCTTGGTTAGACTGGCGGCGTTCTTGGTCCAAGGATTGAAGGATAGTCTCGACCACGAGGTTTGTTATTGGTATTGTGATGGGTGCCATGGTCGGTTGGTGAAACTAGCCGGAGACCCCCGATTCGAGACATTGCGTTGATCCCCATTGCAGTGACCCGGCAGTATGTGTGAGGTTCCAGTTTCCGGGACTGGATGGGGACTTTGCCAATTCCCAGCGTGCAAGCGAACACGCACTGCTCAGCGGGCATGAGCGGCACCGTGGCTGCTAGGTTTCATCCCCAGAAGTGACGGTGGCTACTTCCCTGGTCGGATCCAGAGCTGGGCTCCTGTCTGTTGCGTGACTTGTCCGGTCAAGGTTCTTTGTGATGATGTTGGAATAGGTATTGGCAGAACGACCTCTGCAAGCCCGACCGGGGCTGCAATCTCAGAAAACCTCGCACTCAGTCTGGCAGAGGAATATTACTACAGCCTGTGATGTCAAGACTACCCCCGTGACAGGCGCAATGGTTTCGTGCAATAGGGTTGGTCCGAGCAAGGCCAGTACGCACCGGCTGAGAGAACTCACACCCTCGACGGCCTGGCGGACCGAAGCGCGAAGGATGTCGGGAAAACGTGTTGAGACCACGCACAGAAACATACCACGCCGCCGGCTCCAAATGACGTGGTGTTTACCAGGTAGCTCGCGACGTAGCAACGCTCATGCGAGGCTAATGCATGCCAACTCGTGACAGTGCTTGACTGTTAGCGAGGGCTGTTGGGTAATCTCGACCGGTCAAAGAGGGTAAACACAGACGAACGCCCATCCCGAGGATACAAATCATCATCACTCGGCACCAATGATCCAGACCGTGGCCAGAAATAACAATTCTCCGAAAAGGCGGTCGGACGACTTTCTCTCCCCGTCAAATCAGTCAAATCCTCCGGCCAGACGATGCAAGTCGGCTGCCAATAGCCTGATACACGCCAAAGACCCGGTGCGGATGGAAGAATTCTTGGCCCCTTTACTCTGGAATTCTTGGTCTTCTTGGCCAGATAGGCATATCGACGAGTAACTCGATTGCAACACGAGCCACCCACGACTGCCGACTGGTGACCTCATGGCTCACTGCCCCGGACACTCCCCAAAGTTCCTCCTGGTCCCGAATGACGGTCAATCGGGCTGAGGTTGTATATGACTTAGATTGGGTGCCATCCCGCTGTGGTCCATCCCCGACACATATATTTTCCGACTTGGTAAAAGCTTCACTCTTCACAATATCCGGGTTTGCGTCCCATTCTCCAGCCGTGCGTCCCGTCACCCTGACTGGTTGGCCTGCCGTGTGTGTCTGCCTCGCTCCCATTTAGCCGCTGCCACGCTAGTTGCGCCCGCTACCTAGATGCTGGAGCCCGGTTCTGCGCGATCTCTCGGGTCTTGTTGCTATTTATGTGTTGATGCAATCGGGCATGACATTGGTACAGTTGGTGGTTTGATATTGGGGGAGTCGATGGTCTGATATTGGTGTGGATCTGGAGGCCAAGTGACGGCGGATTATTTTCCAGGTTCCTCGGTGATTCCCCTTTCACCCATTGTATCCCGTCACAGGGTATCTCTCCTGCCTGCCCAGGCCGTCTGGTCGGACCCCTGCGCACACCCCCACCTGTAATCCGTCGAATCCTTTCGTGATGTCTGCTTTTAGCCAACATACAGCACATGTGTGGTGTTTAGCCAAGTCACGCTGCGCCGTCGCCACAATATGTCAGCCTTTAAGCTCTGTCGGTACGTGTGACACAACAGCTTGTTGACCCTGGAGTTGGGCGAACCTGGTATTGGCCGACCGGACCGCCAGGGTCAGAAAGAGATTGGATGATTTGGGGCTGCAGTCGATATCGTACCGCTAGGGGCAGGGAGGGAACTGTCCAAGAAGCATAAAGAGGGCGACTGTCCCAGACTTCTCGGCCATCACTTGGCATCCTTCTCCCTTGGCGATCTCCTCCCTTTGATTGCCTAGCAGTCTTCATCTCCTTGTCTCTTTACGTCATCGGCACGCGGAACATGAGGCTCAAGTGTGTGTTGGCTGCGGCCACGACGGTGTTGGGGACTGCTTCGGCTTGGGGCTTCAAGAAGCCGTGCCCCCTTGACGTTGATATTTGCGGTTGGGCTCTGCAGGCAGACTACGGTTAGTTAGGATGTTTCCCTTCAGGACTTGTGCTGACCTAGCAAGGCTATGACAACGAGATCCTCGCCGACGCTACGCATGCAGCCAACCAAGACCCTGGCACCGGCACCATCATCTATGACAGCATCTACAACTGCTACCCTGATGGCTTCGTCGTGTGGAGTGCATGGTGTGGCGGAGGCGGACTTTGCGACAAGCAGAAAAGCAACCTGGCACATGCTTTATGCAAGGGCGAGCCTGTCGAGACGGGTCGACCGCCGCCGACTTTCCCAGAGGACGACGAAGAATACCACGAGGATGAGCCGTACCATGAAGATGAACCCTACATCGAGAACCCTGACGATCCCTTCTCCTGGCCCGAGGACCCCAACCAGCCGGATGACCCTTGGTGGCCGTAATCGTCGGGTAATTGAGGCTTGGAGGCTGAATGACAACTCGGGTGTATTATTGTTTAGTGTCTAGTAGTTTCGTAGACGTGATAATGTGATACTAAACGCGCTTTCTCAAAACTCGCCGATACCACATATAATGGTGGTGGTGGAGGGGTTTTCTGAAGCCGCCTTTGTTCGAACCTTTCATCCGCAGATAACGAGTCCTGTCGGATTCCGTGGCCTAGATACTTTGGTACCTTCTGGAATTGCCATGTTTCGCTCTTTCCTATTCTAGCTGTGAGTTGAATCGCAATGCGTCGCTATCAGGGGGCCCACTTGTCGCCCACCCGTCCCAAGGCACACGACAATTTCACAACCGTTCTCCTTCTCTCCAATTTGCAAATCCAACACTCACCCAATTTGACTGCAGCAACGGTCAAACCCGCAAACATGAGCGACAATCATCGTCGACTAAATCGTTTTCGTCAGGTTTCTTCTTCTTCTTCTTTTCGTCATAATACTTCAAATCATGGTCAGAGACACAGCCGGCCGGAATCCCGGTGTCAGGCTCCTCGCGGTGAGCAAGATGCTAGCGGTGATCGCTCCCAGGACAACTCCGGGCGCGGCGGCGATCATCTTGCCTCCGTTACGAGACCGATTCTAGTTCCTCTCCTCTTGGAATCTCGCAGCAGATTACCCCCGACGGCACGTTTCGAATGCAAATAAGACTACCCGGTCTCGTGGGAAGTTTTGAAATGGTCGGCAGCGACTTTACCCCCCCGCCTTTCCGGTTCCCACTGCAGAACAGAGGTTCAATCCCAGACCGTGAGCTGGATTTCGCCCAGAATTGTCGGTACAGGGATCGGGGCTCTTCGCGAGACCGTTCTACTTCAATTCGTTTGCGAAGTCCTCGTGAAAATGTTCGTCCTCAGGCCGCTCGTCCTCGGCATCTTCCAGACAGGTGCGCCAATTGTGACCAATGTGGTCACGCTGTCAGAGATTGTGTCAGCCCAAGAGAACATGGGTTCGTACTTGGCTGTCCACTATGCAATGAGAAGCATGGCTGGGAAAGTTGCAGAAGACGACGCAAGGATCGAGATGAAGACTACCAAGTACTGGTCGTCGATCGTATCAACCGCCCGCCCGTCGTGTGCGCCAATCTGAGTTGGTTTCTCATCTGGGTGCAAAGAGGTCACCCGTCGCTACCAGGTCTCCCTTGGAGTCTCGAGTTCTCCCAGAGAGTTCACCGACGTGAGACTGGCTTTGACCCGAGCACATTTGATTATTCCCTCTCGCAGATCCAGATTGAGGCGATGTTGCCGCGAGACCCGGCCACCGAGAATGCGCGACATCCTACGTTTTATTTAACGCCTCAGGTTTACCGCCGCCGATCGTTAAACGCTCGCGAACGGAGGTCCGCGTCGCCCGAGAACGTGCCCACTGCCCCGAACGCCGGACAGTCGGGTCCTCACCTGGCAGGACACCCCAGCCTGTCCAATCCCGGCCCAGCTCCACCAAGTGACCCGCAGTCACCTGTCGGAGAGGAAGCCCAGGAGAATCTTGGACTCGGCAATGTAGCGGATCAACGACCGCCATCCAACGATTTCGGTTTGGGTGTAGCTGTTGTCTCTGATGAATCTCGCGATCAGTCTAGCTCCGCTCCCCAACGATCAGCTGAAGACGCAACACAGCTGGGTGATGAACAGGGACCGAATTATGAGAGACGGCTGGCTAGTCTTCGCCTCATTGCTCCCGACGCCCGGATAGGTCCTCTCAGAAATACCTATAACCCTCGTCAACGGACCTGCTCGGTCGAATGCCAACCCCCACAATCACCTCGGCATATTTGAACCATCTCATCAACAGTCTTTAGATGAGTTCATCTGGGCTGGTTGTTTGAGTATTCCCACTTGATATTTGAGGACCTGCCCGATTTCCGGGATTAGCCCTCGCCACCACCTAATAGTTTTGGGACGACTGCGCTGACATTGCCTCAGACGAGTCATTCCCCCGTTGTCTTATTTGAACCTTTAGGTGTCCCACTAGTCATCTAGTCCCACTTGATGGGCTAGTGTCTATTGCTTCAGACACCCTTGAGGAAGGGAAGAACCTATACTTCTGAAGCCGAGACGTTAGCTACCTGGCATCTCGGGGCTGTCCCACAGAGCCACATTATTGACATAGATATGCAGACTGTACATGCCATGGAAATGGAACTGGGGTGGCATATTCATGACATCCTGGGGCGGCCAAATCCGCTCAGAGGGCTGCCTGGTTAGACTAGGCACCTTCGGAGTGAACGGCTTAGGTGTAAGTGGTTTGGGTACTGTGGCCTGTTCTTGGCCATGGCGCAAGAGAGACTTGTCAATTTTGGAGGGGTCACGGAATTTCCGCGACATAAACACTCTTCACAGCCATCGGATCTGCGATGATTTTGGAGCGTGTGGTATGTAGTTGTATCCCTCGGCTGTTTGTTTTGGAGTCCTGGGTCTACAATGTTGGGCCATTGAGGCTCCATCTAGGAGTGGAGGATCCTGAGCCCAGATGAGGCATGAATGATGCGTAGGCTATGGACAATGTTGTCGGCTGCAGCTAGCTGGGCGGTCCGATATTAGATTCCATGTCAAAAATATCAACAAGGGTTTTGGGCGGTGAGTGGAAACGTTGAGGTAGATGGTTGGATCATCTTGTTTGAGCGGACTGAGCTGACCGTGATGGCCATGACGAAGCATTTGTCATGTATCGTATTTCTGCCTCTCATGCCTCACATACGCACAACGCAACTCACATGCAGCACTTCTGGTCGGTCCTTCTCCGTCCAGTCAAGAAACGAGGTTGATTCTCCCTCGCTCCCAACCTCGCATGGCCGGGCCAGGTGATCAAGTCTGCTATCCGAGGACTGGACATGGATGTACCGTTCCTCATTGATGGGGACGTTGTATTCTGCTCGAGGAGGCATGCGTTACGTGTATGTGCTCGGTTGATTGGCGAGGCAATGCAGATGATTGAGCGAGGACTGGAGAGCGAGGAAGCGAGGAGAGTTGCTGGGGAGGAATTTGTTGTTCACCACATGACTACCTAGGTACGTAAGGTAATGCAACTCGCACTGGGAGTTTACAGACAGAACGATTCGTCGTCGTCGCTGCATGTCGAATTGAGGGTGGCACCGTTGCATTGGATTGGATTGGAACTTTCGGACAAGTCTTGACGAGAAGGGCAGGCTGTGCGTGTCGTTTCCGCCAGGGCTGAAGTCGCGTCCCACCTCAATTTTCGGGCTCTAGATTGGATTAGATTGTCGAGTTTATGTATCACTACTAATCGCCGAGGCGCTGATGGTGCGTCGTAGTAGCTCTTTACTGGAATTTCCCTGGAAGGGGAACTTTCCCGCCCTACCTACGGTGCCTACACCATTTAATGCACAGAAGAGGACTTTTGACTTTTCTGACGTGTACATACCAAACCAGACCCCAGGTAATGAACTTTATGCGCTTCGCTAATTTACCTTGTTGATCCTTAAGGAGATGACACCAAAAGTAGGAAACGGGGCTCTTGGAAGGTATTAAAAAAAAAACCGTTGAATGGTAGATAGTGTACACTTGTCCCCGGATTGCAACGTCAATTCCCCGTCCGTCCCAGCCGTCCGTAAAGCTGACTTCCATGTCATGTCATGTCATGTCATGTTTTAGCCATCGGACGCTCGGAAAGAAAAACGCACTTCCAATCCCGTCTCCAAAATTCGCCGACTTTCCCCCTCCCTATCACCCCCGCAGCAGCAGCAGCAGCAAGCAGTGCCCCAATACCCCAGCTGATACCTAGGTACCATTACTGGACTGGAGTGAGGCCCAGCCCCTGGAACCCCCTGGTCCCCCCCGGGCCAAAACCAACCCAATTGTCACCCCTACAGCTTTGCCGCATAGGTGTCCCGTAATCGACTGCCCGGTCCGGGTCGATTAATTGGACCGCATCACTTTGTGTGACCAGGCCAGACCATTTGAACACGAACGTTTTTTGGTCCCTTGTTTCGTCCTGCTCTCTGTTCTCTTTGGGGGGTCAGCCTCTTGGGTGTCGAATTTTCTAAATGGGGGGAAATGGGGGGGGGGGAATTCCATTCCATGCACCCATCCATGCATCCACGCACGCATGCATGATAACACGTAAGAAAAAGTTCCCGGATTCGTCGGATGTGTCTACCTAGTTGAGTTGGGATGTAGGTAGTACGTACAACTGGACATAAGGTTACATAGGCAAGGTTAAGGTGAGAAGTCGAGTATAAATTGACGGGCTAGTAACGCCATTTCTAGCAAAAAAGACAACATCATTCCCATCCATCCATCTCTCCCAACTATTACAAAGTCACAGTAAAGTCACAAAATCCAAAATGAAGGTCTACCTCGCTACCTCCGTCCTCCTCGCCGCTCTAGCATCGGCTTCTCCCGCCCCTGCTGTCGACCCCTCGGCCGTCGTATGCAACAAGCTCTGCCCAGTCGGGCAAATCTGCGTCGTGGTTCCCGGAACGCGCCGGACCGTCTGCGTCGTTCCCGAGTTCTGCGGAGGCATTGCGGCTTTCCAGTGCGAAAACAAGACGGATATCTGCATCGACGACCCGAGGGATGACTGTGATCCGAAACACGGCGGCGCAGACTGTGGGGGGATTTGCATCCCGGGGAGTGCTTAACCAGTTGACCAGGGGGGGGGGGGGGGTTGTATACCCCGGGGAATGCTTAGGTTTCAATCGTGGTTTCTAGGTACCTAGGCTGAGGAATCTCAAAATGAACATGTCCTAGACACAGTTTTGTCACCATGTCACTTGGACTCACGATGCTATGCAACATACAACCTGCATACCTACATACAACAACACGAGCAGCTCCGGTGATTGTTATGACAGTATATTCTAGAAGGGACCCCATTCTAGAATAGTGATGCTAGCGAACTTGCAGCTCTCGATTTATGTATGTAGCGAGCATGTACCCAATATCTCGATCCAATATCCCTCTTCCAGTTTCCCTCATTCACTCACCCGGTGTAATAATGCACACACACACAAACGCAATGCCGCGCTGCATTCCCCAGAATCACTCACACATACCAAACCACTACCTCGACTAGACACCTTGACTGTCTTACTCTGCAGTGTCTGCAATGCCTGCAAGTGGAGTTACGTAAAGTTAATAATCTCAGCACACTGGACTGGATAGGGGTCTACTTGGATGCGTGGCGCATGCGCATAGCCGAAAGTTCGTTGTGCTACCACACTGCAAGGGCAGGCAAGGACGAGTCAGTCAGTCAAGCATTGCGGTTTAGGACGGGAAGAGTGGCGCAGCTACCAGACAGCACAGGGTCTGGTAACAAGGGGGGCTATTAGCTAGCTGTCCACCCGCACTTCACAGTTCTCTCATTACGACTCCTGCGACTTGAGATGATACAGAGAAATTTGTGCTGTTTGGTGTTAGTGGCCATAATAACCAACTTACAACAACCCAAGGAAGAGAGAGAGAGAGAGAGAGAGAGACTTGACCTAGATGACATGAGTGTGTGCCGTTTTATCCATCCTCACTCTTGAAACTGTGCCTCACGGTCACTTCACGGATATGAATCATAGTTGTTCGTTTTGTTAGACATAACCAACAGAGTTGGTGATCAGAATCGGGAAAGGATAGTCGATAAGGTCATGCTGTTGGAGCAGCTGTGGAAGTTCAAGTTCAATAGCACGACACGAGAATTTGAGCGTGCCGCATTGAAATGAATTGATCGTGCCAACTACGCCGCACTCGGTGAACATTGGATGACGATATCCAAGGAAAGCAAAGACTTGGGAATAAATGTTCAGTGCCGTAAATGGGAATGGCTTTGATGGATGGACGGGATGTGGAGACATTACTGCTCATTTCTCACTTCTCCATTGCAGAAATAACAACACCGAGTGCCTGTAGTGTAGGTACCCAGACATCTAGGCGGGCAGTGGCTAATGTAGTAGTAGTAGTAGCAGTGGTAGGTAGCAAACGGCACAAACGGGTCGTTGGTGCTCAATGTCGTTAATCCCAAACGTTCCAACTAGAATAGATAGCGATGATCCCATCCTAATGACGACGACAAAGGCATGCATCCATCCATCTAGGTAGGTAGGTAGGTAGGTAGGTAGGAAGGTAGTTTCGTGGGTATAAGTAACCGCCAAGAACACTCTCATCTCTTTGCCTCCGCTCCAACCCCCTCCTACTCTGTCCCTTAAGCTACTCCACTGAACAGTACAGTAAACGCCACTTCGCCGCTTGACAACAAACACATCCTCTCTCCACTCTCAACCGGGTATTGACGGTACAGCTCCACTTCCAGTTACCCACAGTTATCAGCTACCATGAAGATCTCTATCCTTTTCACCGCCTCCGCCGTCTTTCTGACCACAGCCCTAACCGCGTGTCCTAACCCCGACGATATTTGCTCATACACGGAACCCGACGGGTCTTGTACGACTGGATACCTGGGATGCTATCGGAAGCTAAACTGCGATACGTGTGACCCGCCTTGTATTGGCTGTCAGGTTGGTACGTCTTCTCTTTTCTTTTCTTGCCTTTTCTTTGTCTGTGTCTGTCCTGAGAGCCAAGATTGAGTACAAAAATCTAACCCATGGGACAGGATGTAGCGTGTGCATTAAATAAGCGGTAAATGGATGTCCGGAACACGCAGTATTGGCTTGGGATGGAAAGCAAATTGGTCAACCACAATATTGGGATTGAGATACAGCAGGTAGCTATCCTGATTACAGATTATAACATGGGTACGTCCGAAAGCAAACTATTTAAACTCCATATCCCCCGAAACCCTTCTCAAAGACTCCACAATTACCCGTAGATAGATATCCATCATGTGTATGCCATTGTCATTCATTTGTCAGATCCATCAAATTCTAGGTCCATCAGTCCTCTCGTTAACGGCACGTGGAGGTCGAGTAGCTGGGTGCGGGCGTGGAGAGAGACTCGGATGTCGTGGAGCTCGTGCTCGTAATAGTGGTGGTAGAGTAGTCGGTGGTTGAGTAGATGGAGGAGCTGGTTGTGGTGATAGTCAAGACAGTGGTGCTCTACACGAAGGTTAGATATCAAGACAGATGTGATCAGGCAGTGCGCGAGAACTTACAGTAGTGAGGTACGCGGTGCTGCTGGTTGACGTAGTCGTCGAGGTGCTGTACAGAGTGTACGAGTAGGTGACGGCAGGAAACGTGATGGTGGACGTGCACAGGCAGTAGAGGCTGGGGTTCCAGTACATGCGGTGCCAAGCAGTGTTAAACTTGGTGCCCTGGCCGGCACCAGTAACACCGCTGGTGGTTCCGTCGGCGTTCTTCTTGGTCAGGCTAGCATGCGTGACAATATAAAAGTTCTTGTCGCAGGAGGAGCAGCCCTTGATAAGGCTGGTGTCGAATGTGCAGGTAGCAGTCGTCTTGTCGCCACTGATGGTGCAACCACCCTTCTCACTGGTGTAAGGATACTGACCAGGTGCCTTGGAGTTGTCGCTCTGCTCTCCCTTGGGCTTATCACAGCCCACCCACACGTGGGTGGCGTCGTAGGTGTAACCGGCCACGGCAGGGAACTTGACGGTGAAGGTCTTGGTGCTCGCATCCGGAGTCAGGCAGACCTGGGCTCCCGAAGGGCTGCCAGACGCAGCTTGGTCGGCGCCGATGACAAAGTCAACACATGAGGGCGTGATGACCGACGGGAAAGACGTGTCTCTCTTGAAAGCGCCATACTGTTCCATCCAGCCGAAGCGAGGGTTGGCGTTGGCCCCGAGGACCGAAGCTGCGATGAGGAGAGTCTTGAGGATGGCCATTGGAAGGGTCGAAACAGTTGATCTCGTCGGGATTGGATTGGGATGAGAGATGTTGTCTGGATTCTGCGAGATGCTTGTCTGAACTCTGAGAGAGGATGATCTGGGAGATGACTTGTCTGGATTCTGAGATGAACAGAAACAATCCCAAGGTGCTAAGCTGCTCGACTTTGTACTTGGAGTCTCACCCCACGACCGACAGCCCTGCCGCCATCTCCCGACATCAGGAGAGAGGCTGGAAGGTGTCGTTGTCCAAGCTCAGCTGGAATCCGCAAGCGGCGTTCCCAGCGTCACCGCAAGGCCGGGGCCAACATCATCACGCGATTGGTCGGCGGCTGGGCGTATCGCGAAAATGGCATGGACAATCTCGTTGGAAACAATAGTCTGCCGTCGTCCAAAGGGTCCAGACTCCAGCCGCATTCAGGGGTTTGGCGGGATCGATGCAGGGATCAAAAGCTTGAACTTGGCCAAGTCCCGAGCTTGGGCCCATCAATAGGGCGGAAATTAGGCCAATCGCGACGAGGGAGTGACAGTGCTGTCTAGTTCCGGCCTCGACAACAATAATGAAATTTCTCACGCTCACCTGCCGCCAGGTTGTTGGTTGCTATTGGCTGCAATACGACAACTTCCCGACGTCGACGCATTGTGGCGCGTTGACGGGACATTCCGTTCGTATCAGTAATCGTTGCGTTGGGTGTTCATGGCTGGCGGCATGGTGGCGCATCGCAGCCTGTGGAAGTTTGCTGCTGTGATGTGATAGTCGGAGTATTGGATTGTGAAGAATTGTGCCCAATGCATCTCCCGTACCTTGCATAACGTACCTGACATACGCAGTAGAGCATGCACGCCAAAAGGCCCAAAAATAACAGCCACTGAAGTACCACTCTGTCTCTGCAAACTGCGAATCAAGTCTCGAATCCAACATCCCCAACATGACTGGAAGTGCCGATGACTGTAATCGATCGAATCGGCATCGGGGAGTCCAGAACGGTCGATCCGGCATTGCTTGGGTTGCTTGGGTTGCTTGACGGAGCTTGACTCTCGCTTAGCTGATTCCCAACAAAGGAATGGTCCCAAATGCCGGATCCCGCCATACCCGATGTGTTAAAGAACAAAGAACACGGCTGGACCCTTTTTGCTCGCCTCGGAGAAAACTCCGAATGGGTTTGGGTAGGGGGTCTTGGGGTTCCGCTCCATTTTTACTGACTATCCCTGTTTTGGGTCGTCAAGTGCTTGCCGAGCTGGGTGGGTGGCAAGCGGTTGCCAGAAAAAGAGAGATTGCAAAATGATGCACGTGGACTTTGCACTAACAGTGGCTTACCAGCTCTTTTATCTTCCATCACCCCACGCATCACCAAGCCTACGATAGTGGTATAGTAATTGGTTGGCTGAGAACAGTATCAGGAGATGAGGATGCACTAGCTGGTTCTGCGATAGTAAGGTCCCCAGGTTTGTTAGTACGAAGTTGTCAGATGACAAGTTATAGTACGAAAAAGATACCCCTCTTTGCTAGGAATCTTGGTGGTGGCGGCAGTACCGGCCAGGTAATAAGTCTCTTTTATTCTGTCAACCGCTTGGTGGGAAGCCGGGGGGGTGGGCGATCAGGGTCTAGATTTTCCTTCCCCCTGCCAGCAGCTCAGCTGGTCGCGCTGCGCTGCACTAGACCGCACTGCGATTCGGGATCCTCGGAGCTTGCTCAACATCCATGCATTGTAGATTCACACTACTCTATCTGGGCGGGAAAAAAAGAAACTACAACGCTGAAGCGTCAAGAATGCCAACAGGGTTTTTGGCTGAGGAACTCGAACTCTGCGGGGGTGGAACGCCGTCAAAAGTCCGCCGTGTTCAATACCTCATCTCCGCCCGGCCAACTCTCGTGTAGCTGGCTACCTGCCTGATGACGCTGACGCCGCAGCCACAGCCAAACCTCCCTAGCCATGCAGCAGCAGCAAAATATTACATGTATTGTATGTGCCAACATGAAAGGGGCTATGGAGTACCAAGTACCAAGTTATGTGTGATATCACCTAGGAGAGCAAAAGCAAAGCAAAAACAAAGCAGCGGCGTCATCAGACCCAAGTGGCTGACTGGCTTCAGAATTTTTCACACCAGATCATGTTGTTGTCGCCGAATACCATCTCTCTCCCAAAATGCCTGGAAAAAACACATCTTGAATTTTGACGGACGTCCCGGGGGAATTCCTCAGACGCTTCAGAGCTCACACGACAGTGGCACGTTGGAAGGTACGGCGCTATCTGGACTGGGAATACCTCACCAGCCAGCCTGCCGGCCGCAAAAGGGGGCCGAACTAACTCAAAGGGGCCTTCTGTCCTCCCAATGGAGCGAGCAGGCTTCAGGAGTCGGTGCATCCACCACGACCTGCAAGGCACGGCGCTGTGATTGGAGCGTCTGGAGACAATCTCACTCGTGCAGGAAACCGCCGCAGCGCTTTTACACGCTCAGATATGTGCCCGGACGCCAACGGCGGCATTCTTCTCTAGGTACGCTCCGGATACCGAGTGGGACTCCGGAGATGAACACGGTAGAAAGAGCATGTCTGACGAACTGGGAAGCGGTGTTTGTTTTGATGCAAGACCGAGCGACCTTCACCAAGATACCGAGTCGAAACTCGACTGCACTCCTCCTCACTCCGACCACTCAAACCACAATCGACCCATTCATCACCACCACCGCCTTTCCCCCCAACTTCACCTCCCTCACCACCTTCTTCCCTCCTTCGTTTTCCGTGACCACCTCTATGTCAATCTCACTCCTCCTTCCCATCTCCACACCTTGCACAATTCTAAACCTCGCCCTCCCCTCCTGGCCACCACTAGGCAACTGCTCACGATCAGAATTCACAGCCAGCCATCCCGCTAACGCACAAGCCGCACTACCCGTCGCCGGATCCTCAAATCCCAACTCGACATTTCTCGTCCTAACCTCACATACCCCATCCTCTGCCGTATCTCCCGTTGTAACAGCCACAAAATAATACCTCGCCGCAAAAGAATCCCAGTCCAATAACCCCGGAACTTTCCCCAGTTCGAGACCCGTGGCTTTAACTCTCGCAAGGTGTTCTAGCGAGGGAAGACGGACCAGCCCAAAAGTCATGCCTTTCACAATGTCCACAATCGGGGCCGAGAGTTCAGCTCCGCGAGTTTCCGGATCCGGGAGCAGTCCTGCAGTGGTAGAGTTTTTCACATCACTCGGGGTAGATGGGGAGTTGATGAATGATTGGAGTGTGTGACGGTGGGTGTGTACCGCTTGCGGAACTGCCGCTGACACGCCTCCCCCGTCGGCAGCGGCGACAGGAGAGACAGGGATGGGCCCGGCTTTGGTGAGCAAAGTGGTGATGTGTGTCCAGCCCAGGTGTTGGAGAATAAGATACGCCGTGCCGATGGTGGGGTGTCCCGCGAAAGGGATTTCAGCATTGGTGAGGAAAATGTCGATTTCCCGGGTGGAGGACGACAAGTTAGGTTCCGAGGGGAGTGTGTGTAAAAAGACAGTCTCAGAAAGGTTGAACTCGCGTGCGATGCGCTGTTTGGTGGCCTGGGCGAGGAGATGTTTTTGGTCCGAGTAGACAAACACTACGGCGAGAGGGTTGCCGAGGAAGCGTGTGGACGTGAAGACGTCGAGGGTAACGAAGTCGAGTTTGAGTTCGGAGGTCATGATTACGGTTAATAGAACCACCAGAACCGGGACGAGTTTGGATGATGGTAAGTGCCAGGTGAGTTCCGCAGATTGAGATTGAGTCGTAGAGTCGGTCCTGACTCATCTGCTGTCGTGTCGGTGGATTCCTCGTGCGGGGTCACCAAAGGCGCGTTTGACATGTCTGATGCAACCCATCACCCTGATAAATGCTGGAAATTGTCGCCTGTATACGCCCTGATCCGGTTTCTGTGGACACCATCCTACACCCTTCAACCCATCCTCGGTTTCCTCCTAACCCAAACCTCAACCCCCTCCTCCTCTACATCTTCCTCCCCCCGACCCCCAGCCTTGTCGATTACCACCCCTTTGGCATCGCGTAGCTGCACCTCCCAAACCTTGAGCTTATAACTCCCCCGATCTGACCTCCCCGAAAACAAGTCAAAAGACCACCCATGCTTGGGACAGGTCAAGCCAGCACTCAGGACGATGCCAAAATCCTCAATGTCAAAAGGTGTGCCTTTGGACAGAGGGTACGACGAATGTGGACATTGCTGTACACATTAACCCACGAACCCTATATGATATCTGAGTGAATCAACTCACATGGTCAACCGCATGGATTTTGCCCCGAAATCGGAACACCAAAACCTGGTCGGTAAGGTCCACCTCCGGAGACTGATCCTGATCCGACGTTATCGAGATCTCGACCCTCTGTCTGCTGTCCTCCCTGGGGACATAAAAGACCTTGCATCCCGGTTTGGCGTTTCCGTTACCGCTGACGTTGTCATCGTCGGCGGCGCCACAAATTGGAATTTTGGACTGCGAGACGGCACCGTCATCATCGAGATCGGGGAATGCCGAAGCGGGTCCAACAGAGAACCATTCTGCGCCGGACCGGGATGGGACCCGGAAGGGATTCCAGCTCATTTTGTAGGCCAAAGTTTTTGGGTCTGGTAAACCTCCGTTTAGGATCTGGGTGGGGAATGCCATCGGGGGAAAAGGTGGGTCCACGTGGAGAATCACGTGGCCACCTGGACAAGCAACATTTATTACCGGACGGGAACCGGGGTGCAATCGCCGAGTGAGCAATTCATCGCCTCATCCTACGCCGTAAAAACGTAAAATTCCGGGCCCGAAGTTCCCCAGTCCGGCCAAGACAGTCACCGTTGCATTTCGGTCCCTCTCGCGGTCAAATCCAATATCTCGGTTTGGCATCGGATAGAGAACGTGACCTCGCACCAAATGTGCTTGCCAAGTCCTCGTCTTTTCTCTAGTAATCCCGGTTTATCTCGGGTTCCTATAATATCCCGGTTGGTCATCCACCACTTGGCACGGTACAGTGCGACGAAACCATGCGGTATGCGGTTGAAGGATTTGTCCACGGTAAACGCATTGCCCTGTTGCGTCTACCGCATATATGCAATTTCGTGACTTCCCAGTCCGTCTTCGGGGTCTACAATCCAGTCACCGTGCATGTGCTGTTATATGGGGTGTTGGAACGCCAAACCAACGACAACTGTGACAACACAGTAGCCCGCACGTTGTAATGCATGATAGAAGCCTTGTTAAGTTAGTTCGCCCCCTCAACCCCTTCCGTAGACCTCTCCTCCACCGTAGATTTCTCCCCCACCGTGGACCTCTCTCCTGCCCTGTCTACTCCCAACTGAACCTCCTTTTTCTCCTTGCTCAAATGGTAAGCCCGAACAAAAAAGTTGGACACAAACGAAACACCCGCAACAGCGACATACTACTGCTGTAAGCAACCCGTCACCAAATGTCAAGACGCAGACTCACCATGATCCAAACCGCCCTCAGTGACCCAAAGTAAACTTTCCTCACCTCCCCCTGCTGATCCATTGGCAACGCCCAAATAAGATCAACATTCGCCAAAGCCTGATCCCCGCTAAAGTTGCCCGCTATTTGCTCCCCCAGCTGGTGTATCAAGCCATCGCTCGCAGCATTCATGCGATTCTGGAAGATGACACCCCCAATGACAATGGCGATAGCCGTGGCGATAGACCGTATGAAGGTCATGGTAGCAATGACCGCCGCTGTATCCAACTCCGTTGCTGCCGCCAGGGCGGACAGCAGAGGTGGCTCCATGTTCATGCCAATGCCAATACCCGTGATGATCTCAAAGATGATGAGCTTGGTCAGAGTCTCGCCGTATTGAAGATTGATAAACAGTGCCGCGCCTAGTGTTAACATGACCTGGGCAATGTACATGAGAGGACGATAGATGCCCGTCATTTGGATGAAGGCGCCGGTGCAGGCGGCGGAGAGGGAGCTAGAGACGATAAGTGGAACAAGGTGAATGCCTGAGTCGAGAGCATCAGCGCCTAAAACCGATTGAGAATACAAAGGGAGGTAGTAGGATAGCCCAATGAGGACATAAAAGTTGCAAGAAAAGACGATGTAGGCGGCCACCGAGGACCGGTTCGTAAACAGTCGCAGAGGTATGACGGGGTTGATGGCAAACTTCCACTCGTTTACGATGAAGAGACCGAGAACGACGGCCCCAAAAACAATGAGACAGATTACCGTCGCTGAGGACCAGGGGTACGTGATGTTTCCAAACTCGAGACCCAAGAGGATCATGAGAGCGGATCCGACAATTAGCAAACTTCCGGTCCAGTCAATGACCTTGAGGCCCGCCACAACCGGGGTGCCGGGCGTAGGGACCTTGAGGAAGAACAGGACAACGAAGAAGACAACGCCACCAATGGGCACTACTTTGTTAGCATACCAGCGGTGACTGGGGAGTCCAACCTACAGTTCAACCAAAAACACCACCTCCAGCTAGTCACGTCAGCATCAAGTGACAGTTACTCAGAGGATTCACTTACTCCAACCTCGTGGTGAACGACCCCCCGATCACCGGCCCGACTGCACTCCCCACCGCCCAGACCACCGACGTGATTGCCAAATACAGCCCTCGATCCCTAGGTGAGAAGGTATCACAGATAATCACGTTCACCATCGTGCCCATTCCCGACGCCCCCAATCCCTGCACTGCCCGTCCCGCAATCAACGCCCCCATCTGCGGGGCTAGCGCGCACAACAGACTCCCCGCGAGGAAGAACGCCATGGACAACAGCATGATGGGCTTGCGGCCCCAAATGTCAGCGACGGATCCCCACACGGGGGTAATGGCAGTGCTGGCAAGGACAAAGGCGCTGCCGATCCAGACGTAGCCAGCTGTGGAATTGAAGGTGGCGACGATAGCGGGAATGGCGGGAGTGATAATGGTGAGGTCCAGGGCAGAGAGGAGGACTGAGAGGCAGAGGGGGGCCATGGTCAAAACGATGACCCTGGAGGAGGGGCGGCTGGGACTGGAGGGGGGGTCGTTGTTGTTTTCTCCGGTGGCGACATCGGTATCTTTGTTGGTGTTGTTGCTGGTGTTTTCGATTGACTTGCTGTTTGTCGTGGCCGCAGTTGCTGGAGCTGAGGCCGAAGCCGAGGCCGGTGAAACTGGACCTAGAACCGGTGTTGACGCTGGAGCCGCCAAGACTGGCGATATCTCGATCGCTGACGAAATCGCTTCGGAACTTGCGTGTTGCGACATTGTGATATCCTACACAAGCCAGTGCGTTGGGCAGAGCTTAGGAGCCTGGAAAATTATTTACCAGCGAGTAGCGGTCACGCTGGAATAATGTCGTTGCATCGGTGAGCTCGGAAGTGCGGCACAGTGATTACCTCGGGGTATCGGATGTATTCTTGTACCGGGGCGCCCTTACCACCACCCTGGTAGATCCGACCCCTAACATTAGACCGCGTGTGTCCGGCAACACAATGACCACTATCCTAGCTCACTGTCAGAAACATCTGACACCAAGACCATCCTGCCGGAGACTCGGCAGCAGGCTGTCCAGAGCCCACCCTTCACTTCCGCCAGTCTCGCACAACAAAGGTTATCGACGGCAAGATGTGCAACTGAATACCGGCGGACTACTGAGTGGGCTTGAGATTAGTAAGGTACGCTAGATACCTAGGTCTTGTGGGCATCCGGACGCCGACGAGCCTGTGCAGGACAGTCCACGCTGAAAAAGTTGGTGGGTTGGCAGGCAGGAGACGAGGAAGGTACGAATGTCAGCGCAGTGTTGAATTTCGTGCTTCCGGGTTTGCGTGCGAGTCACACTCGGGCAATGGTTAATAGATGACGAGCAAGGCCCGATTTCGATGTGACTCCCCAAACATGAATTGCCAGAAGGGGCTTCTTGTACACTCTCAGCCTCAATACTCGAAGGGGACTCACCTCCAACTTATCCATTGAAACATTATGGTGGAATATGATCTCCCTGGATGGGTGTGCACAGCCGCATGGACTATGCTGTCTCAATGAAGCCTAACGTCAACCAAGACCGCCATTTCGACCTATTTCACCCTACCGAAAGGAGATGGCGTGCATAAGGGCTCATTGTCTAGGCAGAGAGCGATATTCAGCGCTGGTAAGAAGAACTTGTCGGTAATGTTCATTCTTCATTGCCATTCCGGCAGCAGCCATGGTCTGACTGCGGACTCTTCATGATCTGCGTCGCTGGCTTCTCTGTGGTAGATGCACTCTTCGGTGCTTGGCGTACTCTCGTCTGGCAACCATCTGCTACAACCCTCCTTATAGCCAACATGAGAGTCATTGGGGGGATGAAAACATCACCAATACGCCAGGGGGAGGATGGTAGACAGCTAATAGAGCTAATGACGGTTACCGTCCACATATGACTCCGAGTCGAGAATGATAACTTGATTTCCCCAACAAGGCAACATGTCCCGTTATAATAGGTATCCACACTCTCGATTCCGTTGCTGCACAACGTCGGCAAGTTCTGGGAAAAAAGTTATACCTCATAGCTCATTCTGTGTGATTCTTTGCTTCTCTAAGCCGAGGTGGTATTGATGGACATATGACTTCCTCACTGGTCTCGCAGAATACCATCACACCCTTGCCGCCGGTCGACAGGATTTTACGCATTTGAGATCACTGAATACTGGGTACGGAGTGCTTGTCGGCGCCGATGACGTTCAGGAAACCATGACCAGTGCCGTATATACACTCATCACGCTTCCGATTGGTATCACGGCTGAGGGATAAAGCTCAACGGGCATCTACAAAGAGTAGAGCGGGGAGAACCCCTGTATCTCCAACATCGGCGGTCTGTCCCGCTTTAAGGTTGTTGAGAGTGACGCCATCTCTCTCCTGTTCAGGGACTACGTCGGCAGCTCCGACAAGCAAAACCCGCTGAACGTCGATGCTGCTATCCTCACGTATTGCAACGGTGGCGACGACAAGCTCGTCGGCACATGCCGTCGAGCGGACCGCCCATGACCATCTATGTCCGCGATGTGAAGTCAGGCCAGTACATTGCATTGGTTCTGTCTTCTTTCAGCCGAACGATGACAAGGGAGGAAAGCAGAATGACGTCTACTTTGACGCTGGACTTTGACCCAGCTGACCAGGACCAGACGCGGACATTGCCGAGAGCGACAAGTGGCCTCCTCGGCTGGAGTGAAAGCGTTCGGGTGCGAGAAACTTTGCCTGGACTCTGGCTGACAAGACTATCAAGTAATGTGGCGCCGATCAAAATGTCGTGTGTTCACATGGCCATCCAAAAGAGATGGGGCGTTGATGTCGTCTTGAGGATTATGATTATGGGACAGAAAATGAGCGAGCCTAAAAGTGTAGTACGATAGTCAATGTATTCGATCAGGATCGGACATCCGACTCTAAGGCGTCGAAATGAAGCAAGAATGTATTCCCTCACATCTGCCCACCGCGCTAGCTCACCGTGGAGTGGGGCTCTTGGCAGCTTGCTTGATTGGCCCTTCACCGAAACACCGTGCTGGGGCCGTGCCTTGCGGCAGGCTGCAAAAGTTAGAGCTCGATCGCAAACGCGACGACCAAGCATCTGCTACATCACAATCCAACAAAATGCTCTGCGCACGTACGTATTCTACCTAGGAAGGTTGGAAACCAGCTAACGATACTAGTATCAGGAGAGATCCCCGAGGAGCCGGTAGCCTCGAGGAAAACGGGTACGTGATGCGACCGCGATGATTGCGACTGCTAACCATCACAGGAACCGTGTTCGAGAAGCGATTGATCCTCAAATACATCGAAGAGAACGGAAAAGAGCCTGGTACCGACGAAGAACTTCACCCCGACGACCTCCTCGAGATCAAGACGAGCCGCATCGTTCGACCCCGTCCTCCGAACTTCACATCTCTCCCCTCGCTCCTCAAAGCGTTCCAAGACGAGTGGGATGCCCTCGTTCTCGAGTCGTACAATACCAAAGAACAGTTAGCGCGCACAAGAGAAGAGCTCGCTACTGCCCTGTACCAGCACGATGCCGCTGTTCGGGTCATTGTCCGTTTGACAAAGGAGCGGGACGAGGCGCGCGATGCTCTGTCCAAGGTGACGGTTGCGCCGAGTGGTGGTGTTGCAAGCGATGCTATGGCAGTGGATAATGATAGTCTCCCTGAACACCTGGTGAGACATGTGGAAGAGCAGCAATCACAGTACGTCGCTCTGAATCGAATGTTTACTCGCCAAGGTCCTAACGCTGCGCAGATTAACCCAAGGTCGCAAGAAGCGTCCAGTCCCCAAGGGCTGGGCCACCCCAGACGATGTCGCGTCCTTTCAGCAAACCAACATCTCCGATCTTTCTGTCACCCAAGCTTCCTCTCTGGCGGTGCAGTCCGACTATGCAGCAGTTGGTGGCCTAGATGGCAAGCTTGACATTTGGTCAGCCGAGGCAAACAAAGTGGAAAGGTCGCTAGACATTGGTGAGCCGATCACAGCTACGGTATGGACCGAGACAAAGGTCGCCCTCGGGACGGCTAAGGGTTCCGTCAAGGTCATTGATAGCGGCAAAGAGACGGCCACATTTACAGACCATGCTGGCCCAGTGACGGGTCTCGCCCTTCACCCCGGGCGACGGATCCTGGCCTCTGTTGGGGTAGATAAGAGCTTTGTCTTTTACGACCTCGAGTCCCTCGAACGAGTCTCGCGCGTCTACACTGACTCGGGTATGTCTCTGCATGAGTTGCCCTATTTCACACTAACTCGTCATAGCTTTGACCGCATGTGCATTCCAACCCGATGGTCACCTCTTTGCTGCAGGCACTCAGACTGGCGACATTAAAGTCTTTCATACCAGCACCGGAGAGGAGGCGACATCGTTTACACTTGGATCCCCAGTACAGGTGATCACCTTTTCAGAGAATGGCTTCTGGTTTGCGGCGTCTGGAAAGGGGCAGTCGACTGTATCGATCTTCGATCTTCGCAAGGATGGGGCCGCTGCGTTGGCTAAGGAGCTACAAACTGGCGATGCACAATCTCTTTCGTGGGATTATTCTGGCCAGTTTTTGGCCACCGCGGGTTCGACGGGCATTACGGTGCAACAATATCTGAAGAGCTCCAAGGCGTGGTCGGAACCTCTGCGGGTTGCAGTCCCTGGAGTAGCGGTGCGATGGGGAGAGGAAGCCAAGTCATTGATGACGGTGAACCAGAACGGCGTTATCTCTGTGCTGGAAGCGAAGGAGTGATGGTCGAAGTGCAGCGAGTGGTGGCCGTGTGATGTTAATGGAGCAAAACCAGGGCCTGATTGGTAGGTGTAGGTCTCAGCGGAATGTATTAGAAAAATATGATACCTCGACAGGCAGCATCGGATGTGGCACTAAAATGCGGTCCTTTTTGCCGTGCTGGTTCTTGAAGCAGTGGGTTGCCTGTTTGGTTTTCACGGTGCTTCCTCTTGCGCAGTTTGGCAGTTCATGCATGGTCGCGGGCCTGTGCTACCAGCAGCGAGTACACCAGCAGCGTTTTTTTTCTTACCGTGAAACCTTTACCTCTTCCCTCGTTCAACTCGACAGCCCTCTAGACTGCCTCGCCAATTCTGGTGGTTCCAGCTCGCTTGGAAAGACGCCTGGTTTCTTCACAAGAGCGACGGTGTTTTCCCGCGCATATCCCTATCGCTATCGCCGACGCGAATCGCCAGAGTGGAGCGGCAAATCGGGCCCTTGAAGAACGCCAAGACCATCGACTCCACCATTGACAGGCACAGCTCCCTCTCCCATCCCAACATCATCCGGACCGCCACCAAGGCGACCGACGCATTCCCTTTTTGCTTTGCGGCCGCCACATTCGAGCTAGGCCTTGTGTTTATCGAAACCCGACCTTGGCTCGTCGGGTTGACACTTTGTGGCGATTGTTTTTTCTGGCCCTGACGACGCCCACAAAGCGTCGACGGCGCGTCTTTGTTCATTTAAGGCCACCCTGCATGCCGCTCGGCTGGACTCGCCATGGACGATTCTGGCAACTCGGACATTGACGACCTCGATCCCCTTTTGAACCACGAAGACGACGATAGCGGCTTGGAGAGCCTCAGCGACTTGGAGAACCTCAGTGACTTGGAGAGCCTTGGCGACTTGGGCGATATTGACTCGGACAGCGACCTCGCCCTTGGCTTTGAGAACAACGAAGAAGAGGAGGAGACCGAATCGGAATCGGAGTCGGATGGCCAACCCCAAACCCGCTTACACCACCACAACCGCGGATTGAATGCATTTCCCGTTTTCCCCGACGATTCTGATTCCGACGCTGCCTCTACCCCCCACCACCCCGCTCGGTGGCCGTCGACGCCGTTACGATCGTCTCCAGAGCTCCATCAGATTCCCGACGACTCGGACTCTGACCTTTCCCATCATTCCCGATCTCCATCGACGGTCGAATCGGATAGCGAGCGCGATAGTGAGAACGACGACGACGACCTCAGCAGCAGTCTCAACAGCGAGATCTTTAGTGACAGCGACCTGAGTGAACAGAGCGACCTCTTGCCTGACTCGCCAGACTCCTTATTCGTGCAGCAGAATCTTCCGTCGCCCGCTCGCCGCCAACTGGACGACGAGTTGGAGAACCTTCGGCGGCAGGCAGAACAGTTGACGCGTCGTCACGCCGAGTTGGCGCGCATCGCAACCAACCTCCATCAATCGGTTCGCGAGCGGCGAGATATCCTCAGGCAGCGGGCATTCCCCCCGGTGGTGGCTCCGGTTATACCTCGGCGCCGACGATTTGAAGACGACCAACTTTTGGGCGACCAACTTTTCGGCGCCGCGAGATTTCCACTGCGCATGGATGAACTTGTTGAAATGGAAGTTGGAGGTGCAAACGGCCAACGGGCCAATCGTACTCCTGGACCAGCCCGCCAGCCGACAGTGATTGACCTCACTGACGAACCTGACAGTCCGGAGGAGGTGATTTATCTTCCCGATCAAGCTTTCCATAGAAACCGGCGAATTGCAGGAGCGCAGAACCAGGACGCAGCCCCGCGCCACCACAATCCGCACCGCCCGCTAATTGACCTCCGAACACCAGCCCGCCGCACGCCATCTCTGGCACGCAGTGACGGAAGCATTCTTGGCGCGCCTTTCATCGACCTCACCGACATGCCTGACGATGATAACCCCTATGCCAATGCCGGCCCCGGCCGTGCAAACCAAGCACCCCGCCCCGCACTCCCGCTTCCGCGTCAGCCAATTGTTCTGGACGACGGCGACGAAGGTGCAAACCGCGGACGCATGATAGACATGCTGGGCCGCGTCAACAGAATTACCAACGGTATTGACAACAACATGGCCGAGCTCACTTTCTTCCACCGTATACTCCACCAAGTCCACACTGGCGAGATAGAGGAGCCCGTCAATCCTTTGGGCCAAAACATGCCCATGTTCAACTACCGTGCAAACGGATATAACAATGAGCCTCCCAAGCCAGCTCACATCCCCCCGCCCCCCCCCCGTGAAGGCTTCAGCCGCGATACGGGTGGAGAGGATGCCTTTGTGTGCCCCAGCTGCGAGGAGGAGCTTAAGTTCGATCCGGATGAGAAAGACGCTAGTCCCCCCACCAAACGAGCTCGCAGCCGCAAGGATAATGAGGAGCACCACTTTTGGGCGGTTAAGGAATGCGGTCACGTAAGTTCTTTTTTCCCCTCCAGTCTCGGTTCGTCGCTAACATTGGGCAGGTGTATTGCAATGCCTGTTACGAGCATCGTAAAGCCAGCGCAAAGTCGCCGCACAAGACCAAGTTTCGGCCTGCTGAGGGTGGCCGTCGTGTGATACTCTGCGCAGTCCCTGATTGCACGTCTGAAGTTAGCACCAAGGCGGCATGGGTTGGACTCTTTCTTTAATTCTGCATGTCAATGGTACACGGTACAGCTAGGAGCATGGGTCTGCATGGTTTGGCGTTGGAGGATATTAACCGATGCTGATAGATGGACAGTGATTCGGTAGATTCAGAGGATCTGGCGTTGTTTCACCGGCAGATAATACATTGCCTTCAGCGGCGAGTGCCATATGTATTTCCTTGTGTACATAGATACCCTTGTATCTGGGCATCTGATCTGCATTCGCAGTCTTGATCTGGCAGCGTTGGTACCCTTGCGTACCATTAACATGCCAACATCCCAGGTTCCCATCAATGCATTAGCAGGCCTTTCAGCACCATCAGTACGATCAATGAGGCTTTAGTACCCAGCAGTACATTCACACCCAGCAGTACATTCACACCCAGCAGTACATTCACACCCAGCAGTACATTCACACCCAGCAGTACATTCACACCCAGCAGTACATTCACACCCAGCAGTACATTCACACCCAGCAGTACCCTTCAGCAGCACCCTGGCAGATCCTTTAAGTGATGGACTGAACAATGCTCTTCCTTGGTGCCCTTGTGAGCACCCTTCAGCAGTCTGTTCCGCAACCATTAGCACCCTCATCCCAGCCCCCATCAGTACATTCAGCAATGTCTTTAGCACCCAGCAGTATTCTTTGGCACCCGGCAATACCCTCCAGCAGTAGTACCCTGGTAGTTTTGTACTGAACAATGCTCTTCCTCAGTACCCTTTTGCAGTACCATTGACAACCCCATTTCCAGCCTCCCTTTAGTGTATTTAGGGATTTTAGCACCCGGCAGTGCCTTTCAGTACCGAGCAGTGCATTCACAGTGCCCTTCAACAGTACCTTTTGGGGAGATCCATTCAGTAAAGTACCTACTTTAACAATCTTGTACTTACTCGACAATGGCCTTCCCAGCACTACCTACCTACCATAGTCCTCCTTCCATCCTTCCGTCCTTTCGCCCTTTCGCCGTACCATTAATGTCCCATTCCCGTTACCATTACCATTCCCAGCTTTCCCCCAGATGCCATGTTTTGCAACGAAGAATTCCCATTCCCAGCACAACACAGCATAGCATGGCTGCTTGTTTTAAAGCGCCGCAGCGCCTCGCTCACAGGAAGGGAAGGAAGCAAGGAAAAGCCAAGAAACCCTCGATCCAAGCAGAGAAAGACGAAAGCGAGAAGCAAGGAAAGCCAAGGAAAACCAAGAAAACCCTCTCAGAAAGCATGGAAGCCAAAAATGAAGAAGCAAAGAGGCAAAGAAAGAAGAAAGAAGAAAGAAAGAAAGAAAGAAAGAGAGAAAGAGAGAAAGAAGCTAGAGAGTATGCACCTAGTGTGCTACCTCTTTTCCCCTTCACTTCTCTAGAGATTCATGCCTTATCCTGCTATGTCCTGCTATGCCGTCCCCTGCTCCGGGGTTAATAAGTCCCCGCCTTTTCCTTTCCCTTGCCTTTATCCAAAGCCTTGGCCATGCCTTCGGGGATCAACTCTCGTCCGTTATCCCATTTCGCGGTGCTGTTTTTGCGGACTCGTGGTAGTGGGCCAATGACGCGTGAGACCCATCTTCCTGTTTCTGCGTCTGGTCCTGGGTTTGTGCCCGTGCTTGATCTTTTTCCTGTGTCTGTTCCTGTGCTTGCGCTTTTTCCTGGGGTTGTCCCTGTGGCTGTGTCTGTGTTTGTGTCTGTGCTTGTTCTTGTTCTTGACTTACGACTAGACCCAGAGTCAGGACCAGGACCAGGATCAGAACCACGACGAATGCGACCACGGCCACGAGTCTCAGAACCAACACCAGATCCAGAGTCAGAATCAGAAGAAACATTTCCCCCCTCTTCTTCTTCTTCTTCTTCAACAATACCATTTCCCCGGGGGGGCTTCCTCCTCTCGAGGACCTCCCTCGCCATATTCCCCACCTCCAACTTCATCGCCCAAAGTTCCCCAATCGTTTCCAGAGCCGGAGACGGAGACGGACCCGTCGTCTTCTTCGTATTTGTAATTGTTCCATCATCTCCTTCCGCTAGACGTAACTGCAGACGCGTTTCCAAACGGATCTCAAGTCTAGCTAAGGACCAGTATGTGAAACGATCGAGCATGGCATAGCGAGTTAGCTGCCGGAGAGTTTGGAATTGAGCTCTCTCATAGCTGCAGCGGAGGTTTGCCAAGGGACGGAGAAAAGTATTCTGTTCGAAGCGGTGAGTGAGCAGCGCCGTCGTGGGTTCCTTCGGTAAGTTATGGGGGGAAGAAACTTGTAGACCGCCTGTCATGGTCCGTTTCTCGGCAGAAAGACGTGCCCAGGCCACGCTCCCGCGGGGTGGATCTTCATGGTCGTCATCATCGAGATTGAGTTCTCCCGGGACAGAAAATGGTTGGCGTAGGGGGGAAAACCCGCGGCGGACGTTTCCGTGACCAGTGTCGAGGCTGTTATTATCAGCGTCGCTGTCGCTGTCCCTTCCGAGATCATCGTCATCGTCACTGCCACGGTCACTGTCACGGCCACAGCCATGGCCATGGTTACCGTCATCATCCCAGACTTGCTTCCGTCCCCCCCACAGCTCCCCCTCGTCATCCTCATTTTCTCTCTCCCACTCCATATCCAAAACCCACCCTAGGTTTCCCGCCTCTTTTACCAAATTTGTAATCCCCGCAATGATTCTCCCATCTGTTTGCGGAAGTAAATCATAGAATAGCCGGTGTTCCGCAGCCCGGAGGGTTTGGCGGGGGACCTGCATTCTCGGAAAACGGAGTATGGAATTCACGTCATCGAGACAGGACATAAAATCTCGAAGCGAGATTAACGTTGCCGTAGCTCGATTGAAGGACGTGATTAGCGTTTGTTGTGAAGAGGGGAAGAGAGGCAGTGCCGGCGGCGGCGTGATGGGTGTGTGTGACCGAGAGGGGGAGGGGTAGTTCCTGTTGCTGCTGTTCTGAAGGGAGAGGGTTTCTTGGTCTCCTGGGTCCTGTGCGTTTCCTGACTTCTGTGAGTCCCCTGAGCTGCGGAGCCTGGTCAGCGACAAATCGAGATCCGGCAGCTGTGGACAGTCCGGGTCAATGCGGTGACGGTGCTTCTGCCGGGTTACGTTTGGCGACGGACTTGTCGTCATAAACGGATTTGTCTCTGTAAACAGACTGTTTGCAGTTCCACATATCCCTGAGGAAGTCTGACTCTGACGGTTGGCTAGAGTGGAAAGGCTGGACTCTTTTGCCTTTCGACGGAGAGGTGTTGTTGATGAGGATGTTCTTGGAACATCACTTGACGTTTCCTTGTCAGTACTTAGAGACTCTGTGCCAGTATCCGGAGAGTCTGTGACAGTACCCGGTGCTGTCTCCGCCGGGTTCGGTGAAGTCTCTGTCGCTGACCTCTCAACTGCCTCCATACCGGGAGTCGAAACAGCCTGTCCCATCTCCGTCTCAGACACAGAACTCAACCCGGCAAATCCCAACCCCTCGAAAAATCCCTCTCTCTCTCCCTCAATCAGGGGAATGCTCAGTCTCGGTGCTGGTGACCGTGGTGGTGGTGGTGACGACGAAGGTGACACTGAGTGTGATGGTGAGACCAACGGGGACAGCGTCAAGGATAGCCTCCTCCTACTCCTTCCCTTTTCCTTTCCCCTTTCTCTCTCTCTAACCCCATAGAAACCAGAGCGGAGACCCCTATAAGAGTGGGTATTAGAATGAGAGTGGGAGTGGGAGTGAGAGTGAGTGTGAGAATGGAAATACTGTCGCCATTCCCGCTTGCTGCCGCCGGCAAGAGAACAGCTCTCTCCGTCATCACAACCACATCTCCTTCCTTTTGTCTCTTTTCTTCCTCTCCTTCCTCTTGTACCCCTTCCGGTCCTTCCTCTCCCTCTTCCGTCTTCGTCATCATCGTCAGAGTTATCATCGTCGGAGACTTGGTCAGAGTCTTGAAAAAAAAACCCAGAAAGATCATACCCCTCCACAAAACGCATACAAAACCTCTGCACTTCGAACGAAAACGCCGCGAGCGGATCGCGTAGTCTCGTGAATTTGGAGCGGTATTTGGCCGGTACAGTTACTCTTCCTCCTCCTCCTCCTCCTCCTCCTTCTCTTTCAGAAGTTCCGCCTCCGAGGATGAAGCTTGTGAGTGATTGCGTAAACATACGCTCTTCAGCTTGAAATCGATGAAGAGCTCGATCCAGTGTCGTGCATGGCGATAAGGTCCGTCCATTTGATAGGTGGAGGATATAAGACGATGAGGAGGAATGTTGTTGAGAGGAAGAGGAAGATGAGGAGTGGTGGTGGTGAAGAGGGTGCCGGCGTTGGCGGTTTCGGACAGTAATGGCGAAGCTGAGGGCGGAAGGGTGGTTTCCGTCGAGGAGGGGGGTTGACTCGTCGGGTGTAGCGTCTCCTTGCTGAACACCGACACGAGCATTCACAGAAGGCTCCCCGGCCTCCCTCCGTTCCCCTGCCGCCAAGCCGATGCCTTTCACGCCCGCATCTCCCGTGGCGGACGGAGACACCAAATCCTGCTCAGGGGTTGTTGGGGCAGACGATGATGGTTGAGGCGGGGATGATGACGACGATGGGGTCCAGGACCGAAACCCTGACCCTGACCCTGACCTTGACCCCGACCCTGACGCCGAAGTGGCTGTGAAATGAGAATTCTCCGAGCTGTCAATGTTGGGAGATGGCGCTGTGTTATTCTCTCCGCGCCGGGAGTTGGAACTTCCATTTCCATTTCGGAACATATGATGGTGTGCCCCGTTTCTGGACATATGATGATATGCCCCATTTCTGCGGTGATGATCACCATCGTGACCCCGTCCATTCCCCCGGGTATCAGTATGGCCATCTCGTCCATCATAACTCCCTCTCGGCGCCGCCACCAGAATCTGATGCATACTTTTGACGGTACCAGATTGTGCAAGCGAGGTGTCACCCCCTGACCCCCCAGTCTGACTCTGGCTCTGACTCTGACTCTGACCCTGATCCTGACTCTGACCCTCTGACTTGAGGCGCGCTCGGGGCTTATGAAAGTCAAGCGAGAGAAGATGGGTTTGTACAACACCCGATTGGTCAGGTGAGTCGACTGGATCTCGCATGTATTTGTGTACAACGGCAAGGAGAGTCCGGTCGTTGGTGGGGGAAGAGCTGGCAATTCCGCTTCGGAGGGTCCCCGTGCCTGTCTCACTCTCTTGGCTTTTGGAAGTTGAAGACTCAGGTTGACCTTTAGCTTGAGGCTGAGGCTGGGCCTGACCCCGAGACGGTAGAGATCGACCCTGAAGTCGTGCTGCGTGACGTGCTTTGCCATTGTACACTGGGCCGGGTTTCGACTTCAGCACCGGAATCCGAGAACCGCTTGATTTAGAAGGGGTCGACGTCTGGCTCGATGTCGGAGACTCTTTTTTCTCTACCTCTTTATCCATCTCGGCTGACTTTTCGCTGATGGTCTCGAGGGTACCCGTAAACGCTGAGCGCAACACTGGCTTGGGAAGATCCTCCTCTTCCTCTTCTTCCTCTTCTTCTTCTTCTTCTTCGTCGTTCAGATTCCTGGTTATGTTGGTGATGGCGTACCGCGAGGGGTTAGACCAATTTGTCATTTCCGTCTCATCTTTGGGGACGTTGTTGTTGTTATTGTCGTCTTGTTCGTCTGTGCTCAACCCGCGATACATGGCGCGAGGGGTACCAATTTTGGACGAACTTCGTCTCAAGCCTATACAGCACAATATCAGATTCCGTGTAGGTACATTGCACACTGAGATAACTTACCCGAAGGATGGTTCGCCGACATGTTGACGTCGGCGCTCTCGAAACTCGTCGTCTCAGGATCAGTACTCTCTGTCTGGTAACCGCCCGATTCAAGACAGCCTAGCGTGGGCGAGTCTGGAATCGGTTGGTCACGGCCACCTCGATGGACGCTGCTGCTGTCTTCTCGTCGACGACGGGATGATGATGCTGCTGCTGTCGGCGCTGGCCGTTGAGGTTCTCGAGATTGTTCCATTATCCCATCATCCCACTTTTACCAATTTGCTAGAGAAAAGAAATTTTGGGGGTAGTGTTGTGAATTGTGGGAGAAGAAAAGTATCCAGCCAGCGCTGAAGACAAGGAGTCCACTAGGGCTTTTTTTTTTGGTGGCGCAATTTGGGTTCGTCTTGTCCGAGTAGAAGCCGAATTGGCGTGTGACATCTAAGCCGATGACGTTGAAGATGGACCGAAGAATTGCACAGGCATGAAGAGAAGAGAAAGAGAAAAAAAAACGCATCGCATTGCTTCTATCGGAATACCTGGATGAAATTCTTTCGGGGTATAAATCACAGGTTTCATCTGACGGCCATGCAAATACACCCCAGCGACGTTTTCACCAGCATCGTCGATATGTTGGCTGATGTGCGATCAAGTGGTCATTCTAACCAACCAAGAAAGAGGCAAGCAACAAGAACCCCACACAAGCAAACACTCCGTTCCATTCTCAACACCTACCACCACTACTACTACTCCGGGGTTATAATTCCATGTTAATCTCGCAGGGATGCTCCAAGATTTCTGGTCCGGGTACATGTACCGCCACATTCTGCCCGGCGATAAACACGCCGCCGTCACTACCAGACCCACCACAAGTAGGATCCATAGTAACAGTCCCCGAAATCTGCAGTCTTTCCGTCCGATTACCTAGGTCCCCAACCCACATTTATGTGGTTGGTCTTGTCGCCATCGTGGTGAATTGGTAGGTGCAGTCGCACTTATGGCTACCTGACCTACCTACCTACCTAGGTAATCCCAAGCTTGCTAATCCTGCTGTAATAACTTTAAAGGGGACACTCCCTTGCTGGTCAACTCAACAGCTCAGAAGTTGAGGCTAGAAGTTCTTGACGTGGTGGAGTCGGACACGAGCATATTGGACGAGAACATCCTACTCTTTATGGGGGCAGTTATGCTGATATCACCTGATGGAGTAGGCAGGTTTTGAAGCTGGGTCCGTGGAGAACCACTCCACGCCCGAGAGCAATGCCAGTACCCCATAGAGAGAGCAAGGCCTTCATCTCATCTGACTGTGTTTCTCCATGTATTGCTTGTACTGCTTGTGATGCTAGTGCCGCTTGCAGTTTGACTCAAGCTTGGACTTGTAAAAGTACGGCTTGCAGCAGTACTATACTATACATGGAATGGTAGTAGAGCACAATGGTCTGGTTGCGACGGGAGCTTGATTTGACTAGTAGACCAAAACCAAGAAGAACAATGCCAAGTGATTGGAACCAAGTAAGGTAACCTGGTAGTTTAGAGAGGTACCAAATGGACTAAGAAATTCGGGCAACAAACCGCAACAAGGATGACCAAACAGTTCTACCATGACTCATACAGGTACCAGTGTCGAGATACCCCATGCAGAGTCTTGCCTAGACAAATCGTGCAAGACTTGTTAGGTATTACAGAGGCGATACCCGGCGGAACCATAACAAGCCCGTCAACAACAACCTTTGTATCCCGCCTGCGTAGTATGATATTGGGAATACTAACCCGGCGAGCAGTACGCCTGGGCGGGCGAGAATAACCCTGCGAATGGGATTGGATGCTACCTGATTTTCTTGGGATTAGTCTCGGGATAAAAGTCTGACAATCTTTAATCTCAGAATATATCGGATCACTTACAATGTCGCCGAAGCTGACAACGAGGACTTTTACATTCTGTCCAACTCCACTGTCCCCATTCATCCATCATCCTATCCACTTGACCAACACACTTGAACCAGCTCAGCACCTTGAGTTCAACTTAACATAACATACCCATACCCTCTCTCCCTACGTCTTCTCCTCCTCCGGGATCTCTCATCCGCTATTAAAACGAGGATAAATCTCAAACAGTCAATTTGGCCATAAACCTCGGCCACATCCGCCACATCCATCAGCCCATCTTCCGTACGACGTTCCAGCGAATCTCCAGCCTGTAAGAAGATTTCTATCATCCAAATATGACCCCTCCGCGCGGCGTGGTGAATGGGACAGAATCCACTGGAATCAGGCTCACCAAGGAGGAGTTGGCGGCGGTTGTGTTGCGTGTTGAGCGTGAAATAATATTGGGCGATTCCTAAATGTATTTTTTTTTGGCATTATCAACAGGTGCATTGAACTAAACGAAAGGATGCAAATAGGACAAGACAGGTAGATGCCTAGAGAGAGACAGAGAGTAGGTAAGAGTTAAGTGACATACCGACAGCCCCCCTCCGCGCCGCCACATGCAAGATATTCCCCCCCGTCCTTTCTACAAAAAACTCCTGAAGGAATTCATCTTCCGGAATCCCGGATAACTCAAAACACGTGTTCTCAACAAGATACTTGAACGCAGAAACATTATCAGCACTAGCGAGTAAGCAGAGATGTTCGATTCGCGCCGTGGGGAGGAGAGACATTATGCTGCGATGGGGGGCGGGTGTGCCGAAGCGGTGGTGGGGGCACATTTCTATCTCTGAGTGTATTATATTTCCAGGTAAGTACCTAGATAACAAGTTTAAATGTGTGATGGGGACGGGAGTTGAAGGGAGGCTAAATCTAATGTAGATTTCAGCCCTAAGGTGCCTAGATAGATGACATGGATGATTTGATCCAGTATCCCTCCTCCTATATACATCACCACCAGATAACCAGAGAAAGAAACCCGTCTTCCGATACACGGCATGCCAAACAACAACCGTCCAACGCACCCCCCCATCATATGACACGTCCATCCCGTCTCAAGCAAAGCAAACATAGCAGTTCCTCATCCTACAACAAACCAACGGTCTTTACTCGTTTTCTCGTTTGCTTCCATGTTGCTTGCTTGTCAGTCACTCAGTCAGGCAGCGTGCGTAAGTCTGGCCTAGTCTGGTCTGATAAACACCCGTCGGTTCGGGCCCACAAGTTCATTCCAGTCGGATGCACGGAGAAGACCAAGACAAACTTGGCCCGCAGACCCACAGATCCGCAGACCCACACGCCCGCGAACCCGCGAGACAAACATCTCTGTCTCCGTCATATGTCCGTAAGCCAGAGCTTGCAGTTTGCAAGCGCAAGCGCAAGCGTAAGCACGAGCCGTGTTTGCAATCGGCAGTGCCCAAAAAGACGGAAAGAAAATATGGTGTGACGAGCAAGTTGAAAAGCCAAAAGACGTCACAGCGGAACAGACGGACGCAAGGAGGAGGGACGGCAGAGAGGTGGGGGGAAAGGAAAACAGAGATACGAAACCGAGGGTTAAAAAACGCGGGAGGTGAGAAGAGCTAAAAGACAGAGGGGAAAAAAAGACACAGAGACAAGAGAGAGAGAGAGAGAGAAGGACCAGAGAATGACGGGATAAAAAAAAAGGGGCCCAAAAAAAAGAAACCACCTCCCTCGGTAAGGATCGAACTTACAGCCTCCAGATTAACAGTCTGACGCGCTAGCCAATTGCGCCACGAGGGATGGGATGAATTGTTGGAATGGGCTTCGGGAAAGTGGGGTTATTACTGCATGATGCCAAGATCGTCGCCCCGAGGGGAAGAGACCCTTCTCACCCGCGGCAGACCACCCAGGTTGAACACATCAGATCGAGCCCCTTTGAATACGGGAAAAACAAAATGACACTCCATAATAGGTAGCTCTACAGTCTATATTGCAGTTGATATCAAATCAACATGCCACCTCCCGCATGCACATGCCCCACAACACCGCCCAGCCCAACCTCGATGCAACTCACAAACCCTACAGGATACCCCCAGATACACCAGTCTACCCAAGTGTCATCTTACAACCGTCACTTCAACTCCAACAGTATCACTCTCTAATTGTTGAATGAGGTACAAATGTCAAATCTCCACTAGGGATCGACCGTTCACTCCACAAAATATCCCCTCCTCCCCCTCTCCGCTACCCGAACATGCCGCAAATTCGGCAACGTAATATACTGTTCTGGATCCTGCGGCAGCAGCTGCTTAAAGATAGGCTGCGACCCCGCCGAGCCCTTTTGCAGCCGATCCTCCATGATAAGATGCAGCCTCTTTGTCGTCAAAAACGGACTCACCACCGACGGTTGCGCGAGCTTATTGTTGGGGTCATCGTCGGACCGAGGGAGCCCTTCCCCTGGAACCCAGGCGTCGAGAACATCGCATAGTGCGGCGGTCATGTCGTCTGAGGTCGAAGACTCAAAGCCGCATGCGGCGAAGAGGTGTTTTGTGAACCCTTCAGCGGCCGGCGGAGGTTGCCAGTTGACGTGGCGGAGGTTGGCGCCACCGGCAGCACAACAGTCGAGGATGAGGAGGAGGTCGCAGGCGGCGCCGAGGACGATGGGGCGGATGGCGTCCCATTTTATTTCCGAGACGGGGCGATAGCGTTCGTATTTCTTGGTCAGCTCGTGGTAACGGTCCGACTGGCGATGTAGGCAGGCCTCGCCTGTGACCATGGCTTTGTAGAGCTCTGCTGCGGCGGCCTGTGACCACTGGATGTCGTTGGGATACTCGTGGCTGCTAAATACCAGCTCGTTGTCGTCATCCAGACTACCGTGGCCGTGATAGTACACGATCAGCAGGGTGTCTTCGGCCGCCAGTCGCGTGAATTGGCGAAGCTTGCTCTGCACGGCCTCGAGCGATCGCTGCATGGGAATTAGAAACTCGTGCACTTCGTAACCGTAGCTCTCTAGTGTGCCGCGCAGTCGCTGGGTCTCATCCTCCAGGGAAATGTAGTCGGCGCTAGGGGGAGCAGTATACGGCGCAGTCCGCAGGTCGTGGAACGACCAGGTCAAGATTAGCGCATGCACCTGTACATACTGCGGATGCAGTGGACGGTTGGATCTACACCTGTTAGTCTCATCACTCAGGCCCACACTCACTCACGGGGAATCACTTACATGGAAACCGCCCTGTCCACCCGTCCAGGACTCAAGCTAACCCCCTTCCTCCTCACCACTCCCCCAGCACCAACACGACTCCTCCCATCCACTCCATAACTGGAACTCCTCCCTGAAAGGGCCTTCCTTCCCCCACCCAGATTCATCAACTCCATCCCATACCGCAAATCCTCATGATACCCCATCGGCACCGACGGCGGCATCGGAACTGGCAACCTCGGCGCACTATGGCTATGTCGCCCTGGCTGCTCAATCAGCTGAAACCCCCGCTCGTAGCGATCCCTCCTGCCATCTCTATCCCTATCCCTCTGTCCATCACGATCCCTATCTCTCCTCCCATGTCCATCAAGGCCATAATACCTCGACTCCATCGCCGCCATATCTGGCGTCCTCGCGCGGGACACTGGTCGCGATGGCGGTCGTGAAGCCGGACGCGACGCAGTCCTCGACGTCGTACGGGATACTGACTGTCTCTCACCCGGCCATGGTGTGGTATACACCTTTGGCGTAGACCTGGTGAAACGTTCGTCATGGTAGTATTTGACAAGGGGTCGATGGACAAGGTGCGGGGTATTGTCGCGATCTCGGTCGAGCTCGGAATCGTTCGAAGAGAAGCCGGAGTCAGAAGACGGAGGATATAGAGAGCAGAGGGACCTGGCGCGGGCGTGGCGGGCGCGGCCATGACCATGACCGTAGGTGATGCTGTTGGGTCGAGACAGACGGCGCTTGAGGGAGGCGCGCTCGTGTTCCGGGTCTACAAAGACAAAGGATTCCCTTTCCGAGTCGCGGTCGCGGCTGCGGTCGCTATCGCGGGTCCGGTCTCGTCGGTGACGGCTAGGCTTGTTCTTGTGTCGAGACGCAGCTCTGTTCCCGCTTCCGCTCCCGCTTCCGTTCCGATGTTCACGCTGCCGTCGAGAGGTACGCAACCGAGAACTCGACGGCGAGCGCCTGGATGACTCAAATCCCTCATCCCATCCCTCCGCCACGTACTCATACCCCAGCTGGCGGCGGTCGGTCTCAAACTTGCTCATGGTTGTTGCGTCGTCGTTGGCGCTGACGCTGGGCGCGGATGTCGCCCCGGATCGCGAGGGGCAGTTCCCGCTGTAACGCAAGGTTGTCGAATGCGCTGAGCTGGAGCCAAAATCTCATGCGATAAATACAGCAAGCCAAGGAGAATATCCAAAAGACATAATCATGCAAAGGGACTTGGAAGCAAAGCTGGCGCAAACTAGGCAGACAAAAAGGCCTCCAGGTCTCACAATCTTATCACGATGGAACAGGGAATGGAGGGGAAACTGGTCACATTTGACACCTGGGGCTGACAGCCAAGCCTCCCTCCCTCACACTCCTGCATGCGCTACAACCTACGCCCAATTCTGCCCAATCGCGGGCCCTTGACACCTGACAGCAGCGCGTCGCCCGCAAAGTCGGGCAAGGCGAGTGGACACAACGTGGCAGGCCACCAGCAAGACGCTTGCGAAAGCCCTGGGATTGGTAGCATTTATTGCTCTGCATCTAGTGGTTCACCCAGAAATTGCCCCATGACGTCTGGCCCGAGACTGAGGCTCTTGGGTCGCATGTCGGGTATGCATATTCTGCATGTCTGGGTTTCCCCACCATAATATCTGCTGCATACTAGGCGAGTCTTTGTATCTTTTATCATTATTCATGCTTCGTTATTTCGTACCAGGATACCTTCCAGTAGGTCAAATGCTTCCGCGTCGAAATCGCCGTAATCCGTCTCTTGCGAAGGCGCCAACTCGAATTTTGATCGGTTCGCCTCCACGAGCTTTGACAACTCGGTCGCACACTCGGTTGTGCGCGGTTGACTTTGCTGGTTGGTCAATGAACCAGCGGGTGTTTGCATCCGACCCGACCTGGCCGGTTTTCGCGGTTCCGGTTGACGACGCCCTTCTCGCTGAGTCTCTCGTCCGTGCTCTTCTCGAAGAAGCTCTTCTCGAAGAAGCTCCTCTTGCCTCTGCTCTTCTTCCTGGAGCTCCTTTCGTCTGCGCTCCTCCTCCTCAAATGTCTTCTTGCTTCTGTCCAAAGCAAATAGGTACTCTGGACCCAGACCGCTTGACGTGAAAAATCGTGGTGGCGAGGCTCTTGGGCTTGTATTGGCTTCTGGTGCCGCAATAGCCGGTAGAGAGATATCGCAAGGAGGGTGCATTGAAGCCTGCGAAACATTTCCCGAGGATCGCATCGAATTTTGGGAGACACCTCCCAGGGCACGCATCGACGTCTGGATGGCGTTTCCGGAGGACCGAATCGAATCCTGCGAGACCTTTCCCGGGTCGCGCATGGACGTCTCTGCGGCATCTCCCGAGGACCAAATTGAATCCTGCGAAATATTTCTCGAGGAACTCATCGATGTCTGTGATAGGTGACCTGGTGCAAAAGTGCGCGAGGCTATGGCTGTAGGTATACCTCGTCCTGAGCTCTGTCCTAGGCTCTTTCTAGAGCCCTGCCCTGGGCTCTTCCCTGAGCTCTGACCCTGAACTGAGCCACTCGAATGTGGCCTCTTGAAAGGCGGGGGACCTAGTTCGCTACCTTTTCCTCTCTGCATCGGCTTTGGCGGCGCCCATCTTCGTGTAGCGGAAGGTGGAAAGCTGGAGTTAAGTTGTCTCTCTGTCAACGAAGCAGCCCGCACTGTCTCGCATGGTTCGGTAGGTCTGCTTGGCGTCCCGGTGCCCTGTTCAACATCTCGTATGTCCTGAGAAGAGAGAATGAGGTCCTGAGTCGATATAAATGGGAGGATCTCGTCCAGCTCCTGTTTTTGTTCAGGTCGAAGGGGTGTAGACTGGACTGATCGAAATACGGGCTTCGGCGCAGGAGGTTTATTGAATAACGGCACTGAAGGTCGTTTGAACGGTGGCTTTCTTACGACTGGTACTTCTTCAATGCCTTCTAGTAACTCGCGAGCTTCCTGTGACGGTGTCGGGAGCACATCATCAATATGAGCCGCCAGAAAAAGCTGAGTGCTGGTTGGCGGTTCAGTGCTCAGCTCTTGTGGGCGACCATTTCTCGTCACGCGGTACTGAGGTGTAGAAAACCCGGAGTTAGCCATCTTGGTGTGTTTGGGCAGAAATTTGGGTGTCTGGTATATAGTCTTGGGCCCTGCGCTCTTAGATATCGCATTTGTTGAGGTTATCACGCTCGTGGGCTTGAAAACAGGGGATGCGGCTGGCGAATGTCGTAAAATGGGAGGATGCGAAGGTCTACAAATAGGGGGGAGCAATGCGGAACCCTGTGCAATGGGAGGACGCGCACTAGTGGTAATAGCCAGTGTCTTGAGTGGCGCTTTGATGACAGCCGAGGGCTTCGGAGGAGGCACAAGGGTTTGATGTATCGGTATCTCTGTGGCAGGTTTCGCCAGCTGTTGGGGTTTTATCCGAGGCTGAACGTCTAACCTTGAAGAGACTGATGGAAGTTGACTTGAAGGTTCAGGCGTTGGCAAGCCACCAGACGTTGTTCTTGGGGCATGCTGCGTCTGTTGGCAGACGCGCCCAGCATTTCGCCCAATCTGAGGTTTTGGCGTGATATCCCTCTGCTTCTCGGGCCGAATATCTTCAGTCGGAATACGCTGCGATATCCTCGGCTTGCCCTTCTCTCCTGCATTGTCTACGATCGTGCCGGCTGGTGGCTGTAGCCCGATCGACCGCTGCTGATTTGATGTGACTGGGTTGGTCGTGAAGGGTGAACGCCGTGTTTTCGGTAGTCCAATTGGTTTGGAAATCGTCGGATTGGTGACATGCACACTTAGTTGAGTGCTGCTCTGCTTAATTTGTTTCCCAGGTTGTGATTCCTGGTTATCGTCTCGTGATGACGGACGTGAACGTTGTGTAACCTTCGTGATTGATGGTTCATTGCTCAGTGTCGCGGCAGACCGTATATATCTTCCGCGACCCACGGCGTGCCTCGCCTGTGATCGCGGGGGTGGTGTGTCGCATATCCTCTCAACCTCGGGCGGTTCTTCGGGCTGTTCCACCGACGCCCCCTCAGGCTCTGGGACGGGCAGCGGAGAACTCAGAAGTTCCGGAATGTCGTCTAGTTCCCCCCGCAGCCCATTCTCTTCAATCTCTCGCTGCGACGTCCGTTGACTCGTCCGTGGTCTCTTATGCGGTGGCTGGTTCTCCTTCTCGCAGTCGGTCGCTAATTGATCATCGCACTTCGACGTCGCTGGCATTACCTTGGCCCCTTCCGAGTTCCGTTTTTTTCCAAAGCCGTTACCTCTGAGAAAGCTCGACAGGGTGCCCTGACTTGGGCGCACATCAACAAGCGGGAGCCCCTTCTTTCGTCTGTCGTTCATGACCTGTTCTTCCTTTGCCTTTTTCTTCTCGCGTGCGATTCGGGCTTTGTTGGCCTGCTTGTCCTTGTCAAGCTCTTTTCGAATTCGCTCCTGCTCAGCGAGCTCGAGTCGGCGCTGTTCGGCTTTAGTAAGACGGGGTCCCCGGGTAGACTGTTGGTAGAGTTTCTTGGCTTGTTTGGACGTCATCGGCGGCCTGGTCATGACACCTGTATCGGGGCGCGATACGAGGCCCTGCACTCCCATCGGGTTGGGCACCAGCGTGAAGGTGCCTTGTCGGGGCGCCATTGCGACATGCTGCACAGGCAGGCTGGCCTGCAATCTGAGATCTACTGGGATGTTTGTGAGGTGATGCAAGATGAATTGATTGCGTCCCCGCGTTTTCTCTTGGCACTGCACGAAAATGGTGGGAGATCACGTGAGTGGGGTTGCTGACTACCGACTAGGCCCGAGTGCTGGCCCGAGTGCTGTCCCCAGAACATCATCATTGAGCTCTTTAACAATGTCTTTATGCCGTACTTTAGCGTATCTAAGAAAGCACGTCTACTGTGACGAAATGCACGAGTTGGCCGTTGACAGCCTCTTCCCTCACGCCAGCCCTCAGCCAGTCGACGACAATGCCATGCGAGTCCTCCTTCTGCAAGACCCTGCCACTCGCGTACTTGCCTGGACTGGTTTCGATGGAGAAGTGGGCCGACACTCTCCCCTCCCGCAGCGAGCACTTTAGTACCAGCGGCTCTTGTTTCTGGCCAGACCACGATGTAAATCTCAGCCGACAGGAGAACTCCCGTAACCCTTGCGTTAGGAAAAGGCTTCGCTGCGTATCCCAATGCCCCGCTGGCTCAATGCTTCTTTCATGCAGCTGGTAACGCGCCTTCTTGAGCGCCTCCTTCGCCCGGGACAGATCAATGCCATTTCTGTGGCTGGAAGCTAGCATCACCGCCAACACGGGCGACACGATCTTGCTAATGTAGAACATGCGGGGCTCGGCCACCTCTCGACCGACTCCCTTGGTCTCAGAAAGCTGGTCGGGAAACACTCTGGTGTAGACATCGCAGCCGTGCTGCTTCAGGAATATCCCAAGGTCCTGGTCAGAGCCCCGCCGGTAACATCCGAGGTTCAGCACGTAGGTGGCATCGCGTCCCGACCGTAGCCCACCGCCCGCAACCGGAGTCACGCGCAGCCCCTTGCTCGTCACAACGAACTCGTCATTATACATGGGATCGTCCCAGAGCTCGATATCGGTGCAGTCAGCGAAGTCCTTGGGCTCCAACGCCAAAATTCCCCAGTATTTCTGCGACGTCGCCTTGGTCCTCCATGCGAAGAGGCTGAGATCATTGGATTCCTTGATGATCTCCTCCTGGAGGCGGATGAAGGCCTTGTTTCCCTCGCCGTAGAGCATGGGTATCTGCACCCCGAAAATGCCGAGGAGACAGTAGGCCATGTCCTCGGCCCGGGTTGTCTGTCTGCTCGCAGCCCACGCCATGCGCTGAGCCACAGGGATTGTCGAGAGAAGCGCCGCGTTGTCGAGCACCCGCTTGTTGATGCGTGTGATCTCAGCAAGCTCGGCGCTTAGTGTTTTCTTTTCCCCTTCAAACTCCCAGTCCTGGTTGTAGAAGCCGAGTCGCGGAGGTGCGATCAGCTCCTGGAGAGTCCATCCTCGAGTAAACCATCGACACTTAGCGAGGCGCTCGATTCTCTGACGAAACAAGGGTTCGCTTTCAGATTGAGCAGTGGAAGAAGTTGCGTCACTCTTCCAGTCGTCTTTCCACCGCTTCCCCTTTGCCTTGGTGTCGCCGCGCTTCGCGGTCGATGTTGCATCCCACCATCGGCCGCCTTCGCCCCTCCACTCTTCATTCTGGCTATCGTCCTCTTTCCATGTCACTTCATCGCTCGCCTTGCTCTTCTTGTCTCTGTCCCTCTGTTCGTTCTCTTTGCTCCTCCGGTCTCCGTCCCTCTGTTCGATCTCCTTGCTCTTCTTGCTCTCGCTGCTCTCATTGCTCTTCAAGTCTGACAGGTAGGCGTAGCAAACATAAGACTCCTGATACCAGCGAAACATGGAGTTGATGGCTTCGGTCAGCTCGGCACTGCTGCTCTTGTCGATGCAGCAGGTGTCAACCCATGCCCACTCGATGCCCGACCGCTGGGCGAGGTAGCATGTCTGGGCTATCTTCTTGTAGCCCTTCAACTTGCGCTGCTCTTCACGCGACAGCTGCATGAACTGCTGGAAAGTCACCTCTTCTTCTTCCCATGTGTGCGACAACACGGCGTAGCGCTGAGGGATGTCCCGTCCCCAGAACTCCTTAAGCTCCCTGGTCTTGGTGTTGATGAGTCGCATTTCGTACGCTGAATGCGGAAATTTCGATCGAGATGCTTACCAGAGCTGCGGAGCGTCTGTTTGGTCTTTTAAGGCGGCCATCGCCATCAGCCGCAATCGGGGGTTGCTGCGCCTGCCTGCAGCACCGAGCATCCGAGGCAGTGCAGGTCTGACCCCCGCTCGACTCCCGGTGTAACCCTACTGCATCTTTAGTGTACATCGCCATATACGAAGTATGCTGTCTCAAGTTTGGCCTGTGGTTACTTTGGCGTTAGTAGTAGTGCCTCAGACGTCCCCAGATGAACAGGGCATGTCGCGAGAAGTTGGATGCTAACAATCCCCAGGACTATCCGCCCAGAAACCCTGCTATAAGCCTGTAAATACCGAAGCACTTCTCAGCCAAAAGAACAATCACAATACAGAGACATGGCGCAATTTCTTCCGAGTGACATTCTGGTCTGCCACAGCTCCAGATTCCAGGTGACCCTGCCGTTGATCACAGCCGCTCCTTCCTTCTATGTTATCAGCATTGCAAAAGGGATCCCTTGCGCAAATCTTCGAGAGCAAGCCGGGTTTTCAGTGATTGCGATTCTCGCCGCAAACCGCCCTGGTCATCTGCATCACCGGTTCAACTAGGGATCAGTACGTACCTGCCCATTGTTTCTTCTTCTCAGCTTCCAATTCTTCGTTTCAGCCACGCGACGGTCGGTTTAAGTTAGCTACCCAAATCCACTGGTGGAATCTCCAGTCTGCCTACGACACACCATCCCAGTGCCACCGGAGCCAAAGCATTAAAGTCTCCTTGTTTTTCAGCTTCCGGCACTTCCTCCCGTCCACCACCAGGCGTCAAGATGGACACGCGAGCCCAGTACTACTTGGAGCACAGAGCCTTGGCTAATCCAGCCTTGCGCCAAACAGAGTTCCGCGCAACTCTGAACCAGGAGAGCGAAACTGGCAAGACGGTCCAAGAAATACACGATTGTCTCCCCCCGGCACATCCGGCCGGCGTTAAAATACTACTCGACAGATTACGGAGCTCGTACAATCCCAAGTCATATCGCGGGCCGGGCGATGGCACTGCTACTGCTGATGTGAACAGTGCACTCGATCGCTTCGCCCCCATTGTTCCCAACTTGCGGGATGCCTGTCGCGCCGTTGGCCTGGATGATGAACAGTTCTCACAGATTGATTGGTCAAAGGGCATCGAGATTCCCCAAGTCCCGACGATTACCCTCATGCCACATCAATTGTGCGATGCATACAACGCTGCATCGAGAGCTGGACAAGTCATCAACTCGTTGGTCCTGGCCAACGACAGTGGTACCGGCAAGACGTCTACTGCTCTTGCTGCTATATACATGCGCTACCTGGCGGTGAAACAAGGGCTGCAGAACGGAGAGAAGAACGCAGTGGCTTTTCCTCATTTGGTCGTCGTCGAGGAGACACTCATCCCTCAGTGGTTCACTGAGGCAAACACATTGTGGTCCAGTGCGTTTGACCTCGTGGTTATACATGAAGGTCGCAACTCACTCGATGAGACAAACCCGATGTACCAATTCTGCTACGACAACTTCTCTACGCCCAAACTTCTGCAGCTCAGCTCCGACGTGGGGAGAAAGGATCCCAACGTGAGTCTTTTTGCTACCGTTTTGGCCAGCCATAGTGGTAGTAAAGTGGATACTAACAAGCTGCGCCAGACTGCTAGAACAATACTCCTAACAAGCCCTGGCACTATCAAGCGACGGTGTGCAAGCGTCCTCATGAAGGACGTAAAGGCTGGTTCCGCGGCACACTCTGATCCTCGACTGCTCGATTGCTATGGAAGGAATACCAATACACAAGACATTTTCGGCGGCAACAAAATAATTGACGTGCAGAGAGCTGTGGCAGCACTCAAGAGTGCGATAGACTCGGCTAGGGCACGGCAAGAGCTTGCCGTGCAGGAGCTTCTAGACGCACTCGATGGCTGTGACAGGCACGAAATACACGAAGAACTTGATGTCCCTACTCAGATTTAGAGCTTAGAGCGTCTCCCTAGTCCAGAAAACCAGCAAGCAATCAGGGACCTTGCGCGTAAACTCTTGAGCCCTGAAGTGCAGATCTCGGATCAGGCTCTGCAGGAATACTTCACGTCTCTTGCCAACCTCAATCGGACTAGATCAGAACCTGTGACTATGAAATCTGTGGAGCTGAGTCTATTAGCAAGCAACGGTGGCGATCAGCCTACATTTGATGTTGTATGCTACGACGAGGCTCAGTGCCTTCACAATCCCAAGAGCACGACAGCACGCATTGCAGCGCTCATCCCAAAACGGGTGATGCTCATGATGACGGCTACGCCACTCCTGAACAAGATCGAGGATATACACGGCTTTGCTTAGCAGGCACAGCGCGCTGGAGGACTGAATTTGAGGAATGGCATACCAAAAGGCCTGAGTTGGACATTTCTCGCACGCGATTGGCAGCCATTTCTGGGCTGTCATATCCCACCGCTGTCTGGACTGGACCAAGACCAAGTTGCCCATGTCCAGCCGCCGAGCCCAGCCAAATTGCAGCAGCTATTTAGGGTGATCTTTCCAGAGGGCCTGACCAACGGGGATGCCCTAGTTGACGCTGCCAAGAAGGGGAATCGATGGTGGTGTCTGACTGAGCAGGCTATGAGGCTTGTGCATACCAAGGCCAGAGAGGGCAGCAAAGCTGAGCAGCTAGATGTCGTTTATCGGGCCATTTACGCCATTATATTCTCGAGACGAGCGATGAGTACGGTTATCACGACCCCTGATGGAATAAGACGCTCACCTATGGACGGCATGCCTCCATTTAACATCGCCACGGCAATGCTCAAATATGGAAAAGGAGGCAACTTGGGCCTGGTCGGGAATCAGGCGACCGATGACCTGGTCGAAGAAGTAACATCACTTATGGTCAAATCCATGAAAATCTTGTCACATGTAGGGGATGGAGATTCCGGAAACCATCCTCCAGCACGGTCCATGAGAATGGTAATCCACCGGCAGCTAAAACTCCTCGCCGTTGACTACAAACTCTTTGTGGCGAGCTTCGGAGATGATATCAAGACTCGGCACCAAGACGCCGGCCTCATTGACCGTGACATATGTCGAGTGAAAGGTGAACTCGAGAAGATGGTGGTCGCTGTGTGGGAAAAACGCGAGATAGCCCGATACAAGGGCATAGAGTCTCCACCCCCGGCGCTGGGGGTACAACACACCCAACAGCTAGTCAAGCATGACCTGGACGGCGGGCTATGTTATCTTTATGAGTTGACAGCTGGGAACCCACTTGTACTGGCTCCGACCGCTGACCGATTTGCCATGGCAAATTTCGCAATGACTGACGCGCCCGTCATCTGGAGTGTTGTAGACCACATCTTCAGAAACAAGACTAAGAGACAGGAAAGGACATTGGTGTTTTGCGAATCGGCTATTGTGCAGCAGTAAGTTCCCGCCATCCTTTTCTATCCGGCGTTCTCACATGCAGGTTCCTAGGATGTTGGTTGCCGTTCTTGGCAAATTATCGTTGGCCGTTCTATCATTCAACAGTTCCCATTCACTTCAAGAACGGGATTTGGCTTGTCAAAAGTTCAACGACCCAACCTTCAAGGCTGATGCTATGGTACTAACCCTCTCGCTTGGGGGCTCCGGGCTCAATCTCCATAAGAGCTGCCGTTTCGGCATTATCGCGCAGGAGTCTTGGTCCAAGCCAATCACCAGACACGCCATGGGTCGTCTTTACCGCATAAGGCAAACCCAGCCCGTAGAGTGGACAATTCTCCGCACCACAGGCACATACCACGAAATATTGAATGATCAGAGCTGTCGCAAGTACGCCGAGCAGATTCGGTTTGAGTGCCGGATGCCAATTTGGGTCAAAGATGTCACTCTCCAACGCATGATTGCGTATGAGATGATGCGAGGGACGTTCGCGCACCCGTATAACCTCTACTCGTGGGTAGTTGTCCCACCAGCTGTCCCCTCCGAGTATGCCAATGCCGCGATGGAAAGAGTCGGCAACTTCATTACACTTGCGGTCCATTATATGACCAGCGTGGACAAAGACGACTCAGCGCTGGAGCAAGATATGACAACGCTAGCAAAGCATATCCGTCGAGCGTGTGTCTACCTTTCTCGTATAGAGCCTTCTTCTAATGACCCGACGCCAGATTCATGGCGAACGTTTTTGGATGTCGTTGTGATGTATTCAGAGAATGTAAACTCGCATAACTTTCTGTCTGGTAGATGCCTCTTTCCATTCTGGGATATTGAGGCAAAGCTCGGGCTGCTTGACAAGTACGAGGACGACTTTCTCGAGCGATACAACGGTGAGTTTGACAAGAACGGGGATGGAAAGGATGAGTATGAGAGCGATGAAGAGATGTAGAATTGCTTGGGGGCTTGGGATGGTTGCGGGGGCTTGGGTCTGGTGCTCAGAAAGGTGATTCGGCTCTTGACTTGCATTGGATGTGGTTTAGCTGAGGAAGGGTTTTGAAGGTATTGGCTAGATGGTATTGAACAATAGACAAGCGGATTCAAGGAGATCGAGTGGTACCTGCTGCGTTAACATGACTTTACCTGTCATTCTCTGCTTTTAGGCGGCTCGGGGGTTTTTTTTTTTTCGCCGAACTTGCTGAGCACACGCACCCGATGCCCGACGAGTTTGACCTAGTTGGGGGTTAGGGGTCGCGGTTGTGACGCGAAGAAAAAACAAAGCTGGGGCCTGAAGTTGCAAAACTGAGCAGCTTGCTCCAAGCCGGCTTGGTTTACGTTCTGACCGTGTTCATCTGATTGACTCCTCTCGGTTCATGTTCGCCCCGTTGATTCGTCCTGTGCTGTTGATTCGTCCCGGTGATCTATCATGTTAACATGGCTGGGGTCTGGTGGATGGATTTACAAGGCTGCCCGAATGCTTTAGGCAGGTAGGTTAGGTTAGGGACCTAGGTAGGTAGGTACCTGCCTTACCGGGGATTGGTGCAGAGCTGCTGGTGTCGAACAGGGTGCATAAAGGTATCAAGGTAGGTAAGGTAGTTAGGTACAAAGTGCTTGGGGTGGGTCTGGTGGCAGTAAGAATCCTGTCGCGTACAAGAGGCGAGGCTGGGCTGAGCGCGCGGCATTGACGCGCCACTCGACTGTAGACCCCGAAGCTAGGGATGAAGTTGGTTCGCCGGCGTAATACTCTAGTTAGACTAGCACTGGAATTGAAACAGAGCGTAGATTGCAAATTATCGTAGCGAAGTTATGTGTGAAGCCTGGCGCAGCGTTGTGGCGATTGGCTGGGTTGAGCTGGTCCAGCCCTAGGCTTGGCGCAGCCTCGTCTCGTCACATTTCATGTTCTCTACAAGGTTCAGTCTCTAGATGTGGCCCAGCGTGAGTGAAAGTGAAAATACGGCTGGTGACGGATGATGTGCAGCCTGTAGCGTGGCGTGGTGTGGTGTTTCTCGCGCCTCGAGTGAGTCGTGTCATGGAGACGGGAACGAGGGAGCCGTCGGTCGGACTGGGCTGGGCGCAAGCGGGCAGGGCGATTGAATTTCTTGGCCCTATTCAATTGAATTGATAAGATGCCTGTTTGTACGCCATGATTCTCTCGATTTAGCGACAATGTAGAGTCCGAAAGTCGGAGGCAGAGAGAGCAGGGGCTGAGCGTCGTCGCGAATGCTGGATGGTGGCTTCGTCCGGTCAATTGCGATGGAAGCGCGCGATGCGACGATGGTGGCAATCTACAGAACGAGACTACCAGTTCCTTCATAGTCAGGTAGAGAATCAATTGAATTCATCGTGAGGCGCGTTGATGACCATGAGTCTGGTGTTGAGTGGCTGTAGATTCGATCTCGCCGTGAGCCCTGAGCCTCAGCGAGCCCAATCCCGGGTCGGGCTGGCACCTACTCCCGCCCGTAGCAGTAGTCCCCTCGCGCGCAGCGAGGCCATCGTAGCTATCTCAGCGACTCGGTGTGCTAGGGTTACTAGGGTTGTGGAGAACGGCAGCTGAAGACGCGACGTGATCACGGCGCCTGCTGAAAACCCGTGCCGGATCGTGTCGCGATGCCCCTCAGCCTCGGGGATACCCCATCTTCAACCCGATTTTTCCCACCCGCGTAGTGCAAGCGCGCGCCCAAAACAACTTTGCAAATATATTCCAGAACGTAGAATTTACAATTCCAACTTTGGAGTTGATGAAAAGTGCTTGCGTGGGCGGTGATTGATTGATGAAGTGGTGCGCGATCCTCCCGGCCGAGGCTGTCACGACATGCCAACTTAGAGCGGGCTGCGGGCTTGACAGGAAAAGTGGGGCTGTCTGGGCGGCCAATTGACCAATCACAGGCCGTTTTGAGGGCAGTGGGGCTGGCAATGACAAGAAAAGTGGAGCAAATTCTGGCAGTGGCCCGAGCTTCTACTGGTTTTCCTATAAATTCTCCCCTCCACCCCTCTATTCTTCCTCTTTTCTTCTTCTTTTCATCATCTTCTTCAGATTGCAACTGATCTTCTCTGAACTGCCTCCTGGAAAATCACTTGCCATCTGATCTGACTTCTCACGAGCTTACTCCCCCAAAGCTCAGTTGACCCACTTTTCTCTCCCCTCGACGCGAGCGATCTAAACAGCTCCCTTCGAACAAACAGTCTTCTCCTCTGATCTTTGAGGTCATCTTCTCTGAACTCGAGATCATCATCTTCCAATTCGGAAGATTTTGCAACTTTGGCAAATTGCTTCTTGCTGGTAAGAAACTATCCCGGCGACAATTTTTTGTGGGTCTGGAAACTGACAGCCTTTCAGCCTTATCGGAAATCATCTCCTCAATCAGCAAAGATGTCTGCCTCAGTCACTCAGACTGCTTCTAACAACTTCGCTTGCGCGGTTGCCAACTATATGCTCACTCCCATGGATGACGAAATGGCCTACTCGACCGACAATATTGTTGCTGCTGTGGCCAACTACATGCTCATTCCCCGCGAGCATTCGAAGAAGAGCAATATGGCCCATGCTCCCTTCATCGACAACTTTCTGCTCCTTCCCCGTGAGCCAGAGACGCTCCGACGCCCTCAGCCAAGCTTCATTGACAGTCCTCCCACTGCCTTTGCTCGGTCGCGCGCTCCCAGCCCTGACGAGCTCCGGGTTCTTGGCATGAAGAAGCGTGAGGCTGAATTGGCAGAGTTTTTCGGCAACAAAGAGGAGCCGAAGCGGCACATTCCCATTGGTGCACGGACTATTGAGGACGAGCGCCACAGTCGGCAGCTATTCATCAACATGGGCGGTCGCGTTGAGGACTTTTACAAGGATGGCTTCGTCAGCTGCATTACCTCCCTTCAGAAAGAGAAAGAGCGCGCCATTCGCGAGGCAGAGGCCAATCAGACCACTCAGACTGCGACCATCGGCAAGTCTTCGCTCATCAAGAAGATCACGGGTCTTACTGGATATGGTCGCTGGTCTCCCTACAGCCGTCGCCACTAAGCGACTCCTCTCAACTCGACTGATTCTCGGGAAATCGGGAAGCGGCATGGTCATACATTGATATGACATTATCACATGCTTGCGACCGACGACCCTCCCTTTATGAAGAGAGCGACATGGTCATACTTTGATATGACATTATCACATGGCGCGACTCGACCCCCCCCTTATGAAGAGAGCTGACATGGTCATACATCGATATGACATTATCACATGGACGCGGCTCTATTGGAAGAGATGGATGGATAGCGGGGTGGCCACACTGAGATGTGGCATTATCACACTCCTGCACCAGACTCTCTCTATGGATGATGGACGGATTGACGGATGATTGGATTGAGATGATCGGAATGGATTGGGATGATCGGAATGGAACGGAATGGGCCTGTAACTTTGATTGATCTTGCATGTAAAGTGGGAGAGTGGAGGATAGATGGGTGGAACTGCATGATGCCCTTGATACCCCTGCATGGGTCGGAGTTTGGGATGGTTTTGGATCCAGCACGATGAATTGACTGGTTCCCCAAGTTGACGATCTTTTGCTATGACTTGACTGTGATGATAAGTTTGATGGCCTTTTGTTGTGACTTGACCAACAAGCCGTGGTGACCATGATTGTGCCTGACTAACAAATTGTGGTGATCCTTGATTGTGTTTTACGGTGGTGATAAATGACAAGTTGTAACTGTAGCCTGTAAATACCTGATTGATTGATTGATTGTCTCTTGATGGAATGCTATCCGGTGACATTGTGACATGATTATGACTGGTGTCATGCTTGACTTGACTTAGAGGTCAGGGTAAGACAATCACGACATGTCACTTTCCAAACTATAAAAACCCAGTCCTCATCCCGGATAATGATCCAAAATTCTGCGCAAGCTCCAATACAATTCAAGTTATATAGGGATATATATATCACCAACCCTTATCTTTTTTAAAATTCGGGCAACGGATGGGACTGAAAACCTTGGGTCCCCCCAACGGCATTTGACGGCAGCCTCTCAGTCCTCTTCTCCGTCCTCTTCTGTGTCTGCCTCTTCGTCGCCGAGGGGGGGGGGGGGGGGGGGGGGACGGAGTGATACAAGTGGACCTAAAGCTCTCTCTACTGGCTGGTCCCCCATCAAATGGGAATGACGGCTGTCAACTAAGTTCCCAATTCCTTCACACACATGTCAAGTGTCAACTAGGCAGGTAGACAAGTCTACCTAGGAGGGCGCAGTCTTGTGGGGCTTGCCTTGCCTTGCTTTGCCTTGCCTTGTGTTGCGGGCAGGGGAAAGAGTTGATGGATGATGGATGATGGATGCATGTGATGGACGATGACGCCATTGACCTTGCTAACCAGATCCCATCCGACCCATCCGACCCGGGCCAAAACTCGACCCGGCCCAACTCTATCCCTTTCCATCATCTTTTCACTCCCGTCTTTCTCGACCACATCCTCCGGAGCAACGGGAGTTGGATCACACCGGACCGGGGGG
>Ga0247765_1000072_pt1 | contig 77054 bp, 77 predicted proteins | sample UWRJL106311C6_FD_179949 | JGI IMG/M metagenome (GOLD analysis project Ga0247765, IMG submission 179949) | Plant litter microbial communities from Arlington Agricultural Research Station in Wisconsin, United States - UWRJ-L106-311C-6 | ecosystem: Environmental > Terrestrial > Plant litter >... | reverse complement strand
TTCGTCCCGCAAGTTCTTTTTTTTTTTTTGGGTACCTTGATGTTCCATGTTGATATCCATGAGTCCAATTCAATGGTTATGATCTTTTTTTTTATTATAATTGTTAATGTCAGTGCTGCTGGGCTGATTGCGTCTTCTTAGTGTCGAGCCCGCCAGACCTGGGAGGGCCGCCGAGCTTGCAGCGAAACAACGTTGCCGATTTGAAGCAAGGTATCCAATTCTCCTAGAAGCCGACGCGTGAGTTTTTTTCCCTACTAAAACCCGGGAGACTTCTAACAGGTGCAGGTCGGTGTGGGTTCAAGATCCCCCACGACTGGCGATACACCACGGACAAGGCCTACCCGGACGACATCTAGGCCATGGTAACCGTTCCTTTTTTTTGTTTCCCCTTTCAACCACCCCACTGACCAGTGTACACCAGACCCCCTTTCATGTTCTGGGAAAACGCCGGGTACAACTCTACCACTCCCTCCTGCCGAGCTGCCATTACATCAACAAAGGCTGGCAGTGGAAATAGTGGTTTTTTTTTTCCTCTTCAATGTTTGAGCAGGTTATGGGCCGTGTTCCGTCGGGGGCTCCGTTCCCCGTTTCTACATGATACTTTAGTCAGAGGTGTATATCAATTAAGGCTGGGCTGGCGGGTTTTATTGTCATGGAAACTGGGCACGACCTAACTAAGATTGATACCAACATTTCCGGCACTGTTATTGAGGCACCACGCACACTATGATAAGAGACCAAGCTAGAAAGGAGGAACGGATTATAATTGCCAACGGAGCTAGCCATAGCCGTACTGTTTGACGACCATCCGGCATTTATTTATGGACCATACCATGATTAAATCTGCCATTGGGTAAAGGAAACAGAAAGTGCAAGCCCAGCGTAGACCGCAACGCAGAACAAAGGGCTCGCGCGGATTTGGTCACTGGCTGGGCAGGACAATAAGGCAGAATCGCTCTTGACGGGGCAAGTGCCACATGTATGTACTGACGCTACTGTCCGCTCGAGACCCTGTCTACGCACCAAAACACTCGGCAACCAAGGCGACTAGGGGGCAGTTTCGGCAGTTTCCTCGTGCACCAAAGCGTTCCGAAAAGGACGTTCCCAGTTCAGCACCATGCCGATGAACGTACCGATCCCCAAGATGAGCGGTATCAACTGCCCCGCGCTATCGATGCTGTTCACCCCCTGGACATTGTTCCACTTGAGCGTCAGCTCCACGGCGGACACGACCATGGAGATGAGACCGGCGAGCCCGATGAGCTTCCCGGGCGCGGTTACCAACCCCACCATAGGCCGGGCGTCGGCCGGGATCTGCTTGTCGACCCTGCGCCGACGGAAGGCCAGCATGAGGCCGAGTATCACGACGACGAACACCAGCATGAAGATGGAGAAGGCCTTGCCGAAGGTCCGGAACGACCCGTACATGTCGGCGCGCACGAAGAAGAAGGTGTCGGTCCGGGCACAGGGCAGGCGCCGCAGCCGGTCAAGGCCGACCCACCAGAACCAGGCCTGGTAGGCGTCGATGGCGAGCACGGTGAGCTGCCTGAGGACGGGCAGCAGCGACGGCGACGTGTGCCGCTCGAGCAGGTTCAGTCGCTTGTTGTCTCGGTCTCGGTCCCGGGCCCGGTCCTGGTCCTGGTCCGCGGTGTCACCGGGGCTGTCTAGGCGCATCACCTGCATGGGGTTGATGGCTAGCGAGGCCAGCGAGAAGATGTAGGTGACGAGGGCCTCGACGGCGTACAGGTCGGGGTTAGTGACGGTCTCGCGCACGAGGGCGACGAGGACGGCGAACTGAAAAAGGCCGGCGACTTTGCAGAGCTCGTAGGCCGCCTCCTGCTCGAAGGCGTGGGCGATGGCCGTCGCGAAGGCCGTGATGTAGACGCCGCTGCGGATGCCCAGGCCGTACAGGTCGGGGTTGCCGTCGAAGCGGCAGATCTCGTCGACTGGCGTGGATTGAGGGTCCATGATTGTTGCTGTGTTGTTGATGTTTGCTGGCGGTGGGGTGCGTGTTGGGAGATGGATCCAGCTGCACCCAATCGACCGACAGCGGGTGGCTGGGCGCACCGATGCCTATTTCGTTCTGCCATATGCACCATGTTGCATCCCCTGATGCTGGTTGAGCCAATCAACGCCGGAATGTGCCAATAAACAGCTGTTCAGCTCGCCAAGCATCAATTGATACCGCCTCACAGAGGATGCGATGTTGGAAAGAGATCTTCTTTTTCGACCAAGAGGATTAAAGAAAAGTCTAATGAGAAGGTGGGCGGCTGTTGCCGTGAAGGCACATCCAAGTGACGCGCGCTTTGCTGTAGTATTTCCTAGAGAATTGTTGGGGATGGGAATCAGGCTCTCGCCGATTTGTGAACATACGCAAAATCTGACGCGTTAGTGGAGAGTACCCGCACCGCAAGGCAAACAGCGGGTTAGATAATGGATGGTAATAAGTGTCGAAATAACCGCGGAGCTAGTATTTCCAGCACACTAGCGCGCTAACAAAAGGGTGAGTACCTTACCATTCGATAATTGTAAAGTGGAGGACTTAACCTTGTGACAAGAGAGATGAAAATACCAAAGCTTGCCCGGCCATCCTTTACAAATCGGGCGTTTATTTTCTCTTCATCTTAACTTTTATGCTTAGATGACACTCTGGGAGGTCACCTTGCCTACAACCGAGCTTCTTCACATCGTCTAAAGTCCCTCAATTATACCACCTCATTATCTAGGCCTTGAGTCGAGGGACAGTAGAAACAATCGCCTTGATTTCCATACACACGAGTACTAGGTAATGATGATACGTTCATTAAAAAAGCTATCTTGAAGCAGACAACTCGGATAACCCCCTGGTCTCAGGAGCCAGTTCAGCTGCCACACCGGTTCCCCAAGCCACCTCTGAACCGTTGCGGGTCACAGCTGGCACAGACCGGACCCCCTCCGTCGTTTTCCCCAAACTCTCCGTACTCCCCCCACCTTTAGTTTTCCGCATCCTTCGAAATAAGTAAAGCGCCACTCCAAGAGCGGCCACGACGATAGCGCCAAGCACGGCTCCCACAACTGGAAGAGCAACGGAATTTTGCGAGTTAGTAGATGAGCTCGACTCGCCCCCGCTCGGTGGCGAGGTTGCAGGTGGCCCGTTCATCGTCACGCTGGAGCTGGGACGCTCGCCTATGGCACCTGTGGGCTCCAGCTGAGCCGCGATAATACCGAAGCGAAAGTCGTCTAGATAGGGCACGGCTCGGTTTTGGCAGCAGGCGGTAACATTACACGTCCGCACTGTATCACTGAAGCCGCAGCAGCAAACTGTGGCGTTGCCACATGGGAAGATCCAGTATTGGCGGTATTTGCCTTCATTGGGGCCTGGTGAGTGTTAGATAGGCCGTTCAAAGAGGAAGGGAGTGGCATGTATTGAGTGTTCATAAACGTACCGCAGATGCTTGAAACCTGCGGGCATGTCCGATCTTTTCCAGTTGGGTCCGTACACCCATCGGCCCAGACTTCACCTGGAAACCGTCCATACCAATAACCGGTGGAGATACAGAGCCCTGAGGAAAGGCACGCGTCGTAGTAATCAGCATTGCAGCAGGCACTGTGTGACTCTGAGGATTCCCTGCCACCGATGGATGAGTTGCATGGCGAGATGCCTTTGTTGAGAGATCCGTTTAGATAAAAACAGTCGCGAGCTGAGGTTAGGAGCAGAAACGTGGAGAGCAAAAGTCCCACGGCTAGACTTGGCATGAACCGCTGTGTGAGAGACATGGTGGTTGCGGCAACAAGCCTGGCAAGGTACGGCTAGTGGTGAGGACAAAGTAAAACAGAAAGACAACCGAAAACCGGGCTCGAGGTGAAGAGGGGCAGAAATCAAATGGCGCAGTGTGACATGTTCGTGAGCTTTGAAGCGGGGTAGATGAAGTTGAACAAATGGTAAGCCTTGGTGAAAAGCCACGCCGTTGCTTGACTAACAAAATGGGAATAGCGCCTAAGCGTTGTCACACGTATATGTGTGGACACCAAGAAACAAGCTGATAGATGCCAAATGTACACCAGCGCCTCATATTTGCCCAAGTCGATGAGACAGAGTTCACTTGGGGAGCACAATGACGGATAGAAACCATCGTTCTGTCCTTCTCGTGTTATTTCAGCCTTTGGCACACTCTGCTCACCTCTCCACCTCTCATCATCAATCCGAAGATACGTCCCGTTCTCTCCTTCAAAACGCGCGGCCCATCGTTACCGAAATACTGTTACGGCCTGCTCCCAGATCCTAGTGAAACCTGAGTAAATAGAGATCGTAACAGCGGACAGAGTCTAATTACTTAAGGGGGGGTAAATGCAGGATAACTAAATGTAGTTAGTAGAACTCCTAAGTATCACACTGTCAGGCAACTCGTTAACCCAGAAGTCCTAAACGGTAGGTCACACTGAGCTATGCTCAAGAATAATGTAATTTACTAGCGTAAGGAACCTAGAGGTCCCTCAAAGTTGTAGGCACGACCATCGTAACTATATACTGAAGCGTTCCTCTTCATCCTTATCCCGAGCTCGATAGTCCCAAGCACCTGGACCATTTGCCTCGGGACTATCTTAATTAGTCCGTCGGGACCATCCTAACTATTCCGTCAGGGCTTAGTGGGTCGTCGTACCCTTGGCCCAATGATTAGTTATCTACAGTTAGTCCGTGCTTTCTTCTGAGGTCATGACCTTGGTCGTGACAGTTCGAAATACTTATACCTGAATTTCTTTAATCACCGTGACCACTTATTAAACGTGGTAAGCAGAATAAGCGGTCCGGTGGCTTTACTTATCGCACTCATTCTCTAGGAATAAGAGCACAGTGATCACTCAGTACAAACTTCCATGTTCACACATAGTTTTGCACAGTAACACCTACAGGGATACGTTAATACAGGCCCACCACAAGAGTAACCTGCTACAGGTCGTCACAACTAACCACCAGGCCCAGAATATATCTCGAAATACAAAAGCCTTTAAGGCCATAGTTAGCTATTATGTTAAGAAGAGATTCTTTTACCGTGTACACGGCCACATTCTGTTCCAAGCCACACTTACAAGTTCTCTGTGGTTGCCCCTTGTCAAAGACAGTAATCAGACCTCCCCCACATATATACCAACACCCATAACACGGTATCGCGATTCACACTCTAATAGTCGCCGCCCACACACACCATTCCATCCAAACACTCAACACACATCTAGTACTTCAAACTAGGCTCATAAAACTAGAAGGAGGTGTATCTACGATCATGCGCCCCAAGAGGGCTAACATTTGACGTGCTCATACCAGTCAAAAGCGGCCAGCAACCTGGAAAATGCTCACATCAAATTATAGGGTATACAGGAAGTGTGAATGCACACGTTCCTTTTTTCCCCAATATTTCCTACTATCCAAGGACATGTACTAGTATGTTACATGTACTGGTATCCTGTGGGACATCCCATTGGTGTTAGTATATTATGTACCATTCCAAACTCCAAGTTAGGATGTCGTGTACCACTACCCTATGGAATATACTGGTATATTCTGGACTGAAATTTAGGACTGTGGTCCAGGATTCCGGTTATTAGGGCATTGTCGCCTCTTAGCAGTTTTAAACCGTGGTTCCAAATTTAGTCCTTAACTTGCCCGTCTTCGATATGCTTATAAATTACGCATCGTTTTCTTTTTATAGATAGGAAATTTTAGTCGGGGGATTGAAAAGGGGCCTTTGAAATTGTGTGGTGGTGGTGTACGAGATTACCTTAGCGTAGGGAAGAAGCAGAGAGAGCTTAGGACAAATCAGCTACAGCTTACCCTAGTTTAGGATTGCGAACAAAAAAGGAAATTTCGTGTAATTAGATTCGTTGCACGAAACCAGGCTGTTTCTGGCGTGCGAGACCAAGCTACTGATGAGAATCGAAGAGTTTCGGGCGCTGCTGGAGAGACGGGCAGAGTTATCTGTCGCAATGGTTTCGGAGATGGTGAAGACTTGAGGACATGTCCTTGATGATATTTTGGGCTCCTGCTGCTGCCACAGTGTTCTGTTAGTCTCAGAGCTGCGAATTAGGCGCGCGTATCATCCGCAAGTGGATCACCGACTGCCTCTCTTCCCACGCCAAATGTGCCCCGATAGGGAGAAAGGAGTCCCCAACGCGGCTCCTAGGCCTTGGGCCAAGCAAGTACAAGAAGGGCGTGACACTGGTCGAGTCTGCCAACCCCGTCGGCTCGTCGGCAGCGCGCTCACCAAACCAGACGAACGCTACGATAAACCTGGCAAACCCGGCAAACGGCTAGGTAAATTCGCAAAAAGAGTCAAACTCCAGGCAAATCCTTCTTTTTTTTTTTTTATTTGTGTTTGGTTGCCTGGATTTGGCAATATTTGTAGAGGGAGACCTGAGAAATCCATACTTGTTAATAATTATTACTAATATTTAAGTTGATATTTGGCGCAAGCCTAATAAATAAACCTTATTTTCTCTACTGGATTAACTTAAATACATAACTTTTTTTCTTCCTACAAATCCAGGCAAATATAGGGCACCGTTTGCCTGGTTTGGTTTAATGAGCGCGCTGCTCGTAGGACACCCGCCTTAAGCACTCCAAGCTACTGCTGGGGGTTATTCCAACGAGTACACTGATTGAGCCATTCACATTGCTGCTGAGATTTTAAGCTGACACATCTCCAATGAACCAAAACCGGAAAGCTGCAGGATTATTTCACCTTGGTTGCATCTCAGGCAGGCTAAAGTTCACTCTTGTCAAATGTCACTCCCATTGGGTATCCCTAGGTAAATAATCCTACCAAATATGTACTCGAAGCGAAACCAACCCATCACCCCTTACCAATTTAATATTTTGACCAGTTCAAAAAGTTATATGGTGTCTTCCTCGGCTCCCCCTCCGTTTCGATCAAAAAGTTCTTTTTCCTCGCCTCCAAGACCCGTGGTGTGTTTTGCTTCGCAAACATGCGGTCCATGGTGCTGGACTCTTGTATCAGCTGCGAGCGGACATAGCTGGCGACACCGTAGACTGGTGAGATAGGTTGCAAGTCAGTATTGCTTATTGCTGTACTCCATCCAGTCGCTGACTGGAGTCTAGGATGGGAAGTCTTACCCGCTCCGGCGACAACAAGTCCAGGAAGTATAACAGTGGGTGCCATTCTACATGACTAAAGTTAGCAACTTGGCTGACTACCAGAATTCAGGTTATTGTGCATGGACTGAAATTACCTGGTGGAAGCTTTCAATCCAGTGATAGCTTGCATTTTGAGTGGTATGATTTTTTTTTAAAAAAGTTTGTTGTTGTTGAGCTGCGTGGGAAGGTACGTAGATAGGTAGGTACTTGTTACACAGGAGTCGAGTTGACTTGGCTTGATTGAGAGGAGATTGAGAGTAAACACAGGCTTGGTTGTCTCTTTTGCAATGGTCGATGGTGTTTTCACTGGAAGAAAAAAGCAAGGAGATGACCTGGTTAATAAACCAAAAATTCCAACTCATCCCAACAGTGTCATTTTCAGCTGCGGTGAGCTTATCGGCCAGATATTGTCCAAGGTCGCATGACAGAATCCTATGGTGGCATGATGGCGAAGCTCTGGAGGCACCATCGCACGACGACGGTGATCCGACCATGGCCTGATCGGTCAGCTTGGTTGCCCCGCTTCGGGATGCAGCGCTATCATACCTGGGCTAAAAAAATGTGTGGATCTGTTAGCACCGTAACAGCCAGTTTGCCAAGCCATAATTCCCGCTAAATCTCGGGTTCCAGTCCGGCGGGCAGGGACGAATGATTTCCCCAGCTGCGATCCAACAACCAGGTTGATGAGCTCATCGCGGAAACTCGCGAAATCATTACCGTGTGGCATCAGCCAACCACCGTTTGGGCCCAGTTAATTGGCGGTAACCCCGTCCATGACTGGAAGCTTTCCGGATCCAGATGGGCAACCCAGAATCGACTCTGCCATGTTTGGGTGCATGTGACCATCTTGGCACATGAATTATGTCGGGCTACATACTGAGCGATGTTAGTGGTATGGGCATCTCAATCAAATCCGGTGTTGGTCGCAGACACAATATGTTGGAAAGTCAACCCTGTGTGACACTAACTGCACTTTGCAAAACCTGACGTTATGTTGCCAACCATTTGTTCTAGAATCTACATTGTCGACCTTATTGACCACGGTTTTCACGTTTGTGGTTCTGGACAAGTCTGTACCCCCAAGTGCATGCATATGACCCTTGAGAGAAGACTCAATGGAGTCTTACACGCACGCGGGACGAGTTTCACCATGACCAAAATTGGACAAAAAGATATTATTTGCACAAGCATTTAGTACAAGATATTAAAGCCCTCCCCCCGGTGCTTACATGTATCCCTCTAATGCAGATGCCTCTTGCACTTGGAGGCGCCGCTCAGCTTGTCCTTGTACGTGGTGCCAATGTCGCCCCACCGGAGATCGGAGAAGGTGACCTCGGGGTTGGGCTCGACCTTGGTGATGTTGGCCGGGAAGCCTTCCCACTGGTTGCAGGGACCGGCCTCACCGCTGTCGAGCCACTTCATGCCGCCGCCCTCATCCCACCAGATGCTCAGGGCCTAAAGTCATCGAGGTTAGCATCATTGTTGACCTATTGATGTTGGTGGTGCTTGAGAAGAGACAAAAGACTTACCAGAACCATGCCGCGGGTCATGGCATCACCCATACCGGCGGTTGCGCCGAGCTCCATGTAGCGGCGGGAGCCAGTGGCCTTGCAGAAGGCGTCGTTCATAGCATTGACATTGGGGAGACCAGGGGCGGTGACGGTGTGGGCGTCGATGAGCTTGCCGCCTTGGACGTACATGCGCTTGATGGACTGGAGCTTGCCATCGGGGCCGGTGGGGAACTGAGTGATGACGGTCATCTTGCGCTGCGTGTTGACCTTGAAGGCGTCCGAGTTGCCGTAGTAGTCACTGATGTTGACGCGGCGGGGGTTCCATCCGCAGCCGTTCTTGTCGCAAACACCCTCAAACTTGCACTCCTCGCCCTCGCAGAGGTAGAGACCCGTCTTGTTGCACGTGTGCGGCGCAATGTGGGAGGAGCGCGAGTTAGCCTCCCAGATATCCATCTCGTTGCAGCACGAGCCCTTGCCCTCGAGGTTGGCGACGCCGTTGATGAAGGGCGTAGTGAAGCACTGGGCATCGCAGTAGCCGGTGCCGTAGTAGGCACCACCCTTGTTCAGCCCGCTCTTGGCGCCGTCGGCAGCCATCTCGGAGAGATACAGGGCGCTGTTCATGCCGCAGGGCAGCTTGGCGGCCTCGACATCAAAGGCGAACTCGATGCCCGTGAGCCTGAGCATCTCGTACTTTTGCTCCGTCTCATCGAGCAGGTAGACACGAGGGGTGACGAGGCGTCCGTTGAGGAGCTGCTGCATGCGCAGGCTCGATCCGTTGGTGGTGACGCCGAACTCGCTGTAGTCGGGAATGCCGTCCATGATGCAGTTTTCAGCGCAGGCCTCGGCCGTCGGGCAGGCCGTGGCATTGGGCTTCTGGCCCCAGTCGCCGCAGTTATGGCTCCTTGAATTGGCCTGGTACACGGGGTGCGAGAGCGAGTCCAACACAATGTAGTTGGTCGCGGGCTTGCAGCCGTCCTTGTTGCAGCGCTGCGTGATCAGCTTGGGGTGGACTTCCTTGGAAGGGCCGGGCTTCTGGGCGCTGACCATGCCCGCGAGCAGGGCGGCCAGGCCGACGAGGGTAACCTTTGGTGCCATATTTGCTGTCGTGGTCCCAGGGAGTTGGCACGGGCGAAGCTGTCGATTCCCAAACCCAAAAGGGAGAGGGTATCCGCGACTTTAAGTACCACGCATCGAGAGCCCGTCGAGTGGGTGCCATGGCCCATGTTCATCTTCCCCGGGCCGCCTCCGCATCAACCCGGAACGACAAGGTGGCCGTTCTCATTATCTGGATACGATCGACGATTGGCGGACGACACACTGCCGTTGGGCTCCGCGAGGAAATCAGGACAGCCAAGAAGGCGAAATGGGCCCGAGTCTCCGTTTTCCGCTGTTTCCCCAACCGGCGCCAACGGCCGTGGTGGTATTGGGCGGTCCGGGTATCATGGGCCAAGGTGGCCAAGCTCCAACCCGGATATTAACCCCCCGCACCAAAATCGGCATAGGCGGCTTGCCAGCGTACCATCTATCGCCAACTCCCGCAACGAGCTAATTCATGACGCAGGTACAAATTCGCGCACCAGTCGGCATCTAGAGGTATCGGCCCGCCCGGGGACGGCCCCGGCCATACTTGCTAATAAGCAGACAGGTTGCGGATGTCTCTGTTCTTGTGATCGTTAAGAGAGTGGATGACAACAGGGGGGACTCGCAAAGTTGCAAGACTGTTAATCCGCCAGTCATCGGTGACCAATCTCGGCCAACGGTTCTTGGCTGGCCCCAGCCGTAATAAGTTTACCATACCCAACCTCATGCCTAATTAAACCCGCGGGCTCGGTTCTATCTCTCGGGTTAGGAAACATCCTTATTAACTCGGGGCGGCTTACCATTAATGCTGGAACAGGGCAGCTTGTGCCCCGAACGCTCCTTACAGCATTTCGCCAAGGACCCCTGCACGTCCACCACAACGCTCAGCAGACATTGCATTGACTTTTGTGATGAATCTTGGGCTTCTACCTGGTTCACTCCGGTGGCAAATGAATTGATCAGGTCAATGGCCGATATGGATGTGTGCCGTTTCGGTCCATGCAGGTTAAGCAGGCTGCTTAGATGTCCGTGGTAGGGTTGCAAAGCGACGATTCCCGGATCTCGATTAGCTTCATCCCAATCGCGAATCCTCTAGCCGATCCCCCAGAGCCGACCTCCATAACCGACCTTCAGAACCGGCCCTGCGGTTCTGTGCATGTCTCCGGCAGGGGTTCTACAAGGACTTCGGTGCATCGAATAGATAAGTTGATGATCAGAGTTGATCAAAGGATACTCTGGGAAGGTTGGCCTGATCCCCACATCAACATGACTTGCATTGATCGGGCGCTGTGACGGTGTTGTCTGGTAAATTCGGGAATGCGAGTCGGCGATGATGATTCAGGGCGAAAGGGTGGCAAAATCTCTGACTTCCATGCCGGTGCCTCGTGCAACGGTGTCCGTGGCTGCATGCGTGTACACCGGAGTGTTCTGTCGATGGACTTGAGATGGGAGTTCAAACCAGACAGATATCTTGGTCGCGTTAACACAACGCATGCTGCTACCTGAGGCACCTGGAATCTTGCGATTGACGCAGGTTTTTGCAGCGCGTGCAACGGAAACTTCAGTGAAGCTACTGCGCCATCCAAGCACGTGATCAAACATAAGAAGCGTCAGTGGTTTAGTGGTAAAATCCATCGTTGCCATGCTCTGATTGAGTGTCAATTCGATGGGCCCCGCGTTCGATTCGCGGCTGACGCATTGCTATCCGCGAATTTTTTGCATGTGGCCTGGTTTTTTTTGGTGCCACGCAACAGTGGGGCATCCTCGAATGCCGAATCAGAGCCAAGCGCTAGGCCCGGATGACGGCCCGCGGTAATTTCCCCCACGACAAATAACGCGGACTAACAATTACGATGGCGCAAGCCACCGCATCACACCAGCCCATGACGTCAGTACCCAAATCCAGGCACGACCATGGCGAACGAAACAAAAACAGTGCCCAAGAAAGCAAATGTTGAGAATCACCTAATCCGGAGATCAAACCCGCCGCGATGGAGGCAAACCGCTCTGATCAGTTAGGCCATGGCAACGGCGATGCATCATACTTTGGACCAGCTCCGAACGTACAATCACATGCCACGCCCAGCGATACTCCCCAGCAAGGAGACATGACCCCACCGACTCCAGTATCAGAGCGACCGCCAGAAGTACCAAGACCGCCACAGGAGACCGGATCGAGGCACCGGGGTGTCAGCAATCCTGCCCGCCAGGTCCAATTTCGACCGCTCAACCGCCATGAATCAGTTATCAGACTCCGTCGTCTGCAAAACATCCCACCACAGGCAGCTGCAAACTCGGCAAACACTCAGGCTTCAACTGGCAGGCGACGTTCAACTTCAGAACCCCAGCAATTCTCTTCGGCGAGCCAAGAAAATGGGGCTCCCGCAACGCAAAAGCCACTCCCATCGCTACCAGAAGCCGCAGCTGTTGTTGTTCCGAATGGTGATGGTCATGGATCCGAACAAGTTGTAGCCGTTGTTGATACCAAGAACCCGGGCGCCCTTCACCGTCTCTTAGGCCGGCGACGCCAAACCGTGGCTGGAAACTCCCACTCACCGCGCCGTGATCAGGATTGTTACGATGATAGAATTGTGGATTTTCTTGACGTTATCGGTATGTCTCCACAACTTCTCATCTGCGGCTCCCACTTCTCACACAATTGGCAGATCCCGAGGTTGCCACCTTGTCATCCATCACCAATGTCCAAAACTCACTGTTTGTGCCCTCGCTGGGCAGGTGGGTGAATCGGCGACCGACATATGACCTCTCGCATCTTCATCCTATGCCGGGAACTTTCCCAGCCTCCTCTGAAGACGTCTCCGAAGGTCAGCATGAGCAACAAGACCAAGCTTCAGTACGAAGAGCTCCAAGCATGTCGTCGGTGCTGACTGACACCCAATACGCCATCCTTCCCGACGATGTCACTCTGGAAGGCTGGAGAGACGAAGACATCAAACTTCTCAATGATTATGTTCGACATATGCTACACTCCCGCCGCTCAAAGGTCAAGCAGCAACTGAAAGCCTTTGGGAAATATGCAAAGAGACCGCTGGGGTTTCTTGTTACGCTTTACGCCTCACTTATTACCCTTTTTGGATTGGCTTGGGTTCTCTTCCTCATCGGTTGGATCTATGTGGGAGAGAAGCAATTATATGCTATCAATGTTATTGACTATGTTTTGGTGAGTCAAGAGTCGGGATTTGATGCTAGGCGTCAGGCTAACCGGGCATGTATTCTGCAGGTTGCGCTGTTCAACGTGGTTGGTGTCGGCCTTGCTCCCTGGCGGGCCGTCGATACCGTGCATATGGCTTATGTGGCGCATTACCGTAGGTGACGACCTGAGTCTGCGAAAGCATGAAGGAGCAGCCGACTGATATGTTTGCAGATCGAAAAACGTGGAAAATGCGAAAGAAGCTTCTGCTACCAAAGCTCAAGGACCACAACGATCTCCCCACGGCCGAGAGGAACGCCAACTCGGAGACTTCGGATCTTGAAGCGAATCGCCCAAGTGAACAAGACACCTACTTTCCCGTTCTCTCGGAAAAGGAACAGGCAGTCTTGCTCCATCACCAGAGCAAGCTCGCCAAGTCACACACCTTCTACAAGCCCCACGAAACCGAAACCCATTACGCCTTTCCCCTTCGTCTTCTCGTTACTGTTGTCCTTCTCCTGGATCTGCACAGCTGTCTACAAATCACTCTCGGTGCGTGCACATACGGAATACCCTACGAGGTCCGCCCTGCCGCCGTGACCACCGCAGTTCTGTGTTGCTCCCTCGCCACCAACGCTGCGGCGGGTATCCTGATTTCGATCGGTGATCGTCGTACCCGCAAGAAGGATGTCATCGAGCGGATTCTCAAGCAAGATCTGACTGCTGAAGCGATGACCAAGTTGCGTAAGGACAAAGAGAAGGAACGGAAAGATGCAGAGGCTGAAGCGAATAGGGGGGAGGAATCAGGCCTGCTCGCACTGAGCCAGCCGTTGGTTGAAAAATTCAGGAGGAGTACAGATGGGAACTCACAACAGGAGGACAGAAAGGAAAAGAAACAAGCAGGGAAATTTTCTCCGGGTGTTAACCAGGATAACTAGATACCAGACATGATGACATTGTCATGCTGACACATGAGGACGGGACTATTTTGAGGAAATATGTGGAATTCGATTTGGCTAGTTAGACTGCTCAGATACAACAAATCTTCAAATAACATTTTCCTTGCGCCGTCTAGGTAACTTCCAGCTTTCTTCATGGATGGGTAATTTTACGCTTGTCAATTATCTCCTTCCCCTGAAGTTGGGATCAGTAACCCGGAAAGGGACCAAGACAACAGCCGAGAGCACTTAACTTTGGACAAATCAGGATTAGGCCCCCTGGTCTTTCATGCTCGTAATCGTATCGGCACGGCACGCCGAACACTGGGACAGGGCAAGAGATCCCACGCACCGACGCTTTGGGAATGGCGTCTCTCACTCCGTGCCACACCTGCGTCCCTCGCTCCCGATCCCACGGCTCCTCGCTGGGATAGGCCGAAATGCCATCGGAAAAGAGGGGTTGGGATTTCGCCACGTCTTTCCCGCTTTTATTTTTTAATCATCAGCTCATTGTGTCTTCCGATCCCGCAACCCACTTCTCCCGTCCCCGTCCGCGTTCCCGTCCCCGTCCCAAGCCCATGGTATCGAGACCCTCACGGTAGTGGTGGGAGGCTCGCGATGTCATTCGCAGGCAATTTCACAGACGTCGGAGCGGCAGTTGAAGTCGTCGCCGTCGCTGCTACGACGCGGCCATTTTTATCGGTTATCACTCTCCTCATCGCCGTATCCTTTGCCCAATCTCTGCATCGATATGTCCGTCTGAGACACTTTCCTGGACCGTGGCTGGCAAGATGGTCCCGAATCCCGCTCATTGCCTGGCATTTGACCGGCCAGGTCCATCTCAAGTACCAAGAACTCAGCGAGAAATACGGTAGGTACTTATATGTCCATCCTGAACCCTCGCTTATGTGTGGTCTGTTGTGTTTATAGTCCAAAATGACTCACAGTTTTTACCCCCTCAAACAGGTCCTATGGTTGTTGTCGCCCCTGATGTTCTCCTCACCTCGGACCCGGATTTCATGCGTCGGATGGCAGCCCCTCGCTCAAAGTACAAGAGAAATGTCTGGTACATGGCCTTTCGCTTCAACCCGGAAAAGGATCATATCGCTTCATACCGCGACAATGAAGCGCATTCCCAGCTGAAGCAAAAGCTTGCACCTGGGGTAAGTTTTTTTTTTTTTTTTTTTTTTTTTTTTTTTCCTTCTCAAATTACATGTGACTTTAAGCACAGCACTTACCGAGGCTTACAGTATTCTGGAAGGGAAATCGTTGGCCTCGAGGAAAAAGTCGACGCAAATCTCATCGCCTTCGTTAAGCTGCTCAAGGAATCCTACATCTCTTCGCCAGCCGAGACCAAGGCGTTTGACTTTTCGCAAAAAGTGCAATATTTTACGGCCGATGCTAGTGGCGATATTGCCTTTGGGAATCCTATTGGCTTTCTCGAAAATGATAAAGACATGTACGACTATTTGAAGACCTCGGCAGAGGGGTTTCCCTTTTTCATCATGCTTAGTCTGTTCCCGTGGTTGATGCATCTGCTGTCGCTGGAGGCGCTCAAGAAATATCTTCCTAAAGCGGGGGATAGTTTTGGGATGGGTCGGATTATGGGGTGAGTTGACTTTCACATCTCGGCACCAATATGCTGGCTGACAGGTTCTTTCCCAGGCTGGCACACGAGACAGTTGATAAACGGTATCCTCCCAAGGAAGGCGAGGTCCACCAGGACATGTTGGGATCTTTTATCAGACATGGTCTAAGCAAGGAAGAAGCGGAAAGCGAATCTGTGATGCAACTGTATGTTCTTTTCTTTGTTCAACCTCGGATGATGATGGTATGGAACATGAAGCTAACAGTGACATGCTCAACTCAAAAGTCTGGCTGGCGCCGAGACTACAGCAACTGCCATCCGGATGATTCTCTTCCACGTTTACTCCAACCCCCGAATCCTCTTCAAACTCCGCACCGAGATCGAAAACGCACGGCCCAGTTCGCCCATCACCAACGCTGAGGCGTCAACTCTGCCGTACCTCCAAGCCGTCATCAAAGAGGGAGTCCGAATCTTCCCCTCCATCACAGGGCTTCTTCTCAAGGATGTACCCCCCGAGGGCGATAGTTACCAGGGCCAACACATTCCCAAGGGTATCGCTATTGGATACTCCGCCATGGGCATGCTCATGAACAAGAAGATCTGGGGCGAAGACGCCGAGACATTCCGCCCGGAACGCTTCCTTGCAGGACCAGAAGATGAAGTGCAAGCGAGGAACTCGACCGTGGAGTATGCGTTTGGTTATGGAAGGTGGAGATGTCTTGGACGGAATATTGCGCAAATGGAACTCAACAAGACGATTACCGAGGTGAGTTGACTTCTCTTCTACTAATCCCGACTTTTTACCGTGGTTGGGGTGTTAGTTGACGAATGGCTTTTTACAGATTGTTCGCACATTTGACCTCTCGACGGTGTATCCGACCAAACCTTTTAAAAACTTTAACGCAGGCATTCAGGTTCAATGGGATTTGTGGATGAGGGCGACGCTAGTTGGGAATAAAGCGTGAGGGGAGAACACTCAGGATGCGAGCGACACGAACAAATGTTGGATATGATACGAACACGAAATAGTACATGAATTCTTCATTGCCTTGCACTCTCTCGCCTTTCTTACCACGACAGGAATGTTTCGAGAGACGATCCGATTTGGAAAGTGTCCCAAACACATATCAGTCAATCTCAATCACATCAGGACGAGAGAGAAACTTGCACATCTTCGGGCATTCCTCCCGGGGATAACGTTTAGCAGAAATGTCTCCATCCGGTATGCATGTCGTCTGGTCTTGGCGTGGGTGAAGGATCATGCACCTTGTCAAATAACTGCAGTAGAGGGGTTCTGGGGACAACCCACCAGAAGGGTTGCCGGGACTGTTAACTCTACCTGCAGATGACGCACGATAACGGTATGCAAGATAGTGTCATGCATCGGAGGAGTTACCAAATTGAGATCTGATGGACACGTGTAACCTTCAATGACTCTCAACTCCGAAGGACTCAATCAATACACTCCAAGATCTAGTTAATACCTCCATCATCAGTTGTTCGATGATCGGTGGCCCATCGAGACACGGCGCTGAAATCCCGACACAGGTGTGTTGAGCCCCATCCGTTGACACTGGCCAGGAGGGTTTTCCCATCTGCCGCCTTCTCAAGGTTTTCCAACGTCACATCCGCCGTACACATCAAGACCTGGCGAAGAAAGTCGAAACAATGTTCCCAGTGGTGTGAAAGCTGCGGCACGAGGTAGCTGAACTCCAGCGGATTGGCAACCGACGCGGAGAGACTTCTCCTCAGCATATCCTGAGATTGACATTATGTCACCAAAACCGTCAGCTCGAGTTCCCTCATGTACAATCACTATGTGAGATAGATTGGAACTGGAACTTACCAGGCAGTGAATCTGATGAAAGACAGACACAACCTTGACCTCGGAGAGATGACTCCCATTGTCCGAGAAGGAGCTGTCATGGAGAATGGGTCGCCCCTGTTTATCTATTCGTACGAAACCGCGTCCCACTACATTTAATTCTTGGTTAGCTCCATGTCCCATGTCAAAGTGCGAAAGGCATTTGATTTCCGGTTAGGTCTTACATGGGATAAGCTCGGCCCATCGGGAGTCTGTTTCGTTGCTCGGCGCTGACGTGTTTGTGAAGCTTGCATCTGGTTGAAACACGATTGGTGTCGTGAAGTCTGACCGCCAACCCGGATTCTGTGTCAACACATAACATGAACTTTCGAGTCAGAGTGGGTACCTAGGTAGGTAGGTAAGCTGCCCATACCGAATAAGAGTGATGGTAAAGCGCCGGTATGGATTAGAGGCAATCTTGGCCGTGCTAGTGTCCCGAACAACACGCCCAAAATGAAGCAAAGGATAGGGAATACCCATGACTTGTTTTTCGCCCAGACACTCGGTTTAAGGTGAGACTGCCTCAGGTCACTAGGGATATCCTCGCCTGATGCGAGCAGGCCGCCTCGCTCGCTAACACAGTCGTCTCTGTCATCGGAGCTCATGTTTTGGCAGTGCAGATAACACCAAAACCCAAAGAGCTTGCTACCTCTGCTTGGGTAGTTCTACACGGAGACAGAGGGGAGATAAAACCACCAATTTACGCAATTGACATTGGTGCGCATGTGTGAAGCGATTCCATCTTAGGCTAATTCTGACTGGCCAGTGGCCAGGTGCGGAATCGGCATTCAGCTTCCCGTTATCAGAGTTACGGCATGGACATCAGGTAGGTACCTAGTTGACGCCGAGGAGATTTCTGGGGGAGTCTACACGATTGAGGTTCACGTATTGCGCGAAGCCTTTGTAGGAGTAAGCAGCAAAAAAGCGATGTGTCGTAAAGTCGAGGTCTTGGCTGTTGCATTTTCTGTATGGAACCAACGTTGAAAGCTGCGTCTAGTCCACATGTAGCGAATCTGTCAGCAGCAGATGAGCACCCAAAGTCCAGTAAATGTAGGTCGTCCTGCATTTTCGCCCCGTTAAAGAAAGTCAGTAGGGTCGCACGCAGACGCAAGTCAGTCAGCTCATTGACGCCATGATCTCTCTCGTCCGATCTGAAGCCGCCGTAACATGATCTCCATTGCTTATTGCGAAAAGGAAAGGAGAAAAAAAAATGTCCCGATGACAATCTCCACTTTAGGGCTGTTCACTATTGGGGGGACCCGGGGACAAAGTTGGGCGCCAAGGGGGTCGCTGAGACTCTCTTGTTAATGCGCATTCTAGTATTCGATTTAGCCATTGACGTTGGGGCAGAGTGGCGGCGGGCATTTTTCGGTTTGTTTGTGGCACATACACATGTGCATGCAAAGTGAAGGTCTTGTTGTAACCCCAACTGGGTTTGATCGCCAGGGGGTCAGCAAAATATCCCGAGCCACAGCAAAACAATTCCCACCACAACACACCATCACGGACTGGGCCCGGCCCCCCTTTCATGTCCGAGTTGGGTTTCGGTCATGTCTTTGCCATCGGATCGTGATCTTCCCTCCACTTATCCTACCCGGGCCACCCTCGGCATGGCAGAAAATGACTGGACTGAATGAGCACAGCGATTGATGCACATCAAATCTGCTGCTGCTGTTGCTTCTGCCGTCTGGTAGTATTAAGCCCGTCAGCAACCCAAAAAAAAAAAAAGTGATCACATCGGCATTATTCGAATCAATTCTCCAAGAAAGGCCAGGCGTCATAATGCTCCGCGGCCGGGCCGCTCCAATTCTACAACCACCGTCTGGGACATGACTGTTTATCATCGAGGTATACGATTTATTTTTCCTAGGAAAGACGACACCGATTCGGTAATACAGTAACGTACACGCGAGACGAGAAACGAAACTTAAACGACGATTGCTACTCACAAGAGACCGTCAAGATGGATGAAGACAATGGGCCACGAATCGTCATCTCACTGACCGTCATGACGGGCGTGTCGTTCCTGCTGATGGCTCTGCGAATATTTTGCAAGGCGAGATACTCGAAGAAGTTTGGATGGGATGACCACCTCCTCGGCGCATCTTGGGTTAGTGCAATTCTGCTTTCTATACCCAAAATTTGTTGCCATTTACTAACATGGTTACTACCTTACTCACTACCTAGATCTGTCTCATTGCGTACTCGGTCTTAACCACAGCTGCCGTCAGCTTCGGACTCGGCCGTCGACGAGCACTTATCCCTGCCAACAACCTAGTGCAGACCCTCAAGCTGCTTTATGTGGGACGGTTCTTCGGCATCATTGCCTTGGCTATCAGCAAGACCTCGTTCGCCGTGACCTTGTTACAACTTGCCCGCGGGAAGTGGCAGCGCATTACGGTCTGGTTCATCATTGTCAGCCTCAACATTGTCATGTGGACGTGCGGGTTCTCGCTCTTCTTTCAGTGCTGGCCCGTGTCCAAGGCGTGGGATCTGAATGCTCCCGGAACCTGCTGGGATTCACAGGTTCAGGTTAACATTTCCATCGGAGCAAGCTGTATGTTCTCACTTGACTCCCACGGCATCCTTTTCGTCTTGCATAGTCGCTTACAGAGTGGTGTCACCAGCATATTCCGCTGCCATGGACTTTGTCCTGGCCCTGTTCCCTGTGTATCTCATCTGGCATTTAAAGATGGGCAAGCGGGAGAAGCTAGGAGTGCTCATCGCCATGAGCCTTGGAGTATTGTGAGCTTCATTCATCCATCCCATTGTCTTTTCTCACAACCCATGCTAACCACAACTGTGCGTGCTTCACATTACAGCGCTGGAATCACTGCTATCGTCAAAACAAACTTCATCACGGGAACCGCCCGGTCTGCCGATTTTACTTTCTCATCAGCCGATCTCCTCATCTTTTCCGGATCAGAAACCGCCGTGACTATCATGGCGGCGTCAATTCCCTTCCTCCGTCTCATCTTTAAGGAGTTCAAATCCCACCGCATGCCGGAGTCCCGGTCAAGACGGAGCGAGAGATCAAGTCGGGATAAGTCGCCGCCAGCCAACAAGGAAGACGATGGCGACTTGAGTGATTGGGAAAGTCAACTCAGTAGCGGTGGGACGCGGAGAGGGAAGCTGGTCATCAAGGGGGGGAAGGCATCGGTTAGATTTGAAGACGAGGTATGAATTATTGGGTAAGGTCTGGTTAACTTGGTATGGTATTGATATTACTGGACACTTGATGTGTCTTGTTTTTATAGATATGCATTGTAATTACTTTCAAGAGCACCCATCTCCTGGGTTGCGTTTTGCTTCTTTTCTCTTTTTGGTTGAAGACATACATACATAGGTACCTAACTTACCTACATGTACATATATAATGCAACCCTCTTCTTGCACAGACACACACACATTCGGCAGGCTTAGATGCGGTGACACACACACCATGTACCGTGACACGGTCCCGATCTTCGGAGGAACAGTGGACTGGGACGGGCCTAAAAACGGATCTGATAACTTTAATGTCGGCTGTGCTCATTGGGAGACGGTCCGCCCAGCCCCCACCTCCACTTTCTGTTCTGCGAGTCATGGAGAGCCATGGACTGGCCCCGGATCCTCGGCCGGAGAATGCACACCGGGATGCACGATGCTGGCCTGGCACCGATAGTTGGAGAGGCGAAATCTCCAGCATGAAGGGTTGATGTGGATGGTGATAGCCAAGCAAGTGGTCTTGGGAGGGGAACCGCCTTGGATACAACGCCAGAGAGGTGGGGGCGTGTCGGGAACCGGGGCGAGGCCATTTTAAGACCCCTCGCTCCCTCTGTTCATCACAGGTGGATCCCTTGTTTGAGATACACAATCTTGCTTCTTTGTTTTCTTTTTTTTTTTTTCACATTTCGACCAGTTCCGTGTAACCTCATCCTCAACCAAGTGCACACACGTCTATCCAACCAACTACAGCAAAATTTCGTTGCAGAACATTACACCTTAGCAAAAATGGTGTTCGCCATCCTCCCCGCGCTGATCCCGGATATCCGGAAGGTCTACGACGTGTACTTTGCGGCCTTCAAAGCGGAGCGCATGGGGGAATTGATGATCCAGATCCTATTCCCCGGCGGCGTCGACTCGGAGGAGTTTCGAAAAGCCCACACCGAGGGGACACTCAGCTACTGGCACACGAGCGACACCCAGTACACATACAAATGCGTCGACATGAGCACGGGCGAAATCGTAGGCATGGGCCTGGGCGATCTCTACATTCGCGAGCGGACAGAAGAAGAGCGCAAATTCCAAGGGGTGCCATGGCTCGAGGGCGAACAGCGGGAGCGCGCCGAGAAGGTCCTTAAGCCGCTGCACGAGATCCGGGAAAAGTTGTTGGGCGGGGCACCACATATCTGTGAGTTGTATTCCGAGTGAGGGGTTTATTGTGATTGCCAAGGTTGCAAAAAGTGCATTCGCTAATATGGGTGGGAAACAGACAGCCATGTGATGGGGGTCGACCCCAAGCACCAAGGGAAAAAGGCCGGGGCCGTCTTGGCCAAATTCGGATTGGACTTGGGCGAAAAGACATGTCTGCCCATTTACTTTGAAGCCTCTCCTTCGGTTATCGGCTTGTACGTCAAACTTGGCTACGAGGTCCTAAACGAGACGGTGGTGCACAAGGGCGAGTTGTTCGGGCAAGAGGAGGACATTGTGGTTCCCTTGGTGATCAAAATGCCATCGGCGGCGAACGGAATGACTTTTTACGAGTGGAGAGAGAAGGGATACCCCAGGCTCGGGTGATGAGGTGGAGATTCTTGGACCTAGAAAAAAAGAAAAATCTTTTCCGTGTTTTTTTTTTTGAGGAGACCACCCCGATGTCGGTTGCCAAGGTTATTTATCAGATCATGAGATAATCTAAAAAAAATTATCTAGCTCGCACCAGACCGACGCTAACACGATCCACTCCGGAGACCACCTCCCCTGTTGGTTGAGGTTCCCTTTGCCGTCTTGGCCAATAACACACACCCCCCTTCTCGGTCGATGGAGCCGACCGACCGACCGACCGTTGAGATCAGGAGAGATCTCGCGAGGAGATGCGGGAGTTTTCTACATGAACGTTTCCGTTCTAGCATACCGTCGAGCTACGTTTAAGTTCTGTGTCCGTTTCCTCAATCACGTCAGTCAGCACAGCCGGTGATAGCTTGACACTTGATATTTACAGTGAGGTAACCAATTCTGGGCACGGGATTGAAACTCGCGGTTTTCACGGGCCATCATCATGGCGCCTGTACAGAAAATCCAAAAGGGGTGGCTCCTTGTTCGCCTTGTCGCCTACGGGTGTCGCATCTATCTTTCGACACTTCGTCGCAGCGTTTCGGCGAAAGTAGCCGGCATAACAACAAAGACACCAAAAACTCCTGCTAGCCCGTCCGAGATCAAGACGATTGTCGTTGTCGGCGCCGCATTCGCCGGGTATTACGCCACACAAACCATCGCGAGCTCACTGCCGCGGGATGGCAAATACCGAGTTATCGTCATCGAGCCACACAGCCATTTCAACTTCACCTGGGTCCTACCGCGGTTTTGTGTTGTCGAGGGTCATGAACACAAGGCCTTTATTCCTTATACGCCCGAGTTCTTCTCCCAAGCACCTGAGGGCGTGGTGAACTGGGTTAGGGACCGAGTTGTTTCAGTAGGGAAGGACAGTGTCCGCCTGGCGGGCGGCGGAGAGGAAATCGACTATGACTTTCTCATCATTGCCACGGGAAGTGATGTCACCGACGGGCTTCCATCTCGTGTGGGTGTTGACGACAAAGAAGGAGGAGTGAAGCTGCTACAAAAAATGCAGGCGCGCATCAAGGGCGCAAGTCATATCGTTGTGGCAGGCGGTGGTGCAGCTGGTGTTGAACTGGCGACGGATGCTGCTAGCTTGTATCGAGACAAGTCGGTCACTTTGGTGCACTCGCGAGGGGCAGTCATGCACCGGTTTGGCAAGGAATTGCAAACGGCAGCCATGGATGCGCTGACGGAGCTGGGAGTCAAGGTGATCCTAGGGGATAAGGTGGTCCCTGGCAGCGACGACGGGAATACTGTCACGCTGAGTTCAGGCAAGACAGTAGAGTGTGATTGTTTTGTAAGTGTAGATATTCCCGTGTTCACTTGGGAACAACTCCCCCCGCTGACTTGGAGAATCACAGGTAAACTGCACTGGCCAAAAACCAGCATCAGGAATTCTAGCGGACCTGGCCCCCGGAGCTATCTCGTCGTCTGGCCACATCAAAGTCAAGCCAACACTCCAAATTGCCGACGATTCTCTCCCCAACATTTACATTTGTGGAGACGTGGCTGAAACACACGAAACCAACCCCAATTCTCGCGTTGCCTCCCGACAGGCCCAAGTCGCTGCAGACAATGTTGTCCGGGCCGTTCAGGGCAAGGCACCAAAACACACGTACTCTCACAAGTTTGGTGATGGCGTCATAAAATTGACTCTGGGGCTGGTAAGTTAAATTTCGCGCCGAAAAGGGGCCTTAATAGCTGAAAAATTCGCAGGACAAGTCAGTTACGCATTTTTGGGACGGAAAGTCAGAATTGTCGTTTCCCGGAAAGGAAACCGACCTTGCGCTCATGTGTGATGGAGCATGGGCAGCGGTTGCCACGGCGCCATTTGAAGACACGGGGATTTACAAGGGCCAGACAGTGGCTGCATCAAATTTTAGCACTTCTCATAAACTAGATAAACAGGAATGATACTTGACAGTCTTGTACGAATACATTTTATCGCACTTGTAAATAATACCACAATTTTGTCCCTATGTTGAATGACGTCGTCATGGGGTTTCTCTTGTGCCATGGACCAATCTTACGCCGAGAACCACCAGTGCGTCGTGGCCACCCCTGCAGGAAACCAGGTGGGGTAGGGGGCAAATTGCTTATCAGTTCGGGGGGAACGCGTCGCAGATTGGTCGCTGACCTGGCATCCCACTTCGTCACCACAGCCACGCGACAGCCATGCGCCTTCTCCGAACCGACAGCCTCGAGCTGGTCGACTTTGTCGATCGCATCCCGCCCTTTGTCATTTTATCGCACACATGGGGTAGCGAAGAAATCACATTCCAAGACCTGACCGGCGGGAATCGCAGCGCTGCCAAGAAAAAGGCGGGATATGCCAAGCTTGTCGGTTTCTGCGCAAAAGCCCTCGAAGATGGCTACGAGTATGGCTGGGTCGATACTTGCTGGTGAGGACACCCATCAAATTGAATCCCTGCAGAGAAAGAATGAAAGAGAAAGAATGAAAGAGAAAGAAAAAAAAGAATAACACAATCTCAGCATCGACAAGACGAGCAGCGCCGAGCTCTCAGAGGCCATCAACTCCATGTACCGCTGGTACCAAGAGGCACACATTTGCTATGCCTACATGTCGGATGTGAGCCTGGATGCGAGGCCACCCGTGGTTCCCGGGACCGATCCCAAGAAATCGGGGGTTAGCGATGTGGGCAGGCCATCCTTCCGTACCATTCCGTCCATCCTCCGCGAGTACGAGAGCCTCCCGCGCACGTTTGAGAACAGCCGATGGTTTACGCGCGGTTGGACCCTGCAGGAGCTGATTGCGCCGCCGGTTGTCGAGTTCTACGCAGGGAATTGGGAAGAGATCGGTACCAAGTTCAGCCTCCGCAGGTCCATCGGCAAGATCACCGGCATCGACATCCGCGTGCTTGAGGGCGCTGACCCCTCGACCTGCACCGTCGCTGAGCGCATGTCGTGGGCGGCCAGCCGACAGACGACACGGGTTGAAGATGCTGCTTACTGCCTGCTCGGTATCTTCAAGGTGCACATGCCGCTCATCTACGGGGAAGGCACCCGTGCCTTTTACCGACTGCAGAAAGAAATCATGAAGACGACTGAGGACTACACCATGTTGGCCTGGGGCCTTTCCAAGTATCTGAGCAGCAAGCACCACTGGAAGATCCAAGGCAACGACCTGACCGACCGTCGGCAACCCCTAGCCGAGAGTCCCAACGACTTTGAGCTGCACAACCGCTCCGCCTGGACTTACTCGGCCCTGATCCAGCACCTCCACGACCCAACCACCACCCCCAACAGTAACAGCAGCAACAAAAACCCCAGCAACAAAGAACTTTTATTCTCCCACGACGACACACCACCTCTCATCACCAGCCGCGGCCTCCGTGTCACTCTACTCGTCCGCCACATGCCCAAGTCCAGCGACGTCTACGCCTACATCAACTGCCGAACCATCCGGCCCGGCGCTCCTCCCGACGCACCGCCTTCCCCCGTCTGCCTCATTCTCCGTCAACAACCCGGGTCCCCCAACATGTACACTGGCTCCGACAACCCCAACGCCAGCTTTGTCCTCCTTGACAGCGAGCGGGATCTCGCGCTCTTTCAACGCAAAACCATCTATCTATCTGGCGCCACTCCGGAAGGCGAACTCAATCCCAGCAATGGCAACCGCCTCAACACGCACGAGCGGCATTTATACCTTCTCGACAAGGACAAGACGCGTCTCGGTGCTGGAACGACAATAATGCCCTGGAAAATCACCAGCTGTTTCAGCCATGCCGTCGGCGCGGGATCGGGCCATACCCACTTTGAAGTGCCAAGAAAGTTTACTCCGGCCACGCTGTTCCATCCGTTTGACCTGCCGCCGTCAACGGTAAGGTTGTTTGCGTTTGAGCAGCCACTAATCCAGATTTCGACACCATCACAAACACAAGGACAAGGTCAGGGACAAGGAGGAGATGCGTTTGTGATTGTAGTGGGACATGGCTGGTGTAATGTCCTCGGACTAAGGGATGTAGAATTTCGAACCCGCTGGGGGGTTTTGGTAAGAGATGGACGATGGGACGATGGGTTAGCCCTCAAGTTTATCTGTCATGTGGCGCAGCATCCGCGGGATATGTTGGTTGTCGGAGAGGAGTTGGCAGATCGAGTCCAGCGAAGGGTCGGAGGGTTGGTGGTTTCGGTAGCGTTGAAGAAGGTGAGGAGAGGGGATATAAACTGTGAGAGTGCCGTGAAGATTGTTTGGTCGGTAAGTACCTAGCATTTCCGATCTTTTGTTTTTTTAGGTTTCTAAACGCCTTGAGCCCGGGTATCCGGTATCTACATCTATGTCATGATAGGCCATGAGAGGAAATATATATACACACACACACAGAATGTTGCCATAAAAACACCTGTACATACTCAAACGCACACATACCCCCCCGGCTTTCCTGTCATTTTTCCGAGTCATCATGGGAACTGGGGTTAGGTCCCTTGTTGATCGGCCGCTTGAAAAAGACGTTGCGTTCCCACCCGTCAATCTCATCCATTACGGTTTCGCAATGAAGTTCGTATCCGCCAATCTTGGGGAGAATGACCGCCCATACCAGCCAGTAAACACCGCCGGCAAAAATAATCCCAAAACCGACAACGCAGTGGATCCAGTAGGGGAGCGTCTCGTAAATGTTTTGTCCGTCCTCTGGAGGCACAAACGGTGCGGCGATGAGGTAAATGTTGCTAAGCATAAAGAATATAACAACAGGCATGGTGGCACTGATTGGTGGGTGCCAGTTCCAGGCTTCGCGGTTGAGGTAGAGATGGAGAAGACCAACGGCGACAAACGTGTTGATGATGGCGAGGGGGTAAGATATCAAACTGGACACTGCCGTTAGCTTACCAAAACGAAAAAAAAAGTCAGCGAAAAAATGAGAGAGGGGACTCACTTTAGAATAAAGTTGTACGCATCTCCCGGTGGTGGTGCAAGCATGATAATGACCGAGACTAGCCAATGCTCAAAAAGACCAGCCAGCGGCGCGTTAAAGGGCCGATTACTCGCCCAGAATCGAGAAAAAGGCAAGACTCCCTCGCGGCCCAGCTCCTGAACCAGTCGGCCCTGGGAGAAGATAACACTGAGGACATTACCAAAGGCCGAGAGAGCCACGAAAACGGAAAGTGCGCGCTCGGCTTTTTCTCCAAAAACATTGCGGAACATGGAAGCCGCTACGAGACGGCCCGATGTAAGAATCTCCTCCTTGGGAACGGCAGCGAAGTAGGCAATGTTGACAAACATGTACAGAACTGAAATGACGCCAATCGCTAGGGGTGCGGCAATCTTGAGCGTGCGCACGGGATTGCGTGTCTCGCTGAGGGCGTAGTTGGCGTTGCTGTAGCCGATGTAGCTCCAGATGACATTGTACAGCGCCGTGACGACACCGTAGGCACTACCTGTGGTTCCCTCAAAAGCGTTGACGAAATTGTGCGGTTTTTGGTCCTCGGGGAGTTTGACGTGGCCGGCTAGGGCAACCCATCCACCAACAACAATGACCAGGATGATGATGACTTTGATGGTGCCGAGCAGGTTCTGCAATCGGATGCCCCATTTGAGTGCCGTGCCGTGGATCAGAAAGGCGGCAGTGATGCAGGCCAGTCCGATACCGCGTTGGTTCCACCGGTCGACTTTGACATTCGCAGCGTGGAGGATGTATTCGCTTTTGCTCTCTGTTAGCTTTGCCAGGTATATAAAATTGCAAAGCAGGGAAAGAGGTACGTACCCGAACACGACGGAATTACCACTGGCCCAACCCAGCAGGACGACATAGCCGGCATACATGGCCGTGGTGAGGAATCTTGGTTTCCGAAACACAAACTCAAGGTAGTTCTTCTCGCCGCCATTTTTGGGGATGGCCGTTCCGAACTCGAGATAGACGGCAGTTCCCGCAGCGGCAATGAGCATACCCGCCACCCAGATGAAGAGTGACAGACCGACACTGCCGGAAAGACTTAGGATAGCACCGGGTGTGGCAAAGATGCCTGTACCGATTACACGGTTCACAATGAGGAAAATGGCAGACACAACACCAATTTGCCTCTTGGCATCACGGGCGTCGGCCAGATCTCCTGTGATTGCCTCTGTCAGTCTTTCGTAACTTGAAGATCCTGACGAAAAGAAAATTGGGTTCAACTTACCAACATGGCTCCCATCATCACTCGATGTCATGACCACTCCATCCTTGAAATCCGGGACTGTAACCTCAGACGACTTGGCCGACGCAGCAGCGGCGGAAGCCGAAACTGAAGCATCGCGCTGGCCTAGAGTCGCCAGGAACTTGGACATTGTCTGTTTTCCTCGGCGGAGTGGAAAAATCTCCCAGTCCAGTCCTCACGGGGTCGACAGAAGAAAAAAAACACAAAAACAAAAACAGTTTGTTTTGTATAGCCAGAGTCTTTTTTAAAAAAAAATTAAAAATTAAAAAATTAAAAAAATTAAACCCTCCTATTCTGTTCCGAACTTGAACGCCACAGGCAAGGATAAGGCTTGCTCGTCGCCGATCTGCTTTTCTCGTGCACGCCGGGTGCACGTTGGGCGATGAGCGATGGGCACCAGGCCAGGAACGACAAGTTGACTTGCGACGTGCGACGTCACCCTCCTCTGCTAGGATCATGGCTGCGACGGCCTGAATCGCAGTGCAGGTTTTAGTGGAGTATTGGGTGTTGGAATTTTGGATGTCGCCATTTCCAGCGAGTTAAAATTCTGCTTTTTTGTTCCGACTCCTGAGGGTGGCTCCAGTTCCGGTATTGCGTTTCTGTATTCTAGTGGACTGTTGATTACCGCGGTTCGTTGATGGACTCCACATTTGTCAACAAAAAAAAGTTTTTTTTTTTTCTTCGCTGCATCTTCTAGAAAGCGATTGCCAGCCTTTTGGATTTTTCGTATAGTTCCACGGAGGAAGCCGGGTTAGATGCATGACGACAAAACGCCCCAACGGACATGAACAAAAGGTTGTTTTTTGCAATTGATGTCAGCGAAAGATGGTATCAATACGCCACCAATGGCGCCAGCTGGAACTGGAACTGATTGATGACGATGCGGGCATCTCCCCTGACAACATGAAAACAGTTGATCGTCACCACTTCACCCACCCCCATACATAAAGTCCAGGCTCCCCAGCGTTGGTCCCCCTCATCTGAACCCCTTTTATCTCCAGTCATCAACCGACCCCTTCATCATACACGTCAATGCTTGCCATCCGCGCTCGACCCGATGCAGCAATGCAGAGGAAAGGGAAGAAAACTGGATGGTTGATGTAATTATTAGTGGGTTCGGGTTTCGGACCGTCTGAACTCCCTTTTTTTATGCCACTGCTACTGCCAGTTGAGCGGCGTCAAAGTTGGCCTTTATTGTACAGCTTCATCGTCCCGTCCATTCGTGTGTCCTGTTGTCGCCAGCCATGTGTTCCATGCCACTGCAACGCCGAAGTTATCGTACATGCCAATAATCCCCTTAGCTCCTGATCCATGGCTCGGTTCAGAGCAGGGCAGCGAGCACCAGAGGGATAGCGGCAGCACCGAGACCGACAGAAAGTTGGACAGCGCCTGAGCTAGGACTGCCAGAAGCCGGTGAAGTTCCCGAGGCAGCAGGAGCGGTAGCGGTGGTTCCGGTAACGGCACCTGTTTGCGTGGCGGCGCCCGAAGGGGCCGGAGTGGCCAGTGGCTGACCGTCAGTCCAGGTCTCGGTGTAGGGACCCACCACTGCCTCGCAGAGGGCAGCGGCAGCGGGAAGTACTTTGCCTGCACGACGTGGAATGCGGGAATTAGCCGTGGTCGCTCCGGAGTTCGGAGTAAGCACCTAGATAGGTACCTAGGTATGCAGGCAATTGAGAGAGGAAAAAGATGAATATAAAAACGTACCAATGGAAACATCCTGTCCACACTTGGCGAGAACACAGCCGACAGCAGCATCATAGGTGTTGCGGTAGTTTTCGGCGATGCAGAAGCAGTTCCAGTCTGCGGCAGAGCACTTGGTAGCACTGCGAACGGCTTTTTCCAGACACTCGACCGAGCATTCTGGAAGACCCCAGTCCAGCCACGTCTTTTCCTGCTGAGCGACGGCTGCGCTGGCCAGAGCGAAAAGAGCAACAATGAAGGACTTCATCTTATCGGTGACGCCTAGCGGGGAAAGAGCAGCAACAACGAGAAAGAAAGGTAGGATCGAAAAATGAGAACAAGCACAGTGACCAATGTGAACGTCCAGGTTCTCTTTTATTGGATAAATGTCACCCCTAAATAAAATGTGGCCCCTCCCGCTTCCCCATAGTTAGTTATCTCTTTCGTGACGACCCTCCCTGTCTTTGCTTCTTCCATGGCGCCAACAACGGGACGCAACGCAACAGTGGCCAGGCGTATGTGTGTGTGTGTGCGTGTGTGTCCCCATTGTATTGTTGGGGCCGGTCTCGCAGCTTTCACAGGCAATTTAGAACTACTATTGGCCGGGGCGGGGAAAGGAAAAAAAAAAAAGGTCTTGTCCCTCGGCGTTGCATCATCATCCCTGGTTACGACTCCACCTGTTGATTCGATGGTTGTTCTTGGCCCCAGGGAAGCCGCCCTGCCGTCGCTTTTTTATCAGATGATCAGATGATCTGATAAGATTAGCGTCGTCACCGATATTGCCGAGCCCCCCCCTCTTTTTTCCATCCGGTTGATCGAAAAACGGGCCAAGTTGCCAGGCAGGGTTCCGCTTCCTGAGGAGAGGAGGGGCGTGAATCACACCCTCGGTCCCTTCGCTAGTGTAGTGTAGTTCCCATTGATAGGTAGTCACTCCGAAAGCAGGCCGACCGACCGACCGATGGGCAATGGCACCTGTTTTTTCTCGTCTTGGCCGTCACTACCCCCGAAATCTGGCAGTGTAATCTTTTTGCCATGTTTTCGTTCCGTCGTCTGGCTGCTGTCGAAACATACCAACCTAGGTACTCTTTTGTTCCCCGCATCGGACGACGGCATTCCGGAGTCTGGACTGGATTGATTTGCAACGGGAGCAACAGCAGCAGCAGCCATGGGCGTCCGGTCACCCGCCGAAGTCGAAGCGAACGAGATGCCGCCAATGCCTGGCGGGGAAAATAATAACGCATCCGAAAATGTTGTTACTGGCGTCGCTGTTGAAAAGTATCTGCCCGTCGTCGTCGACGAGGAAGAAACTCATGATGGTGTCCGCGGCATCGAAGCCACGACCACGGTCTGGTCCAAGAAACATCTTATTGGCGCCTATCTGCTGTAAGCAACCTACCTACTTTAACCATTTATCTCATGAAAAGAAAATGAGGATCGCGAGAGGGTGGGGGCTGACCACCTACTGCGAATAGAATATGGCTAATCTACTTCGTCGCGTCGACGCAAGAGGTCGTTGTCCGGACCTTCACGCCGTTTGTGACAAGCAGCTTCTCGATGCATTCTATGACAGGCACGACGGGCATCATGTCCAGCATTATCGCTGGTCTGTCGAAGTTGCCTCTCGCCAAAATCATTGATATCTGGGGCCGTCCACAGGGAATCGCGCTCATGACTTTTTTCTGGGTCATTGGTTTCGTCATGATGGCGGCGACGACAAATGTCGAAATGTATGCTGCTGCGCAGGTATTTTCGCTGGTCGGGTATGTACTTTCGCCCTTTCTTGGGGTGGCATGTCAACAACAACAACTGTGCCCCTTTTACAGGCCGGGAGCGTGCTGACATTGACCTGAAATTAGCGCGCAGGGGGTCAGCTATTGTATTACCGTTTTTGTCTCGGACACATCAGCCTTGAGAAACCGAGCTCTCATGCTGGCTTTTGCCACAACCCCTTATATCGTCACACCCTGGCTCGGCGGTCCCATTTCCGATCGCTTCATCCAGGTTCACGGTTGGCGTTGGGGTTTCGGTATCTGGGCCATCATCACACCCGTTGTCGTCGCTCCCTTTGTCGTCTTGTTTCTCTGGAACGAGCGCAAAGCCCGTAGGTTGGGACTTCTCCCTGACAAGAAATCGCGTCTTACCGTACAGTCGGTCAAGAGATTCGTCATCAAATTCGACTTGCTCGGCGTTCTCTTGCTCGCGGGCGGCATGGCGCTGATCCTGGTTCCCCTAAGCATCTGGCAATTCCAGACGCTGAAATGGCGGGCGCCCCTTATCATCGCCATGCTCGTGGTCGGGGTATTTCTCGTCGTCATTTTCTGTCTGTACGAGCAGTTTTTCGCTCCCGTCAACTTCATCCCGCTGTATTTGCTCACTGACCGAACCGTCCTGTGCGCCGGACTCATGCTGTTTTTTGTTTTCTTCAACTCGGCCGTCTGGGGAAGCTACTTCACCTCCATGCTCATGGTATCGTGGAACCAAACCGTCACCAACGCGACCTACATCAGCAACATTTACCGCGTGGGGTCCTGTTTTACCGCTCTCCCCTTTGGGTACGCAATAAGCCGCACTCGCCGCTTCAAATGGGTTACCGTGTATTTTTCCCTTCCGCTCATGATCCTCGGCGTTGGACTCATGATTTATTTCCGCCACCCGACCGACTCTATCGGGTTCATTGTCATGACGCAAATCTTCATCTCCTTTGCTGGAGGCCCGCTCGTCGTTTCCGCGGAAATCGCCATGATGGCACCCCTCGAACACAAGCATTACGCTGCTATCCTCGCCATTCTCGATTTATTCGGAAGTGTCGGCACCGCGGTCGGGTATGCAGTCTCGGCGGCGATCTGGACAGGGACGTTCCCGCAGGCGTTAAAGGAACATTTACCCGCGGGAGCGAGGCTGGAGTTTATCTATGGAAGTCTGTACAGCCAGTTGGGCTATCCCGTGGGAAGTGCGATTCGAAATGGTATTGGGTTGGCATATGCTGATACGCAGCTGTATATGCTCATTACCAGCGTGTGTGCGTTGGGCGTTGCGTGGGGTTGTGCGGTGTTGTGGCGGGATATCAAGTTGCCAAAGGTAGACCCGCATCTGAAGGGGGTTGTTGCTTAGAAGTTGGGGGTGGGGATGAGACTCACATCTTGATGAAATTATTGAACATTGAACATGAAACGAATAGATTGGAAGAACTGGAAAAGAACATGGAGGGAAAGCATCCAGTGTTTATATAGGTACCTAGGTATGTACAATGCATGCACGACGGTTAACGCCGTTTAAACTCTAACATGTGCTACAGCAGGTCCGCGAGTCCACGTGCACGGAATAGAAGCCTGACGGTAGTCTAATGTTTTATTTGACGTTGTGGCGGTCTCACGAGATCAAATCGTGAACGTCATCCGTCATCCGGCAGACTGGATCCAGTCTCGGTAGCACCAGTGATGTACAGCATCCAGCAATACACAATGAGTATCTGCACCACTGGCCGGACTAAAAGGGTTGAGGCTTTCAACTGGTTTATGGATTTGTGGATTGAAGGGAATATTCATGCAGATGCCCGCACACACTTCACGTCTCTGATGAGAGTTCATCTGGCTAGACAGTTGTTTTCTGCTCAACTGCCTCCCTATCTAAGCCACTGTGAAGTCATTGCATCTATGAGACGTCATGTCCCGCCGCCATTCCGGCTTTCTATTCCTCTTCTATTATGTCGACCAAATCATCGCGACCAAAAACCGAAGCAAAAATGATACCATCTCCTCGTCCTTGCAGCCAAATATACTTGACCCAGGCTGGGGCATGGGAGGGAGGCCATCTCCCGCCGCCCGTCTAGCTTGTCATCATTTGGTGAAATCATCGCAGCCAAATAAAAAGTGAGATCATCTACTCGCCCTCAAAGTCAAACTCTTGGCCCAGACTGAAGAAGTCGTCTGGATGTGTCGATCAGCATTGAAACCAACGCGATAAAACCAACGCAGAGAAACCCCAAGGCTCTTCGGAGCGTAGACTCGCGAAAAAGGGGTTGTATTCCCGGATGGTCGTTCAAGTCCTCAAGTTACAAAATCTCGGATGACGTTTTTGTTTACTCCATTGCCCATGTTCCGTCCTTTTGCAACTTTGCCCCGTCTGGAACAGGCAGACGCATTCGGCAACGCCAGATAGCCCAGTCAATGCCCGAGCGAGGGCCGGCCGAGATTGCTGTCCACATCCAATCTCCACGCTGAAAGAGTGCCGATGTCGCCGTCTCCCCGGGTTTGGCAGTACTCCACGTGTAGGTCACCGTATCTTCCCCTCCGCTCTTGAGGGTGTACTCTGCGGCGAGGATGTCGGCTACCGTGCCCAGTGATTTTGTTGCAATGGGGAATTTGATCCGTCTCGAGACTTCACGGATGTATGATGCGAGTTGTTCAGCGTCAGTTTTGGCCCAAGCAGGAATGTTTTCCAAAGCGTGGAAGAGATTCTTCAGCTGTTTTCCAGCCTTCTCTTCTGCAATCTTGCCGATTCTCGCCAGAGCTCCTCTTCCAATGTCTCTGGCTTCCTTTCCCTCTCCGGTGTCGGCGGTTGTATCCATGGTGGTCAAGCTGTGCTCCCCCTGATGTGATGTCTCAAAGTCCGCATCACCAACCGAATTTTGAACCTGGCGAGGTCCATCGCTGACATCTGGTGGATCAAGAGGTCTTGTCTCGGTTAGATGATCCTTGAAGTTGGGCTTAGTGAGACCCTCAGGAGTGGGGGATTCTTCCGGGATGGCTGGTCTCTCTACAACAGACATTTCTTCTGTAACTGATGGCTCTCTGGGGCGAAGGATTGGGGTGGTTTTTCTGGCAGGTTGATCCTCTGCGACAGATGGTTTACTCGAGACTGACGGCTCTTTGCTCAACTCAGAAGACCTTCGAGGGTCCGTATTTTCACGGCGATCGTCATTGTCTTTCTCATCGAGTTCTCTGCCGTCATTCTCTGCATCGCCCTCAGGGCTTCGTTTGAATTCATCTCCCCGCCCTTGTTTCGCCGGTCTGAGCTTCTTCGCGGGAGGTGAGAGCAGAGAAGGCGACAACTTCCGTTTTTTGGTCTCCGCAGGCCCCGCAGCCTCCAAGGCTTCAAGCTCTTCACATCTAGTTTCCCTGATGCGCGCCCTTTGTAGATTGAGCTGTGGAAGTCTTAGCAAACTCTTGGTTGCCTCGATCCTTTCTACTCTCAGAGCTCGGATCTCCTTCGCTGCCTTTGTCGTGTAAAAAGGGTTCCCTTCGTTGTGAGCATCTTCAGCCGTTTCACAGACTCGCACGAAGTTCATGGGATCCCGTGAGTCATGTTTGTAGAAATCTTGCTCGCTCGGAGGCACCTGTTCTTCCTTGATGTGCGCTGTCATTGCCGCACCGTATTCCCGCAACATCGCAGCGTGGAGGGAATGCGGAAGCCCGCTCGGATCAATGCGAAGAGGATAGAGTCCCCACCATGCCTTCCATGTCCGATGCCCTTCTCCGCGGAACAGACCATCGAGATTGGCTTCATTCACACGGTACCGAGCCATTGTTCCCATCCAGCTGCCTTCGAAGCACATCTCCACTGCCCAGAGGGCTTGAAGCATTTCCGGTTTGATATTACGATGGTGTTTCTCGGTATCCCGCACAAAATGTAGCAATGAGGAAAAATCTTCTTGATGCTGCCTCCATGTCTTGATCATCTGATATGCTCTCCGCCAAAGCGCATGTTTGCTGTCGAATGGATTGGCGGCTCTGAAGCTGTACCGGGACAGAATGCTATGAATCTTCTTGCGGTCAGCGAGCGACCAGTCTATGTATGACTCGACGTGCTTGATGATTCTCCATGCGTCGGATTCGCGCCTGGCAACCTCGAATTCAGACACAGCAGCCGGAGCCATGGTTTCAATGTTGCGGTGCGCGTGAAACGACTGATGCGGGTGATACAGTGGAATGAATCTGCATATGCGAAAAACTCCTGGCGGCGGGCGTAGCGGCGGGAGTGTGGCGTGATCTGCGGTGGATAAGTGCTCTTGGTGAGGGGAGAAAAGAACTCGAGATGGTGGTAGGGAATGGGGTAGTTCGGATGCCGGGAGTGGCGATGTGTTTCTCGCTTCTGATGGCGTCGAAATCTCGGAGGCTGCGAAGGATATGGGAAGCGTCGCGGAGATTGAGGGGAGATTGACAATCCCACAGCCCCTAGAGTCAGTGACGCATCTCCTCGACCCGGCAGGATATTGAGATTGTAGCTGTTTCTGGAGATGTTCTGCAAGGGTGTTGCGGGGGGTAGGTAAGGGTTTTGAGTTCAGGGGGCAGATAATTTCTGAGGCCATATTTGCCTCGAAAAGTTCGCATTCGTCGCTTATTACCATTGTACCTTCCGTCGTAAGTGGTTGCATCGAACCGGGTGGTGGAAGTGGAAAGGCAAGCAGGACCACCCGCTGGTTGGCTCCTTCTCACAAACCACATGTTTCTCTCGGATTTCCTCCAGAGGTAGATAGGTAGATACCTAGGTACCTACGCAAACCTTATATACCAGACCCAGAAATTTTCGCAACACTAATTCTCTTCAAGGTCTTCAACTGCACCATTGGAAGTGTCCAACCCCTATGCAGCCTGTTGTCCAACGAGCTGCGTTCGAGCAGTTCCCAAGCAACACGTCAAGCAGGTCTGATCTTCTGCACGCGCGATTGCACAAATTTGTTGGTCCTCCAAATCCCCAGAAGCGACACTAAGTGACGATACTGCCTTCATAATACCAATGGCACATGCGAACCAGGGATTTTGTTGAAAATTATATTAGCCATAGGACCAGGGCTGCTGGGTCTGGGCCCCGAACAAGATCCTCCGTAAGTCGCTAAAACAAGCCTAGTTGATAGAAACATCCCCTTTCATAAACCCATATCATCATAATCCGACTACTTCTTCACAGTGTCGTCCTCTGCCACGTCCACCACCTGGGCCACTAGGCCAATCGTCTCGGTGGGAGGACCTCGGTAGTGCTTGCGGCCCCAGACAAAGTACCAAGCCGCCGAAATGGAAACAAAGCTAACAAAGACAACCGGGGCGTAGTTGACAGTTGCAGGGGTGACAGGAAGGAGGGCGGGCATGCAGAAGAGCGGCAGCGCGAGCGTTGACCAGGCTGCGACAGGCTGTTAGCTGGACACGGCCCATGCACCACAATGGGATGATTACTTACCGACGGCAATGCTGTTGCAAAACCACCCAAGCTTCCCAAGAGGGAACTTAGCCACCTTCATCTGCTGACGTCCCTCGATCATGGATGAAACGATAGGGGCAGCATAAGATAAGGTCAAGCAGATGACACCCACACCTGAGAAGGCAAGGAAGGCGGTTGACGAGCCAAAGTAGATGACGCCCAGCAGAATCTGGATGACCATGGATAGCATCATGGCGTTGAGAGGAAGATCGAGCTTTGGGTGCACCACGCTCCACCACTTGGACCCAGGGATGGCACCGTCACGAGCAAAAGCCCAGGTACAGCGAGACGCGGCTGTGGTGCAAGCAACGCCGCACAGGATAGCGAGGACCATCAGTGGGATGAGCAGAGCAATGGCCCCACCCGACGACCCAACAGCCGACTTGATGATGGTGGGAACGGGCTGACCCGACGGCAGCGCCACCAGATCGGCGAGGTTGGGGAGAACAAACATGAGCGGGACCAGGAAGAGTAGGCCGCCAATGGTGTTGATGACAATGGTCATGACCATAGCCTTGGGGACCTGGGTTGACGGATGCTCGACCTCCTCAGTCATGCTGATGATCATGCCCGTCGACGACGTAGCGTAGGCGGCATGCAGCAGTCCAACGCAGAAGGACCACCCCGCCGGCCACCCGGAGGTTGGCTCAAAGTCACCAAAGGCAAACGACGCATCCCGTCGGCCGTTCTTGGCAACAGCGAGGACTGTCACCAAGATGGCGATGAGGCCGGTGAAGGTCCAGAACACGGCAAACGTCTGTATGGGGAGCGCCCACTGATGTCAGCCAAGACAGAGAGGGTGGGGAAGGGCACACTGACGTCCAATAGGGGCAAATATCGGTTGCCAAATGCCGAGATGGCGTTGCAGAGAAGTGTGATGGCCAAGAAGGTCAGGAAAACCTGATACGTCTCGGCCTGCCAGATGCCGACGCCAGGCTCCGACTCGAAGACATTGACGCAGGCGACGAAGAACAGGGTAGTGCCGAACTGCACAGCCAGGGTGATGGTGATGTTGCCGACGACGTAGCACCAACCGCAGATGTAAGCAGCAAGCCGGCGGATGGAGGGAGGTGCGAGCATGAAAGTCTGGTAGTAGACACCGCCAGCGGTTGGGTAGACGGAGGTGATCTCACCCAGAGACGCGGCGACGCAGAGGATGATGAGACTGACAAGCAACCAGCCCCAGACAACGACAACGGGACCACCTCCCTGCAGTGGGTAGTACAGCGTTGTGGCCAGGCCGTAAGGAATGGAGGCGAGCACGAATGACATAAATGCCACATGCCATGTCGATCGCGTGCGCACCAACTCGGCCTTGTAGCCCATGGCTGCAAGCAGATCGTCGGCCGATTCGTTGTCCGGTTCTTCGCCCGTCTTGGATCGGGTCCGGACCGCCGAAGCGAGTTCATCCCGGCCCGTCGCCGTTCCCACGGCTGCCTCGGTTGGTGCACTCATAGTCCGAGAACCCGGCGAGATCAGGAGATGGGTTCAAAAATTTAGCCGCAGCTTGCTCGCGCCTTTGCGGGAATAATCAGAATGAAGAAGGTGCGGTTTTGATATTTTCCGGCGCAAAGTGCAACGGTAGGACAGTGAAGGAGAAAACAGGCAGCAAATCTGCTTTTGCGTTGCTGCGAGACTCCGTCTCGGTTCCACACGAAGGGATGGTTTGGGTGGATTAAAATTACGTACGTGGTTTGCCAAGCCATGGTCAAGCTTCCTCCACACTGCATTGCAGGAGTGTGACGGTGACAGTGTGGGTTATCTTGCGCCTGCAGGGTAGGTTCTGGTGTTTTGGTTGCTCGAAGCCCTGGTTGCGGCCAAGTTCGCCAGTTTTGTTGGACCGAGGTAGGGCAAAAATTGCGAGCGGTCGCTAAAAATTCGCCCAAACCGTGCTGGAAAAGGCATGTGCGCATGCGCGACGTTGCATCGGCCAGTGATGTGCAGCAGCAGCCCGCAGCAGCTTATCTGCAGCCCCACGGATCTGGGATCTGGGGTCCACTCTCCCCAGCAAAAAACCCCACGATTGTCTGCCCGAACTCGGGCATCGAAACAATTCTTCAAGCTCAGATTCACGCCCAGCAACGTCTAAACCAGCGCCGTGGCAGAACTATTGTCGTTTATCGCGTCTATTGACCCCGTTGTCGTAGCTCTGGAGGATTCCGCGCCGACAGACATGACAGGTGACGCTGCAAGCTCGAATCCCACGTTATCGCAGCATGCCAAGCTCTGCAGGTCTCGAGATGGGCCGATTCCCTCGGTGACCCCGTGCTTCAGCATTGAGTGTGGCTCGAGCCCCTCCAACCGTCGCAAACATGAAGCTCACGACGATAAACGCCTGGGGCGCGTCAAAAAACATTCTCTTGTCGCTCGTCGCGTGACGACATTCTCTCATCCTCCCACTCATCGCTTGGTTGGTTCCACCCGATTTACGTAATTTTCTCCCCCCAGCAGCTTCGGCGCCGTGATGGTGCCAGTGGACTGGGACGCGCTACCCGAGAGCCGCCCTTGGCTCCTCCACAGCGCATGCACCCGCGACCTCTGCTGGATCTCACCGCTGACCAGATACAGTTGATTGGCTCTGTGCATCACATTGCGGAGCTCTCGGCAGTTCACACCTTCTCCCGAGCCCCGACATTCGGTTACATCCACCACTCGCTCCGGTAATTGTCGTGGAATTGTTGAGAAGACATGGATGCCAAACATCGGGGCTGCTTCACTATCCAACTTCGAATTATGTTGGGACAGGCTGATGAACAGGCGGATGGAGAATGTTGCAATCTTCACTCGCCAGCCCCAAGTCCGTTTTCGGCACGCCCTCTGCCTCTCGACCAGGTCAGCCACCACTCGAGATACCCGAGGGCCAACAACATGAGGTTCAACCACCGAACGAAGTGCGCCGGCCCCACAAACACCATGCCAACTTTCATGACAGAGCCATGCATGAGTCCCCTCTCCAGACCCGCCCTGCGACGAAACTGAACCGTTGGGCCTCCAGTTTCGCGGTTCTCCATGTCGTCGATATCCACCGATCAAGTACAGTTCAGAGAGAGAAGAGCTATGGATCTCTTGTTTCATCAGACACCCAAGTGTGAAGTATCACGCTTCGAGATCATAGCCCACCTGGCTTTGCTCCGACGGAAGATGCCGCTTGAATTGGCAGCTTGAGCCTAGCAGCTTGAGCCTGGCTTCAGCTCAACACGGGCACGTGGGTGGCACATGTTCCTCAGCCAGCGATCCACAGCAGGACGGTCGATCTCCCCGACGCTGCTTCGGGTTGATGGTGTGCCGAACACCAAAGAATGTCGACTGCCTTCGGAGCTCACATTTGATAGCGACGCGCATTATTGATGAATTAAGGATCTCTAGCCTGAAGAGGCTTTCTTCTACGTCAGACTCGACTTTTCAGGCAGGCCAGGTCTCCTGAAGCCCTTAATTCTTCTCGGGCCAGTCTTCATTGGTTTTCTAGCAGATGTTCAGGCATACCCAGTGGGTATTATGGGCATCCGTGTTCGAGTTTAGGGGTCAATAGGGGGTCAAAGCAAGCGGAGGGCTCCCCTTTTCCACCGCACCGAACCGTTCACTGTCCAATGTCATCGCCAACCGTCGTGGCTGCGACGTCGGCATGCTCGACCATGCTTGGCCGTGATGCCGTCACCTGGTACACATCCCTGTGGAGCACGCTAAGTGCCGACAAGACACGGCAGCAGCCACAAGCTTTTTCATTTATGACAGAAGGACTTGTCGCCGAATTTCTGTAGATCTAGCGCTTTCGCCTGTCGCCCGTGATCCGTTGACGGGCGAGACGAACAATATTCTCCGGTTAGCGCTCAGGTGGGCGTGAGAACTGGCTGGAATACACTGCCCCCACTTGAGGCTCGCTCAAATTTGTACGGGCCGAGTCTCGGTTGTTTTGTCCGCTGCAGCGGGCGCGTGTTATTTTGGGGTTCGGGCATAGCGACGCCGGGTGTGGGTGAACAGGCCGTCCCTCTAGAATTCCTCCTAATATGTCATGGGCTACTGGACCACGTCCAAAGTCTCTTTGTCCACGTCATTTCCCCCCTCGGCACCCTCCAACGAAACACACCATCTCTTAGACTGGCCGCCATGGGATCGGGGACTTATGGCAGGCTTACACAAGAGAAAAGAAAACGCAACCCAGACGGCGGGCCAAAAAAGTCTTGGCTGTTGTTTGTACCCATGTCGGCAATATAAACAAGCCGCTCCGGTGAAGTCACGGCCGATATTGAGGCGGGCGCCGAGGAGACGCTGTATACAGGCTCGGCCTGAGGGAACTAATTAATTGGAAGCCTGCCGTTGCTTCTGGAAGCTCTCGGCGTGTCATTGTCAAAGCGGCCATTGCGGGTCCAATATACAAAGTAGGGAGAGTGCGTGATGATTATGATAGGCACACCAAAAAAAAAAAACATGCGTCAATGTGTATGTAGCCAATACAGACCAGACTGACTGCACCCCCTGATTTCTTTTTTGTTCAAAACGGCGGTAATGCAACCCCCGCAACCCCCGCAACCCCCGCAACCCAATGGCGAACATGAATGCGTGAGCCAGGGGCGCTCCCCTTGTTACCGGGTAAAATGGGACTTGGACCGACCAGAGAGAGCACAAACTGGCAGAGAGAGGGGAGCATTTGCGAACTCTGCATGTGGTCAGGACAAGAATTCGCAATTTTATTCATGGCGCGGACGGTATGCCGAGAGAAAACACTACTACTACTGCTGCTCGGATCACCAGAGCCGAACCTGGATTCTCGCCTGTGCCCACTGGACGGGATGGCACAGCAAGCTTTTTTTTTGTCGGTGGCCCCCGTCATTCGGCTGGTCCAAGACCGAGGCCAAGTGTTCGCTAGACTACCTAGCTCATTGGCATCAACCTCGAGATTTTCTTCTCTTCAAAAGGCTGATGAGTGTGCAGGCTAACAACTCCAGACACCACCCTAAAGAGGAGCAGGGGGGGCAGCATATCTGGTGCCGGACCGCCCCCATGGTTTGGGGGCAAACACCAAGTTTGCTGACACGCTGCCAAATGACTGACAAAAAAATACATTGATCCTGAATAGTGATCTCGAACCCTCCCCCCCCTGGGCGGATGCGGTGGCTTCATTACTATTGACCTAGTTTTGCCGCCTTACAATCAGTCTGGCTGGACTTTTTTGGTGGCAAGCTGGGGCATCCATCCGGATTGGGACTGGCTAAAGTCGGGTTCACGGCCGGAGTGTGTGCATGCCGCGCAGCAGGATGATAGGTGGGAATGCATAGGTGGTGATAGTATTTACCCCACAGAAGTATAATGTGTCGTCGTAATCAGAGACGGGACCCATGATTGGTCAAGGATATTGACTTGCGAATGTGGGTTCATATTGTTCAATCTACTACAGTGGTGTTCACCTGACTCGGCATTTTGCGACTGGCCGTATCACGGCGGCAGTTGAGGGTAAACAGGGTCATTAGTAGGGTCATGGAGGGAAGTCCGGGTTGGGGTTTTTTTGGGGGGGGGGGGGGGGGATGTATTAGACTTTAAAAAGGTCAGGGCAGGGTATTTCTTCTTGGGAATCGACCGACCGGGCTTCTTTTTTGTCTGTCACCGCTTGGCACACACACTCGGAACTCGACCCATCCATCCTACTCTCTCTCTCTAGTCGTGTTTTGTCACCATGTTCTGGTCAACCGTTCTCGCCCTGGCGGCGCTTGCTGAGGCAGCGCCCCAAGGATTTGGTGGTGGAGGCGGCGGTGGTACCAACGCCGTCACCATGTTGCGCTTTGGGTGTGCGCAGGTCGTCATCGACCGCATCGACCCCCTCGTCAACCCCGGCCAGGCCCCGACTGGACACATCCACCAGATTGTGGGTGGAAACGCCTTCAACGTGACCATGCCGGTCGACGATATCTCCAAGTACGCCAGCTGCACCACGTGCCAAGCGTCCGAGGACTTTAGCAACTACTGGACTGCCAACCTCTACTTTAAGCACAAGAACGGCAGCTTCAAGCGTGTGCCCCAAGGCGGTGCTGCGTAAGTTTTCCTAGTGTTCAACCAACAACAGGGATGATAATGTCTAACCCCCCCCTCCTCCTACAGGTACCAGTTCAACGACCGCTTCAGCACACAGACCAACGGCGGCATCCTCGTCTACTACGTCTCGGCCCAGCCCGGCAAGATCACGGCCTTCAAGCCCGGCTTCCGCATGCTTTCGGGAGACCCCAACCAGCGAACAGCCATTGCCAACCAGAAGCTGCAGAACTGCTTCCGCTGCTACACGGGCCCCAACTTTGGCGGCGACACGGCGGCTCCCTGCCAGGGCGGCAGTGTCGACCATGTCGGCCTCCCCGAAAAGGCCTGCGCCGGCGGCATTCGCACAAACATCCACTTCCCCACGTGCTGGGACGGCAAGAACTTGGATTCGCCCAACCACAAGGACCACGTTGCCTACCCAACCACGGGCCCCGCCACCTTCCTCTCCCTGGGCGGTTCCTGCCCGGCCAGCCACCCCGTTCGTATCCCGCAGTTGATGCTCGAGGTCGTCTGGGACACTACCAAGTTCAACGACAAGTCGACTTGGCCCTCGGGCGTCAAGCAGCCCTTCTACCTCAGCACGGGCGACAACACTGGTTTCGGCCAACACGCCGACTACGTCTTTGGCTGGAAGGGCGATTCGCTCCAGCGCGCCATGGACGCCTCGGGCTGCTTGGGACCTTCGTGCGGTACCAACTTCCAGAGACAGACTATTGAAAAGGCTTTTGAATGCAGAGTTGGCGCCAAGGTCAAGGAGAACTATGACCAATGGTTCGACAAGCTCCCCGGTGTGGAGATGCCCATGTAAGCAAGGAGAGGAAGAAGGGGAAAGTTGGATTTTTGTCAGAGGTGGCTAGACTCATGTGGTTTGTGTTCATGTTAGTTGTTTGGGGACATGGATGAAGGGTCGGGGGAGGGGACGAGAACTTATCATAATCTTACATCCGTCTGTAAGAACCATTTACTTACCTACCTTACCTAGTTTCTATTCATTAAATCTACCCTATTAGATTTCCATGTCTTTCTCCTGCCATGCATGTCTGTTCTGTTGTGTTTGACATATTCACATTCACATCCACTTCTGGTCTTGCAACTAATGAGATAGACATGGTAATCGGAAACTTCCCTTGTCAATCCAACCCGTGAAAGATTGTTAGTGTGTGGGGCTTGCAGTCTATTTGGGACCCCATTCTAATTTTCAAGACTTTGAAATTTCCATCCTTGTCAAGTTTCTTAAGCCTCTAGTTTCCATCATCAACCGCCCCCTAAGACACAGTGCAACCCCTCACACCTTGGGCTTCTGCCCATAGACGACCCTCGACGTGATATACCCATGCACCTTGCGGTTCCGCACCGCCTTCCGGAGCCCCGTGAGAAAAGTCTGATACTCCTCCGGCGGCCAATTCAGGACTCCATGCCAAAGCTGCGATGTGTACCCTTCCAAATCATTCTCTAGCGCAGCATGGACGATACGTCCGACTTCGGCAAGCTTAGGATCGAGTGCCCATCCGCCCATGGGGACCTAACAGCTCTCAGTCAGCAGCCAGTTTACTTCCATCTCACATCCTGGGGTTCATTCCAGAGTTGAATATAGCGTGCATACCTTGAATGTGTGCACCTTGATATTCTCAAACCCCGCCGCTTCCATCGATTTCCTCTGCACATCGTCTGCGATCAGGGTACACGATCTTCCCGTTTTGATTCCGGCCTCGCGGAAAAGCTGGCTCCATTTCGCCATGGCCGGATGGCTGGCAATCGTCCCATCATCGCTACGCAACTCACAATCGGCCTCGACACTTTCTACCCACCCGCCGGGAACAGAGACGCGATAAGCCTGGCGGAAAAATGCACCCCAATCGGCGATAGCACCGAACAAGAACCGGATGTGGATAAAGTCAAAGGTGCTGTCCGGCCATGTCCACGGCAGCGTGGCGTCGTCGATTTCAAACTTGAGATTGGCGGGAATCCAGGTCGGTTGCATGGGTGAGAGGTCGGTGCCAATCACCGAAGCGGTGGCGAAGGCGTCGGCGAAATCGCTAGACAAGAAGAGGTGGTGAGAATCGGTATACTAAATGATGAGATGACAATTTAGGATTTGTGGAGAGCGACTCACATGGCCCAAATTCCCGTGCCGGTGCCAACATCGAGGACTTTCTACAATGAAACCCCAACGACGCGTCAGTTGATATACCAGGCCAGAGTCCAAACAGACATTTCCGTTACTGTGAATAAACGAAACGTACCTTGGGGTCTTTAATCGGCGCGAGGAATAGCTTGCCATCAAATAAGACCGTCATGTAGTGGTGCCTACCAGATTAAGACAACAGTGACGCTAACTCAGCGACATGCTCTCTCGAATAGGGAACTGCGCGACCGACTGGGTACCAGACTCACACAAGGTCCACCGATTCAGCCTGTCGGTCATCGTTGGGCGTAAAGTAATCGGTCGGGTGACGAGAGCTATGATAAGTCCGGCCCTTGATGGCTCGATATTCGAGAATGCTTTCCGAGATGGAGGCGGTTGAGCTCCTCCTGTAGATGAAAACTGCCATGTCAGACCGGACCAGACCAGCCATGATCGATGAGGGAAAAAAAAGCAGGACGGGTCAGGGTAAGGACTCACACGTCGTCATCGCCTTGGCAAGAGTCGACATCCTCGTCACGGTTCGCCGCAACGAGGTTGTTGTCGTGCTGTTGCTGTTGCTGTTGTTGCGACATGGTTTGGCTGTTTTGCGACAAAAGATCCGTTCTTATTGTTTATCTTTTGTCTCTTCTTCTTCTTCTTTACCCCAAAAGACAAGATGATTACGCTTTGTAGTGCGCGAAGCAAGAGAGGGGGATTAGAAGCGGGGGGGGATAAGACAGGTCGTATATGACATGAGACATCAATGTTGATCTGCGGAAACCCATGTCAAACCCATTTGATAGCCAAGATATAACTAGGTAACTACGGGGAGTCGCGGGAGCGTGGCTAGCCTTAGTTTCCTCCACCCCTTCAAAGCCTATCCCTCCGATTGGAGGTTGACTCGCTAAGATGGTTGCGCGGGGGTCCGCATGCTGCGGCCCGTCTGCGCAAGTGGTCAAATTGGGCAGACATACCTTCCCCATCCGCTCGTCATCTCATGTAAATCCCTCCAAGGGTTCATGTTCATGGCACCTTGGCCCCCTCCCTTGTCGAATGCGCCGGAACTGCCCCGCATGGCCGTGGTGGGGCTGTCGCTGCATGGGGACGGGAGCTATCAAAGCCCCGTTGTTGATCTAAGCCTTATTCTATACAGCCTACTTCTACGTAGGGTATGTACTCAACCAACGGCGCTTGGTGCGGCTTGCTTGTTCTGGAAATGTCCGCATTTCGGGATAATCCGTTGGGTTCGAATGTGCCCGACTTTCAAAGACCGATTTGCGATATCGGAGTGTGGGCATCCCAGCTCGCGCCTGAAGATGGGCTGATCTTTCCTAGGTACATGCCTACATGATATATGTATGTAGCAGTCAAACTTGAAGCTGTCACTTGTCCTTGCGCAAAGCACCTGCGGCAGGCGCGCAGTAGTCCGCGGTAAAACGGGCAAAGCGGGTATGTTAGTGTGCTGCGTATTCGTAGTACGAACCCAGTCAGCGTCCAAGCATCAACAGGGGTCAAGCCAGAGTAGAGAAGAAAGTTCCATCCGGACGTACCTCCGGAGCCTGAGTCTTGGTTGTTTGCCTTGGCGCGGGACCTGCGAAGAGAAAAGGTCGGAATGGGGGTGACGTCCAGGTTCCGTGGGGTCATCTCTAGTGCGGCTGGGGCGGTTGGCAGGCCACAGGGGGAAAGAAATGTCGACTAGCTCACCGCCAAAAAGGACCATAACGACGGACAAAAAGAAGAAACTCGAGGTGATCACCTCGCCACAAGATGCCCATTATCAGAATCGAACTGATGACCTTATCATAACTCTAGTAGTACTAGTGATACGCTATACCACTTAGCCAAACGGGCTTTGCTGGATGGATGCTTTATGGATGCGTGCCAAGTCCTCTTACTTGACTGTTGGCGCGGGCTCCACCAGTCTCTGCACTTCTCACCGCAAGAACTGAATCCGACGACCACTCTCCGTTTACAGAGCCGCATTTTATCGCTCTTACAGCGAGCGACGACAGGAAAGTGACGGCATAGAAAACGAGAACTAAGCTGTTTCCGATGGAAAATCTCCATTACCATTTGACGGGGAACTCAGAGGGCATGTTGATCACGGAGATTTCCAGAATTGCAAGGAATGTACTATCTTTTTGTTTGTATGTATTCATACCGCATATACACAAATTTGCAAACAAGCGCCCTCCGATTCATGCTCTTCATCGCTGAACCTCCTTCCGTCAAGCCGTTGCAGTGCCGATTTAGCAGTGTGACAGAGTCCAGCCACCCCTTCCAGCTTTCCAAGAAAATAAAACAAACAGTAACCGCCTCCGTCTATTATCTGCGCGCGTCGCGTCGCATTCGAGATCAAAATAACCCCCCATCATCAATGTCGTGTCATGGACGTCGTAAGGACTCCGAAGTCCTGCACCTCTGTCTGTCTAGGTCATGAAAAAAAAAGTTTTATTTACATACAAAAGTCTCGCCAATGGGGTCCCCGTAGAGACTCTCGTCGGCGAAATAATCATTAGGATATTGCACATTAACACACTTGCCACCACCGGTTGGTCCGACGTGGGAGCAGTGAACCTAGAGGGCGCATATTAGCATTTGAAAGGGATACCGATGGAAAAAAAAAAAAGAAAAAAAAAACCCACATCTGGGCGCACTTGCGTAAGCACCAAGTGAATGGAACGACAGACAACATTGTCGCCCCAGGCCGCATCGTAGTTGCCGTAGGGCTTCCCGGACAGCGCGGTGACGCATTCGGTGACGCTTGTCCATTGTTGATTGGCGCCGTTGCAGCGCATCTGGGTGAGAGCGCAGATTTGTTGGATGCTTTGCAGCTGGAATTCCTTGTTGGTCACGGGAGCCGCAGTTGTTCTCTCGACCCACGTGTTGAGGTTGGGAATCCAGGCATCGTACTTGAGGACAGCACCCTCCTCATCGAACCTCCAAAATGCAACCTGCTTCAGAGGGGCAAGCGCCTTGCCATGGTTGGGTGATCCCGGGTCGACCACGTTGCAGTAGAGATAGACGACCGAGGCAGCAACGTCCTTGCAAGCTGTGTTGAACTCGGTAATCTGAGCGCGTGTGATGGCGGCAAATGCTCCGTTTCCAGCTGGGACTGGCGCCAGGGCGAAGAAATACTCGATCGAGTCCTCAAAGCCGACAAAATCACCAACGGGGTCGACCCTCCCGACGACATCATGGCTGAAAAGGCCGGGAGGAACACCGGCGGCGCCGTGCTTGATGATGGGCAGCTGGTTGGGGAAGACGGTGAGGTTGTAGATCTTGGTGATGGTGTCGAGGTTGCGCTGTTTCCAGGAATCGTCGGGCTTGGGACGACCATAACCCCCCTTTGAGTAACCGGAGGCCATCCATGGGGGCCACCCGATGGGCCCCGCCCATGTTGATGATATCAGGCACAGGAATGTGCAGATCAAAGTCAAACTGGGGAAACGGGAGCCCATTGTGTGACGTTGTTGTTGGTGTGACATTTTTTCCAGTGGAAAAGGAAGGAGCTTCCTGTTGTCCACCCCGAGAAAAAAAAAGTGAGGAGCGGTGTGCAGATGTTATCTCAGATCTACCCAGCCTCCCGGTGGCCGACCATGGTCCCCTAGCTCTATGACGCCCGGACTCGTGGCGCCATGGCGCCCCATGTTTCGGTGCGCGAAAACGTGGCGGGTTGCCATGGCACAGAAAGCAAAGAAAAAACTCGGATTTCGGGGACCCCAAGCCAATATTTTGTGCCGGGGCGAGCTGCGGTCCCAGCAAGTCGACCGGGACGCTAGGCCAAGAGCGATGCTTGGGATGAGCTGCTGGTTGATGTGTCGCTGTGGCATTCGTGCCATTTCGCCGGACGCTGCAGTTCGGCCAAGGCAGCCGCATGCGGAATTCTCTCAACCCGCATGCAAAACCTTCCAAATGACGTGTTCCGAGACCCTCGGCGCCATGCTGTTGGGGGACGAAAACGAGGAACCCATTGATTGATTGACGTGGTCGGTGGTCGGCGAAGAATGGGGCCCAAAATTCCCGACCGGGGTATTTCCGACCCAAGAAAAAAAAAAAAAAAATTTCCCAAAAGCTTGGTCGCTACCAGCTTTTTCTGCCACCACGGCGCAAGGATGCTAAATTGAAAGTCGGTCAGCGGCGTTCACCAATCCTTCTAGAAGCTTAGCGAGAGCTTAAAACCCACAATTATTCCCTCGTTGCTGGGTAGCGGGGCAAGCACGGCGAACGCATTGCCTTTTTTTCTCTTCTTTTGCTTCCCACGTCAAAGTTCGTGTTCGCTACCCCGCGAGCCAGAGCTGCTGACTTGGCAGGCCAGTTGCAGCGGCACTTGTGTTTTTTTGGTGGCCGGGCGGCCTTTTGGGCATTGCCGAGGCGAGTCGAGTCGGTTCGGTCAGAAAAGAACAGCGCAGAGCAGGCCGCGCCACGTGCCAGTTTTGGGCTGTGGTCGGGTGCGGAGACGGCCTGAACCCAGGAACCAGCTGTCGCGGTCGAGAGAAAAAAAAAAAAGGTCCAAGGCTTCCTTCCCCCGTTACCGAATTTTTCTGCAACGAACCAAAGGGAGTGCCCCAAATCATATACCTCGACCCGTGGCTGTTCCCGTGACACATTTTTGTTCAACCCTCAAGCTCGGACATCTGTCGACAAAAGAACCCACACACACCAACTTTGTCGAGGGAAATCACCAAAGCTGAGGGTTTGCGGAAGGTGGGGGAAATTGTCCCCCAACCAGAGGCAGCATCTGCGTGATGGTTGGAGACGTCACAGCTAGGATGACGAAGAAGGAGAACCATTGGTTCTGTCGAGTTCTTGTCCTGGTCGGGGGCTGCTGGAGAACCAGTGTTCTACTCCTGTGATTGGGCGTGGCTGGGATGGAGCACTGGCAGCGACAGGGGGGACAATTGGCTTGTTTGCCATCTCCGCACGCCACAAACTTGTGCTAGCACAGCTCTCTTTGTCCGCCCCCCCCTGTTGCCGACCTTTGTCTTTTTTGGTGAGGGGCTTGCGAGTCTTTGAAAGGTTAGGTTCCCCTCCACAAACAGGCCTGGAACCCAGTTTTCTGGATCACATCTCCCGTTAATTTCCAGAGGGTGGTCTGCTGAGACACGAGCCGTCAACGAGCCGGCCCTGCCAGGAGAAAGTGTGAGTGGGGTTTGGCAAGAGCCGCGAAGGGCCGCCGTCTGGCTCATACGATGAGTTAAGTAACCCGTGGTTGTGGTGGTTGCGCATCCCGCGTCGACTGGTTGTGGTGCCCCTGCGCATCCAGCCGCCACCGCAACCAATACGACCCTCCCAGACCAGTGATATTTCAACTTTGGCTTTTTGGAGGTTGCAACATATTTAACAGGCGCCTGCCAAGCCTATTCAACCTATGATACTGGCAGCTCCGGCTTTGTCGGCATGCGGATCAACAAATCTCCAGCAAGTCGCTGATCGAAATACCCCTTGAACGCGGAGTTCCAGGCCCTTCCCCACGTCGTTAGCGCAACGTGACCAAACTGGCGGAATCAACCACTCATGAGGCATCGCAACCCCTAGTCGGGCCCATGAGACAAAATGTCGCGCCCATATACGCATCCGGGCCTGTCCATGTAAATACCAGTGCTGGCCCATGCTCCTCAACTGTCTCTCCATGTATGTCCGTCAACCATCTTGTCGCTCGTTGCCGAAGAAGAAAAGAAAAAAAAAACGGCGATTCGTGATGGCTTCACTCGACACTGCGGGAGCCCTCTCGCACGACGAACTCGTGGCCCTGGTGTGGATCGCCTTTGGTGTCGCTTCCATCCTTGTCGTGCTGAGGACAGTGACCCGTCTTAAGCACACGGTGCGCCGGTTGACCGCCGAGGACTACTGGATATTCCTGGCTCTTGCATCGCTGCTGTCGCTCTGCGTTCTCGAGACGGTTCAGCTTCCGAGTTTATTCCACATCAAGTCGGTTCTGAACGGGTCGATCCCTATTTCCATCCAGTTGATCACCTACACCGAGGACTACCTCAAGTACGAATTCGCCATTATCATTCTCTTCTGGACCGTCCTTTGGAGCGTCAAGGCCAGCTTTCTTGCCCTGTACCTCAAGCTTTTCCGGGAGTTGGCCATTTACCGCCGCATCTGGTACGGCCTTGCCTTGTTTACCGCCCTTGCCTATGGCGGATGCATCGTCACCCTTTGCCTGTCCTGCGGCACCATTTCCAACTTCTTCAAGTTTGGCCAGTGTGCCCAGCCCGAGTACATTTGGGCATCCAATTTGAGTGTCTACTACAGCACAGCTCTGGATGTCTTTACCGACCTCTGCAGTAGGTTCCGTCGGCGATATTCTCCCGTCTCTGAATAGCTCCACTGACAACATCTCCCACAGTCATGGCCATGCCACTCCGGTTGATCTATAACGTCAAGGTATCCTTGAAGCAAAAGATTGGCCTGGTCTGTGTGTTTGGACTCTGTTTTGTCATGATTGCTTTTGCCATCATCCGTGCCAAGCAGGTGTTGGTCCAGCAACAATTTGTCAACTTGACCATGCTCATGATCTGGTCTACTTTGACTGCCGCCATCTGTAAGTGTCTGCCATCTACGTCTCTGATTACCAAAATCGCTGACCATCTCCAAGCCGTCATTGTTGGCAGTCTTCCGGCCCTCAAGGTCTTGATCACCCACCGATCGAGCAAGCAGTCGCAAGCCGGTTCTGCCGCTGGCAGGGGGAAACAATACTATGGCTACAACAGTGGGGCACGCAGTCGAAATGTGCCACTCGGCTCCATCTCTAGCGACAAGAAGCGGCGGACAGAGTCGAGCGATTCCAGGGAGGAGATTCTGTCGCGCCAGGACAGCGGCCAGTTTGTCGTGGTACAACATGATATTGTGAGTCTCACTGTGTAAGCCTGCCACTTTGGTCTGCAGGAGTACTGACAATCTCTTCAACAGACTGTCTCTTACCAGGAAGCTCAACCGCCACGACCGGTTTACCAACACAACCATGGGCAACCCAAGGCAGGGTGATACCTGTACTTGCAGGTGGTTCAGTCCCGGCATATGATTCTTGCCCTTGTACAATACGTAATAATAACTGGTTCGGCGTTGGGATTTTGAGGTTCGGGGGACACCCACTGGCGGGACAGGGGGGGGGGGGGGGGGGGAAAAAAAGAAGGGGGTGGTGGGGGGGGGGGGGGAGGCGGGGGGGGGGGGGGGGGGGGGGGGGGGGGGGTACATACATGACTGGTTTGGACGGTCTGGTTCGGTTCTGGTATGGAAATGGGTGGGAAGAAAGCAAACGAGGAATATCACGACTGTTGGATGTAGCATCATTACAGGATCTAATTGGGAATTTTGAACGTAAACCCTGTCGTGGCTGTTACCCCTGGGTGTGACATTTCACTCACTCGCCATCAACGATCACTGAAAGTCACAAAGCTTCAATATCGGGTGTGGCATTGACGACCCCAGACTTGAACTTGATAATTGGAACACCATGTTGTGTATCAAACTACAAAACGCCTCCCAATGCATCCCCTCTGTGCCCAAACCCAGCCCTTACCAGTACTCCAACACCAACCCGATCCCTGACAAAACCGCCAATCCCACCACGACGGAAAACTCCACCCCGACCGTCCTCCCCGCGCCATTTTTTGACGAATCATTCGACGACGACGACGGATTCCCCGGTGAGCTCGCGGTCGTACATTCCCCATCGCCCGTGGGCACGGCATCTTTACCCTCGCCAATCGCCACAATATTCGACCCGCAATCCGCCGCCTGCGCGATATGAAGATTCTCATTCGCCCAATCAAACACCGCAAATGCCGATCTTAAAAATGGCGCTCCCAAGATATTGGCTCCGGCGAGTTCCCCTGGTGCCATGAGCAGCATGCACGTCTTGACAACGCCGACTTCATCCTGGCTGATGAGGTTATCGTAGGTTACGAGAATGTCTTTTCCTCCGTCGAGAGTGAACGTCACACCCCCAGATTGCTTGCGCAAATCGCATGGGAGGATACACATGCCGCGAGTGGAAGTTCCGTTGAGAGCACGGCAGAGGTCAGTCCCGAGTTTTTGTGGAAGGAGGTTGGCCCCGGACCCGGAGTCGAGCGTCGCGACAATGGGGGCGCTGCCGATGTCGATGGGCGTAGGGGTCGTGGATTGGGGGGCGGTCACTTTGACGGAGTTGACTTTGATAAAGTAGCTATACCAAGTAGGTAAACAGTCAGTATCAAATTGGTTTTGGAAAGAAAAAACAAAAATAAAAAGAGGAGGCTTACTTGTAAAAATTGACGGTTTGCCCGGTTCGGAGCTTGACATCGGCAAAGGTAAAGGGGATTTTGGCCAGAGAGCCAGTGTATTTCTTCTTGTCGACACCACCGAAAATCACGGTGCCTGATTATCCTCACATCAGTAAACTTGTACCATGGAGATCAACGCTGGTGTGGAAAATAATTTACCTGACGCGCTGTCTAGACCCTTGAGATGCAAGCTGAACGCAGGACTCTTAATCACACCCTGCTCGGCCATGCTGGAAAGAATAAAGGGATACCGCAACCCCGTCTTGTTGTTGTATCCGAGGGGATTGGGTCCCATGCCCATGACGCCGATGCCAATCTTGGATGACGATCTCGCCACACCAAAGACTTGATCGTTGACGGTGAGACCTTTTTCCATCAAGTTAGCACATCACGAGGGTTTCTTCATATGTTGTTCGGCAAACACGACTTACCCCCAATGGTGAGTTTGTCTCTGACATAGCTGTATCTGACATTGGCTCCGTCGACATACGTGCTCTCGCTATCTGTCAGGTTTGTTGTCTTGGCCGTTGATGATTTGCTTTGCTCGTAACGGGGGCGCTTCTTGCAGAGTTCGGGATCCGTTGACGGTCCATCCACCACGATGGTAGGCCCATTACCACTCAATGAGACGTTGGCGCGCGATGCTGTCGAGCAATCCGGATTCACCCAGAGTTCCTGCGATCCCGTGTCGAAAATCACCTCGACGGTTTGCGGAGGGGTGCCAATCGCGACTGAAAATCGGGGTTAATTGCCATCATTCTCCAAAAAAAAAAAAAAATTTTTGGCTTGGTCTAGCGATATTTCAACGTACGGTCAATCGCATACCCTTGCGACTTAAAGTTATCAAGCACAATATTCGCTGTCCCCGCTGGGTCGGCCCGTCTTCGCAGCCCCTCAATGTGTCTGCGCTGTGAGGATACCGGAACCGCGAGATATCCTGGTCCTGCGACTCCCCCGGGAAAACCTGGTGTTCCTAATCCATAGGCACTAGCGATAAAACCGGCGCCTACGATGAGTCCTCGTAGCGTCATGGCGAGGACAACTTTTGGGAGTAGGTGCTGTTAAAAACAACAGCAACGACAACAACCAGACAAGAGACAAGAAAAAAAAAAGGCGGGGGGTTGAGCAAAATGGTGACTGAAAACAGACGCGATGCGCAACAGAACGAGGGGCCAAATGACTTCAAATACGAATCCAAATCTAGGCGTTTAATGCGTCAAGGGCTGGATTGGACTGGACACATCCTGCCCTGTCGGGTGGGTGGTCGTACAGCCAGGTTTGCCTACGAGGCAGTGCTTAGGCTGGCTGATTGCTCGACCCAAACTCAACCAATGACGGGAGGATATTTTTGGGAGGCGGCCCCGCACCCACCTTCGGTTGTTGAGATCGTGGGTCCGACAAGAGGTCGTATTGTGGCGAGTAGGTACATTTGCTGGTTGGTAGTGCATCGTGTTTATGCGTCCACTTGGGGGGCAGAACTAGCCTTTTCTGTTTGTTCCAAGACTGCACGAACTGCAAAACCATGAGGGTATTCACATTTCCACTAAGAAATCTGAAATAAATTGGGTTGTGTTGTTTCTGTTACGGTGTTTTGGCATCATGTGCTAACAGAGAAAACAGGTTACTGCCTCGGTGGAGGATCCGAGGAGATTCCCTTGGCTCGCTTGTGCCATCACCAACAGGCTCCAACGGTCGAGGCATTGTGGGGAACGTACAAACTGTGCCACACAAGGGAGACATAAAAATTGCGGCCAGGACTGTCATTGTCAAATACTCGGGTTAGAGTGGCTTGGTGACAATGATGTGGTGTTGTCAAGGTGTCCAGTGCGTGCCCTGGTTGTTCTACCCGCCCGCCCGATCGTGAATCGTGATGATGCACCCCAGGCTCCAGTTTCTGCACTCCACGTTCCGCTCCCAGGTCTCGGCAATGGCAGGAGCCGAACGACCCCATGATCCACGATCCAATGTTTGTCATCAAAAAACACCGACTTGGATATAAGTAGTGGGGGGATATTGCCCTGCACCAATTTGATACCAACGTCACTTGCGCTGGGTTGGGCATCCGGATAAAAAGGGAACCTGTTTATTTTGCACTCCAAGTAATTGGTCCAAGCCGGGACCACGTCGGCCGGGGAAATCTTTTTGGCTTTGTTGCCGCTTTCGTTTTTGGTTTGGCATTTCTCTCTCTGCCGGCATCTGGCCTGGCTCCAGCTTGGAGGAGCGGGATGGGCCCCAGCATGGCCAACCATATTTGTATACCCCCTTGATCTGTGAGAAGGATATGGTGTTTTTTTTTTGCCCTGGTTTGCCATTATCGAGTTTTTTTACTAGCACCTTGCCAATATCATCACCAAAGATGAAGTTTCTCGCCCCGCTTTTGCTCGCTGCGTCTGCTGTTGAAGCGCATTGTTAGTGCAAGCCAAAGCCCCAAATATCACCACCGACACTGACATTTGTCTACCTCGTATTACAGATCGCTTCTCCAAACTCGTGGTGAATGGTGTGGCTGAAGCTCGCGAGTGGATGGCAGTTCGGCAGACCAAGAGCTACCAGGGCAACCAGGGGGTCACCAGCGTCAACAGCGTCGATCTACGGTGCTTCCAGAACCGACCGGGAACAACGACGGCCCCCATTGTAGCCGGCGAGAAACTTGGCTTTGTGGCCAACGCAGCGGTCACTCACTTTGGACCTGTGTCTTTCTACATGGCCAAGGTGCCCCAAAACGCCGACATCAACACGTGGGATGGAAGTGGAAATGTGTGGTTCAAGGTTGGCGTCATTGACGCTGTGCGGACCGGAGGCACCTGGGAGTGGCCGGCCTACAACAAGCAGATTGTCGACTTTACTGTCCCCAAGAGCCTCCCCAACGGAAAGTACCTTGTCCGCGTCGAGTCGATTGCCCTGCATCAGGCCCAGTCGGTGGGCGGTGCACAGATTTATGTCTCATGTGCTCAGGTCGAGGTTACCGGCGGTGGAAGCGGTAGCCCAGCTCCTCTCGTTTCTATCCCCGGCGCTTATTCCGCAAATGATCCGGGCTTGATCTGGCTGGTAAGTTGGGAACACATTGGCACAGCAAAGATGGCTGAAACATGCTGACATGGCACAGTACCACCCCGTCAAGACTTCGTACACCGCCCCTGGCCCCAAGGTCTGGCAGGGCTGAAATGACTGGAAGATGTAACGGACGAGGAGAAGAGTGTCATTTAGCGAAGCGTATTATCTGCCAACCCCGTTGTCTACCATTTCATTTCACAGAACCCTAGACAATTACATCAAACCATGTTCAACCCAGCCACGGGCATTTACAATGTACATTCAACTCAAAGATATTCAGGGTCAATCTCGACCAATGCCCCGTATCCCTTTTCCGTCTTGAGCACCGCTGTATCCACAACCACCACAATAAGCGCCATCATGCGCTCCGTGTTACTAGCATTATCCGAAACCGTGTGGTGACAACCCGGGTGCTCAATGAAATTCTCACCCGGCTTGTAGACCTTGGGTGGATTGCCGTTCATGCCGCTGAGGAATTCACCTTGCACTACCAAGGCAACGGCCGTGGCGCCGGCATGTCGATGCTATGATTTCAAATTTTATTTGTTAGCTTAGGTAAAGATGTGTAAGGTAAGGTGTGTTTGGTGCGGACATGTCTCGGCGACCGGGCTGACTCCGAGACCCAGCCGAGAATTGACTGTCCAAGACTGGACTGGGCGGGATGGCAACACTTACAGGCGGGGTGGTTCCGCCGGGTCCGTAGTGCAGCTCGAATGCTACGAGTGATTTTCCGGGGGCGTTTTTGAGCTCGTAGTCGTAGAGGATCTTGATCTCCTCCCGGGGTGCGGCTTGGCTGTTCCGGGAATGGATTAGCTTGCAGTCTGAGTGTCCTGTGTTCATGTCGTCTGGACCTACATCTCTGTATTGGAAGCCATGGTGCTTTGTGGTGAGTGTTGTGGAAATCTTTGTTGATTTACTACTGTTGTGATTGATATGGACTAAATTTCGTAGTAGTGTTAAAGACAGAGGTTCTTATACTTATCAACCCTAGGTTGTGCTCATGAATCCCAAACCTCAAAGTCATCCCATCAAATTCCATCTCCCGAGACAAATATCCTTACATGTCCACCTTGGAAACACATCAAAAGTTCGTATCGGTGCACCTTCCGAAAAATCTGTTCCGGCGCTCCGGCTATCCGAACCTCAACCCGGAATGCGGGAATGCAACGGGATGTGCGTTCCTGCCGAACGCGATACCAAAACGTAATGGCATCTTTGTTGTCGATGCGGTGCTGAGTAAGTGCGACAGCGAATCACAAGAAAAAAACCTTTTTCATTTGATCTCCAAGAACTTAGTAATTGTTTCACGGCTTCACCGGTCGGGTTATCATTATTTTCTCGAAAACAAGTTCGGCAATTGCGTCATGTCCAAACGAGCTATATTAGGACTAGAGAATCTTCCTCCCACTTGGTGCCAAGTGCTGTCTGGCAGTTGAGTCATTGCCTTCAACATCATTTTTCGCTAGTACAACCAACCATCCCCCGAACCATTTTTTCACTTTCCAGCCAGACATTGAAGACACTAGATCTATCAACTTCAATTTCAACTTCAACAATGAAAGGCGTGCAAATTCTCGGTCAACGCGGTCTTGACGCCCACGTCACCCTCACCACGACGCTTGCCCAACCTACCCCCACTGGCAATGAGCTCCTCATCCGCGTGCATTCCGCAGGCATTACCGGCGACGAACTTTCCTGGACAGAAGTCTACAAGCCTTCCAACCTGCGTATTCCGGGCCATGATATCTCCGGAACCATCACCGCTCTCGGCCCAGAATATTCCGGTCCTTTCCGCGTAGGAGATGCCGTTTTCGCCATGCTTGCTGCCGAACGCGGCATGGGACAGGCTGAATATGCTATTGCGAAACCCGATGAGGTTGCTCGCAAACCGGTGGCGCTTTCGCATGCGCAGGCAGCGGCGCTGCCGATTCCGGTCGTTACCGCGTGGGAGGCCCTGTTTCGTCACGCGGGGGAGCACCTAAAGAACGGAGGAGAGGGAAAGAGGATTTTGGTCACGGGTGCGTCCGGCGCAGTGGGGTTGGTGTTGGTGCAGATCGCAAAAAAAGTTTTGGGGACACAGGTGGTGGCGTTGGCATCGCAGGGGAAGCATGCTTTACTGAAGAAGATGGGGACGGATGAGGTGGTGGATTATAAGTTGGCCGATTGGGAGACGCAGTTAGAAAAGGTGGATTTGGTGTTTGATATGGCGGGGGGAGAGGTTTTGACGAAGAGTTGGCGGGTGGTTAAGGAGAAGGGGTGTGTGGTTACCGTAGCAGATCCCCCTCCGCGATGGGCACTAGAGAAAGATGTGGTGCCGGAGGAGTTGGCCTTTGCCCCCGGGGTACGGTATGTTTATTTTGTTCTTTCCACGGATGCTGACGCTCTGGGCCGCGTCGGGGAACTGATCGATAAGGGAGAGGTCAAGCCATTGCCTGTGGTGGAATATCCTGCAGACCAAGCGGTGGAGGCGTGGGCAGCCGCGAGACAGAGAAACCGGGAGGGGAAGGTGGTTATCAATTTTGTAACGGAGACAGCTTGAGATGCGTATTGCACACATGCGGTTACAACTTTCAACAAGGATTATCAGTGGATAAAAATATCTCACTTCCCGAAGGCATCCAAATTCTGCCGCATGACCTTGTCTCCAACTTTCACAGGTGGACACCCCTGGATGACAAACACCATCCTCGTCCATTCCGTCGTGCTCGGGTTTCTCCACCCATGCAGTGTGTTTCGCTGCACCAGCACATCCCCCGCCTTCATCAGCCGGGTTTCTCCAGAATCCATAATGGCCTCCATCTGGCCGTGAATCACAATCCCGTAATCCATGGTCTCATGTCGATGCAGCGGTGAGGTCCCCTCGGGCGGCCAGTCGCAGTACCGGAGGATGGTCTGACCAGGGCTGGGGAAAGAGATGTTTTTCTCTTCAGGCTCGAGGGTTTTCACCATCTTGATGTCGGTCTCGTCGTTCAGATTGATCGGCGCGTCAAGGGTGGTGTAGGCTTCGTGGTATGCCATTCCGGGAATGTTGTAAGTCGTCAAGGTTTCCGAGAGCGTCGTTGAAAAGACGGCTTTGCCGTCAGCAGCGTGAGTTGAGACATATCGGTTAGGTGCCCCGAAAGGAGTTTTGGATGAACTACTGTCTGAAGCCATGGCGTGTTTGTGACAGTGGATAAGGTCAAGATTCGAAGACGGCAGGTTTGAGGGCGAATAAAAAAGGTATGTCGGTTCAGACAGTTGCTGACAGGGACGGGCCATGGTCATTAATAGCCTGTTTCTCACGGCAAGTCCGAACTTGCGGAGTTGCATTGCCGCGAGGGGTACCAATACTCTGTTTCGTATTTCTGTGCTACAAATGCAATCCTGGTCCATTTCTTTTCAGTCCGTCTTCTTCCACTTTTCAACGCCACCAAGGTATCGGTAAACTACTCGAGAGTCCAAATCTTTACAATCCGCTGCCTCACTCGCCGCTGCATACACGCCCAATGCACTTGTTCCCAGCGCGTTTCTAGTCCCTAGCCGTCTCGCCATGTCCAATGCCAGCCGGATATCTTTCCGCATCAGCTGAATACGGAAGCCCCCCTGATACCCATTTGATGGTGGCGCCTTTGGGCACACTCCAGGGACGGGATTAAACACATCGCAGATGGTGTTCTGGGCCGTGCCCGCAGCGAAAACCGCCGCGAGTACATTGGCATCAATGCCTGCGCGCATGCCCATATCCATGGCCTCAGAGCAGGCAATCGTTATAATTCCCGAGAGGTAATTGTTGGACAGCTTTGCGGCAAGACCGAGAGAGGGTCCGCCACAGGGAATCACCTTGCCTCCCATGAGGCTGAGCAAAGACGTGAGTTGCTGCAGATTTGCATCGTCTGGGGAGCAGCCCAAGAAAAAGGCGATGGTCCCATTAACTGCCCCAAGAACGCCTCCGCTGACGGGTGCGTCGTAGAATGCAGTTTCCGGTGATGATGCTGCTAGTTGTGTCTTGACATACAGATTGGTAGCTGTGTCAATGGTGGACGAGTCAATGACAAGTTTTGACTTTGACAATGATGTCGTTGGCGCGAGTAATCCGGCAAGTATGCCTGTTTCAGAGTCCAAGTAAACTGACTTGACGTGGTTGCTCTCGGGGAGCATAGTAATGATGACGTCCTAATTCATTTCCATCGTCAGCAACTCGTTGATGAAGAAACACTCATGATCCGGAATACCTACCGACCCCTCGGTTACTTCCCTCGCATTGGAGCATTTTATAATAGTATCGGGAAAAGACGACTTTATATCCTCAACTGCAGTTTCGACAACGTCGTGCACGCGGATTTGTGATCCTGGCGGCAATTTCCTAGCAAGGTTGGCAACCATGGGTTTCCCCATAGCGCCTAGACCTATGAAACCCACAGAGTGCGGAAGAGTGCTGTTCTCGGACATGGTGTTCGTCAAGGTCCTTTCTTGTACGACGTACTCTGCTGATCACAGTAAGTATCAAGGAGTATCGAGACGGCACGGGTCATACCAGACAGACCACGACGGAATGTGACTGCGGGGAAAAGGTCAGCTCCGCCCCCATCCTGCAAGGGGACATTTATTTAAAGCCGACACCAGGCTACTCGTCCAGCGTGCATCTCTGAACAGTGAAATCCTGAAGCGAGAAGGTGCATTTCTCTGCACCTAACATTGAGCATTATGGACTTGCCATTTTCCATCCCCGACGGGACTAACCTCCCCACACCACCACCCCTTTCCGCATCGCCACCCGTCACTGTCTGCGTCCATGCACTCTCGGCAGGTCATTTCTCGTTACCAGAGGAGCAATTTGTCCATCCATCATCACCGGGCACTCGCAAAACCGTCCCATCGTTATGTTTTCTCGTGCAGCACACTTCGGCCACCACAGGGGTTAAAACCAATGTTGTTTTTGACCTCGGGTTACGAAGAGATATAGCTCGCTATTCGGAACCGATTCGACGTCATGTGGCTACCAGACAGCCCATGAGTACTGATCCGGATGTGGCTAAGAGTCTTGCAGCGGGGGGGTTGGAGCCAGATGATATTGACTATGTGGTTTATTCACATGTATGAACCTAGCCCAGCCCAGCTCATAGAACCCAGATAATCTGAATTTGCTAACCTAGGTAATGTGTGTATTGGTAGGTGCACTGGGACCATGTTGGTGAACCGCGGGATTTTCTAAGAAGCACTTTCGTTGTTGGACATGGGTCGCTAGCGGTTCTCGCTGGGAATTCGGCCACTCTGCGGGGCAGCCATTCCTTCTTTGAACCCGATCTACTTGATCTAGATCGGGTTGTGGAGTTGCCAGATCCTAGTAACCTTAGCCAAAAGAAAGGGGGTGCTGGGTTTCAAGAACCGTTCTGTGGGTCGTGGAATGTTGTTGATGGTTCACCACCTGTTCTTGATGTCTTTGGAGATGGCAGTCTCTACGTTGTGGATGCCCCCGGCCACCTTCCAGGACATATCAACCTGCTTGCTCGTGTTTCAGATGAAAATCCAGATAGCAGCAGCAGCAGCAGCAGCAGATGGATTTACTTGGCCGGGGACGCTTGTCATGATCGCCGCATCTTACGAGGAGACAAATCCATTGGCGAATGGCGTGATGCAGCTGGCCATATCTGCTGCATCCACGCTGATAGAGCCAAGGCTGAAGAGACGATTGAGCGGATCCGCCTCTTGGAGAGGAACGGTGTTGAAGTCATCTTTGCTCATGATGTTGAGTGGGAAAGCAATGTTCAAAACCGAGATCGATTCTTCAGCTGTTAGCAACTTGTACAAGTACATACATGCAATTTACCTACTCCACCACCCCCACGTAACACGGCAGATGCCAGACAAGAAGAAGAGGGGTAATAACTGCAAGTTTGACAACCCCACCTGTTCGGTCTCGACTTTCCGAGCTCCATCCGTCCTGTCCTGTCCTGTCCTGCCCTATCTCATAACTACCAGTCGGATGCGGCGCTAAGAGTGTGTCTCATGCACGATAACACACACCGAGATCTCTACCCCGTCAATAATGTCCTCCGAGCCACAGCGCACGCGTACAGCGCTCAAAGAGCAATTCGACTCCCAGCTGGGGCCTGATGCCTTCCACTCTGGCTGGGAGTCACTTCTAGCCATAGATCCGACCTTCTTCTCAGCCAGCCTGTCACTGGCATCAGTTCCACATCGAAAGTCTCATCTATCTCCGAAAGTCCAGGCCCTGATTGGACTCGCGGTAGATGCAGCGGCCACTCACCTCTACGCTCCAGGGATTCGAGCTCACATCACCGCTGCGGTCAAAGAAGGTGCAACGATCCACGAAGTACTAGAAGTCATTGAGCTTTCTAGCACACTTGGCATACACGCCTGCAACATTGGGGTACCCTTGCTCGTTGAGGTTCTCAAGGAAGAAGGGAAATTCCTCGAGGACATCACCAAGGAATTTGATCAAAATCAAGAGCGACTAAAGGAAGAGTTTACGAAAAAGCGAGGATACTGGCATGTGTTCTGGGAAGATTTCCTCCGTCTGGACCCCGAGTTCTTTGAAGCCTATCTCGAGTTTTCAAGCGTTCCCTGGACAAAACACGTTGAAGGAAATACCACGGGCGGAAAAGGCGTGTTGGAACCAAAGGTATGTGTCACCCTACCTGCCTACCTGCTCTAGTGATGCTACGCGTTTTGAGCGGCAAAGATAGCTGGATGAGATATATATGAGCTGATGAATCTGGTGCTGTGCCGGTGGCAGGTTAAGGAGTTGGTTTACTGTGCTTTTGACGCCGCGTCAACACATCTTTACGTGCCGGGGTTGAAGCTTCACATGAAGAATGCACTGGGATACGGGGCAATGCCACAGGAGATTGTGGAAGTGTTGGAGATTGCGACATTGTTGAGTCTGCATACGACGCATGTTGCTGCTCCGATCATTGCAGAGCTGGCAAGTGGCTCTGCCTCGGGCTAGATCGTCTTCAAATTTTCGATACATGTATATTCTGTCCCACTCACACTTGGCCACGCGCTTTCATCATTCCAGTATGGCCTTTCCGTCATGCCGTCCCGACATGAAATGCCACGGGAGCTATCAAAAGTGCCGGAACCCCCACATGAGGGGGGCAGGAACGCCCCTCCTTGTCTCGGCGATGAGGGGTGTTAGGACTGGACGGAGGTTTTTTACCCGAGACGTGCATGTGCATATCAAGTGCATGTTCAACTACAACGAATTCTTCACTTCTCGCTCAATTAATCCCATTCACGTGACGAGTCATTTCGTCGTCGTCGTCGTCGTTTTGTCTGTCTGTCTCCAGTTAGTTGAGTCGCTGTTTGCACATTGTTATCAAAATACACATTGAAACCCAACTACTCCAGTTCCATACTTCAACCTCGATTTAATTAGAAAGAAAAGAAACAAACAAAATTCACCATGAGCACCGACCCCAAGTTTGACGACCTCCACAAACAGCTTTTCGATGAAGGGATCAAGATGCGCCGCGCCGTGGTGGGGGACGAATTTGTCGATCGGGCGCTCGCCAACGGGTCCACGAAATTCTCGCGACCCGGCCAGGAATTAGTAACCGAGTGGTGCTGGGGTTACGCGTGGACGCGTCCGGGGCTCGAGAAGAAACAACGCAGCCTGCTTAATATCGGTATGCTCATGGCGCTGAACCGCGGGCCGGAACTGGCGGCCCATATTCGCGGTGCGAGGAATAACGGGCTGACGGAACTGGAGATTCGCGAGGCCATTCTGCATTGTACCATTTATTGCGGCGTTCCGGCGGGGGTGGATGCTATGAAGATTGCAGAGAAGACGCTCAATGAGATGGCAGAGAGGGGGGAGGCGGAAAGGGAGCTGGGAGGAAAAGCTGTTTAGGAAGCTCTCTGCCTTTGCTATGTCTAGAATAGGAAAAAGGTAGCAAATGTGACCTGGTGTGGTTGAGATGATATATACTGGTGAGTTGAGCCCTGTTTTTATGTACACTCTGTATGTGACTCTTTGTTGCCACCTTCTCAGCTTCCCATCTCCTTGTCACTCCATAGATAGGTGGCGATACTTGTATTCAGACTGCAGCCTCAGCAGCAGTACCCCGGAAGCTGAGACATGTTGTCGGCGACATAGCCCCACGGCGGGTTGCAGCCACCGCCTCCGGAGCGAACGTTGTCGTCATTCATGAGGTAGATGCGGCCTGCGTTTGCATGTTAGAACTTGAAATCTTCAACCTGGGAAGGAATAAACTTACTGTCTTTGCACTTGCAGTGCGTCGTGACACAGCACTTGGGCGAAGCACTAAAAGTCCATGTTAGTTTTTTCCTCATTGATTGAGATGCCAAGGCAAGCTCTTACAAGGGATAGCAGCCGCTGTGCGCCTGACGAGTGTTGAGAGGTGCAGCCTCGGTTCCGGGATTGGCCTCGGGCAGGGGGTTGGCCGAAACGGCGACGGCAGCGAGGACGATGGCGAAGAACTTCATTTTGACTTGGGTTGGTAGGTAGTTTAGAACGAGTGATGATTTGATAACTTGACTGGTGTTCAAGAGAAGCTGTTGATGTGCTGGAGCTGGTGCTGGTGATGTCTATTTGGAGTCGTTGAGGGCCTAGGTTTTATATCTGACAATTTCCGTCTTTCTCCATGGCTTACAACTAGATGAAACCTTGACTCCTCAGTAGCAGTAGAATTGTCGTCTGTTGGGTTGTCTGGTCCTGCCCTCATCACCATTAGCTACCGCTTGGCGAGGCGTTCTCACCATGTTGTTTCGCCCTTTGCTATCCTGTCTCTCTCGATTTTCGTCTTGGCAATGGTAGTTCCCTGGTTTTTGCTGCGTCGCCTTGGACTTGTCCCTGAATGCGCCCCACGCTCGGCACTACCATACTACGCACTTCACGTAAGCCATTCATGGAAGGATCGTTAACGGCTTTTAGTCTAGAATCAAATATTATGGTCATGTCTGTCGATGAATTTTTCATGTTGACTGCGCCTTAGACTTAATTAAAGTTAATCTTAACAGCTGTTGGACTGTTTTACCGCCAATGCTGTTGATATCATTCTAACCCACCAAGATAGCCTGCTATCAGGCATTTTTTTAGAGGCTGAGATCCACAACCAGCTTTCCCCCTTCTCCCTTGTGGTATTCGGTGACCAAGTCGTTGAGTCCCGACAAGGGGAATTTCTTGATTCTGGGCTTCACGGCGTGCTTGGCGGCAAACTGCATCATGTCTTGAAGCGTCTTGTTGCTCCCAACCAAACTTCCCACCACAGAAATATCCCGAAAGACGAGATCGCGCGCGGAAACGTGGAAGCCTGCTTCGGGAAACGACACAACAACACACTTGGCGTGATTTCGGAGGAGAGCCATGCCGTAATCGAAGGCGCGTTGGCTCTCGGGCAGGATGATGACGGCGTCGAGTCCCATTTCGCCAGCAACCTTCTTTGCATCCTCTCGACCAAGTTCGGCAACCACATCTTTGGCGTCCTCGACTCTTGCATCCACAATTTTTGCGTCTTTTGCGACCTCGCGAGCCAGCTGCAGCGGTGCATCCGCATTGTCGACACCGAGGACCCTAAACCCCATGCTCTCGGCGAACTGGAGACCCAGATGACCGAGTCCACCACCACATCCGATAATCCCCAGTCGTTGGCCAGGTTGTAGGCCGCAGCGCTTTAGGGCTCCATATATAGTGACACCAGCGCACATGAGCGAAGCTGCACCGACAGAAGCCATGGAGTCGGGCACGGCTGCAACTTGGCGACTATCGACAGTGGCGTATTCTCGGAAGCCGCCAGGGGCACTGATTCCATTGTTTTCTGCGCTGACACAGTACACCGAGTAACCCGGGGGGTCAGCATCCGGATCATCTGGACTAGGGCCGGATGCACATTCAAAACAGCTCCCACAAGGATGGAATGACCGGCCAGGCACCCCTACCCGATCGCCGACTTTGAGTGCATGTGTTGAGACTGAGTCCGGTGGCAACGCCACGACAGTACCGCAAAACTCATGGCATCCAATGTGAGGAAACGATCCGGGATATGGCTGCATCTGTCCAGCGGCAAGAACAGCGTCTGTGTGGCAGTATGAAGCGGCATCGACTTTGATGAGGACGTCGTGGGGTGATGTCATGGCGGGGAGGGGCAGTGACACCAGTTTGTAGGGAGTGTTGAAGGCTTCGAGGACTTGAGCCTTCATTGATTCGGGGAGATTGGGCGCGGCGGTATCTGCCATGTTGACTGAATAAGGTAGGTAGGTAGGTGGATTTTGTCAATGTTGATGACACTTGGGTGTGGTGGGTGTTGTGGGTGATGTGCTGTGAGTGTTGGGGGAGGGTGTGTTGTTGCGGGTGCAGTTCCCCGCATGGAAGAACCGCATTCCTTATATTCGGCACAAGTCCCCATCTCATTCCACCGGCCATTACCCTGCGCTGTTTTCGTCGTTAGACAGCCCCAGCACTGCATCAGTCGATATGCCTTCAGAGACATCTCCCCCGTCGCCTGTCTACGTGACGGTCTCAGCTCTCGATGCTGGCCATCTTACGCTTCCGGAGCGGCTGTTCGTCACTGATGCCGACCCGGATAAACGCTCAACAGTCCCGTCGCTCTCTTTCCTCATCCAACATACAAGTGCAGATGGCGCCAAACCCACAAATCTCGCCTTTGACCTCGGTGTCAAGCGAGATATCAGCGGATATACCCCGGCCCAGCAAGCACATATTGCTCAAAGACAACCGGTGATCACTCACCCTGACTGCGCCGATAGCATCCGACACGGCGCAAACCAGAACAGCGCCATCCTTCTGGATCCCGAAAAAGACATCGACTTTGTCATTCTCAGCCACGTTCACTGGGACCATGTAGGCACGCCGGGCGATTTTCCCAACTCGACATTTCTCGTGGGCTCAGGGACATTGGATCTCCTTGCTCACGGCGCGGGTCCTCTATATCCATCCGCGCTCTTCAACCACGATGAACTACCTATGACCCGAACTGTGGAATTCCCTCCTGTTCCCACGGTCGATTACACAGTGAACACGGACATCCCAAAGCATACACCGACTCCTAAAAACAGCGAGACAAAACTTCCGGCCGAAGCAAAAAACTGGATCTGGAAACCACTTGGGGGATTCCCATTTACGCTTGACCTGTTTGGAGACGAAAGCATCTACGTGATTGATAGCCCCGGCCATCTCTACGGACACGTTAACCTATTGGTCCGAATTTCCGAACAGAGATATGTTTATTTGGGCGGGGATTGCTGTCATGATCCCAGGATATTCCAAGGGGAAAAGGGCATTGCCATGTATGAGGATGGTCGAGGCGGGATGCGCAGCGTACATGTAGACACGCATGTTGCGACTCAAACGCTGGAGCGGATACGGCAGTTTGTGGAGAACCGGACGGTGGATGGTAATGTGGAACTTGAAGTCATCATGGCGCATGACGGAGTCTGGAGAGAGCAGAATAGACATCGGTTTTGGCCTAACCATCTGTAACCACCTACCTACCTACCTACCTACCTAGCTACCTAGCTACCTACCTAGGTACCAAAGGACCTACAAAACCGAGATAGACGGAATGACATCACTATTGTCTGGTTGGTAACACAATGCTACCTATTAGGTCCGAGACATTGCGACATCGGTCGGGGATTTTTCTGTGGCACGAGGCGGGGGTGCTTTTGTGAGGTGATCCTTGCAGCTCGGTACTTGAGAGTTGGGAGGCATCCCCGCATCGGTATTCCGTGTCCTGCCAACGAGCGGATGACCGGATCTGGCGGCTTGTGCAGCGCCGTGTGCTTCTGTACTGGTACCTCCGGCTCTAATCGGGATTAGTTAGAGACTGATCTGTTGAGCGTCGAGATTGCATCCAGTCTCGAGTTTGACAGTTTATCATCTATCCTAGAGCTAAATCTTTCACTTCTGATTCCAGTCGGCAACTACCAACCAACCAATCATAGTAGTGGATGCAATGGCGCACTCGCCCAGCAACACAGTAGCCTTCATCGGTAAGTCTTGATAGAAATACTGTGTCTTATACAAGCGATGTAGCTAATGAATATACGTGCATGATACACGTAGGCCTCGGGGTCATGGGCTACCCAATGGCCAAGAACCTCCGCGCCGGATTGAGTGACAAAACCCTGCTGCTCATCTGCGATGTCAACAAGGACGCCCTCGAGCGTTTTAGGAGTGAGACAACGGGGCCGGTTGAGATTGTTCAAAACGGCAAGGAGGCAGCTGAGAGGGCGGTAAGACACACTCCCAAGACATAACCAACCCCGGAGAAACAAATAAAAACTGAGCTTTGCTCATGTGTGTGTGCAGAACACAGTAATCACCATGCTTCCCGGCTCCGACGCCGTCAAGACTGTATATCTCGACCCCTCCACCGGCATCCTCGCCGGCGCCGTGTCTGCCGCAAAGACCCAGCTGGACAGGCCCCCTTCCCGCAAACTCATTATGGAATGCGGCACCATCGAATCCGACACCATTCTCACTGTCGCCAAAGCCGCGCAACAAACCAGCTCCTCGGAACTTTCCGACACGCTCACCTTTGTTGACGCTCCCGTTTCGGGAGGGCCCATGGGCGCAGAGGCAGCAACGCTCACATTCATGGTGGGCTGTTCCCCTACTGTGTCGACAGAAATATTCCCCCTTGTGAAATCCTACCTGCAACACATGGGGAACCGACAAGGGATTTTCCTCTGCGGCGATGTCGGCGCGGGAACGGCATTTAAGATTTTAAATAACTACCTCAGTGCGATAACGTCGCTTGCCGCATCTGAGGCGTTGAATATTGGTGTCAAAGCCGGGTTGGATCCTAAACTGTTGACTGAGGTGATCAATGCGAGTGGTGGACAGTGTTGGGTGACGAGTAAGAGTAACCCCGTGCCGGGCGTGCAAGACAACGTGCCCAGTAGTCGGGGGTATGAAGGGGGGTTTCGTATCGAGCTGTGTGCAAAGGTTCTGGGGATGGGAAGCAAATTGGCGGAGACGGTTGGGGCGAGGACGGTTTTGGATGGGCCTACGCTGGGTGCGTTTACAGAGGCGATGGCGGATGAGAGGTATCGTGGGAAGGACGCGCGGGTTGTGTACAAGTGGTTGAATGAGAGTGAGAGGACATGAGCGGGGACTTTACAGCGTATTCCCTCATTAGCCTTGCTCAACAAGGCCCAAGAAATTTCAGGTACCTAGGTAGGTACGTACGTACATAAGGTATTATAACCCAGGTAAAATACCTCGGTCTAACCCCCATCCCTTAACCTCGTTCCCAACCCATCCCGCAAATCCACCACCCTCACGACCCTTGTCTCTGCCGCGCTTTCCATCCCCGCCGTGGTCTCTAATCCTTCCGTCTGTGTCTCCCTTGTCTTTTCAAACCCATGATAAAGCAACGCCAAAGCCGAGTTCTTCCACACCGGTTCCCTCCTCGTCGTCCACGCCGTGATCACCACAAACAGAATCGACAAGCCCAGAAACACGCCCGGATAAACCGCATACCGCCGACTTATTGCAAACCACGGACCATACGACCCCGCTGCACCGTAAACATAGAGTCCCGACGTAGATCGCAGGTTATTCGTCATGAAATCCACCATGTTTGCGAGAAACCGACTAGTCTGGTTCGATAACGACCCTGCCACGCCTCCATGTCCGCCGCCGCCTTCGGAGGAGAACCATCCCGCATCGAGACGTTTCACCCAATCTCCGTAGAAGGTTTCCGTTTGTAACATGCCAAAGTTGAGCGCACGTTGGGAAAACGCCTGTTCGAGTTCGGAGGCGGTCATGAAACCGTTTGTGGAAGTTAAAAAGGGGTTCAGCATGCGTTGGAGTCCGAGATGGAAAGTTCGTGCGATTTCAAAAGTGCAAGGGGTCTCGGTTCCGTTATATCGACAGGTTGGAGGGCCAGGGATACGTACGGGTTCAGGGCTAGAGGGGTTGGATAGTAGGTCGGTAGTAGTAGTGGCGTTGTATTCAATGGGGTTGAGCCACATTTGCTGCGTCAAGTTTGCGGCAAAGACTTTGAACTCGTGAACGGCCCAGTAGATGAGACATTCGGCGGCTTCGTAGGATCCGTTGTAGTATCCGATGATGCCGAGATGGCCAATCAAGGGTAGCCGCGCGGTAGTGGTGCGGTTGATAAATCCGCTGCTCGTGGGGATCCTGTCAGTGGTCCTCATGGCCAGTCGGGTGATTTTGCCAACACCAGAGCCAATGCCGTCCATGTCCATCAGGTTGGTGATGTTGGCTTGATAGGAAACGCCGTATTTGATCAGGGAGACACGGTCCTGGAGGGTGGAAGCATCGGCACGGCGACAGGTGTAGCTGATAGCAATGGAGCTGAAATTCGTCCACTCGCAAAAGGAATAATCGCAACTGACGGCGAGCATGCTCTCTCGCATATCCGAGGTGCGGACCCCGGAAGCCCAGCCCGCCTGGATAGAACTGAACATGCTTATCCCAAAGGCCGGGGCGCTTTCATTGTTGAGTGACTCTCCCCGGCCATTTACGATATTTTCCACAGGCAGAAGCACTTCGTCGGCTTTTATGCCCGTCAACTCGACGAGGTTGGTGTTTTGCTGTACTGTGTTTTGGAGAAACGGTCCAAGCATGATGCTGCCGAGCAGGATGACGGCTCCGACGGATGCGGATGTTCTGAATATGAAAATGAAAACGTGTAAGCCCCCTTCACAGAGGAAAACAGACAAGGACCAGAAAAACAAAAAGAAAAAGAAAAGAAAAACCTCTAAGAGTTAGAAAAATGGAAGAATACTTACAAACAATCTTTTGAAAAAAGCAATCGAATTGCTCCCCAATACCCACGACTCGCCCCGTCCATCAACTCCATAGCCTTGACGCGCCGTGGTCTTTGCATATAATGCCATTTGAGCTGGCCAATCGCCGAAGCTACCGGATAGATCATAGCGCCTCTCATGAGCGTGGTGAGAAAAGATACTGCCGAGGGCAGGGTGCGGAAGAGACGAGAAAGCGCAGGGTTATCCGTCTCCCATTTCGTGACGAGTTGGTTGTCATATCGGACGAGGAGATGCATAAAGACACCAAAGAATATCACACCCGCAGATAGACTGAGGGCTTCCAGCAGCCAGAGGGTTTGGATGAGATGTTTGAGGACATGTCGTTTTGATGTTCTTGTCGGTTGTATTATTGGGTTGTTCCCGTTGATGTCATTGTAAGGAAGTAAGGGTTCCCATCGGGAGGGATTATCTGTATTTTGGAGTGGAGATGCAACCGGGTAGTTAAAGTCGGGGTGATAATCAGGTGGTGACTGCAGTTGTTGTGTCTCTAGGTATGGTCGCTGATGAGACGGGTCAGCGAAGTCGTGATAAACGTTGGCCATTTCGACGCCCTGCATGATGCAGATTGAACCCCAAAGTCGACAAGCGTCTGCATGGCCGGGGTTTTACATGTTTTACTTTGCGTCATTAGATAGGTAAGGTAGGTAGGTAGCAACCGCCTGAACCCGTGTGATAATTCGGGAGCGGCAGTGGCTAGCCACACTCCCGTGCCAAGATTGGGCTGAGGTCGGGAATCGTCGAGTGATGGAACTCCGCCACAAATGCGTCAAACGTGTTGCAACACTCCCAAACCAATCGTGGCACCGGGATAAGGTCATTATGCGAGTTATCGGAGCAAACGCGTCACAGGCTCTCCACCATCCCAAAAGAGCATAAATCCGATTGTCTATTAAGAGTGCATGTGCCACTTCAAACATCCCAGCGAATTATAAGAATTTAACTATCAACACACACGTCACCAGACTTTACCTGAAGGCATCCAGCTATCCATCACATGGGTTTGACCTAGAACTATAAACCCAACGGAACTTGATAGTCATATTGTGGCAGGCCCACCCACGCGGTAATCGCATTGCCCACGTGCAAATACCGTTCATCCGGCAGGAAACTCTTGAGGTCCGTCCTTACCGGACCCTTCTTTTTCAGCGCCTTTCCCTCTAGCCTCTCTTCAACCCACTGCATCCAAATCTGGCGCGTCGCATCTAGCGCTGGAGTATGGCCCGCGCCATGGGCAACCACGTATTCGAGATCCGCCGATGGATATAGCCGTTGCGTATCCTCGACGGTTTTGGTCGTGACGTTGAGCGGGACGTATACATCGGTTGTACCTTGAATGACAAGGAGCGGACCGGAAAATGGCTTCCGTCCGGGGTTCATCAGCTGTGCGAACTTTTGCGCATACCATGAGTTGACGTATTCCGGCTTGAAAATGTCGTTTCGGGTATAGAGGAGTTGGAATAGGACGAAGATTCCGCCTTGGATGTCCTTGGCGAGTTTGGTCCGGGCGATGCCGATCGGGGTGAGCCAGGTGTCGAGTTGGAAGGGGGGGAAGATACTAGGGAGCATGGTGCCGACGGTAGCGATGACGAGGGGGTTGGTGACGGCCCAGATGTTGGTGATGGGGCTGGCCGAGATGGTTCCGCGGTATCCGGAGAGAAGATCCTTGAATTTCTGGGCTTCCTTGGCGAGGAGTTCTGCTGTTGCCCAGGCTACGCCGCCGCCTTGACTGTGTCCCATGATGACGAACCTTTTGTCGAGATGTTTGGGGAAGGCTTTGAGAGCGGCTCGGAAACCGTAGAGAAGGTCAAAGGCCTGCGCGGGTGCAGCGAAATATTGATGAGGCACAAAATGTGTTCCGTTGGAATCAATGCCCAGGCCAGCGTAGTCGGGCGCAAATACTGCATAACCCGCCTGGGCGAGCGCGAAAACGGACGAGTGGCCGTAGTAAAGAGCGCGATTTGCCGAAGGACCCTGAGCACCCCAGTAACCCGACGTGCCGTGGGCCCAAACCACGACGGGTGCTTTTAGACTTTCGTTGAGCGAGGGTTTGGCACCGCCGAGGGGACGGGGCATGTACGGCCAGAGGATGACGGCGGATGCAGGAACAACAGTGCCATTGTAGTTGGTGGTCGTGTACAGGATGCGCGAGAGAGCCGTGTTGGGAGGTATGGCATAGGCCAAGGGGTCGGTGAACTCCTGGACTTTGATGATCTCGCCGGGCTGGAGCGGACCCGTTCTGTTCGAGCCCGGCGGAAGCTTGTAGAAGTCATCCTCCCCAGGTCCACCAAATACCAGCTGGGTCTTGTCAAAGTTGAAGATGGTTTCAATATTCTGGACAAGACTGTCGTTGAGCTGTGCTGACTCGATCTGAGCTGGCGTGAGTTTGAAGGACGAGTTGAAGCCCGTGTTGTAAACAACTGCTGGATTAACCTGGGCTGTCGCGAAACCCGCCCAGGACAAGGCTGCAAGTCTGACGATGAAGTTGGCGGCCATTTTGGCGGCGAGAAAAGTGCTGACCGGAGACGGGATTGAACTTGACTGCAGGATTGGACATGGTCTTGATCATGATGTCCAGTCGATTTTATACAAGAACAACACTGACATTGATGTAAGCGTGGAGATCAGACTGTTTGTTGTCGGATTCGTTCCATCAAATCCCACCGGATTTCCGCATATCGCCGGTGGGTACTAACCTTAATTGGTAATGCTAAGTCCTGAGGGAGCGAATTCCGCGGGTTTGCGGCAGGATTCCATGGCATCATCGCCGGCTACTCTGCTACTCCACTATTCCGCTGTGTCTGTCAACCTACAAGTCCGAGTCCCGCTGACAAAGCCCCCAAATGCGAGATTGGACTCAATGCTGGCGACCTAGAAGATTCGGCACAAGGCAAGATAGTTCTAGTTTGCCCATGAACGTCATTCAGGGGTAATGCTGGATCTAGGAAGACGACCATGGTACTTGATCTCGGCGACTTGGAGCGGCGAGCTGATGTCAGTTCCAGAATTTTCTTCATCGAATGGCGAGAGTTTTTTTTTTTTTTTTTAAAAAGATTACCAGCAAATATGATGCATTTACACCTTGGTGGCTTTGTGGAACTCTTTTTCACTTGACCTTGAGAGGGTACGAGGAAATTTTCAAAGCTTTTGAGAGCACAAAGTGAAAATGCAAGGTGTCGAACTCGAAGCTTAGGGCCTCGATATCTCATATTAAAGCCTCGGAACAAGCACTGCAGGTGTTTATACACAGCGCAAACCCTTGCTCGACTCCCATCAACACCTACGCCAACGATCATTAAGAGTTGATTTGCATACTTCATGCTGTTCGTCAATAACGAAGTCTGGTTTTGTCTCTGGTAGCTTAGGAGAGAGATGCATCATGAGCATGACAATCGCTTTTGTATTGTTGTATCGATTCATTCCTTACATGTACCACGTGCACCTGGACCGAACCAAATCCTCAAAACGGTGCGGTCCCAATCCACACTGGACTGGAAGTGCAGGTAAAGATATCACTTCCGAATCCACGGTCGCACGCAGCTTGCATGAAGGCGACGCCCACGAGATCTAACGGTGTTCTGTCCGTATGTTAGCCCCCAGAACCTGAGTCTGCTATTAGATGACTTACGAGTCTCCGCATTCCAACTTTTGCGAAACCTTGAGAAAGTTGAGTTTCGAGTCAAATGTAAAGGAAGTCGTGGCCTTTGTTGCCGCATTGTCTGCTGTGCATTTGCCCTCAAAGACACCTTTGTTGTTTCCGGCAGTCGCGCAGGTGAAGGTCTGATTGTTTGACAGAGCCCTCAGGACAAACGACGGCCCGGTATCCTTGGGATGGGGCTTATCGTCCCAGGGTGAAGTAGATCCAGGAGTCATTTCGAACTGTCTGAACCACTTCTCCACCCGCCATGACTGGTAAAGCTTGCTGCTCTGAGCGCAGCTTGCCGAGGCATCGGGTGCAGTTCCAATTTTTGTGTTGATACGCAAATCGGGACGGGCACCGGTTTCTGAAGCCTTGGGGAAGCAGTAAGTCCCGTCGTCCTGGGTGGTGCAGGAAACGTCGAGTTTCAGACTGCCGGCCGCAATGTTGTCGTAGCCCGGCTTGTCGCTGCAGGCAAAAATGTGGGAGACGTAAACGGTCTTGGTCTTCCAATCCGCGGCAAAGGAGATGACCTTATCGGGACTTCCGCCTGCCCCGGTGAAGATGCATTCGCTCCAGATCAAGCTGTTGCCTCCCTCGTACCAGCCAGCCCATGATTCCGGCCATTGAGCAACGCACTCGTGAAGTGGGGTTGTGGCGGTCCCCAGGGCTACGGCGATGGTTGAGATATTGTTGTTTTTTGTGGGATCGGGCCCATCATACCGCAATTCAAGAAGACGTAGAACGAAATTTCCCGATGTCGCTGTTGTTCCCACGGCTGCGCAAGACCGCGCTGCCAGAACGCCTGGGAGAAGAGCGGCCACGACCGCCAAGGGAGCCGTGTATCTCATGGTGAACAATTACCGGGGCTTGCGTGTCGAATTGACAGGTTACAGACATGAACAACACGACGACGACCTTCTCATCCCATGGCAATTACATTTTTGATCGAGCGGAACGCACATGTTAAATCCACGTCCGCGGTTAACCCCCTGGCATTATCGTCTCCTCGGCTATTCCGGACCATGAAAAGTATAGCGAGTACTGTTTATCCCCCTGCCAAGTGCGACGCCCAGATAGCTCAGGCCTGGGGGAGTAACAGTCAAGTCCATTTTGCCGGCTAGTATCGCAACATTGGGCAATTGAGCTCATCCGCGCCCCGTGTATAGCCCCCCCAAGGTGAAAAAGAATTTCCCGTCGCAGAACCTCACACCGACCTTCTAGAAGGCCCCGCTGCGGGCTAATTGGAGATTGAGTCCCACAGGGACAAGACCTCTCCTCCCGCGTTTTGCTGGTCGGGGGGGGAAAGCCCCTCCAGTCTTTTATCCCGACCTATTCTACCAGATTGCTCACGTAGCCGCCCAAGACCCCCCTTTCACCCCCCAATCGGCGGCTCACATACAAGCAGATTAAAATACGGCTGGCGGTTGGTCACAATATCTTTTCTGAATAACGTTAATATCCTTTGCCGCTTCCAGATACGAAGCGCTTGTCACCGGTTGCCCGTGGCCAAGGACATGGGCAAACGGCAATGAAGTTGATTGCCTCGAAACCGGGGACGGTGCGGGATCGTGCCTATTAAGGGGGAGGGATGTGGCGGAGATTTTCAAGTCGACTTTTGAGATCTCTCTCGTTGTTCGGCACCGGAAACCTCCATCATCAAAACCACACAGCTGTCCGTTAACAAGGATTCGACAACAGCATGAAGCTATCCGGAAGTCTCGGCTGGGCTCTGATCCATGGAGCGGCTGCCCAGCAGATGATTCGTTTCGGGTGCTCCCAGCTCGTCATCGGACGCCTCGATCCCCTCGTCAACCCCGGGGTTGCGCAAAGTCCCCATGTGCACCAGATTGTCGGAGGCAACTCTTTCCAGGCTTCAATGGATCCCGCGAAGTATGATCTCGTTGCGAACTCGACCTGTACTTCTTGCACTTTCTCTGAGGATTTCTCCAACTACTGGACTGCCGTTTTGTACTTCCGGGCTCGCAACGGAACCTTTAAGCGCGTCCGCCAGTTCCCCAATGATGGTCTACGAACAGATGGAGGTGGGTATCATA